>Ga0209061_1002280_pt1 | contig 25294 bp, 22 predicted proteins | sample Coa_R1_10_FD_187157 | JGI IMG/M metagenome (GOLD analysis project Ga0209061, IMG submission 187157) | Surface soil microbial communities from Centralia Pennsylvania, which are recovering from an underground coalmine fire - Coalmine... | ecosystem: Environmental > Terrestrial > Soil >...
CGCTGTCATCCGTGCCCACCACTACCCGGTCCACAACTACGTCGACCTGGGTCTGCAACTGAGCGGGCGCGAGCTCGGATAGCTCGATCACGGTGTGGTTGAGGAACAAGCGGTGGTAGCCATTCTCAGCCAAATATGCCAGCGCTTGGGCGGCCGTCCGGGAGCCGAAGCTGTAAGGTGCCAGGATTATGTAGGGGGCGGGTTGCGCCAACAAACGAGCTGCGATTGAGTCCACCGTGTCCCGCCTGACCTCGACCTGGCATTGGGGACAGATGGTGCGGCCGATCGTGGCAAACAACAAGCGAAGATAATCGCTGATCTCTGTGATGCTGCCAACACTTGAGCGGGCGTTTTTGATGCTGTTCTTCTGGCGCAAGGCCAGGGCCGGAGGAATATCCGAGATAGAATCGACGTCAGGCCGATCCATCCGTTCTAAAAACAGCCGTGCGTAGGTAGACAGACTTTGGACGTAGCGCCGTTGGCCTTCGGCGTACAGAGTATCGAAAACCAGGCTGGATTTGCCTGACCCTGAGACCCCCGTGACGACGGTGAGTTGCTCCAGGGGCAGATCGAGGTCGATATTGCGCAGGTTATTGGTGCGAGCGCCCCGGATGGAGATTGAGCGTGCCAACCCAGCCGTCAGCGAGGGTCGCTCAAGGCGCGTGCCGACTTACGGCGCTCACCGGGAAACTCTTCCGCAACCTGCGCATAGAGTGCTGCCAACTCCCGATCGAAGCTGAGCTGGGCGGCCGCGGTGCGGGCGCGCCGTTCCTGATCGGGCAAATGGCGAAGGGCGTGCAGTTGCTCCTCCAGCTTGTACAGCAGATGATTTCGCTCAATCATGAAATGGTAGCCGTCCATCACTGGTCTCCCATGACGCAGATTGCAAACAAAAATTTTAACCCCACCCCTTCAAATAGCGCAACCGTGGCCGGCTGGCGGCAGGGAGCTTTGGGCGGCACGTTGTGGGCGCCTTGGGATGAGTACCCACTGTGGCACGGCTTTTTGCACCGTCGCAGCCAAGCAGGGCTCCCGCTTAATTTCTCGCCGGCTGCTCAAGCGTCGTCGAGCAACTGGAATAGGCTGCGCGAGCACTTGGAGGGTGCGCCCGAATTGGTCTTGATGCGTCAGGTCCACGGCAGCCAGGTACATGTGGTCGCGGCTCAGGAGCGTGCTTTGCGCCCGTGCGATGGTCTGGTCAGCGTCACCCCTGGCCTCGTCCTGGGCATCCTGACGGCCGATTGCGTGCCGCTGCTAATGCTTGATCCACAGGCTCGGGTGGTGGCGGCAGTTCATGCGGGATGGCGCGGGGTGATGGGAGAGATCGCCGTGACCGCGGTGGCCCAAATGGTTGCCCTGGGGGCGCGGCCTGAACGGGTACAGGCGCTGCTGGGACCGGCGATTGGATGGTGCTGCTTCGAGGTCGATCGCGAGCTGGCCGCGCGCTTCGCGAGGACCTTTCCCACGGCGCGCGAGCGTACCCGCGAGGGGAGGCCTGGCAAGGCGTTTGTCGATTTGCACGGTTTGTTGAGCGACCAGTTATGCGGCGCTGGGTTGACTCCGGACGCCATTCACAAAGCGCCCCATTGTACCTGCTGCCATAGCGATGAATTTTTCTCACGACGAGGCGAGGGCGGCAGCATCAACGGCTTGCAACTAAGCTTCGTTGGACTGCGCGCCTGAGCCATGGCTCGCAAGCGTACCGCCAGTCCCAAGGGTCGGCTGATTTCCAAGCTGCGCAAGCCGATGGCACCGCCAGCCCGCGTCCACGCAGAGCAGAAATACCGTCGCGTTCGTCAACATTGGGAACAGATCGAGGAGCCAATCGAGCCGCCGCCCAAGCCCTAAATGCGCCAGGGAACCAGTCATGATTGATTTTGATCTAAGCGACGACCAGCAAGCTGTGCGTGAAGCGGTCGAGAAGTTCGCCCGCGACGAAGTTCGTCCGGCCGCGCGCGCCGCCGAAGAAGCGCAGGAAGTCCCGCCCCATCTGCTCCGGGCATTTGCCGATTTTGGCTTCACGCGTGCGCTGCTTCCGGCGGAGTTCGGCGGGGCAGGCGAGACCCGTTCCATCCTAACCGGAGCGGTGGTGGCTGAAGCGCTGGCCTGGGGCGATATGGCGATCGCGCTGCACGGCCTGTCCTCGCATCTGCTGGCGCTGCCGATTCTGGAATGGGGCAGTCCGGCGCAGCGCCGCCAGTTCCTGCCGCGGTTAGCTCAGTCCGATTTCCAGCCGGGCGCGGCGGCCTGGATGGAGCCGCGCTTTGATTTCGACCTTTCCGCGATTTCCCTGAGTGCAAGCCCTAACGGCGATGGCGCGGTCCTAAATGGCGACAAGTGTTGCGTGCCGCTGGCGGCGCAGGCCGAGACTATTGTGGTGCTAGCGAGCGACCCGCGACGCGCCCTTCAGCTCTGGCTGGTCCCGCGTCAGACTCCGGGCCTCAAGCTGGGAGAGCGCGAAAGGAAAATGGGACTCAACGGCTTGGCGACCTACAGCCTGCATATGGAGAATTGTCGAGTGCCGGCTGCGGCCCTGCTGGGCGAGGGACAGGCATGCGATTTCGCACGCCTGGTAGCCCAAAGCCGGGTGGCACTAGCCGCGATGGGGGTGGGGCTGGCACGCGCCGCTTTCGAATATGCACGCGATTATGCTCGCGAGCGACGCGCCTTCGGCGCTCCTATCGCCACCCGCCAAGCCATTGCTTTTATGCTGGCCGAGATGGCGATCGAGGTCGATGCGGCCCGGCTGCTGGTGTGGGAGGCCGCGGTGGGGTTGGATCACGGTCGTGACCGGAGCAAGGAGGCCTATCTGGCGCGCGACTACGTCGCTGACGCCGCCCTCAAAATAGCCGATAATGCTGTGCAAATCCTGGGCGGTCACGGCTATGTCCGCGATCATCCCGTGGAATTGTGGCTGCGCAACGCGCGCGGCCTGATCAGCTTCGAAGGTCTGGCTCTGGTGTAGTTTGAAGGAGAACTGCGATGGTTGATTTCGATTTCGAGCCAGCAATCCTGCAGCGCCAGCAGACTTTCCATGCCGTGGCCGAACAGATGATGCGGCCGATTTCGCGCCATTACGACGAACATGAACATGCTCGCCCGCGCGAGTTCGAGGAGCAAATGTGGAATGCCGCGCGGATGTTGGGCGGAGTGCGCGGCCATGTCGGCGAGCGGCAGCCACCGGCGGGCACGGAACTCAAGAGCGTACTCAACTGCCTGGTGACCGAGGAATTGTGCTGGGGCGATGCCGGCCTGTTTCTGAGTATTCCCGGTCCTGGCCTGGGCGGCGCAGCGGTGATGGCGGCGGGGACGCCCGAGCAGAAGGAACGCTTCCTACGCCGTTTCCGCGAGGGCGCTCCCAAATGGTCGGCGATGGCCATTACGGAGCCGGGCTGCGGCTCGGACAGCGCCGCGATCACCACCAGCGCCCGTCGCGAAGGTGACTTCTGGGTCCTTAATGGAACCAAGATCTTCTGCACTTCGGGACAATTGGCGGTGGAGCAATCGGAGGGTTTCGTCGTGGTCTGGGCTACCCTGGACGCGGGAGCCGGACGCGCCGCGATCAAACCCTTCGTGGTCGAGCATCATACCCCCGGGATGAGCGTATTGCGGGTGGAAAACAAACTCGGCATCCGTGCCTCCAATACCACCGCGCTGCTGTTCGAGGACTGCCGCGTGCCGCTGGACAATCTGTTGGGTTCGCCCGAAATCAAGCCGGCGGGTGGATTCAAGGATGTGATGGCCACCTTTGACGCCACTCGCCCGGTGGTGGCCGCGATGGCGATCGGAGTAGGGCGCGCCGCGCTGGATTTTTTAGGCCAATTCCTCGCCCAGCAGGGAATCACGATGCGCTATGGTCTGGGCCGCCAGCGACTAAGCGCGTTGGAGCGCGAGTTTATGGAGATGGAAGTGCAACTCAAGGCGGCTCGCTTGCTGGCCTGGCGTGCGGCTTGGCTGGTTGACCGCGGCCGGCGCAACAACCTGGAAGCCTCGATGGCCAAGGCGAAGGCGGGCGCGGTAGTTACCCGCATCACGCAAAAGGCGGTAGAGCTGATGGGACCGCTGGGCTATTCGCGCCAATACCTGGTCGAGAAATGGATGCGCGACGCCAAGATCACCGATATTTTCGAAGGAACTCAGCAAATTAACCTGCTAATCGTGGCCCGGCGTATCCTAGGCTATAGCAGCCGCGAGCTGAGCTGACGTCGCCTCTCCAAAAATAGCTGCGCTTGGCACGGCCGTTGCCCCCTCATCCGCTCGTTACGCTGGTTGCAGAAAACAGGTAATCCGCGCGCTTGCATGAGCATCGTTCTGCCGCGATTTGGCTGCCTAGGTCTCACAAGAAGCCAACCCGCCTGCGCGAGGGCCAGAGCGACTACCTCGACCGTCACCGCCCACTCGATGTAGTCGAAATAGTCGGCAGGCAGGCCGCGAAAAATTCCAGCGTAGGCCGGCGGCAACACGGTAGCGGCCAAAATTATCAGCAAGCCAACGGCCAAGCGGCTGACCGATAATGTTCGATGCGAGGGGGTGCGCGTTCGCAACTCGGGAAGGATCGGCAACGAAATTCAAGAGGTTAAGAGCTTTGCGGACGACTTCGTCCTTGCTTTTGGCCGCCAAGATTTTTGAACCTGCTCCAAACCTTGGTTGGCTGCCTCGGTAAACTCCAAAAGAAAAGTAGACATGGCAATTACCTGTTACGCCGCATTACGCTTCTCAAAGCATGTGGGTGTTGCTCGCGATCACGGGTTGCCGCCGCAGCATCGCTAGCCGCAGCAGCTTGAATAGCTCCCCGGTCAGGCCAACGATGGTGACGCCGATTAAGATTGTCAATGCGCCGTGAGCGTTCTGAAAACTACCCAGCGCAACCAATAAGCTAGTGGAGCCCGCGGGTGGGTGCGAGGCTCGTAGCAGCAAGATTCCCATGGCGGTCAGAAACATCGCGACCACGCAGGTCCAGACCCGAATCGCGGTCAAGTCATGCGTGGCTAGGACTTTGGGTGCATTCCAGGAATTGAACAGGGCCAACGCCGCGAAGCCCATCGCAAGGCCCAGGCCGTGCCCGACCAGGACGTTGTATAGGCGTGCGCTCTTGTGATCTGGATATTCGCTGAGCTGGAAAGCGGTGGGACCGAGGCTGGCAAAAATCCAGGGTTGGCCGAACTCCAAGCCGACGACTCCGGCCACGGCGATTAGCATCGCCGAGCTGATTGGAGCGAACAGCCAGTCAGGGATCAGCTTGCTCCCGGGTGGCGAGGGTAGCGGTGCGGCCTGGTCCATCGTGCCACCCTTAATTGCCAAGTTGGCTGCGCACGCTCCCAGGCTCCGTCCCGACCAAGCCGTACCTAATGACTAGATAGGCGATGGTCAACCGGCCGGAGGCCGGCCCCAGTGCCAAACCACCGCTGCGCGAGCAATGACTGTGGTTGGGATGCAAGCCGTCACCGTTAATGAAATTAGCACCGTCGCCGGCAAAGGCCGCGCACCGACGGCGCGGGTAAGCGATTCCCGTCGCGGCGAGCGCTCGATGTACGACGTCAAGCATCGCACTTTTCGACGCTTTTTCGCGCGGCACCCGGATTCCGGAGGACTACAACCTGCCCAAGGCGGCCGAAGTTCTCAACGCAGGACGCAAGGCGGTAATCCTGATCGGCCAAGGCGCGCTCAACGCAAGCGACGAAATCGGTCCCGAGGTGGCCAGGCGGGCACCCAGCCGGCCAGTAAAGTTGGCGTAAGCGCAGGCCATGAAGGCAGCGGCTTCTTCGTGGCGAACCTGGATGAAGCGCACCTTGTTCTGGCGCGTGCGCAAGGCCTCCATGATGGCGTTATTGCCGTCGCCGAGAAACCCGAAAATCACGTTCACGCTCCAGTCGCGTAGCTTGTCGACTAAGAAGTCTGAAGTCGTTTCAGCCACAGTTCTTCCTCCTGGGCGCCACACCTACCTGAATTTCAGTAGGCCCTGCTTTCATTGTGTCTGCGGCAACGGCCAACGACCGTCAAATTGTTCAAAAAAGTAACTGCTGGGCTCTCCCGCTCGACGCCTGGGGGCTAGCTTGCGTTTAAAATATCGCGGCTGGCAAGGTCTGCTTGCTAACGATCACAAAGGGTACGGTAGGATGATTTTGATGAACAAAAGAGACGTGTTGCCCGTCTTTACTCTCGTTGACTGGTAGGATACAAAATAAGAACTTTTATTGAGTTGCTTTAATCAGACGGTGAAAGAACCAGTTGGAATGCAACCGGGTAGGCGAGTTCGACGTGACTGACGGCTTGGTTGCGCGGCCGGCGAATGGAGAGGGGCGCTTGGGGAATGGCCAGCGTTCGCTCGGCAAAAACGTGGTTGGAATCTAACCTACACGGAGCCCAATGCGTCCTCGAGTATACTTACTTGGCCGAATTCTGATTCTGTTGCTGATAATGGGGCTTTGGTTTGGTCAGGGCGCCTGGGCACAGGAATCCCAGCCGGCCTGCCGGGTGGGTGATCCTGGCTGCGTCAGCGCGACCCCGAAAGCCACACCCAGCCCGCAGTCTACCGAGGCGGCTGTCACGCCGGTTTGCGACGGAAGTTGGTGGAGTAATTGGTGGAACGGCTGCGCCGCGCCTACTCCCAGCCCCACGCCGCAAGGAAGTGCGCTGACCGAGCAAGCGGTCACGATGCCGGGGCGGGTTTTGGCTGCTGGCAGCTCTGGCCTGGTCAAAGACGACAGCAACAACGGCGGCGACAACAATAGCTGCGATGGAGATGGAGACAGCGACGATAATTGTAATCCCACTCCAACTGCGACCCCAACTCCAACCCCGACGCAAAGCGCGGCACCCACGCCCACGCCGATTTGTCAAAATCAAAACACGGTTACAATCAGTGGCGCGATGGAAGGGAGAGAGGAGGTTCAGCCAGGCGATACTATCAACGTGGGCTACGATCTGAAGATTCCCAACCTCAACAGCAACGATCAAAACAACGGCAACAATCAGGGGCAGAATCAAAACGGGAACCAGGGCGGTGGGAACGAGGACCAGGTCAAGCAGCATATTCTGGACAGCCAGAACACGCAGGTCAGCGTCGCAGTTACATCCGCGAATGTAATCGTCAATATCCAATGTCCCGACAACAGCATCACGCCGATTACAATCCCAATTTCCGACCAGACCTACGTCGTGAGCCAAGGCGGGCATTGGTATCCCACCGGCGATAAAAATAGTTGGGAGTCCTATCAAGGTGGGCTCACCTTGCCCAATAACCTGTGCGGCGGTCAGGGCGGTAACTTTTCGGGTCCGGCGACTTTTACCGCCACGGTTCAGTCGCAGGACACCACCGATACGATCCAGTTTCGCTTCCACTATCGCGACTCGGGCAGCGGAAACTGGAGCGCGCCGGTGGGAGTGTTGGCGTCCAACGGTTGCCCGGCGACCCTGACCCTGGTGAGCGCGGCCAACAGCAGCGGGACAGCGGGAAGCACCCTGCCGGCGGGTACCTATCAGATCAGCAATCCGGGGCCGGACACCATCAATATCTCGGCGCTAGCAATTAGTTCCAGCGACCCCGGCTTGCTGTCTGCTTTGAGCGTGCAGGCCACCATCGGATCGACTACGCAGAGTTCAAGCGCAGGATCGGGACCGTTTTTTAGCTTTCTGAATTTCAGCCCGGCCCTGTCGGTTCCCGCCGGCGGCACCGTGACCTTCGTGATGACGGGCACGCTGGCCACCAACCCCTCTGGGACCAGCTCGAACGAAACGGTCAGCTTCGTCATAGCCACCGACGCCAGTACCAATCAGTCCGCTTATATTTTGGGCACGCCGCTGCAAGTGGGAACCTTGACCGTAAGCAGCGTGCCCCCCACTACAGCCAGCGCCAGCGTAGTAAGCGTGGGAAACAACAGCGGCATTGCCGGCGCGACCGTCAGCGCCGGCACCTTCAACGTCGTCAACAACGGGCCTGATCCGATCACGATCAGCTCGCTTTCGGTCAATTCCAGCAATGCGCAATTGCTCGCGGGCTTGAGCCTGCAGGCGACGATAAACTCGACCACCCAGACTGCCAGCGGCTCGGCCAGCAGTCCGGCCACTTTGACCTTCAGTCCTGCGCTAACGGTGCCCGCGGGAGTAATCGCCAGCTTCACCCTGAACGCGACGATTTCCTCCAATCCAGCTTCGGGGGCGGCCTCAACCGAGGTAATCGCCTCGGTCAACGCGGTGGACGCCAACAACAGCCAAACCATCGTGGTCAACGGCTTGCCGCTGACTACAGGTACCATCGGGCTGATTACACCCAGTACGGCGACCGCGAATCTGGTGACCGCGGCCAGCTCGCGAGGCCTGGCTGGAGCGACGGTCACGGCTGGTAGCTTTCAGGTGGTCAACAACGGCCCCGACCCGGTCACTATCAACACCATCGATTTGGGTACCAGTAACAGCGCAATTTTCGATTATCTCACGCTGACCGCCTCGGCCACTTCCTCGCCAACTCAAAGCGTGACGATGGCGGCTGGCAGCACAAGCAGTTTCGTTCTGACGCCGATCACTTTGGCAAAAGGTGCCGCGGCCAGCTTCACTCTCAGCGCAGCTTTGGCCGTCAATCCACAGACCACAGGGGCTTCGACCCAGAGCGTAACGGCGGTGGGCGCCACCGACGCCAATTACGATCTTACGATTAATGTCACCGGCTTGCCCGTTAATCTTGGTACCGTCACCCTGGTTACTCCCACCACCGCCGCAATAGGACTCACGTCGCTGGGCAACAACGCGGGAACGGTGGGCCAGACCGTCGGTAGTGGCACTTTCTTACTGACCAACAACGGTCCAGATCCGATTTCGGTGAGCACCGTGACGGTAACTGCGAGCAACGTCGCGCTGCTGTCGGCGATGAGCCTGCAGGCTACCATCGGCTCGACCACCAGCTCGGCTAGCGCCGGTTCTTCCACACCTGACGTCTTTACCTTTAACCCTGCGCTGACGATCGCCGCCAACTCCAGCGCGAGTTTTGCGCTGAGTGGCACCGTGACCAACACGCCACCCAACACTACGCCCACGATTCAGGCCATCACTGCGGTCGGAGCCACCGACGCAGATATTGGCGGACCAATAACCGTGGCCGGCATGCCTCTGACGGTCGGTACTATCACTTTCGACAGTCCGACCAAGATTGCCGTGGCTTCGGTGACGCAAGGCAACGTCAATGTTACAGCGGGCGAGACCGTCACCGTCGGAGTCTTTACCCTGACCAATAACGGTCCCGACTCAGTGAATTTAGGTAGCCTGCAATTGAGCACGGTCAATTTCGGATTGTTGACCAACTTCTCGGTACAGGCGGCGTCAGGTTCAACCACTCAGACGGTGTCGGGGATTCCGCAAGGTACCAACACTTTCAACTTTTCACCGGCCTTTGCCCTAGCCAACGGGCAGGCCGTGACCGTGACCGTGACCGCAACGGTAGTAGCCGGGGTCAGTCTGAGTACTAGCGCCACAGTTACCGTGAGCGCGGACAACGCAATCGATAGCACGTACAATCTGCCCGCTTCGACATCGCCGCTGCCATTGACGGTGGGAACCGTAAATTTTGTCACTCCCACCACAGGCTCGGTGAACATCGTGTCGTACGACAGCGTGTTGGCCAAAGATGGCGCCAGCGTCACCGCCGGCACTTTCCAGATCACCAACAACGGGCCTGACTCCGTCTCTCTGCCCAGCGTGCAGATGACCTTGAGCAAATCCACGCTGTTCTCGGCGATGACGCTAAACGTAACGATTACGTACGGCCAGGGCTTGACCAAAACCTATACCGCCACCGCAACGCCTGGCGCGACTGCCACCTTTACCTTTAGTCCGGCGCTGACGTTGCCGGCCACGGTGAGCGCTGATTGCACGCTGACGGTAACCGTAGCCAATGCCGCGACTGCGGGTAGCAGCACCACCCAGGCTTTGAGTACGGTCACCGCGACCGACATCACGACCAGCCAGGCGGTGAATATCTCGGGGCTGCCGCTGAGCGTGTCAACGGTCACCATCGCCAGCAGCACGACCGCCAGCGCGGTCCTGTTTTCCTCCGCCAGCGGGAGCGGCACGCCTGGGCAGGAGATTGGGTTGGGCTCTTTCCAGGTCACCAACAACGGCCCCGACCCGATCACCATCGGATCGATGCAGGTAACCTCGAGCACGCCCGCGGTGCTCGCGACCCTGACGCTGAACGCCAATGACGGCGCGGGGACGCAAAGCATCACGGCGACCGCCGCCGCGACCGCCACGTTCACTTTCAGCCCGGCGCTCAGTCTGGCGGCCAATGCAACCGCCAACCTGATGTTGCGCGGAGTGCTCACCGCGAGCGCCGCGTCGACCAGCTCCAGCACCGAGAATTTGACCGTGGTCAGCGCCACCGATGCCACCGTGGGTGGGGTGGTAAGCGTGGGTGGCCTGCCGCTGGCGCTGGGCACCGCGACCGTCAACGTGGCCTCGGCCAACCTGTCCTCGCTCAACGTCAGTGCCACCACCCCCGGCGGTAGCACCAGCGTGGGCACATTCACGATCTGCGCCAAAGGTACAGACCCGTTGTCGGTCAGCAGCGTGACGCTTACGTCCAGCAACAGCACTTTGCTGTCAACCCTGATTCTACAGGGCACCAGCGGCTCCAGCAGCGAATCGGCGACCCTGACGCCCAGCAGCTCGGGGGTGTTTACCTTCAGTTCACCCCTGAGCGTGGCCGCAGGCCAATGCGCCACTTTCACACTCAGCACGGCGATCAGTTCTACGGTCAACCCGGCCACCGCAACCGCGACCACGGAGACGGTCAGCGCGATTGGCGCGACCGATCAAACCACCGGTAAGTCGGTAAGCGTGGGCAATTTGCCACTGCAAGTGGGCGGAGCCTTGGCTTGCGCAGCCGCGGGGGCGCAGAACTTCACGGTGACCGGGAGTATGAATTTGGTCCGCGCCGGACAGGGCGCGGCGGCGCTTAAGAATGGCACGGTGCTGGAGGCGGCGGGCGCCAGTACCGATACTGACACCACCAACAGCGCCGAAGTCTACCAGCCCAGCACCGGTACCTTCTCGCTGGCCACCGGCTACATGAATGTCGCGCGCCAGATGCCTTCACCCAGCAGTGCGGTCCTGAGCAACGGCAATCTGTTGTTCAGTGGTGGCGAGTCTAGCACGGACGGCGGTGCCTCAACGATTATTCTGGATAGTGCCGAGGTCTACAACAGCAGCAGCCAAACCTTCACGCTTACCACCGGCAACATGAATACCGCGCGTTGGTTCCATACCGGCAATACTACCCTGAGCAATGGCGACGTCCTGATCGCGGGTGGCACTGATGGTGGCTTTGACACCGCCTACGACACTGCCGAGCTGTATAATCCGAGCACCGGCACCTTCAGCTACACCACAGGCAATATGGTAACCGGTCGCTTTCAACATACCGCGACCGTGCTCAACAACGGCGACGTCCTACTGGTGGGTGGCTACACCGCCGCCGGCTACAACAGTGGCACCCCGTTGGCGAGCGCAGAGCTGTATAACCCAACGACTCAGACCTTTACCAGTACCGCCGGTAGCCTGAATATTGCCCGCGCGCAGCATTCAGCCGTGCTCCTGAATAATGGCGACGTTCTGATAGTGGGCGGCTACAATGCCTCCGGCGGAGTCGAAAACACGGCCGAACTCTACGATCCCAACCTACAAACGTTTACCAAGCTGACTTCCACAATGTCGGCGGGACGCGCAATCTTCACAACCAACGTACTGTGGAATAGTCAAGTGCTGGTGGCCGGCGGTAGCGATGCCAATGGTAACCCGCTGAGCAGCACCGATATCTTCGATCCGGCCACCAATACCTTTAGCCCGGGTCCGACGATGAACACGGCGCGCTATTATCATGCTTCGACCAACCTGCAGGTCGGAAACGTACTGGTAGCGGGCGGAATTGCCGAAGACAACGCCAACGGCACGATCACCGGTACGCCTTACCAGCTCTATTACACGAGCGCCGCGGAGACCTATGTTCCGTCGTGCCAATAGACCAACGCGGGTTGGCCTCTGCAGGCGCCGGCGCAGTTTCGCATGACGCGTAGCGGTTGGTAGGGTTGTTGAGGGTAGTGTCAGGAAGTTTGTCTTGGTTACGGCGCGCCCGCTTGCGGTCGTGCCTGCTTGTCTTGATAGCGGCGGCAGGCGTTTTCGGATGCGGCGGATATCCGGCCAGCGCTGTCACGCCACTCCAACCGAATGCACGGATAGCTATCAGCGCACCCAATTCGGCTGGCGTCGTTTCTATTGTCGGGGCTCCATCTGCCGCTCCGGGTGGGGTTGTGGTGACCGCTAAAGACCTAACTATTCTGGGGCAAAGTAAACCGACCCTCCTTATAGGTACGGCATTGGCCGCTAGCTGCTACCAGGGCAGCGCGATCGCCAACAGCAACGGCAGTTTTGCGCTCGCCATTTGCGGCAATGTCGGCGATCTTGTCCAGGTGACCTATAAAGGCAATGGCGGCACAGTTGTGTTGACCACGCAGCCAATTCCCGGGGCCACGCCAACCCCGAGCTTTACGCCCACGCCGGTGCCCTCGGCTTCCTCCACGGCTACGTCGACGCCGCTGCCCACGGCTACACCGACGCCGGTGCCATCGCCCAGCCCCACGCCATCGCCGATGGCAACTCCAACTCCCAGCCCCACACCGTCGCCGAGCCCGTCTCCGTCACCGACGGCAACTCCAACTCCGAGCTCTACTCCAACTCCGAGCCCTACTCCAACTCCGAGCCCCACACCGTCGCCGAGTCCGTCGCCGTCGCCAACTCCAACTCCAACTCCAAGCTCGTCACCGTCGCCATCACCAAGCCCCTCGCCATCGCCGTCTCCTACGCCAAGTCCGACGCCGACACCGGCACCTACGGTGACAATTTCCGGGGTCGCGGTTCAGGGTCCAATGCAGGCGTCGACCATCACGGCCTATGCGGTAGATCCCAACAGTGGGCTTAATTTGTCGCAAATCGGAACCGGGCTGAGCGCGAGCGACGGTAGCTTCGCCATTGCTGTAATTCAGCAGTCAAACCCGGTACGGATCGCTGCGCGAGGTGGCTCGTTCGTGAGCGAGATGAATGGGGCGACCATCGGTAGCCCCAGCACGCAATCGCTTCTGCTGGCGAGCAGCGAGAGCGGGATTACGGGGCTTTCGCTCAATCCGCTGGCCACGTTTGTAGACTCGCGCACAGTGGGGTTGTTGAGCGCCGGAGGCACTAATTTTACGGCCGCGCTCAGCCAGGCCAAGGCAGAGATCGAAAAGATCTATGGGCTATCCAGCGATCCTGGACTGTTACAGCCGGACTACACCCACAGTGGCACCGATGCGGCGAATTTGGGATTGATTCTGGGTGCGCTAATTAATGAAGATCAGCAGTTATGTCCCAATACACCAGGCGGTCTGGTGAGCGCGCTGTCGGCGGATATAAGCGACGGAATTTTCGACGGCTTGCAGGCGGGTGCGCCGCTCACCTATTGCCAGCGTCCGCTGCCCGCGCTGGCCGGGATTGTCGATTTTCAAGACGCATTGTCGGGGCTGGGCCAACTTCAAGCGGTGCCCGGGGCGTTTGCTTTCGGCGGTACCAACAATGTCTTGACCACCAACGGTTTGGCGAACCTGGCCACCGGCGGCACCATCAGCTACCCGCTAGCTCCCTTGCTTGCGCTCGATCAGGCGATTGGCTTGGCCTCGCCTGCCTCGATCAACGGTTTTGCTTCGGCGGCTGAAACTCCGATGATGGAAAACGCCCGTGCGGCAGCAAGCGCGACGCTGTTGTTGAACAATCGTGTCCTGATCGCCGGCGGTGAGGATGTCAATGGCGTCAACACGGACAGTAGCGAGATATACGATTCGGTTAATAATTGCTTTGCCGGCACGCTCGGGACGCCGTGCGCAGGACAAAGTCTGCCATCATCGATGAATACCGCGCGCGAGTTTGCCGCCGCGGTCCTCCTGCCCAACGGCAACGTGCTGATAGCGGGTGGCCAGGATAGCTCCGGGATTGCCCTGGCAAGTACTGAGATTTACGATGCGGCCAACAATTGTTTCGCCGGAGTTGGCGGTACCGCCTGTGCTTCGGAGACCGCGCCGGCGATGAATACCGCGCGAGAATTCGAGACCGCTACCCTGTTACCCAATGGCAAGGTCTTGATCGCCGGCGGCGATGACAGCGCGGGCAATGTCGTTGCTAGCACCGAGTTGTACGACCCGGTCCATAACTGTTTTGCCGGTGCCAGCGGCACAGCCTGTGCCAGCCAGACCACTCCCGTAATGGTCGCTCCGCGCGAATACGCGACCGCCAGCTTGCTGCCCAATGGCAAGGTCCTTATTGCAGGTGGGCAAGACGTCAACAGCAATCCGCTAAATTCCACCGAACTTTACGATCCGTCCAATAATTGCTTCGCCGGTAAGACGGGCACGCCGTGCGCGACGCAGAGTGCTCCCTCGATGGCTTATGCGCGCTACTTGGCGACGGCCGCGGTGCTGCCCAACGGCAAGGTTTTGATCGCCGGCGGTTATAACCGCACCCTTGGGGTGGCTTTGCAAAGTAGTGAAATCTACGATCCGACAAACAATTGCTTTGCCGGCAATATTGGCAGCCCCTGCCAAAGCGAAATCGCACCTGGAATGAGCGCGGCGCGCTACGGCGCCAGCGCGACCCTTTTAGCCAACGGCAAAGTATTGATCGCGGGTGGGGCTAATACCGTCGCTCTGGCCAGCACGGAATTGTACGACCCTGTCAACAACTGCTTTGCCGGGGTGTCGGGAGCCTGTGCCGGGGAAACCGCACCAACGATGAACTCGGCGCGCTACTTCGCGACCGCAACCCTCTTGCCCAACGGCTTGGCGATGGTCGCCGGTGGTTTCAATAATGGCGCCTTCCCGTTGGCTAGCGTGGAACTGTACACCCCGTAATACTACCTTCAGTGAATAGTGGAGCGGCTTGCCGCCGCGAGGTTGGTCGAATCGCGGGGCCTCGGCGGCCCGGCCAGGCGGCCGCGTGTCCGCGCTCAAACGACTGCGGTGAGACACGCTGAGAAGGCCACGGACACCCCATCGGTGGTTGGCGTAACGCAAAACCATCAGGTCAGAACCCGCCAGGACAAAACCGGCGAAGGCGGGCCCGGGGCGCCACCAGTGCGTACTAACGTTCCAGCCGGGTTTCGATATTCTTGAGGCGCTGTTCGATCCCCTCCACCATCTTGGTCACGTCCGAGCGCATTAGCCCCATCTCCACGTGTAGGTCTTCTTCAAACAACCCAAGGGCGGCCTTGACCGCGGGTCCGAAAATCACTCCGAGCGCGAAGACCACCAGCAGCGCGACGACATCGATAATGGCGCGTAACAGCATTACCGGCAATTATGCCCGCTTCGCGCGGATTTCTCCATGGGCTGTTGCTGGGGCGAGAGCCGTTGGACGAGCACAAAACCCACGCCGCCGCACTCTAGCCAAAACAGGGGGCTCAATGCTATCGGCAAGCTGAGAGTTGCCAGGGGCTGCCATCGGCTGCGTTAACGCGCCGCCGTAGCCGTTAATGCGCTGTTGCGGAGAATCGAATGCATCCAGCGGCTCGGCCTTATCAATCAATTGCATTGCCAGGGCGGGAGCGGCTGGAACACTGGCACGAGCGCATCCCGCCGCTTTATCTGGTGGCTGCCAGCATTGTGGTCGGCGACGCGACGGGGCTGAGTTTACATTTGTCGCTGTGGCCGGCGATAGCATTGACAGTGGCTGCGCTTAGCCTGTTTGCTTGCCGGCGCCCCGGTTGGGGAATGACGGTGGCGCTGGGTGCCATCGCGCTGGCCGCTGGTCACGCCTCAGCAGGGCTTTATTCCAAGGCGCTGCTTCCCAATGATATTCGGCGCTTTCCCGAAAACGCACAGGTCCATTTGGAGGGCATACTGAATCGAGCGCCCGAGCGTGTGAACAATAGCTGGCGGCTCTATATGCGCCTGCAGCGGGCGGCGGCGATGGGCTCCCCCCTCACCGTGGCCGCAGGCGAAGTTAGGGTGATTGTCGGAAGCGATGCCCCTTACGCGATCGGTCAGCGACTGGTAATCGACGGGCGTCTGCGTTTTCCGCGGAATCTCGGCAATCCTGGTGAATTCAACTACGCAGCCTATCTGGCTCGCCAGGGAATTGCAGTCACAGCTCTGGCTCGGCCCGAGGCTGTGGCGATAGTCGGGCAAGAGCCGGCGGGGATCCAGGGTCGCGTCGAAGCGCTCCGCAAGCGTATCGGCGGCCTCATTGATCGTGAGTTGGAACAGCCCCAGCGGGGGGAAATGCGAGCATTGATAATCGGCGACCAGGGTCAACTTCAGCCAGGCATACGCCAAGCCTTCGCGCTGACCGGGATGGCCCATCTGTTGGTCATCTCGGGGCTGCATCTGGGTTTTGTCTCGGGCGCGGCCTTCGCCTTGGTGCGGCTGATCTGCTGGCTGTTTCCCTATTTGCTGATTCGCGGCTGGGCCAACAAGCTGGCAGCCGGTGGCGGTGGGCTCGCCGCGCTCGCCTACGCCGCCATTGCCGGTGGTCGTATTTCCACTCTGCGCGCCCTCATCATGGTCTTGTGCTATGTGGCTGCGGTGCTCGCCGATCGTCCCCGCGAGCTGATGGCCAGCCTGGCTCTGGCCGCATTGTTGATTTGTCTGCTCTTTCCCGGCTCCAGTCTCGATATCGGTTTCCAGCTTTCCTTCGCCGCGGTCGCCGCCGTGCTCCTGGGGATGCGCCGCCTTGCGGCGCGAGAACAGCGTCAACACCGACCCATACTTCAGTCCTTTCACGCCCGCCCCGCGCTAACCTGGGCAGCAAAGATGGTGGTCGGGGCGGGTGCGGTTTCTTTTTTCGCCATGCTCGGAACGGCGCCCCTGACCGCTTATTATTTCAACCAATTCTCGCTGGTTGGCCTAGTGGCCAATGCGGTGGTCGTTCCGATTATCGCCCTGGGTGGCGTGATCGTTGGCCTGTGTGCGGCGGGCCTAGGTCTGTTCTGGCAGACTCCCGCCCTGATGCTACTGCGACTGAGCAGTCAGGCAATTACTCTGGGAAATCGATTGGCTTTTATATTCCTCGCGCTCCCTGGCGCGTGGCTGCGCAGCTTTACTCCCACTTTGCTAGAATTGATCCTGATATACTTACTGCTGATTCTGTGGCTGACCGCACCTCAGGCACCTACCTTGCCCTGGTCCAGTGACGCGCCGGCACTTGCCTCCCGCCGATGGCGGCGAGCCGCGGCCCTGTTATGTCTTCTGGCGTTGACTGGCGACAGCATCTGGTGGTTGCGCCAGCGCTACTTCAATCCGTCCCTACGAGTGGATTTTCTCGCGCTGGGGCAAGGCGCGAGCGCGGCGCTGGTGGAGTTTCCAGGTTCGGCCGTCATGTTGATCTATGGCGCGGATCGGATGGCGAGTCCCACCCTGGGTGAACGCGAAATTGCCCCTTTTCTGTGGTCGCGAAAAATCCTCCATGTGGATTATTTGGTACTTCGGCAGCCTGAGCATTTTCGTCAGGCCCGTGAAGCCTCGGGCAGCTTGCAATTCATAGCGGACAATTTCCATCCAGCGGAATTGTGGACTTCAGCAGCGATCGCAAACCAACTCAAATCCGACTACTTGCTTGACTGGGCGCAACGGGCTACCACGCTGGCCATCCTCGATAGGGCCGCGCCGGTACGCCACGTGCGCACTGTATCGATACGCTGCCTGAACCCGCCGACCGCCGATCGTGCCAATCGTGCCGATGGCGGGCTGGTGCTGCAAATCGCGGCGGGGAAAATCAGTTTTGTGTTGACCGGTGAGCTGGATCGGACCACTCAGCGTCAGCTTCTCCAAAGCTATCCCCAATTGCGCGCCACCGTGCTGGAAGTACCGCACCATGCCAGCCTCAACGCCTTCTGGGAACCCTTCGTAAAAACGGTCGCTCCTCTTTTCGCGGTCGCGTCGGTGGGTTATTGGAACCGTTATCATTCGCCGGCGTGCCGATTGGTGAAGGGCTATCGGACTGCAGGTGTTCGCTTGCTGCGCACCGATCGCGAGGGTGCGATCTGTTTCCGACTAGAGGGCGAGCAGCTGCGGTGGTCGACGAGCCAATCCCTGCTGGGTCCGAACTGAATGACTGAAAGAACGCTTGCGAACAGAGCAAGTTTACGGTTTGGCTCCCTCCCGCTGAAAAGTTTGCCTGCTGCTGCAAGGGACGCTTGCGCGAAATGCCACCTTTTTCGCGCAAGCGAAGAAGGGGTCGGAACAATTCTTCGGTTCCGCAAGGGGGCGGTCCAACTCGGAGCCGCGATGCGCAATAATGCGCCTATGGCTTGGATTGAAAAACATGGGTTGAAACTTCACTACCTGGACCAAGGCGCAGGCGAACCCGTGCTACTGCTCCATGGGTTGGCCTCGCATGCCGAGCATAGCTGGCAGGCGACTAGCTGGATAAGCATGCTGGCATCGAGCTATCGCGTGATAGCTCCGGACCTCCGTGGCCACGGTTACAGTGACAAGTTCGAGAGCCCGCAAGCCTACAGCCTCGACTGGCTACTTGAGGACGTGATTGCACTGTTGGACCACTTGCAGGTGGCGCAAGTCCGGGTGGTGGGATACTCGATGGGTGGATGGGTGGCTCTGGGGCTGGCGGTCCACTATCCGCGACGGGTGCGGGCGGTCGTGGCTGGGGGAACCGGAATCAGCATTACCCAGCCCAGCGATCCGGTGCGTACAGAGCGGTTGGCTCAATCTATCATCCACCCCAACGATGATTCGACGGATGATCCTGGACGCGCGTTTCGCGAGCTGTGCCGGCGCACTGGCAACGATCCGCAAACGATTGCAATTTTTTTGCGCCGGCCGCGGGCAGGGGTCGATAAGCAAGGCGTCCGCGGGCTGGCGATGCCCGTGCTATTGGTAGCAGGCGAAAACGATCCGTTCGTGCACGATTTGGAGGCTTGGCGTGCGCTTATCCCACATGCCGAGACTTGTATTCTGCCCCGGCGCCATCATATGAACGCGCTTACCGATCGTGGCTTCAAGCAGGCGGTGGTAGATTTTCTGGCGCACCTTCCCGCCCCGACCTAACCCAGCACCGGCGAGGCCATCGAACCGCGGATTGTGTAGGGACGAAAATCGGGCGGATGGGGTAGGAAATTGAGCAGAAATCCCAAGTGAGCGCGACCGGCGGCGGTAGGATGCAGATGGCCGCTGAGGTTCATCACGGTTTGCGCGGTATTTGGGCCCAGCCGAATCGAGCCGGTCAGATCCAGGCTCAAATCAGGCCCGTTTCCAGTGAGCTGTTGAATCCAGATCACGCCATGATCGATACGCGCGCTGCCCCGCACGGTAGCAAGCATCAGGTGGGGCAAGCCCGGCCCCATCCCAATTGATAGGCTACGCACCATCAGGTGAATGTTTCCGCTTTGCGTTACCCGGGTTGAGTCATTGATTTCCAGCGCACCCGCCGCGGAGAGCAGGCCACGGATACTCAGCCGTATTTTGATGGGGATTGGATACTGCGCCAAATTAATCCGATCCAGCGTGAAGTTTACCATGGTCAGGCTTTTGGACTGGCCCAGCGAGACCGTGATTACTCCTTCATAGGCATCCGCCTTCAAGTTCAAGCTGGGGCGACCCAACAATGTTCCAAGACCGGGCGCCAGCGCGACTTCTTCACCGGCGAACAAAGGCTGGTTTTGCCTGCCCGACGCATCGCGCAGACGTACGTTTTCCAACACCGCGCCAATGGGAAAGCGGAGATGCTGATCGCTGTACGAAAGATCCAGGCCCATTGGCGCCAGCGATCCGCTCAGCGCGCGGTCGTAGGGGAAGCCGCCGATTACAAATAGCAGGAAGAGAAACACGCCGGTGGCGACATAGGCCAAGGGCAAGGGATGTTGTCGCCAAAACTCCAGCGTCCTTAGTTCGCTGAACTCAGCCATTACGCGCCAAAGATTGACAGGTTAGATCGACGTCGTAGGCGTCATGTTGGTCGAGTTGCTTCTTGATCGTAAGGCCGGAAACCACCACGGGTACTTTAAGACTCTTGATGGCATACAAACCATCGACCAGTTGCGCCAGCGAAACGCCGCTTAGGCGCAGCGCGACTTCGTATTGACTGAATTGCGGAGAAATCTTTTTAGGCGGCTGCGCGTCGACTCCACCAATTTTCGTGCTTCCGATCGCTGCGCCCAGCGCCTGGGTTAACACCGAAGAAAGAGCGAAATCAGGTCCGGCTGGGGCCGTTTGCTTCTCGAGCTTGGTAACCTGGCGTTGCAGCTCCTGGTAGTTTACCGTCATCCGGCGCACGGCATTGAGCTCGCGTTGGCGGGCCTGAATGGCATCGGTCAAACTGGCTTGAAGCGATAGTACCGGTGAGTAAATCAGGTTGTAGGCGAAAAAGATCGCGAGGGCGGCCAGCCCCAATTGCAGCAGGCGGCGTTCGCGCGGTTCCAGCTTATAGTAGCGGTCCCACAAGCGGCGGCTGTGGGCCCGATAACGGAGGCGGAAATCCTGCACATAGGCTGCCGCGGAGGTGGCGTTCCAGGCATCCGCGATTCGCTCGCGCGCGTTCATCACGGAGTCTCCTGAGCCAAGCTGTCGCGAATGGTCGCGGTTAGGTGGAAATCGATCTTGGAATTCTCGCCGGGCCGTTCGTCGGTGACCTGGACGTTGTCCAGCACCGGCGCCTCAGTCAGCATCCGCTTGACCGCGTCCACGGTGGCGTAGGAATCGGCGCGGCCCGTGATCCGCAGGCCGGTATCATCGATCGTCAATTCGTCAATATCCAGCCGCAGCCGCGCGGGTAACACGCGCGAGAGCGCCAGCAGGGTGTCCAGCGGCGAGCCAATATTACCGCTCCCACCCAGTAGGCGTAGACGCTTATGAGACTGGGCGATGCGTGCCGCCAAGGTGCGTTCGATGGACGGCGCGGGGACGCCATGGAGCACCGGTTCGGCTACCGCCAAGATCTGTCGATCTAGATGGGAAAGCTGGCGGTAGCCGCTGATCAAGCCGATGGAGACATCCAGCGCCGCCATCAGAAGCAGAACCACGGCCAACAAAGCCGAGGTGTAAAAAGGGGTCAAATCGCCGGTGCGGCCGTGAAAAGCAAATTCGCCGCGACGGAAATTGATTACCGGCAACGGATCGGTGGGCAACTCGCCCAACAACATGGCACGGCACGCCGCGGTGGCAGGGCCGTCGGCGCCGGGACCGCGCAGAAGGGGTGGCTCGATTTCCTGTACGCTGCGCACCGGCAGAGCCAATTCCTGGCCCATATAAGCTTGCACGTCGCTGGCCGTCGCCGCAGGTCCGCTCAAAATCACGTCCACCGGCGTAATAGTGGCGCTCTCTGCCAGTGCCGTTTGCCGGACCAGCGCGACTACTGAGTTGCCCCGTCCGTCCTCGGCCTCGGTGCTCTGCTTGAAACCTTCGGGCAGAATGCGCAGCGCCCGTGGTATGCCTGCCTCATCCACCAGTGCGATCGATGTGCGTGCATAATCCAAATTGACCAGTAAATGAGCGCTGGGAGTTGCTCCGTTGGGCGCTTGGCGTACCACCAAGCTGAGCGCTAATGCGCTGAGCGTCACTACCTTTGGGTCCAGGCCAGCACGGGCCAGGAATTCTAAATGAGTGCGCACGTCGGCGCTGCGGGCCCAGGCCGCTAGCACCAGGGTTTCCTTGTTGCGCCGCGCCAGCGGCGCGTATGCCACCACCGCGTCTTCCACCGAGAACGGTAAATGTTCTTCCAGGGCAAAAGGTACCGCCTGCTCCAAGCGGCGTTGGTCGTGAAAGGGCAAGGTTAGCAGGCGTTTGGCGACCAACTCTCCGGACAGCGCCGACACTACGATATCGGGACGCCCGGCGTGGTCGAGCACGCGTAGCAGGGCAGGGAGCAGGTCCTCTTCGCCCTCTAGGCGAGGTTCGATCCAGGCGCCTAGGTAGGCAAAATTACTCCAGGCGCGTTCGGCTGCTGCCGCCCGCACCTGTTCGTCCACCAGTTCTAGTGCCAGGATGCGTTGCGCCATACTATCTTGCGTTTAATTTAGTCTTCGCTCCAATTAAGCAGCAATACCGGCGCGATGCCATTGCGCCGGACGGTAGCGTAAACGAAGGTACGTGCTCCTGCAAAGCTGCCGAGTCCGGTAATGGTAAAGTAATCGCTGCGGACGGTGAACAGGCTGGGCAGATTACTGGCCATATTCGACACAGATGATAGCTGACTGATCTGGCTTGGATCGGTAAAGGGCTGGGTCAGGCGTACCTGCATGATCTCTTGCAGGGCGCCGGAGGTCTGGGCCAACTGAGGCGCCGCTGCAATCAGGACCTGGGGCGGCGCGGTATTGATGTTGATCTGACTGGTGGGGGCGGTAGTGATGAAGTTACGCAGCCGCTCGAACAGCGCCGGGGTGACGCCACGGACCATGCTCAAGTCGCCGATAGTGGGCATCGGGCCGTTTCTGGGCGCATACGGCGGCATTAGTTGCATATAAAAATCAGCTTCCGCGCCCCCCGGCGTGGTAACGCTGTCCGGGTCGATCCAGTCGATCAGGGCGGGCAGGAGGCTGAGCGGAGCCCCCACCGTATCTAGCAAAGTGCCGACAATCAATGCATACTGCGGGTTAACTTGACCATTGGCGCCCACCAATTGGTTGATATCTATCTTCCGCGCGTCATCCACGATCGACACGCTAGCCCACCCACCCGCGATTGGCAGGGGCGGATAGGGGAGGGCCCACGAGGAAAGAAAACTATCGACTTGGGGCGCGTTACTGGCCATTGCCATGCGCGCGTTCTGAACGAGCAGGGCCATTCCAATTGTCACCGCCGAGCGGGCCAGGTAATAGGCCCGCAGTGAGTTGGCCTGATTGGCCGCAGCGCGCTCGGCATGGCTGGCAGTGGCGGCGAAGTCCATGACCATGACGGTAATTAGAACCATCGCAAACAACGTGGTCAGCAGTGCAACCCCGCGCTGACCATCGCGCTGGGCCTCCGGGCAAAGCGTCGATTCCCGCACTACCTGCCGTGGCCGCCTGAGAATTGCGGGAAGGTGACGCTCTTTTCGCAGGGCCGAGAGCACCAGCGCGAACAATGCCCGAAGAGAATCCATCGGCCTCCCTGCTCGACCGGTTTGCCTGATAGTTGCCATGGTTGGTCAGCGCTGAATTATTGCCATCGGCAGCGATACCATGGTCGACAAATGGCTCGGTCTGCTCCCGGTTGCCAGTTCCAGGTCGATCTCTACCGCCTGTGGCAAAAACTGTCCCGGTGGCGCTGTGGTCGAATCCCAACTCTCTAGCCAGCTGCTACCGTTGTAATAGCGAAAATGCAGACTCAGCACATTGTCGGCCAGCACCACCCCCGGCGGCGTGGCGACCGAATTGCCCAGGAGCAGCGCGCTTTGCTGGCTGCGTACCAATTCGTTCCATCCACGATGCTGCGGGTTGGGCACGGTACTGTAGGTTACCAAGGTCTCGGCGCTGAAGGCGCTCAGTGCTTGCCGATGGCCGGGGCTAATGGTGGATACGGTCAAGTTGTCCAGTGGCAGTCCACCTTGTTTGTTGGCCTGCCCGAGAAGCAGGATGTGGCTGGGAATCATCGGAGTGTAAACCGCGCCTCTCAACTCGCGCGCCAGCGTCCACATCAGGGCGCGTCCCTCCTCGTCGGCGGTAAGCCGAGCCTCGGCCTGCGCCTTGCTTTGGGCCACGGCGTGAAAGGCGCCGAACAGCAAGGTCAGGAGCACCGCGACCAGGGCCAATGCCAGCATCAGCTCCAACAGCGTAAAGCCATGGCAAGCGTGTGGCTGTCGGCTCATTGCGCGGCCTGCATGGGGAGCGGATTTCGCAGCATCTCGGTAACATCGAAATGACGCGAGAAGTGATTGCCGAAATAGATTACGATGTGGACTGTGCGCACGTCGGGAAAGACCGCCGAGGGTACCACCGATTCGGTCCATTTGTAATTGGGATATTGACCTTGATTGAGAGTGCGGAAATCACCGCTGGTGTTGCCCAGTGGCGGAAATACCTGCAACTCAGCCTGAGTCATCATCTCCTGGGCCAGCAAGGCGGCGGTGGTCAGTTGATTAGCTCGAATAACGCTCTGCAAGGTCTGATGCTGTAAGCCGAGCATCGCCACCAACCCGACGGCAACGACGGCCAGCGAAACCATCACCTCGATCAAGGTGAAGCCGCGCCGGTTACGCCATAGGTGGTCTGCGATCGAACTCACGACGGTTTTCTCACTTGACCGGGCATGCCGTCACCCAGGTTGATTGCGACTTTGCCGGTCAGCGGCGCGAAGACTAGGGTGTATACCCGGCCTGCGGGGTCGGCTAGATGAACGATGGTCGCGTCGACATAACCCTCGGGATAGTAGTTACACGCGATGGTTCCGCGGCTCACCGTACCGATATCCTGTACCGTGACGTCGCGCATGCGCACGTTCTTGGGCAACTGCACCGGTCCCATGCCGGGATCGAGGTCGGGGACAAAGGTCGGATTGGGCGAATGGGGGTCCAGGCGAGTCACCGAGTAAGTGTTGGCATCAAGGTTGAAAGTCAGCCGTAGCACTAGCTTCTGAGTGGCAGCCTGATCGAAGAGGAATTGGGAGCGGCCGGCCAGACGGCGGGCCTCTTCCTTGAGCCGCGACATCTGGAAGCGGCCTACACTGGGCATCACCAGCAGCGCCATCAACGCGATGATGAAGAGCACCACCGCGATTTCGAACAGAGTGAACCCGCGTTTAGCCCATGCTCGTGGCGAGCCGACGTTTTGGATGGAAGGGTTAGTGGGCAGTGACAGGGCGCTCTTCACCTGGCTCAAGGTCTATATAGGCGCAAACTCGATGCGTCCATGCGGTGATTGAATCGAACAGCACCGGCTGGGCGGCGTCTCATAAAGTTACCAAAAACAGAGCCCTGGGTGGTCCACGTGTTGTCTCTCAAGGCCTGGACAGCTCGCCGAGAGAGTCCGCCTTCGTCGGCCTCCGCTTCGCTTCGCTCACGATGGCAATCCGGTAGTGGAATGCATGGGTTCTTGACGCGGCGGCACACTAGAACTGACTGGCATCGATGTCGGCATTTTTGCCCACCCCGCCTTCGGCTCCGTCCGCCCCAAAGGATTTGAGGGTGTAGGAGTTGCCATCGCTTTGGTAGAAATACGGGTTGCCCCAAGGATCGAGCGGTACCTTCTGGACGTAGCCACCATCCTCGTAACTGCTGGAGCTAGCAGTGCCGCTGTCCGTCATCCCCTGCTGGACCGGCGGTGCGACCAGCGCTTGCAGCCCCTGGTCGGTGGTCGGAT
>Ga0209061_1002281_pt1 | contig 25282 bp, 20 predicted proteins | sample Coa_R1_10_FD_187157 | JGI IMG/M metagenome (GOLD analysis project Ga0209061, IMG submission 187157) | Surface soil microbial communities from Centralia Pennsylvania, which are recovering from an underground coalmine fire - Coalmine... | ecosystem: Environmental > Terrestrial > Soil >...
GGCTCTGCTCCACCTGCGGCTCAACGCCCATCATCTCGTCAAAGATGTCGGGTTCAACCCGCACGGTCTCTGAGGCATCAATATAGACCACCGAACGATAGACGGCCTGGGCGGCGCGCGCATAGACCTCCAGCGGTGATAGGCTGGTTTGAGGCTTGCCGAGAGAGACGTTTAAGCCCCCCATCGAAGCCTGACTTTCCGGCTCGTGCCACGTGATGTGAATGTTAGGCAACACAAAGCCTCCAAGTACAAAGGCGATGCCTAATAGCAGCAACATTCTGAGCCAAGCACGTTTTGAATTTTCCGATGACGATGGCATTTTCTTACTCCTTTGTCTGTGGTGTATCCTCCATGTCAGGGCCATGTTGTCCGTAAAGGGCGAACGGTGTGGGTAGCCCTACGAAAAAAAGCCCATAGCGAACGAGGATTCCATACCCAGCAAAAAGCAATTGGCCCCACGGGGTGCCTGTAGCCAACGAGGGCACAGGCATGCTTAAGGGCCAGTCGTTCCAAAAAGAGATGCCCATCAGCAGCGCCAACAGCAGCCAGAGATAGATGAACGTAGGGCGACGAGTTCGTGTGATCGCGGCCAGACACAGCCCAAACAGGCTTCCCTTAATAAAGGCCACCCCTCCTGTTAATACCGCCCACCGAGCGCAATGCAGAAAGAGCGATGGCAACAAAACACCTATTAGTAGGGCACAGCAAATCATGCCCACCTGCTGGGCAATACGACGCTGTCTTCGTAGCAGCAACGGACGATAGGCTTGCATGGATAGGCCCCATGGTGCGGACTTGCCGAGCGGACAGGGTGGATACATGAACATCGCTCCGACTGTGCCCCATCTCTGCTACGTACTTTACCCCATGTTCGTGACTATTGCCACGCCTCTTCTTCAGAAATAGAGAGCTGACCAGAAGGCACCCTTTTCGCGGGGACAATGGTGGGCTTCTCGCCCTCCACCTCTTGAATGCGTCTTAGGAGGCGCTCGCGCATCACCTCGGCCACGCGCGCATGAGAGGCACATTCAATCCGATTAGTTAGCTCATAGGGGTCTACTTCAAGATCGTAGAGGTAAGCCTCCCAATAGGTATCCGAATGCGAATCCTGCCAGGGGTTTTTATGTGGGGCAAACACCCCATACTTCCACCGGCGAGTCCGCACGGCGCGTCCAACCTGCCATTCGCTGATCTGCAGAAAGACTTCCTCAGGCCATCCCTCTTTCTCGCCACGTGTAAGGCGCAGGAAAGAACGCCCCTGCATGGTTTCCGGTATCGGTAACCCGGCGGCTTCCAGCAAGGTGGGTGGTATATCTACCAGGCTCACCAACTGACGAATCTGCCCTCCGCCATCGAAGCCCGGCCCTTGCAAAGCTGCCGGCACACGGATGGAGCCTTCATGGCAAGACCGCTTATATTCCGTGTTGCGCGTCTTGAAATGACAGCCGTGATCGGAAGTATAGAGCACAATGGTTTTGTCGAGCAGCCTAAGGCTCCGAAGCACATCGAGCAGCAGGCCAAAGGCCTCGTCCAATCGCTTCACCATCCCATAGTAGCCGGCGAGATGTTGGTGCACAGAACCTCCAAGCGCAGCGAGGTCGGGCGGCATCCATCGTCCTATATAACGCTCGGCATAGCCTTCTGGAGCGGGATAGCTATCGAGCCGATTCTGGTGATGGGGTTCAAGAAAGGAGAGAAAAAGAAAGAATGGCCGTTCTTGATGAGAGGCAATGTAGCGAATAGCCGCATCCGTTAGCGCGTTGACCCGATACCCCGGCAACAACACCGCGTTTCCCTCATTATCGTAAACCACCGTACGATAGGGATCGGAAGAGAACTCCAGCACATTGGAGGCAAGCCAATGGTCGTAACCTCCTCGTTCGGTTTCGGGCACCGGATCGCGCGAGGCAAGATGCCACTTCCCGATGTAGGCCGTATCGTAACCGGCTTCGCGAAAACACCGTGCCATGGTAATCGCGTCGGGCGGCAAAGGAATGCCATTACGGAAGCACCCCACTTGGGTAGCATAACAACCTGTTTGAAGCGCGGCGCGTGCCGGCCCGCAGACGGGTTGGCATGTGAACGCATAATAAAGATGGGTGCCACGTTGGGCCATTCGGTCGAAATTCGGCGTAAGGTCTAACGGGTTTCCATGAACGCCGGTGGTATCCCAACGCTGTTGATCGGTGAAGAAGATGATGACATTCGGCGGTGCACTTGATTTTACCATCGCTTCGTCTCAGGAGGGATGATAAGCCCTGTTGCCTGTCTTAGGATGACCTCGTTGATTTCAATTTCGGTAAAATTCGCGATGGCCGTGATGATCTCCTGCGGATTTTGCAAGAGATCTTCATAGCTTACCTCCGAATACCGATCACCCAAAGCACGATACTTCTCACCCTCGCTTACGTACTGATCGTACAACCGCCGCCAATCCTCCTCCGTTTTAGGATGCGGTTGTTGAAATTGCCGTCTCAACACAAATCGCTCAAAAGCGAGCCTAGGGTTTGTGAGGGCCCTTACTACCCGCCGATGTAGAGGTGGTGAAAAGTGCGGAGTTTCCACAGCCCAGCTCTCGGCACGACGCATGAGACTTCTCACAACCGCATCGGGGCTACGACGCACGTGTAACACTTTGGCATTAGGAAACAGTTGCAACCAATAGCGAAGGGCAAATGTGTTTCGTGGGTCTTTCCAACCCCACGGCCCCTCATAGCCATTCGGCATGGAGCCTAGATACTGGGTGCGTAATATCCCGAAAGTCGCCCTTTGTAGGATACGCACGGCGCTTTTGGTAAATTGTGGGTTGTCCTGCAGTACCAGCAGGGGATCCACATTATCCCATGTGGCTCCGGACCGAGTAAAGATACGTTCGTTGACGAGCCGAAAACTTCCGTCCTCTCCATAGCCATCGCGTACCCTCTTAGGGGTGAGGACAAAACCGTTGCTCTTCTGGCTACTATAAATGATAAGCAAGTTTCTAGGTGTGTGGTGAATGATAAGCTTACTCTCTTCTTCCGAGTCTCCAATGCGCCCCATGTAGACTCCCATGAGGGCTAAAATGGCGGCGACCAGGCTTGTGCCAGAGCGATGCATGCCGATGACAACGATGGGCGGCCTTAATTTGCGGAAAGGAGCGTACATCCATCGTGGCACCGAATTTTGCGGAATAACGGCACTATCCGCCGCGATCTCTTTTTCTAACATCCTCCCTATCCTCTTATAATTATAAGGTGATCTCCAAACCTACTAGGATGGACTGGCGACCCCTGGACGAAGTTATCATTCGTTTATGCTAAATTTTTACCGAAGAAATAAAATACACAGAAGAACACATTATGACAGAAATCCAGAGGGTTCATCTACCTCCCTTCAATAGTCCCTTCGGCAAGGCCTCAGCTATGGTCGAAATGCCAACCACCTCCAGCCCTATACGATCCTTCAGCTCGACTAAATGATGTTTTGCTATAATTGCCCTCCGAAACCCTTGTCTCGCCGCCTCACGCAAGCGCTTTTCGCCCTGCGAAACCGCTCTTATTTCCCCGTTTAACCCCACTTCGCCGATGAAAACCGTGGTAGGCTCCACAGGTTGCTCCCGAAAGCTTGAAATAACCGCCATCGCTACCGCCAAGTCAGCCGCCGTCTCTACCACGCGCACCCCACCGGCCACATTGACAAACACGTCCTGCTCCGCCAGCTTCAGGCCAAGTCGCTTTTCTAACACGGCCAGAATCATGTTGACCCGATTAGGGTCTAACCCATTGATGACACGGCGTGGACTGGCCAAAAACGAGCGTGCGACAAGCCCCTGCACCTCTATCAATAGCGCCCGCGTTCCCTCCAGAGTCGCCGTTATCGCCGACCCGATCCCATCCTGCGCCCTTTCGGCCAGAAGAGCTGCCGAGGGGTTGTCCACACTTATCAGCCCCTGCTCGCGCATCTCGAAAATGCCTAGCTCATCGGTGGAACCAAACCGATTTTTCACGGCTCGCAACAACCGGTAGGCGTTCTGGCGATCCCCTTCAAAATAGAGCACGGTATCCACGATATGTTCCAACACACGTGGCCCGGCGAGGTTGCCCTCCTTAGTCACATGGCCGATAAGGATCACCGGCACACCGGTTGCCTTCGAAAAACGCGCCAGCCTGGCCGCACAAGCGCGCACTTGGCTCACCGAGCCGGGGATGGAATCGAGCGATCCATCCTGGGTCGTCTGTATGCTATCCACTATTGCAAGCGTGGGCCGCAGCGTTTCCAGATGGCCCTCGATGCGCTCGATATCCGTCTCCACACTCACGAACAGCCGCTCGGTTTCGGCGCCCAAACGAGCACTCCGCAGTCGTATCTGTTGTGCGCTCTCTTCGCCAGAAATATAGAGTACCGAGCCGGCCGTCTGCGCTCTTGCGATATGATAGGCCACCTGAGTCAGCAGCGTTGATTTGCCGATCCCAGGATCGCCCCCCACCAGCACGATGCTGCCGGGCACGATGCCACCGCCCAAAACTCTATCGAACTCGCCGATGCCGCTTAGGAGGCGGGGCTGTGAGGCCATCTCCACCTGCGTTATCGGCAGCGGAGTAGCTGCATCGGCAGCGCTAGAGATCGTCTGCGCGGACTTCGACTTACCACGCTCCTTATGCGTAGAGCGTAAGACAACCTCCTCCACAAACGAGTCCCACGTTTCGCATTCCGGGCATCGCCCAAGCCATTTTAGCGACTCGTAACCGCAGTTCTGGCAAACATAGCGTGTCTGGAACTGGCTCATAGCACCGGCCTCAACAGGCACTTTGATAGAACTCCTTCACACTTCAGCGGGGCTTGGAGAGTACACCGGAACGCTATAGTTATTGACGTGGCCAGTGTGCTAAAGTTCAGAGGAATTTTCATCCGAAATCTCCTTTGCATCTACGGGACGTACAAGCTGATCGGCAGGGGTTGGCAATGTTGAATCGGACGTTCGCAGCAGCACCTCTTTTTCCTTTGCCCGATTCGCTGAGGGGCGCAGGAGGGTACTGCTTTGCTGCAACTGAAGAACTCTCTCTCGCAACTGCGGTAAGCACCGTTGAGCGGCCTCCCTCAAAGCCCGCTGTCGTCGTAATGGGGTTTCGGAAAGGCGCTCCACCACAGGAACGGCATGAGCATCACCTATGCGCCCTAACGCCTCCAAAATGGCCAGTTGAAGAGGAACGCGCCGCCGATTGGTATCACGCAGAATAGCATAGAGCTGTGCTCGCTGCTCATCGTTCAAAAGGACGGCGTCGGAGGCCCTCATCTGCGGCAAAAGCTCGATAAGGGCCTCTTCTATTGCCCCGCGCGTGCGTGGACTAGAAACACCCCATAGAGATAACAGCGGGCCTACCACACGCACATCCCTATGGGTGCTGATGTTCTGAAGGAGTTTGAGGCTCGTGTGCATATCCCTAGAGTAAACCATCACAACGCCCGACAGCATAGCCAAAAAGAGAAGCCAAGAGCTGAGCACCGCCCAAAGGGGCAGGGTCTCGATCCCTTTATGTAAAGCTATGAGAACCCCTCCTATCTCTACAAAAAACATAAGGATGGCGGCAAATACGCTGAGGCTCACCATAAGGCGCATATGCCTGCGAGACCGCTTTTCATGGCGCTCCAGACGCTGCAACAAACCTTCTAGGGTTGCATCTGCCAACGCAGCCTTTGTTGGCACCGCACTCTTGTTGCCCTGTTGCACTTCGTGATGGGTTTTAGAAATATTCACGATGAAATTCTCCTGTTGCGGTTGATCTTAACTACTTTTTCCTCTTAGCCCACGTTAGCCGGCCAATAGCTATGGCTATTACATACGAGACATCATCGTTATGTTGACATAAGCCATTTTTTGTGCAACAATGAGTACCACTTTAATGTGAGGCTCCTGTAGAAAGTGAGGAGTGGGTTGAAATCATGAGTCGAGCCGCCTCGCAGCGCGCAGCGATCCGCCGCCTCCATGCCATGCTCGCCGCCTCCTTACCCAAAGACACCGTGTATCAGGCTGTGGTGGAAGAGGCCTGCCGGCTAACCGATGCTGCCGGTGCCGCTCTCTGCTTCCTCGCCGAAGATAACACGCTGCTCGATTATGTGGCAGCCGCCGGAGAGTATGCCGATCAGATAACGGGTCTCCGGGTGCGAGTTACCGATTCCCTAGCCGAACGGGTGCTCCACGAGGGGCGTCCGGTGCTCTTTGATCCTCACCAGGCCGTTCAGGTAGGCGACCTCTTTGAAGAAGAGGGGCATCCGCTGCCGGCCACTTTTTCTCCTACTTCTCTTTTTAACGCGCGAACCGCCGCACTTGTGCCTGTCTATTACAACAACCGCATCGTCGGGGTGCTTGCCGCCCTCAATCGCCAAGAAAACGATACCCTCCTCGCCCGTCCGGCTCTTGATGAAGAGGACATAGATATCCTAGAGACACTTGCCGGCATCGTGTCCCTTGCACAAAGCGTGGCCGATACCAACTACCTCGCCAGAGAGCACTCCCGCGAACTTAACGTGTTCTACGATGCCATCCGAAGCATCTCTAGCAGCCTTAACCTCCAAGAGGTCGTAGACAAGGTGCTCGACATCGCTTGCCGGCATATGGAACATCACGCTGCCGCCCTCTTTTTGCTAAACGATGAGCATACGCATCTCATCATAGCGGCCGAGCGTAATCTGAGCCAAGAAGAGAGCGAACGCCAACTTTCCGTAGAAAACAGCCTCGTATCCCAGGTGCTTCATCAGGCACGCTCGTTTTTGATCGCCGATGTGGAAGAGCAGCCCGACTTTGAGGATATCTCCGACCCACCTCGCGCCCTCTCCGCCCTCATCGTCCCCATCCGCAACGGCGAGGAGGTGCACGGGCTTATCATGCTTACAAGCCTTCAAAGACATGCCTATAATCCAGATGACCTGCGCCTGCTTACCGCACTCGGCCTTCACGCCGGCATCGCCATCGAAAATGCCGAGCTTTATGAAGAGGCCTTGCGCCAAGCTACCGAGGCCTCTGCCCTTTACGAATTCTCCCAGCAGATCAACTCAACTCTCGAAATCCAAGAGATTCTCGATTACGTGGCCGATTGCGTCTGTAATCTGCTGGAGGTTGACCGCCTCACCATCCGTCTCTACGACAGGGACAAAGAGCTTTTGATCCCCCGTCTCATACGCCATCCCAATCCCGCTCTCATCGAAAACCTTCGTCTCCGCCCCGGAGAAGGCATCGCCGGGTGGGTCTTCGAGTGGCAGACACCGCAAGCCGTTGTGGATGTGGCGGCCGATCCCCGCAATCGCCTTGCGCCCATTCACCATCTCGGAATCGCCTCGGTGCTGTGCGTTCCCATGCACGCCCAAGATCAGACCGTTGGCGTTATCGAGGCCATGAGCAGCAAAAGGCGTCTGTTCACCGTGGCCGAGATGGAACGTCTCTATACCATCGCCAACCAATCGGCAGCCGCCATTCTGAATGCAACCCTTTACCAGGAGGCGCGGGCCAAGTCGCATGAGATGCGCCGTTATTTCAAACGTGTCTCTCAGGCAGTGGGCACCCTCCTTGAGCAACAAGACTTGCCACTTCGCCTCGCAGACCTCTGTGTGGAGATGTTACGCGCCGATCGCTGCACTATCTATCGTCTCAGTGCAGATAGGCTCTCGCTTTTGGCAGCCTCCCGTTTTCGCACCGGCGTGCATCCAGAAGCCGAGATGCAATTGGGACAGGGCCTTGCCGGGTGGGTCGCTAAAAGAGGTCAGTCCCTCATTGTGCCCCTGCTTCTAGAAGATGATCGCGCCCAAAGCTATGCTTGGCTTCAACGAGATCATATGGCCTCCTATCTTGGCGTGCCCGTAAAGGTAGATAAACAGGTTGTGGGGGTTGTAGAGGTCTACTCTTCCGAGCCAGATCGTTTTGACAAAGAGGAGGCCAAACTGCTCACGGCCTTTCTGAACCGAACCACGCTGGGAGAGAAGCTTTGGCAAGGGATGACCGAGGCCCTCTCCACATGAAAGCCGAGTCCACCCCACCGTTTCGCCCCTGCTGGCGATGCCGTCGCTACGATCGCACCCAACGACTTTGTCGTGATGGGAAGGCAAATCCTCGGCGAAAAATAGATGCGGTTACCCTCGTCGAGCTGCTAGGAGTGCGGTCGCTTTGCATCCACAACCCTTATCGCGAAACGCTAGCCCGCCGCATCTATATGCCCAAGTTTAGTAGTAGTATGACGTCAAAAAGCAGAAGCGACTAGCTTCAGCCCCCCTACTTTAGGCCTACGAGGCAAGAGCTAAAATTCGCTTGCTAAGGTAAACTTCTTGTCTGATGGCTACGTATCGAGAGAAGGAAGGAGGGCGCCCTCGTGGCAGAGGCGCTTATTAAAGATGATTGTTGTTATTGATAACTATGACAGTTTTACTTATAACCTTGTGCAGTATCTTGGAGAGCTGGGAGCCGATGTGGCCGTCTATCGCAATGATCAGATCTCCCTTGATGAGATCGCGCGCCTTCGCCCGGAACGGCTTGTTATTTCGCCCGGACCGTGCACACCCAAAGAGGCGGGAATTAGCGTGCCGCTCATCCGGCGTTTTGCCGGCGAATTTCCCATTTTTGGGGTCTGCTTAGGTCACCAAGCCATCGGGGCCGCCTTCGGAGGAGAGGTTGTACGTAACTATCGCGTGATGCATGGCAAAATCTCCAAGATATATCACGATGGTAAAGGCGTTTTCACCGATCTCCCCAATCCCTTTGAGGCTACCCGCTACCATTCTCTTGTGATTCGGCGTGAAACCATGCCCGAATGCCTTCAGATAACCGCGCATACGCCTGAGGGCGAGGTGATGGGGGTGCGCCACAAAAACTACCCCATCGAAGGCGTGCAGTTTCACCCTGAATCGGTTCTCACCGAGGTAGGAAAGCAGATTTTGGTGAACTTTCTCAGCCTTTAGCGCATCCCTTTCCGGTTTTGCACCTCCTAGAAGCAGTATAAAACCGTACCACCTATTTCTAATGATGAAAGGGGAAGGACCCATGGAAGACGCCAACCACAGCTCCTTCAATGAGCTGCAAAAGTCCATCTACGATTCGCCCGAAGCGTTTAACGCCTATCTCGCCAATCTCCGCTGGCGTTATGAACAGAAACAGTGGGCGCTTGCACGTTTGCGATTCCTCGAAACGGCGATTGAGCGACTGGAAACGGAACTGCCGCTTTTCCCAGAATCGGAGGAGATCACCAAAGAACTTCAGGTCGTGCTCGCTAACTTCCGATCGCTGCTTGTGGATCATAAGCAGCGCATGGAGGCCTTCTTCGCACCGGAGACTCAGGCAAACCGTGGGCAAACCTCCACCTACCAAACCGTTTTTCTGGATTCGGCAAAGCTCTCTTACACCTTGGCCGATGCCGAACCCATCGCTCCAGAAGGTGAAGGTGAATCACAAGAAGCCTCCTTCATTGCACAAAACGAAACGCCCTTATCGGCAGCCGAGCCGCCAGAAACACCCATTCAAATGCCGGAAGAGATCGCTGAAGGGCCTCTGACCGCCACGCCACTTCAATCGCCCTCCCTAGATGAGCTGCTGATTACGCTCGAAGAACCATCTAGCCCGGCCCCCGCGATCCCGGTGGAAGACCTTCGCAGCCGTGTGGATAGACTGTTTTCACAATGGCAATCCCTCCGCGAGCAGTTAGAAAAGGGAAGCGATAGTATCGCTCTATGGTTTGAGGTACGTGCGCTGGCCTGTGAGATCAACGCACTCTACGCCCTCGGTGCCGTCTATGACGCCCAGAGCTTAAACACGCTAGAGCAGATTCAAACGGGTGTGCGCTTCGCCCGCGCCTGGATAGGTGATACAGAGGAGAGCCTCCCCTTTGAGGTCTGGGAGATACCCATCACACCCGAAGAGCCTTCTATCTCCGTAGAAGAGTGGGTTCAACTCGCCCAATACTTCCGCTATACGGCCCAAGCGCATCAGGCGTTGAATTGGTGGGAAGCCCACCGCCATCAGATTCACCCCGAAGAACGCCACAAAATACTCGACTATGTCGCCGCCGCCCAACAACTTCTCTTTCGCTTCATGAGCGAATTGGACGGTTTCGACAAGCTGCAAGAGAAACTCTATAAAACCATCCAGCACCACGCGGAAAAAGAGGGCTATCTCCAGTCCCTTTCCCCCGACATAACGCTGAAAACTTTGGAAAAAAGGGCAAAAGAGCTTGAGAGCATCGTGGCTCAGGAAAAGCAACGTTTGCAGCGCCTCCACCAAGACCGCGAGCGAGAAAAACGCCAACAAGAAGCCCTTGACAACCTGCTTCGCTTCCTAGAAGGCTACCCGGAGGACGAGATACGGCAAGAGACCTTTAAGGAGGATCAGCGACAACTGCTCGGGCTGCTCGATGCCTGCCGTGCAGCCGGCTTACCCCCCTCTAAAAAAGAGATCAGTCGCCCGCTCATTCGATGTATTGCGCTGCTTCAAGGCCAGGCAAAGTACCAAGATTTTCTACGCTTTGCCCAAGATCAGGAGCGAAAAATGCAGGAGGAGAAGCAGGCTGCGTCCCTTGCCGAAACTGCAGAGCAAAACGAACCCGAAAATTCGGAGATCGCAGCTTGGTGCTCGGCCCTCCTGCCGTATACAGAAGGCAAAAAACTGGTGATCATCGGAGGCTCTCGCAAATACCATAAGGTTTGCGCCGACCTTAAGGAGCGGCTGAAACTGGCAGAGGCGAAGTGGCTAACCTGCGAAAAAACCACGAACCCCGCCAGATACGAAGCCGAAATCCGCGCGTCCGACATTTTTATGCTGGTGGTAAAGCATGTAAGCCACAGCATGTCGGAGCAGGGCAGGAGATGGATCGAGGACGCAGGCGGACGTTATGTAGCGCTTCCCGGTGGGTTTGGTGAGAAGCAGATCATCCACTGCCTCTACGAAGACCTAGTGTCGAATCACGCAAGCCGCTAGAGCCATCCCAAAAGCTTTCAGCGCGGACGCCAGATGTAGACAGGGCGTTGAGGGCTTGGAGTGAGAAAACCTGTCACCCCCCAAGAGTCCGTGTAGTACTGGCTTTCTACAGGACGATAGAAGGCATAGAGCATTCGGCCGAACGCATCGTGTGCGCCCGGCAGCCCTTCGGTGAGAATGGCACTATAACGCTTGGCTTTCAGTGCCTGCGCCAGCCCTAACGGCACCCGATGCAGGGTGTTCAGCACATCCAGCAACCCCATGATCTGGAAATGAGGGGGAACCGTGAAGCCACCATGGTCGAGGCATAGCACCTCTCCCCCTCTTTCCAGCGTTTGAACCTCCCTCAGATACCGTTGTCCGGCCTCTCTGTTCTGCCGATGCGGAATCTGAGCGAAGGGATTATAGGCTATGGCAATAAACTGCGCAAGCGCCAGACTTAACAGGCCTGGTAGTAGTTGCGGATAGGCCTCTGCTGCGTAGGCCGCGTAGGTGCAGGCCATGATTCCAATAAAAAGGTATGCGGTCATTAACACGTTTTGGTCGCCTCCCCAATGCGCTCGACTTAGCCAACTGCCCAATACTCCTGCCGTACTCATGGCGAAAAGCAGAGCTTTCTCTCTCAGAGGCATTTGGGGCACTGTCTGTCGCCCTAAAAGGACGATCAGCAGGATGAGCGGAGCATACAGTGGTAGGTCGTTATAAAGAAACAGCAACGCTAAGAAGGCATGAATGCCGTTGGCTAGCGGTACCCGAAAACAGTAAAACCAAAACCAGCCGTGTGTGGTCTGGTTTAGCATGAGGGTTGGGATGATGCAGCCCAAACCCGTTATGCCGAGCAAAAGGCATAGAGACCTCCAATTCTGTTGGTAACAGAGCGCCAGAGCCGCCGCCATAATAAAAAGAACGGCCTGCTGCTTGGTAAAAAAAGCCAACACAAACGCAAACGAGGCCACCACGGTTCCACCCAATCCTTTATCAAGCGCATAGATGCCTAACAAGGAAAGGAACAAAAACAACATATCGAGGCGTTCGAGATCGTACCATGCTCCGGTTACCCGATAGGCGGCCAAAAACAAGCCGGCAGCCAGCAAGGCCCAAAAGGCACTTTGTGTGGAACCCATTGCAAGCTGCTTCGTCCATAATGCGATGAGAACAGCACAGCCCACGGTACTAACGATGGAGACACCGCGCATGATTACAAAGGCTGGAAAAGGAAACCATTTAAGGAGTTGGGCGCAGACCCATGGGTAGAGAGGAGGATACTCATAGGGAAACCAACCGCCGCCCGGAGGCACATAAAAAGGCTGATGATGCAGAAAGCGCTCCACATGGTCGCGCATAGCCCCTCCTATCCATTCCAACTCGAACGGATAGGTTAGGCGAAGGCAGGCAATCGCAAGCCAGGCCACCGCCCAAAACAGCGAAAGCGCAAGGCAAGCAAAACCCAGCGCTTTCACAAGAGAGAGGGAAGCCGATAGTTTAGCGTCGGGACGACGTGCGCGATACATCCAAAAGGCGCCCACACCCGCAGCTATGAGCGCCCATAGAAGACGCACTAAAACCCCGACGCTCACGCGCCTTTGCGCTCCAAACCTCGCAGGTTGATGAGATGCGCCAGAAAACCGGCGCCAAACCCGTTATCTATATTGACTACGCCAACCCCGCTAGCACAGGAGTTGAGCATGGTGAGCAGGGCAGAGAGACCACCAAAACCGGCCCCATAGCCCACACTTGTGGGTACGGCGACAACGGGGCGTGCTACCAACCCTCCAACAACCGAGGCGAGCGCTCCTTCCATGCCGGCCACCACAATCACCACATTGGCCGCGTAGAGTTGGCGCTGGTTCGCCAATAAGCGATGAAGCCCGGCCACCCCCACATCATAGAGACGCTCCACCGGGCTGCCCATTTCGGCCACCGTCACCGCGGCCTCCTCGGCAACCGGCAAGTCCGCCGTGCCGGCAGAAACCACAAGCACCGTGCCGACTGTGGCGGGAGGAGGTACCTCTATAGCACCAGGCAGAACCAACATGCGCGCCTGTTCATGATAGATCGCCGACGGCAGCGCAGCGCGCACCTCTGCGGCCACTTCGGGCGTCGCTCTTGTAGCCAAAACCTTGGAGGCGTGTGCTGCTACACGCTCCATGATGGCGATAATTTGGGGTACCGTTTTGTTCGGACAATAGACCACCTCAGGGAAACCGTTCCTCAAAGCCCGATGGTGGTCTATACGGGCAAAACCAACGTCTTCAAACGGGAGAAAACGGAGCTGCTCCAACGCCTCCTCCGGGCTAACGCTTCCAGCTCGCACCTGCTCCAAAAGCTTTAACAAACTTTCCGGTTCCATACTGCTACCTTCTATGGTTTATTACCCTTTGCAGGTGTTCCTATTCGGGGTGGCCCTACCGTCCCTTCCAAGCCTGACATTTCGGTGGCTCCAGGGGGCGGTGTAAAGTGGAAAAGGCTTTCGGGAAGGGGTGGATTGAGCTTTTCGCTTAACAGTTTCATCGTCGCATGTATCATAATTCCTTGCGGCGATTGCACGTCGCCGGAGCTTCCCAAGAGCTTGTAGGTGGCCTTATCTATATAGATTTTGGTCGTCACAGGCGGCACACCGGGGTGAGGCGCACGAATGGTTAACAGGAGAACATAGGCACGATGTCCATCAAAAGAGGTGGAGGGCAGGAGTTTAAGCTCGGCTCCTAACTTCTTGAGCTGTGCTATGCTTGGCACCCCGCCGGCAAACATACCAAGGCCTCCGAACTGCGTGCTAGTCTCCTTCAAAGGTATTTTCATATAGCTATTCATCGCTTTTAAGTAGAGATACACCTCTTTACCATCCGATACACTCACCGATTGTCCCAAAGCCGAAGCCATAGCAAGCTGGCCGGTACCGGCGCCGGACGGTTCCGAAACAACGTAGGCTTTACGCTCTTTGGGAATCGTTTTAACGATCATCTTAAGCTGAATCGCCCCCATCTGCGGCATCTGCTCAGTCATGAGATAGGTGGCCTCATAAGTATGTAGCCTCATATAGCGTTGTAGGACTTTACTGTAGATCTCGGTCGCCGTTTGCGCCCATACCGCCCTTCCTGAGAGCAGCATAAACCCAACAAGCACGCAACCCCCTCTGAAGAAGCTCTGTTTCATCCGCGCGTCTCGATGCGCCTTATCCATTTTCACAGGCGCTCTCCTCCTTTGTTAGATGCCTATCAATGACGGGAACGCAGGGTAATCGTCTCACGGCCGATAAGGTTGCTGTTTAACGTATCGTTCATCTTGCCCTGCCGGTAGCCCTCGATATCGAGTGTAACATAGGTGTAGCCTAGCTCACGAAAGCGGGCGAGAATGGCTTCACGGTGTTCCAACACGCGCATCATCTCGTGTGGCTCTACCTCGATGCGGGCGATCGTATCATGATGACGCACCCGAAACTGTCGAAAACCTAAGGAGCGCAGAAACTTTTCACATCCATCCACCCGCGCCAGAAGCTCCGGCGTGATACGCGTGCCATAGGGGAAACGCGAAGAGAGGCAAGCAAAGGAAGGTTTGTCCCAATTCGGTAGCCCTAGGTGGCGTGCCAACGCACGAATATCGGCTTTCGTAAAACCTGCCTCCCGTAATGGACTGCGCACCCCGCGCTCTTCGGCCGCAATCATTCCCGGCCGATGGTCGCCCGGTCGCCCATCTTCCGCATGGCTGCCGTCGGCAATCCAACGAATGCCACGCGCGTCGGCCACCTTGCGCAGCTGGGTGTACAGCTCCGTTTTACAGTGATAGCACCGATTGGGGTTGTTCACCGAGAAATGGGGATTGGATAGCTCATGGGTCGTGATTAGAACCACTTCCACCCCGATCTGTTGCGCCACCTTCACGGCCTCTTCCACTTCACCCTCTGGAAAGGCCTCTGAGTTCCCCACAACCGCCAGCGCTCCCTGCTTTAGCTCATCATAGGCTACCTTCAGCACCAAGGTGCTATCTACCCCTCCAGAGTAGCCTACCACGACCTGCCCCATGTCTCGAAGTATCTGCTTCAACTGATGATATTTAGCCGTTAAATCGGGGCTTAGGGACACCTCTTTGCTTTCCATCACCTGTGTCATACATTTCCTCTCAAAAGCTTCTCGCCAAACCGACGAATCCGCCTTGAACTTGTTTCCGCAATTATCATTATATCACCTCCATCTGCCCGTCGCAACGCAACCGCCTCCTCGTCTGGCTAGAACGGGAAGCACTGGCTTACTGAGGTGCTCCGCGGTATAGAGCCTACTATGGCGATGCCACCGTTAGCACACATCCAAATCATCGTTTGGCTTCTTGTGCCCTTCAAAAGAGAGGATGTATAAAAACATTAGGGCCACCCCGGCGGGGTAGCCCTAATGTTGTTTGTCAAGAGAGCTGCTTGAATTAGAGTTGTGCTGGAACACCTGCCTATTTAGGCGGTGGCACCATGTGTGCTTTCATTTTCATGAACTCGGCCGGCGAGACGTTTTGTTTGGTAGGCCCAAACACCTTATAGCCGATCACGGCCAAGATCACGACCACTACGGCCACCACCACCGCAATCACTGCAGGATGGACTTCTCGTTGCATTTTGCTTACCTCTTCATCGTAGATTTACCGATACGCGGGTGGAATCTCTTTCAGCAAGCAGGCGACGAAGGCCGCACCGTTGTTAGGCCCACTTGCGCAAGGATCACCGCCCCAGTTCGACCACTCGTTCGGGTCGTTATCGGGGTTCCACATGAACGTAGGGGCAATCGTTGCCGCCAGCTTCATCCACTTCACGTGACCATCCGCAAAGGCCCAGTTGCCGGCCGTGTTGTGCCAAAACGGCAGGCTTCCACCGTTGGCGTTATAGTTCCAGCCGATCGTCCACGTGCCCAGATCAGGCCAGAAGTCGCGTGTCTCGAGAACGTCTATGGTCGTTGCCGGATACTGAATAGAGGCTAGCTTGGGGCCACCCGGATCAAACAGATTACCGTTCACTGCATAGTTAGCTAACGAATGCCAGTAGTTGTTTTTCCAATCCTGTCGGGTCATATTGCCGTCTTGCAGACATCCATCATCCCCATTGCCCGCCCTCATCCAAGAGAACTCGTTGTAGGACCAAGGGGCAGATGGGCAGATCCACAGCTGCTCGTTCTTGATGTAGGGCATTACCACCGCACGCCAAGTAACGTGCTGACCGTTGGGAGTGAAGATACGCGTGGCCGGATAGGTCTCATCGTAGTCCTGCACATACATTTGGCGCCCAAGCTCGATCTGTTTCATGTTGCTGGCACAACTGATGGTACGCGCCTTTTCACGGGCCTGGGCAAAGACTGGGAAAAGAATGGCCGCCAGAATCGCTATTATCGCAATAACGACAAGCAGCTCTATTAAGGTAAAACCTTTTAATTTAAACTCCCGCTTCATCTTTTTAAACTCCTTTCGAATTGCTAGATTTAAAATCGCGTCTTTTGTTTCTTCTAGTTGCATCCAGCAAGCAGCTCTCACTAAATCTGACGCTTCATTATACGCAAAGTTACGCCTTTTTAGCCACATCTTAGATTTGAGATATTTTTGTGTAGTAAATGTTCATTTGAAGAATAGATTCCAAGTTACCGCATTTTTTATAACAAAAAAGATTATTTTAGAACAAATATGATGTAGTATTACATAAAAAAAATAGGAGTAGCGTTTACAGCTCTATGCGGTGCAAACACTACTCCTATAGGCCAAATGTGCCGTTTTAACGATATTCCTAATTCAGCTAAACCCAAGCCGCCTTGGCAAATGCCTCTAGATCGTCGAAGCGCTGCTGCCACGTTGTGTACATAACCCCCACAACTCCGGCTACCCCACGCGCATCCTGAAGCCAGTCCCGAATCGATTCGGGAGGGCCATCGTAATAGCCGGCTAATATCTGCTTGAACCCCCTGTCACCAAACCAACTGAGGCTCTGCTTGTCATGTTCGCGGTTCCAGTTGACGATTATCATCTGCTTCGGCAGCCCATCCCAAGAGTGCGTGAGAGAACCGTTGACCAGATAATAGTCGGCTACCGCGTTATGGTAGGGGTCGAACATGTCTGACCAGACAAACTGCTCTGCCTGTGGGTTAACAGCATGTGCCATTTCGGCGCATCTTTGAATGTTGTCTGCCAAAAGCTGCCCCGGCGTTTTATGCGTTGCCCGACATAACCGGCACCAGTTTGCAACACGCATCTCATCATGCGCGAAAAAGAAACCGTCGGGATGGAAGTAGCGTTGAACAAGCTCCAATTGATGTCGTAACAACGCATACACTTTGGGAGCCGTCAGGCAACACGATACCGCCCATCCGTAGATAGGCACAGGATGATAGAAACTAACAAACAGCCTCTCCCCATCCGATATACGGCTCTGTTGGGTGAGTCGAATGTTGGGCGGCTCATGCTGAATGTCGTAGTCGCCCGGCGACTTCATCAGAAACGGATCGGAAATCGGCTCAAAGTCTGCCCCTTCCCGATACAGTTGCCCGTTCTCCCCACGCACTTCCAGAGGACATCCGTCGCGCCGGAGAACGTTCAATAGCCCAACATCCTCTAGCCGCGCACCGTTAAACCATAGTTTTCCTCCACGGCCTCCCCAAACTCCCAAATAGACGTTGATCTGCCGATTCTGAAGGGTATTAAAAACCACGGAGTATTGGCGCCAATCTTGGTTGGGTGCAAAGTCCCACTGCATATAGGCAAGCGATTTACCATCCGCGCCCAAAACGACGCTTCCCACCTGATCGCCTCCCTGAAAATCCGCCGTTTTCGCCCACACGGAAAGGCGCATCTGACGCCAAGGGGCCACCGAAACGGTTTGCATGATACGCGCGTTTCGGTGTTTCGACTCCTCGATGCGCAGGGAAGGAAGTCCGTTGCGTTCCACTGCCGAGTCGGCAAAGGTGGAATCGCCGGGGTTATCCTGAAAAGACCACCCCACCAAAGTATTTCCATTGGCCTCTCTAAAGTCCCCATTTGTCAGAGATGCCTTTGCAGACGGCACCAAAATGGCTTCCCGCCCCTGAACCCTGTAGGTCGCCTCCCTCACCGGCAGCCCTTCGGCTAAATTGGGGTCATTTACCAAAAGCTCATTGGAATAGCCGATCGGGCAGACGGTAGTGTAGACTTTTAGCCCAAGCTGCTTTGCCGATTGCAGCACGGCCTGAGCGTTTTGAAAATAGACCGGTATTACCCTATCCAAGAAGCCGAACTTGTAATCCGACAAAACGATACCGTTATATCCGGCCGCGGCCGCGCGTTGCAGAATCCCTTTCAGCCTCGCGACCTCTGCATCCACCTGCAAATTGCACTGGATATAGACCCACCGATAGGCGAGTGTTCGCCTCGGTGCCGCCGCTGCGGAGCTTAAGGCGATGCCAGCCTCCAGAAGCCCTGCAGAGGATAGCCTTAGCATCTCCCTTCGCGTGCAAGCACGTTGTTGCTTTTTCATCCAACCCTCCTTCCACCCTTATAAGGCACAACTTGCGGGCTATTTATTTTTTGAGAAGTGGTTCTCCTGCAAAAAAATGATAAAGGGCAGCCACGTGTGGCAGCCCTCCTAAGCAGAACGGTATATGCTGTTTATCGCACGAGCGAGCGCACGGCCTCCGCAATGAAAGGTGCGCTGATACCGGCGGCATCAAGCAGTTCCTGTGGTTTACCCGAGCCCGGCATTTCTGTGACGGCAAGCCGCTTCATCTTTGGACAAGGAACGTCGGGCGTGCTAAACACATCGAGCACGGCATCGCCTAAACCACCCTGCGGCCAATGGTCTTCGGCCACCACAATACGGTTCTGGCATTCGGCAGCGGCCTGGCGGAGGGTAGCCGCATCAATCGGCTTTACCGAATAGAGGTCAATAACGCGAACCGAGAGGCCTTCCGCTTTCAGAATCTCGTAGGCCTTGAGCGCCTCATGCAGGGTAATGCCGGCCCCTATCACACAGGCCACATCGTTGGAGGAAGCACGCAGCACCTTACAGCCGCCGATGGGAAAGCTTTCGTCTGGGCCGTAGATCACCGGCGTTTTCTCGCGAGTTGTACGCATATAGTTAATGCCTGCACGTGTAGCCATTTGAGCAGTAAGGTGTGCGGCCGTTACGGCACACGACGGGTAGAGCACGGTGCTGCCGCAGACGGCCCGCATCATGGCGAGGTCCTCTAAAGCCATCTGTGACGGCCCATCTTCGCCGATGGAGACTCCTGCATGAGACCCCACGAGGTTGATGTTGGCCCGAGATATGGCGGCCATCCGAATCTGGTCGTAGGCACGCGTGAAGAAGGCGGCAAAGGTGGAGGCAAAGGGCACTTTCTTCATGACCTGCAACCCCACGGCGGCGCTTACCAACTGCTGCTCGGCGATATACACCTCAAAGAAGCGATCGGGAAACTCTTTCATGAACTTCTCGGAGAAGGTTGAGTTCCCTACCTCGCCGTCCAAAGCCACAACGGTTGGTTTGGCCGCCCCGAGCGCCTTAAGCGCGTCGCCATAGGCTTCCCGCGTAGCCACCAGGCTTCCTACCTCATAATGGGGAGGTTGAAAAGGCTTCGGCTCGCCTAAATAGGCCGGCTCGCCGGGCCGATGCCCTTGCACCTGAATGCGAATATCCCCTTTCGGGTTGCCCAGTTCGGCAAGCGCTTTTTCGGCATCGGCTGCCGGCAGCGCTCTACCGTGCCAGCCCTCCTTATCGGCCAGAAAGGAGACCCCCGCCCCCTTCAAGGTCTTTGCGATGATCATCGTCGGCCTATCGGCACTCTCCGCCTCACTGTAGGCTCTGTGAATGGCTTCGACATCGTGCCCATCTACCAGAATGGCGTGCCAACCGAACGCCCGAACCCGATCGGCATACACCTCACCGTGCCACTGCAGCATGGTGGGGCCGCGCTGCCCCAGTCGGTTCATATCTAGAATGGCGATAATATTATTTAGCTGATAGTGACTTCCGATCTGCAGGGCCTCGTAGTTGCTACCTTCCGCCATTTCGCTATCCCCAAGCAGCACCCACACTTTCAAGGGCAACTTGTCAAGATATTTGGCACTGAAGGCGATGCCCACAGCTGCCGGTAGGCCTTGCCCCAGCGAGCCGGTGGCCACATCCACATAGGGCAAAAGCGGAACCGGATGCCCTTCAAGACGGCTTCCAAACTTGCGCAGGCTCATCAGCTCTTCATCCGTAATAGCACCTGCCGCTTTAAACATAGCGTAGAGCAGCGGAGCCGCATGCCCTTTGCTGAAGATAAGCCGGTCGTTTCGTAAATTGTGCGGGTCGTTGAAATCGTAGTGAAGGTGGTCGGCTAGAAGCACCGCCATAAGGTCGGCCGCCGACATCGAGGAGGTGGGATGACCAGAACCTGCTGCCGTGGTACAACGAATGCTATCGGCGCGCAGTTGGGTTGCCAAAGCACGCCACTGTTCCGGTGAATGGGTCATTTTCTAATCAAATCTCCTTTCTCTCACTGGGGAAGATTTTCGTGTTGGAACGAGTGCTCTTACCACCCTTCCATTGTACCTTCTACTCCTACTCCCTAAGACCTTCTTACTTTGAACTGCTATCGCTATGTCCTTAGTTTAACCCTCAAACTCAAACAGCAGACAGGAAAGAGCTGCTGCAATTTTGCTGCAGAAAAGCAAACAGACCCTATCGAAGGGTTACAGGTCGTAACCTTACCCGTTGAGACATCGTTTTAGGGTATGCTACTTTCATCGAGCTTTCATGGCCTAAAACCTCTATCAATCGTGAGGAGAGATTAGATGTATCGAGAGACCACGCTAAGTTTCCCAAAACAGCTTTCCTGGACGAGCTTGCGCTCGTGGAAAGGGGCGCTTCTGTTTACTGCGCTCACCGCTTTTGGAGCGCATCTCGCCGTACATATTCCACCAACACCGGTGCCCATCACGCTGCAGGTGTTTGCGGTTCTGCTTTCCGGGCTTATCCTGGGTGCACGTTGGGGATTTGTGGCCCAGGCGCAGTATGTGGCTTTAGGGGCTTGCGGAGTGCCTATCTTTGCATTCGGTAACTCTGGATTAAGCGGACCTTCTGCAGGCTACCTGTTAGCCTTTCCCCTAGCCGCTTGGCTCATCGGTTGGCTTACTCAAAAAAGGGAATGCAGCGGATTGCAACAGCTTGCCGCCTGCGGGTTGGGAATAGCCGTTATCTACGGTTTCGGATGTACCTGGCTAGCTCTCTATGCGCACCTTTCGGCTCATCAGGCGTTTCTTGCCGGGGCCGCCTGGTTTCTGCCCTTCGATGCCGCAAAGGCCGGCCTTGCCGTAGCGCTCAGTCGCCTGTGGCGTGCCGCAGGAGACTAAAGTTCGCCTTTTAGTCTGCCTGCAGGGCGGTTGGCCAACCGCCCTGCACGAACTACTGCCGTCAACCTACGTCCTCGGCGCAACTTCTGCAGACGCTTTTGAAGCCGACGCATCTCCTCCTCCACACGTTCCGCACAGGAATCGAGCAGCAGGCACGTCTCTGTCACCAGACGCAGAGTCGCCGCGTTATTAGAGAGTTGCCCCTCCGTCCGACACTCTTCGAGTAGTGCCGGCAACTCCGCAGCAAGTGCGGGCAGTGCGCCGAACTCGCTGTGTGCAACGGCCTGTTGTATCCGCTGTGCGAGAAGATGCATGCGCTTTAAAGCAGTAGGAACCTCTAGGAGATCGGTATCGGCTTCTTCAAACATGGCGGTCTCCTAAGCGTGCGGTCTCTGAGAGGCTTTCTGCCGTCTCTAACACGGTCTGCTCTAGCAGCTTTTGAGCCGCCTCGGCCCAGGCATCGTGCAGGCTCTGCAGCATATCCCGTACGTGTTGCACCACCTCTTGCTTATCGTAAAGGTTGGCCAACACAAGCTTTTCGAGCATGTAGAGATAGATGCGCCGCAGATTCACTGCAAGTTCGCCCCCTGCCTCCTGGTTCAACGCCCCCATAAGCTCCCCGACAATCTCCTGCACTTTCACCAAGTTCGCATGTTGCTCGGTGAGATTCCTCTGTGCCATGGCCTCAAGAGCTTGGTCGCAAAAACGGATGGCACCTTCGTAAAGCAGGAGAATGAGTTGGGCAGGGCTGGCCGTCTCGATTTGTGTTTTTCGGTAGCGATGGTTGCGGTTTTTCAAGCTTGTGGCTGATGTAGAACTGCCTTTAGGCTTTTCGCCTGACGTGGCCGGTAGTAGATTTTGCGATGCGTCTGACCCTCTAGAATTCATGGCAGACGTACTTCCCCTTCAAAATAGGTTAGTTTTATGCGAAATCGGTATACGTTTTATGGGTGCTCGCAGAAGGCCTGAGGCCCCTACGACAGAGAACAAAACCCCTAACCTCCGGTGCTTGCACTGCTCCCAGAGGATGATGCAGAAGAGGACGGCAGCAAGCTAGCGCCGAACATGGCAAGACCAGCGCTGGATGCCCTTAAGTTAGAAACGACCTGTTCCATATTCGTAAACTCCTGAAGCCACATCTGCTCCTGGAGGGCGATATTGGCTTCAATATCGTTAATAGCCTGCTGATCGTCCTGATATTGTGTCTGCATCTGATTGACAGCTAGGGTAAGAGCACCGGTAATGGGGTCGGTTTGGGTGTTAAGAAAGTTTTTCAACATATCTGCCACACCGCTTGTAAAACTGACCGTTCCATAGGTGCCGGGCTGGGTGGCCGTTACACGTACCTCCAACCCCACCGCACGTCCTTGGCCAACTCCATTAGTTCCTTGCTGGGTATCGGTGAGAAACTGCCCATGGCCGGTGGCCACTTCACCGTTAATAGTTCCCGCCACATCCTGACCACTTACCTGCTGAATCGTCGTGCCGATTCCCGTCGAGCTTGCCGAAGCCGGAGCGGAGGAGACCACATCGAAAGTGGCTTGGCTTCCATACTGCTTTGACGTGAGTTGTAGGCGTCCTTGAGAATCCAGGGAAGCCGAGACTACCGCGCTGATAACCGGGTCGGAATTAATTTGGTTTACCACGTCGCTCGCCGTGCTTCCTGCATGCAGTGTAATACTCGGCCCCGTCAATGTCCCGGAAGTCGTTGCGGGCGTGCCGAACAACGGACCACCAAAGGTAAGGGTTTCATCTGTTGCGAGAGGCTGAGTTTGAGGTGAGGCTACTGTAAGCTGGGCCTGTGTGGCCGGCTGGGTGATGACGATCGCATAACCTTGGGGAGGGCTAGGCTGGGTGTTAGGGCCGGAAGTCACGAACTGCACGTTGGGATCGGTTGCCGAACCGGAAGATTGAAACAGTTGCGCCACCCCCTGTAAGTTAGTAGAAAGCGCCTGGCTAAGAGCATTTTGGTCAACGTTGAGATGGCCGGTCTGATCCAGCGTGATTCCTATCTGCGACAGAAGGCTTAAACTCGAAGGTAAGCCAGGCACCTGCCCGGTGACCATTGCGGTGAGTGTGTTCTTTAAGCTCTCGATGGTCGAGTCGCCGAATAGGATGCCCGTCTGACCTGTGTTTGGATCGTACTGCGACTGCTGATCGATCATATCAATCGTGCTGTTGAAGGTCTGAACAAAGTCCTGAATATCCTTCTGGATCGTGCTCGTATCGCTGGATATGGTAATTGTTGCAGTCGCAGGACCAGAAGAACCGTTGGAAGCTTGTAGTAGGTTGATCGTAACCCCAGAAATCGCGTCGGAAAAGGAGTTGGTGGGACGTGTGGCGGCAATGCCATCCAAGGTAAAGCTGGCATCCTGTGCCTGTGCAAGCTCTCTGCCTTGCGCCAGATTCACCTGGTAGATGCCCAAATCGGCAAGTACGTTGTTGCTATCCACGAAGCCCGTGGCACCGGCAATCTGAAGTTGCTGCTTCGCCTGACCGGTATAGGGATCGGTTACGTTTTGCACCGATGCTGCATTCGTGCCAAGCGCCGCGTTAATCGCCGAAGCGATCTGGCTCAGCGACTGGCTGAGGTCAATATGCACCGTCTGAAAACTGCCGTTATTCAACTGTATCTGCACATCGCCGGCGGGCGCACTTGAAAGACCTTCCAAAGTATAGATCGGGGTGACACTATCCGTAAAAAGATCGGAGCCGGCTCCACCACCACTTGATGAGAGCGGGTGACGAATGCGACCGCCCGTTCCCGCGATGCCGAGTTGCTGCAACAGATTGCCGTTGCCCACATCGGCTATGCTAATCTGAGCTGCCAACCCGGTGTTCACGCTGGCGATTGTTAGATAGTACTGCCCCTGCGACGGAGAGATAATGGCCGCACGGACGCCGGCCTGTGCCGAATTGATGTTGGTTGCCAAAGATTGCAAACTGTCGGCAGCGCTAACGTTAATTGCCTTACCGTTAATTAACAGTTGGCCACTGAAACCAAGAGGAGCAGTTTGACTGGTCTGTGCAGCGGTGCTGATCATCTCGGCTTGTGCCAACGCATTTACCGTAATCGTATGCGTTCCTGCTTGTGCTCCTGGCTGCGCGGTTGCCGTGACCACATTCTGGTTGCTGGAACTTACCGTCATCGCGCGAAACGTACTGTAGGTATCCAGGTTGAGAGCAGCCGTCTGCAGGGTAAGCAGTTGCGCGCTCAGAGCGTTGTAGGCAGCTTGACGTGCCTGTATCTGCTGCATATCTTGCCGGTAGATCGTCTCCGGCTGGCGGGCGATGGTAGCCATCTCTTGGATGATCTGATTCGTATCAATGCCCGTGCTTAAACCGGAAAAGCTCACCAACCCGGCACCGGGAATGTTTATACTGTTGCTGCCGCTGGTTCCTGTATTCGACAAATTAGAGGTATTGCTGGAATTCGAAGAGGTTGTGTTGGAGGAACTATTAGAACCGCTCAGTGAGTTGCTCGAATTGTTTGAATTTACCGAATTGACCATTTCTTACCCACTCCTTACATCCCACGTTTCCTAATCCAACCAAAGATTGAGAAAGGAGAGACGGAGTTTGATCCGTCTCTCCAATGGCTCGTTCCAGACTACTGCAAGAGCTTGAGCAGCAACTGAGGAGCGGTATTGGCCTGTGCCAACATCGCCGTTGCCGACTGCTCGATAATCTGGTTCTTCGTTAGGTTCACCACCTCCTGAGCCACATTCGTATCCCGTATCTGGCTCTCCGAAGCCGAGAGGTTCTGAACCCCTATCCCCAGATAGTTCACCGTCGCCTGCAACGTCTGTGACTGCAACGCCCCCAAGTTCGCACGCAACTGCGATACCTGAGAAATCGCCTGATCCACTATCCGTATCGCGTTCTCCGCCCCTTGACCTGTCGTCACATCTATGTTCGACAAGTTGTAGCCCGCTACCACCGTGTTGCCTAAGTTCACCACACGGATGTTGCCCAAGCTCGCCTGAACCAACTGACCCGCGTTCCCCCCTACCTGGAACTGCAGCA
>Ga0209061_1002282_pt1 | contig 25281 bp, 21 predicted proteins | sample Coa_R1_10_FD_187157 | JGI IMG/M metagenome (GOLD analysis project Ga0209061, IMG submission 187157) | Surface soil microbial communities from Centralia Pennsylvania, which are recovering from an underground coalmine fire - Coalmine... | ecosystem: Environmental > Terrestrial > Soil >...
TGCCGACTTGCGCCCGCGCGCTCGCCGGAATTGCGGCCAACGCAAGCATCAGCCCTATGGCCACCCCCCGTCGCATCACCCCACAGCGCATAGTAAAGATGACTCGCACGCGGATAAAGCACCCCGATCCGCAGGAGAGCGTCGCGATGGACACGTTGGGGAACCTGCCGATCACGGTTCAGGCGCTGATAGTGGTGAGCGTTTTTGCAACGCTCACCGTGGGGGGACTCTACCTGGTCCGGCAGCGCATCCCACCGCACGTGTTGCGCGAAGATCACGATGTCGCCGGCTTCACGTTCGGTGTGGTCGGCGCGTTTTACGGCGTCATCCTCGCTTTCGTAATAGTGGCCGTATGGCAGCGTTTTGAACGCGCCAATGAAACCGCACAACGCGAAGCGCTGGCGCTCCTGAATCTCTACGATCTCTCGCAGGGTTTCGATGAACCGGCGCGGACCGCGATGCAGGCCGCGCTTCGCCAGTACACCTCCGATGTGGTTAATCGCGAATGGACCGCGATGGCGACCTACGGCTATCGACAGAGCATGCGCACCGAGGAGCGTATCTGGCGCGTCCTGTCGACCTACACGCCCTCGGGCCCGCGCCAGCAGACCTTTCTCGACAAGAGCATCGATCAGGTCGCGGATTTGAGCGATGCCCGCCAGCTACGATTCGTCTATTACAGCGAGGAGCTGCCGTCGGTGATCTGGATCGTGATCTACGTCGGATGTCTGATCACGCTGGGCTTCGGCTATTTCTTCGGCACCCGGGTTTTCCGTTCACAGGCGATTATGATCGCGACCTTCGCTTCATTGATCGGACTCACAATCCTCGCCATCAGCGAGCTTGCCAGTCCCTACCAGGGGGCGGTCGTCGTCTCGGACGAACCGTTCAGATATGCGCTCAGCCGGATGACTTCGGCGCCGCCGGCGCTTGCGCCGCCGCATTAAGCGGCGATGTGGACCCCCGTCGCGCCGTGACGATCATCCGCTTACCGAAGAGCAATGCAGGCGAGTGAACGTGCGCGATGATCTCATCAGTAACCGGAGCGGGCGCGGCGATTAGTCCTTTGCGCCGGTTAATCCGCATCGCGCTTCGCACCGCGAAGCGCGATGCGGCCCACAGGAGCGGCGCCAGCGGGGCGAGTGCAATCGCGGTCGGACTGTAACGATCCGTGCAGACCGCGAGGTCCTCGAAACCCGCAAGCCGCAGCAGGTAGCGCATCCGGAAGTAATCGATCATGAAGACATGGCCGTGGTAGAGATGCGGCCCGCGCGCCGCCCTGAGCGTCTGGACCTCGTTCACCAGCCCGCGCTTGAGATTTCGCTGCCCGGTCAGCAGGTAACTTATGCGCGCCGAAAGATGCATCAGGTTGGGCGTCGTGATTACCAGCATCCCGCGTGGCCTCAGTACCCGCGCGCATTCCCGAATGAATCCGACCTGGTTTTCCAGATGTTCGATGCCCTCGCGCGACAAGATGTAATCGAAGCTTGCATCCGCGAATGGGAACAGCAGGTTGGCGTCGGCCTGCACCCACCTGAGCGGGCGCGCGCGATGCGCCGGCGGCATCAGGTCCATCGAGACCACCTGGTAACCCATCGCGCCGAGCGTCTTCGAATAGTTGCCAGCCCCGGCCGGAACGTCGAGTAGGCGGCCGGGTTGCGAGCCATCAAGGATCGCCTTGCGCCCGGAACCGGACTTGAGGATGAGTTCCATCAGCGGAGCATCGGACAAGGCACCGCCGCGCTCTGCCGGCTCACATTCGCACGCTGGTCGATGGCGGCAACCGGCGCTTAATCGAGAACCAGTCTCGCCACGGTCTCGCGATGCACCGGGGCGTTGCCGAAGTTGGATTCACCCGCGATCGCGCGCCGGTGGTACAGATGCATGTCGTGCTCCCAGGTGAAGCCGATTCCGCCGTGCACTTGGATCGCTTCGCTGGTGACGTTCTTCGCCATGTCGGAGGCGTACGCCTTCGCCATCGCGACCGCCGCGCTCGACTCGGCGGCGCGCGTATCGACCGCCCAAGCTGCATAGTAGCTGAGCGAGCGGGCATTTTCGACCGCGACCATCATGTCGACACACTTGTGCTTAATAGCCTGGAACGCGCCGATCGGCTTGCCGAACTGGATGCGCGTTTTGGCGTAGTCAACCGCAAGGTCGAGCGCTTTTTGCGCTGTCCCTACCATCTCGACCGAGAGTGCGGTCGCTGCGACCTCGACCATCCGTCGGAGCAGCGCTCCGCCTTCGTTCTCGGCTCCCAGGATGTTCCCGGCAGGCACTTCGACCTTTTCGAACTTCACGTGACAGAGCCGCCGGGTCATATCCACGGTCTTGAGCTGGGTGATCGTGACGCCCTTCGCCTTGGCGTCGACGCAGAGCCATGTGATGCCGTTCTCGCCGGTACCGCGAGCCGTGCGCGCCGCTACCGCAATGCCGTCCGCAACATGCGCATCGGGCACGAACATCTTCTCACCCGTCAAGATCCATTTCGCGCCGCGCTTCGACGCTTTCACTTTGATGCCGGCGGGGTCGAAGCGCCCCGTCTTCTCGGCGATCGCAAGCGTGCCGATAAACTCGCCCGTCGCCATCTTGGGCAGCAACGCGCGCTTGAGTTCTTCGGAACCGCCTTCCACCGTCGCTACGGCGCCGAGAATCGCGCTGGTGAAAAACGGGCCCGGGACCAACGCCTTCCCGGCTTCCTCAAGGATGACCGTCATATCGAGGAAGCTGCCGCCCTGCCCGCCGTATGCTTCGGGTATCAGCAGCCCGGGCCATCCGAGTTCGGTGATCTTCTTCCAGAACGGGCGGTCATGCGCACTCTCGTCCGCCATCATCCGGCGCACGAAAGTGGTCGGACAGTTGTCGGCAAGGAAGCGCCGAGCCGCGTCGCGCAGCATCTCCTGCTCTTCAGAAAAACCGAAGTCCACCCTGCTTCTCCTCCATGATGACGATCGAATCGGTGCCGCCGATCTGGCTAGCACTAAAAGTTTTCGACGCGCAAGGCAGCGCGGCTCGGCGACGGACGGTGCTAATGCAGCGGAGGCCTTTCAGAGACCATCGCGAGTACGCCGGAGTATTGCAGCAGCCCGGTCGCTGGGCCTGCGGGTCCGATTTCGAAACCGGTGAAGAAGCCGGCGACCGGCACCGGACCGAAGTGACGACGGATGTACGCCGAATCGTGCCCCGGCATCTGGTAGAGGCCGCTCCCGCGCGAGACACAGTCGAAATAAAGGCCGAAGGCGGGGGTCGGCAGCTCGCGGGCGGTCATCTCATCGAGCGTGAGCTTCAGATCGTTGCGCGCGCGCTCGCCATCGCGGAGCGCGAAACCGACGAGGTCGCCGACGCGCGGGCGATGCGCAACGGCGAGCATCCCATGCTCGGGACTGGCGCCGACCAGGTTGCGCAGGAAGAAATTACCACGCGCGAGATGCTCCGCGCGCGAATCGTAGGGCACGGCGAGGAAGACGTAGGCCATCGCACGGCGCAGATCCTCCGCCAGCAGGCCGACGGTTTCGGCGAACACCTTATAGGCGGGCCGTCCATCCAGCTCGATCAGCACATTGTCGCGCACCGCCGTCACGCGATGACCGCGACCGACCGGCGCACATGCGAGTGAGGCGCCGAGATTGAGTGTGAAATCGCCGCTCAGGACCATCCCTGAGACCGCATTCGAGCTCACCGTGTCGCCGCAGAAAACGAAAGTCTCGCCGATGGTCCCGTCTTCGGTCGCCCCACCCCCGACGGTCGCAACATCCGGCGGCAGCTCGCGCGCGAGGGCCGCGAACATCGGCTCGGGCTCGAAGTTGTAGGTATCAACGAGCAGGCAGAGCATCCGGTTCGGGCCCGGCGCGCGCCTTACCGCCGCCGCGATGTCGGCGGCGCGCTCGGCGCCGTGGCCGCGCAGCGACGGCGCGAAGAAGCGCGTCGCCGCAAGGCCGCCAAGCGTCATCACCACAACCGCCGCGCCCGACTCGATCTCATGTTCGCCCGCGATTACGCCGCTTGCGCTGCATCCGACGATGTCGCGGGTCCCGGCCGTCTCGCCGACGATACGCGCGATCGCGCCGAATGCGGCGCCGTGCGCGGTGGTCGCAAAGCAGATCGCCGCGTCGGCCCGTGTGAGACCGGCGGAGCGCAATGCAATCGCGGTCGCCTCCGAGGCTGCGGTGCGGGGGTTGGTCGCGGTCGAATGTCCGACGCCGGCGCGGATCATGGTTCCAGCCGCGGCCTATTGTCCCTCGCGACCGCCGATGATTTCCAGCAGGTCGACCATCCGCTGGATTCCACCTTTCAGATTCTTCACCGCAATGCGCTCGTTGATGCCGTGCACCTCGTGCATCTCTGCGGGAGTGACCTCGAGCGGGATGAACCCGTAAGCCACGATCCCCTTCTCGCGGAAGTAGTGGCTGTCGGTAAAGCCGTCGAGCAAGCGCGGCACCGCTGGCGCCTTGTCGAAGCGCTGCGCGACGATTCGGATCGCGTTCATCAGGAGCGATTTCTGCGGCGACGAGGCGGGCGGAAAATTCAGCAGCACATCGACCTTGATCGACTTGTCGGCGATCACCTTGTGGATTGTGGCGAGAAATTCCTTCTTGTCCGTGCCGGGCAGCAGACGACAATCGACCTCGGCGTACGCGCTCGACGGGATGGCGTTGGTCTTGTCGCTGCCGTGAAGCACCGTTGGTGTGATCGTGTCGCGGACCTGCGCGTTCTGTCCAGGCACGGCGACGAAGTTGCGCGCAAAAGCCGGATCTTTGCGCAACGCCACTGCCAGGTCGCTGAACTGATCGGGCGCGTCCCCGAGCATCGCCAGCGAATGGAAGTAATCGCGCACCGGATTGATCACGCGAATCGGCGTGCGGAACGTATCCAGCCGATCGAGCGCGGCAATCAGCCGCGTGACCGCGGTCTCAGCCGGCGGTACGGCCGCGTGTCCGGCAGGACCGGTCGCGGTGAGCCGCAGCCAGAGCGGGGTCTTTTCGCTAACCGACACCGTGTAGAGCTTGCCGCTCTTTTGAACCAGGATGCCCCCGCCTTCGTTCAGCAGGTAGCCGGCGTCGGAATAGAGGTCAGGCTTGTGCTCGAGCACCCATCCCGCACCGGCTGCGCCGCCTACCTCTTCGCCCGCGGTGGCGAGAAACAAAATATCGCGATCGAGCAGCACCCCCATTCGCTTGATCGCGAGCATCGCCATCAACTCGACCACCGCCGGCCCCTTGTCATCGAGCGCGCCGCGTCCCCAGATCTCGCCGTTCTTTACCGTGCCCGAGAACGGCGGCACCTGCCATTCCTTTGGGTTCGCGGGCACCACATCCATGTGGCTCAATAGGATGATCGATTTGGTATGGCGGCCGACGCCGCGGAGGCGCGCCGCCAGGATCGCGCGGCCGGGCGATGACTCCCAGATGGTCGCGGGGATGCCATCGGCGAGAAACTTCTCGCGCAGCATCTTCGCTGCCGGGAGTTCATCGCCGGGCGGATCGGTCGTGTTGATCCGGATGTAATTTGAAAGCAGATCGGTCGCTTCCTGCGTGAGCTTGTCCCAGTCGGGCGGCCTCGGCGATGGAGTCACACTGTGACGCCGCTTCCCCTGCGCTGCATAAGTCTTCGCGAAAATGAAAATCGATGCGCAGAGAATCGCGATCAGCGCGACTATCGGCGCGAGGCTAAGGTTTAATCTGCTCCAATTACGGCTAAAGCTTCGCGAATCAGCGGACATGGTTCGGATGCTTTGTAGCGCATGCTAGATCTCATCCGCAATGCGCTCCTCAATTTCTGTCGCGCGATCGGCATCGACCCGCCCAAAGGCACAGCCCTCGCCTCCCCTGACGCCCGCGACTGTCGGTGGTGCGCTCGCAATCCTGCGCCGTGAATCGGCGGGTTGGAACGCACCGATCCTGACGCTGGTTGCGGCCGAGCGCGACGATCCGTTCCTCACGCTGATTGGTTGCATCCTGAGCCTTCGCACGCGCGATGAGACCACTGCGGTGGCCGCCGAGCGTCTATTCCGCCGCGCCGCGACGCCCGAGGCGATTCTGAAGCTCAAACCTGCCGCGCTGATGCGGCTGATCTATCCGGTTGGATTTTACCGCACCAAAACGCGAGTGATTCGCGACATCTGCCGTACGCTCATCGATCGGTTCGGCGGGCGCGTGCCCGATCGGATCGAGGACCTGGTCACGCTCAAGGGCGTCGGCCGCAAAACCGCCAATCTCGTGGTGACCGAGGCCTATCGCAAGCCGGGAATCTGCGTCGATACGCATGTGCATCGCATCTCGAATCGATGGGGCCTCGTGCGCACGCGCAATCCCGATGCGACCGAGCTAGCACTGCGCGCCGTTCTGCCGCGCCGCTACTGGTTGGAGTACAATCGCCTTCTGGTCGCGTTCGGTCAGACCCTGTGTCATCCGACGTCGCCGCGATGCTCGCGTTGTCCAATCGCGGATCGCTGCCCGCGTATCGGCGTCGGACGTTCGCGCTGAAAACGAATTGGCGTTGGCCGCATCATACTTGCCTGGAGGATTCTGATGCCTGTCGAAGTCGGATTTATCGGATTGGGCGCGATGGGACTGCCGATGGCCGAGGCGCTCATCGATGCCGGATTCAGCCTGACGGTCTACAATCGAACCGCATCGAAGGCCGACCCGCTGGTCGCGCGAGGCGCGCGGCGCGCCGCAACCCCCGCGGACGCGGCGAGGCCGGGCGGCATCACGATCACGATGGTCGCCGACGATACCGCGCTCGAGGCCGTCTCGCTCGGCAATAACGGGATCATCGAACGGCTTGGGCCGGGCGGAGTCCATCTCTCGATGAGCACCGTTTCACCCGCTCTCTCGCGACGGCTCGCCGAGGCGCACGCGCGCTGCGGTGGCGCTTACCTCGCCTGCCCGGTGGTCGGCCGCCCGGATCGTGCCAAGGCGCGCAAGCTCTGGATCCTGCTGTCGGGACCGGCGGCGGCGAAGGAACGCGTACGTCCATTGCTGGACGCGATGGGCCAGCAGACGTTCGACCTCGGCGAGAGATCGGACGCCGCGCACGTAATGAAGCTGGTCAACAATTTTCTCATTATGAGCGCGATCGAGGCGATTGCGGAGGCGCTCGTGATGGCCGAGAAGGGCGGTCTCGACGTCCCGACCGTCGCACGCGTGCTGACCAGCTCGCTGTTCAACTCGCCGATGTACCAGGGATATCTCGATATCATTACGCGCGGCGCCTACGACCCGCCCGGCTTCAAGCTGAAGCTTGGCCTCAAGGACATCGAGCTCGTACTCGGGATGGCGGGTGAGGCCAACGTCCCCGCGCCGACCGCCAGCCTGATTCGCGATCACATCATCGAGGGACTTGCGCGCGGGATGGGCGAGCTCGATTGGGCGGCGGTCGCGCTGGTCGCGCGCGAAAACGCCGGACTCAAACGCTGAGCCGCATTTGTCACGGGCTGCCGATGTTTCTCCGCTTCACCCGGATTGCGGCGGTCGCCGCGTCCGTAATTTTCGCGGGCCTCGGCACCGCCCGCGCCATCGATTTCTACGAGCTGCAGATCTACTACGTCGATACCGTCCCGCAGTACCAGTTGATGACTGAGTTGCACAGCATGTGGATGCCGACAGCGACCGGCGAGCTGGCGCATTCACAATTGCCGACCTATCAGATCCACAACACACTCGAGGCGACTTACGGCCTGCTGCCGTGGCTCGAGATCGGGCAGTATTTATGTACCGCGCGGCTCGACAGCGGCACTTACGAGTATGCGGGCGCGCGCACCAAAGTACATTTCGGCATCCCGCAGACCGAATCGTGGCCGATTGCGTTCGGAGCGAACCTCGAGCTCGATTACATGCGCTCGGCCGCCGATCCGCATCCGCTCTCATTCGATTTCATGCCGATCATGCAAATCGCGTGGGGCAAGGCGCTGTTCGTCGGAAACCTCGATTTCGAAAAGCCCTTCAACGGACCCGGTAACAAGGGCATCGATTTCCAGCCCGCGGCTTCGGCGAGCTATCAGTTGTTCGACTGGATCGCGCCGCGTGTCGAGTATTGGGGCGATACCGGCCCGGTCTCGCCGCTTCCGAGCGTGCAGGCCCAGCAGCATTTCATCGCTCCCGGGTTCGATCTGTTCCTGACTCCGCCGCTCGAAATCAATTTCGGCGTCGGTTTCGGGTTGACGCGCGCCTCCAACGGCACTTTCATCAAGAGCACGATCGGCTGGCTCTTTTAGCGTCGGCGCTGTTTCAAGTTGCGCGCATCGGCAGGCTAAACTATCCTTTTATCACGAAGCGGCGCGGTCGCCGCTTCAGGATGTTCTCTTCTTCTATGCCATCAGTGCCACAGAACCCGCGCGGCGAGGAGAAGCTCAAACTCATCCTCGGCCAGCTCTCAGCAGTGCGCGCGCGGGTCAACGGACTCGCATTCCAACAGGGAATTTTCGTCGCTCTCGCGCTGCTGATCTCGGCCGCGACGATTATCCTGCTCGCAGCGTTCACGCTTGCGCCGCTGATGTTTCTGACCATCGCGGCGCTGGCTGCACTCATCTGCCTCGCCGGCCTGGCGCTCGCCGGACGACATATGTGGCGGATGAGCAAAACCGCGGAGGCCGTGGCCGCACTCACCGATGAACGCGCCGAGCTCAAAGACCGCATGCTGACGATCATCGCGATGCACAAGCAGAGCGTGCGTTCGCCGCTGTGGCCCTATCTGGTCGAGGACGCGAATCTGAAGCGCGACGAGTTCGCCCCGTCGCGCATCCAACGCCGCCGCATCTCGCGCACGCTCTACCTGATGGTCGCCTCGATACTGCTCGCTGCTTTGGCTTCGCCTCTGATGCATCACGCGCCCCGGCCCGTCGCAGTGGCCAAACACGCGCAGGCCCCGCTCACGCTCAATCTCCGCGATCTCAACATCCAGCCTTCCGATCATCCATCGGGCAACGAGGCGCGCTTGAGCGGTGATCCGAACACGATGCGCAAGCTCGCGCAGATGATGGCCGAGGCGCAGCGCAAGGAGCGCAACAGGAATCTGCTCTCGAAAATGAAGCGCTCGGCGCAGGATCTCGCCAATCGTCTCCAGGACAAGATCACCGGCCGGCAGACGCCGCCGCTCGATATCCGGCTGGCCGATAATGGCGGTCCAAGCTCCAATCCCGCGTCGCCGCCGCCTGACCAGAATCTGAATTCTCCGCCTGACGCGAACGCCGAACAGCCCAGCGGCTCGGGCAGCCCGCAATCGAGTGCGCAGGCCCCGGCCCACGGCTCGCAGGAAACTCAGCCGGGCGGAAATCAGAGTCCGCTCGCAATGCAGGCGCCGCCCAATGATTCCGCGCAGGGCAAGCCGCAACCCGGCGTCGATTCGCACCCGTTTGCCGATCAGCAGCACAGCGGCAACGACGATGCCGGCGGCGCATCGCATGGCGCGGGTACTGACCCGGAGGGTCTTTACGGCCCGCCTGAAAACGACGGCAAGAGCGAAGGCAGCTTTCAGATCGCGATCGACGCGCGCCCGGGCGCGACCGGTCACGCGGCAAATCGCGGCTATCCGCCCAGAGTCAACGCTCCGCTCAACCCGCAACAGCACGCTGATGAGCCGATCAGCCGCACCGATGTTCCGGCTGAGGATCGCAGCACAATCAAACGGATCTTCGAACGATGAGCGCAGCGCTGGCCGAACCCCTGACCGTAGCTGATTTCGCCCGCACCTTCCGCCGCATCCAGGGCGAAATTCACAAACTGATCATCGGACATGAGCAGGCCGTTGAAGGATTGCTGAGCGCGCTTTTCGCCGGCGGCCATGTCCTGATCGAAGGCGTTCCCGGCACCGGCAAGACCACGCTGGTAAAGGCGCTCGGCACGGCGCTTAACCTGAGCTTCAACCGCATCCAGTTCACCGTCGATCTGATGCCGGCGGACATCACCGGGACGCGCGTGATCGTGACGGGCGAGGATAATCGGCGTGAATTCACCTTCCAGCCCGGTCCGGTTTTTTGTCATATTCTGCTCGGCGACGAAATTAACCGGGCGACCCCCAAAACGCAGTCGGCGCTGCTCGAGGCGATGGCCGAGTTGCAGGTGACAGTCGCCGGCAAGAGCTATCGTCTCACGCCGCCATACTTTGTGATGGCGACCCTGAACCCGATCGAGATGGAAGGCACGTACGCGCTGCCCGAAGCGCAGCTCGATCGCTTCATCTTCAAGGTCAGCCTGGGCTTTCCCGACGAGGCCGAGCTGATCCGGATCATCTCGTCGACCACCGGCCCCGAAGAGGCGGGCATCCAGCCGGTTTTCGCGCATGCTGAAGCGGCAGGCCGGATCGAGGCCTTGAAGCGGCTGGTGCGCGAGGTGATGGTCGCGCCGGCGATCGAGCAATATGCCGCCCGGATGGTACGCGCGACGCAGCCGACCGGCGCGAACTTCATGGGCGAGCGGCGCGGCGGAGCGGGTGACGAAATTGTCAATCGCTACGTCAGTTTCGGTTCGAGCCCGCGCGGAGCGCAGGCGCTGATTCTCGGCGCGAAGGTGCGCGCGCTGCTCGACGGCCGCGCGAACGTCGCCTACGAGGATATCGACGCGATCGCGCCACTCGCGCTGCAGCATCGCATCATGCTCAACTACGCCGCTCATTCCGACGCCGTCGACGCCGCGCAGATTGTGGAACGGGTGATTAAAGCGGTGCGCGCGACGCGCACCTGACCAGGCTATGCTCGAGGCGCGCGCGTTCGAGCCGGAATTTCTGGCGAGGCTGGATCGCCTGGCGCTGGGCATCAAGCGGGCGCGGACCGCGCGGGTCGGTCAGCGCACGCTGGGACGGGTGCAGGGTATCGGCATCGAGCTCGAGAATTTCAAGAACTATTCGGAGGGCGAGGATCTTCGCTTTCTCGATTGGAATGCGTTCGCGCGGCTCGATGATCTGTTGCTGCGCACCTACCGCGCTACGCGCCAGGTTGAGGTTACGCTGCTGATCGATGCGAGCGCCTCAATGGCGGTGCCGCGCGCAGATGACAAGCTCGGGTTTGCGCTGCTGCTCGGGGCTGCCCTGGCCTATCTTGGCGTGAACGAAAACGACGCCGTGCGGATGATCAGTTTCGGCATCCGCCGCGGAAAGATGCGGCTTGATCGGAGCCTGGTCTGCTCGCGACGCGAGATGTATCCGCAGCTCAAGCCGTTCGTCAATGGAATCCGGCCGGAAGGCGCAACCCGGATGACCGCGATGGCCGACGAGCTGCTCGCTCAGCGCCGCTCGCCCGGGCTGATCATTCTCATCTCGGATTTCCTGGTCGAGCCTTCGGATTACGAGAATGCGCTCAGCCGGATAAGCGCGGCGCGCCACGAGGTGAAGGTCCTGCACGTAATGGGCGAGCGTGAGAGCACCGGTGATTTCCACGACCGGATGATGCGCATCCGCGACATCGAAACCGGTGAGATTCGCGAACTTGCGCCGGGCGACGATGCCGGCGAGCGCTATCGCCGGCGCGTCGAGGAGCTGGCCGAGCGCCTGCGCGATTTCTGCGGGCGCCACGCAATTACCTACGTGCGCGCCTTCGGCGCGGGCAATCTCGACCGGATCATAACCGGAGAACTCCCGCGTTTGGGGCTGGTCGTCTAGCGATGGGGTTTCTCACGCCGATCAATCTGCTCTGGCTCGGCGGCTCTCTGGCGCTGCTGGTGCTCATCTATTTGCGGGCGCGCGCCCGCATGACTGTCGACGTCTCGAGCCTGATGCTGTTCGAGGAGATTGGCGCGCCGGTGGTGCGGCGCCGGATGCTGCATCTCGACGCACTCTTCTGGCTCGAGGCGGCAACCCTGTCGGCGTTGTCGCTGGCGTTGGCGGGCCTTTACCTGCGCGTTATCGAACCGATCACGACCCACCGCACGCACGCGCTGATATTCGATCTCGGCGCAGCGATGGGCGCGCGCGAGGGCGGCGGATCGCGGCTCGATGCGGCGCGCGCCCAAGCCCTCGCGATAGTCGCGCATGCCGCCGCCGGCACCCGCTTCAGCGTGACTGGCTATGACCTGGGCACACACGGATCGCACGCAGCCAGCATCGATCGCCGCGCAACCCGCGCCGCGATCGAGGAGCTCGTGCCAGCCGCCGTCGCGCCGCGGGCTGCGGCGCTGAAGGCCGCTCTCATCCGCGCCCGCGAGGCCGCTCAAATCGATCTCTTCACCGACCACGCGCCGCCGCCCGCGCTGGTTGCGGACGTGATCGATCCCGCGCGGCTCAACCTCCATTTGATCGGCACGCCAGCCGAGAACCTCGCCGTGGTGTCGCTCGATCCGGGCACGCCCGGAATCCGGCCGGGACATTGCGTCATCCGCAGCTTCGCGCAGCATCCGATGCGCTCGATACTTACCATCGAAAGCGATCGCGGCGAGCGGCTGAACTTCCCGATGATCGTTGAACCCGAATCCGAGGTGGTGGCGCCGTTCGGTCCGCTGACGCGCGGCGGCCTCGTGCACGCCCACCTGGCGACGAATGGCGATGCGCTCGCGGCTGACGACGATCGATGGGCCTACGTGGCGCCGGGCGACGCCAAGAGTCGCGCCCTGGTGCTCTCGCCCGACCCGACCGTGCGCGACGATCTTTCGCGAATCCTGCTCGGCATCAATCAGAACTTGACCGTCGAAGCGCTCGCTCCGGCCCAATATAAGAAATCGAACGACCAAAAATCTTACGAGCTGGTCGTGATGCACGACGCGTATGTACCCGGCCTGAATGCGCCGGCGACGCTGCTTATTTACCCGCCGCCCTCGGGAGCGGGCATAGTCCGCGTGGGGCGGACGCTCGGTGCGATCGAGCTCGAGGATCGACGCGAATCAGATTTGGCGGACGAGGCACTGATGCTCGGCCGGGCGCGCGAGGTCTTGCTGCCCGCGGGTAGCGAAGTAATCGCCCATTCGGCGGGGAGCCCTGCGCAGCATCGGATCGCACTGGTCGCAATTGCGAATGACGGCGAGCAACATCTGGGCGTGATCGCTTTTGACGTGCGCCATCATCTGTTGATGAATCCCGACGACCTCGAAGCGCTGCTGCTCACCGTGCAACTAGTGCGGCGCCTCACCGCTCCCGAGCATCTGCGGGTCGTGAACACCGCGAGCTACGTCACGTTCCAGGCGCCGGGCGGTGCGACGGTGGTCGAACCCGATGGCATCAAGCGTAAGCTTCCGGCCGACACCTCAGGACAGGTCGGCTTCATGGCGATGAGCGCCGGGCGTTATCGGCTTTCGACGCCGGCCGGCGAGTCCTCGATATATGCCAACTATTTCGATGAGGATGAGTCCGACCTCACCGCCCGGCCGCAGGCCGAAGCGCCGGCGCTGCCGGCTACCGCCATCGCGCATCGGTCCGAGCCGACGGCGGCCGGCGTGATGGCGCTTGGCATGTGGCTGACGGCGCTCGCGATGCTCACGCTGCTGGCCGAATCGATTCTGCTTTCGCGCGACTGGTGGTCGCGATGGACGGCGCGCCATGTTTGACCGGCCATTTTTGCTCTGGCTGTTTTTGCTTCTGCCGGTTGCGGTGGCGCCGGGGCTGCTCGCGTTCGCACGCGGGCGGCGTCTCGCGGGTGCGCTCGAAACGGTTCTGCGCGGCCTGACGTTCAGCGCGATCGTCCTGCTGATGGCAGGACTCGAGTTTCCGATCCGCGTCGGCGCGGGCAATACGGCGGTGGTCGCGCTGGTTGATGAATCCCGATCGATAGCGCCCGATCAGGCCGCCTGGATACGCGAGCAGGTCGGCGCGCTGGCCCAGGCGATGGACCCGCGCGACCGGCTGGCAGTCATCGGCTTCGGCCGCGATACGCATCTGACCGCTCCGCTCGGCGATCCGCGCCTGCTTGGTTCCATCGATCAGCCGGTGGACAGCGGCGGCACGAATCTGGAAGCGGCGCTCACCACTGCGCTTGGGATGTTTCCGGTCGATGCCGAGAAACGAATCGTCCTGCTGAGCGATGGTAACCAGACCGAGGGTAACGCAATGGCCGCGGTGCCGGCGCTTGTCGACGACGGCGTTCGGATCTACGCCGCCGCGCCGCCGCCCTCCGCTTTGAAGCGCATCGCCGTCACCGCGCTAGCCGGGCCTGACGTGGTGCGCGCCTATTCACGGTTCGCCCTGCGCCTGGATATCGAAAGCGAAGCGCACGAGGTGCTCGCCGGCAAGCTCACGCTTTATAGGAACGGCAAAGCCGCCGGCGAGCAGACTGTCAATTTACGGCCCGGGCTGAATCGCTTCGAGCTGCCGTATCAACTCGATAAACCCGGCGCGTACGACCTGAGCGTCGCGCTTTCGATCCCCGAGCCGGCGGCGATGATCAATTCCCGCGCGAGCGCCTCGGTTTCCGTGCTGGAAACGCCGCACGTGTTGCTGGCCGGGATTGCACCGGGCAAGAGCATCATCGACGCGCTCAAGCTCCGCCATTACCGGGTCGAGGTGGTGACGCCGTCGGCGCTGCCGGTTCACGCCTTCGCCTACCTGCCGTATCAGGCAGTGGTCCTCGCCGACGTGACCGCATCAAGCCTGAGTCCCGCGGCCCAAGGTGCGCTCGACCGCTACGTCAGCGATCTCGGCGGCGGATTGCTGGTGACCGGCGCAACGATGCTCGACGGCAACTTCAAGGGCAGCGAACTGGAGAAGATTCTGCCGGTGAGCTTCCGCCCGCAGCCGCCGCCGCCGACTCGCGAACCGATCGCCGTCTATCTGTGCATCGACCGATCGAACTCGATGAGCTACAACTCGCGCGATCCCGAGGTGCGCGACGGCGAACGGATCCGTTATGCGAAGCGCGCAGCAATCGCGCTTTTGAACCAGCTCGATGACACCGACTTCGTGGGCGTCATCGCGTTCGATTCACAGCCCTACGTGCTGGCCCATCTGAAGCCGCTCGGAGAGGATCGCGCCCAGTTGCTCGATCGCATCCAGCGTCTCGAACCCGGCGGCGGCACCGATTTCAAGGAAGCGCTGGAGATCGCCGAGCGTGAAATCCTGGCCAGCGGGCTCAGCGTTCGCCAGGTGATCCTGCTCACCGATGGCGATACCAATCGCGAGTATCACGATCACGACAGTCTCATTGCCGACTACGCGGGCGAAGGCATTCCGGTCTCCACCATCCGCATCGGACCCGACCTCGCGAATCTGCGGCTGCTGCAGGATTTTGCCTCCGCGACCGGCGGAACCTTCTATCGCGTTGGCGACATCGAGAAGCTCCCGCAACTGCTGGTGCATCTGACACAGCGTACTTCGAACCGGACGCGGCACGATCGTTCGATCGAGTACGGCGATTCGAGCGCCATTCTGAAGGGAATCAACCTCGATCAGATTCCGACGCTCGACTACGCGGCCGAAGCCGACGTCAAGGACGGCGCCGAGGTGCCGCTAAAGCTCCGTCATGGAGACAAGACTCAGCCGTTGCTGGCAACCTGGCAATACGGGCTCGGGCGCGCCGCGGTGTTCACCGCCGATCCCGACGCGCTGACCACGCTGGCCTGGGTGCGATGGAACCGGTATGCGGAATTCTGGTCGCAGCTCGTCAATTGGGTGATGCGGCGGGGCGGAGCAGGCCCGTTTGACCTGCGCATAGCCGATCGGCCGGACGGCGTCAGGATCGAGGCGCAAAAGGCCGACTCGGAACCGGTCGCCGGCCTCTATTGCCGCATTGCGGGCAGTCAGGTGGTGGTCGATGTTTCGATGAGTCAGGTCGATAGCGCGCTTTATCGCGGCGATGCGGGAATGCTGCCGCCCGGAGTCTACACCGCGACGTTGATGCTCAAGGCCAACGATCTCGAACAGGTGCTCGAACGACGTCCGTTCATCGTTGCGCCGGTCGCCGCCGATGCCGCCGAACTCAAGCTCCGGCCGCCGAATGTCGAGCTGCTGCGCAATCTGGCCGCAGCAACCGGCGGCGCGCTCTCGGTTTCGGCGCCAGAGATCCTGATGCGGCGTGGAGCAACCGTAACCGACTATCGGAGTGCCGCGCCCTACCTGCTGCCGACCGCCATCCTGCTGACGCTTGCGGCGGTCTTCATCCGCCGGCGCATCGTCTCGGGCTGACGGTTCCGGATCATGGAGAACGACGGACTGATACGCTGTTCATGGGCGCGCAGCGACTTGATGCGCGCATACCATGATCACGAATGGGGCGTGCCGGTTCACGATGATCGCAAGCTGTTCGAGTTCCTTATTCTGGAAGGCGCGCAGGCGGGACTAAGCTGGGAGACGATCCTGCGCAAGCGCGAGAGTTATCGCGCGGCATTCGCAGGCTTCGCTCCCGAAGCGGTGGCGCGCTTCACAACCCGGAAAATCGCGCGCCTGATGTTGAATCCCGGCATCGTGCGCAATCGATTGAAGATCGCCGCAACCATCGGAAACGCTCGCGCATTTCTGGGAGTGCAGCAGGAGTTCGGGAGTTTCGACGCGTTTATATGGCGCTTCGTTGGCGGGCATCCCCGGCGTAATCGGTCGGGCCAAACAGTGCCTGCGCGAACCGCGGAATCCGACGCAATGAGCAGGGAACTAATTGGGCGGGGATTTCGCTTCGTCGGATCGACCATCTGTTACGCCTTTATGCAGGCGGTCGGGATGGTGAACGACCACTCGCTCAAGTGCTTTCGCTACAGGCAACTCAAATGAGCTGCCGGCGAACAAAAACCTCAATTTTCCGCGCTGCCGATTCCCAGTTCGGCCAACTGCTCGGCGCCCTGATGCAGCCGCCATTTGTCGATAGCTTCGATGTTGAACCGCCAATCGCTGCCGATTTTGAAACCCGGCAATTGGCCTTTCTTGAGCAGGCGATAAATTGTGGACCGATGTACCCGCAGGTACTCGGCCAGTTCGTTCACGGTAAGAACTTTGGCGCTATCTGGCATCTGTACCTAAACCTTCTTGTAACTGGTGTGCACCGCACGTAGTGACCAGTGTTGTTTCATTTTCCAATTAGAGTCAATACATCAAGTTAAAACACAGAGCAGAACATTTTGGCTGTCATTGACGATACATAAATAAGAAGCCGAATTCCAGCTTTTTGGTTTTCTAGGTTACAGATTAATACATATATCACTTCTAAGCATATCACAATATGCCTACGCGGGGGGATTTTCGAATTGGCACCTCAGGTTTCAGCTATCGGGAATGGCTGGGGGCTTTTTACCCTTCGGGGACCCCGGGCAACCGGATGTTGGCCTACTACGCCGCCCGGATGCCGACGGTCGAAATCAACTATACGTTCCGCGCGATGCCGAAACCGGCGATGTTCGAGCGCTGGGCGGCTGTTACCCCTGAGAGCTTTCGATTTGCCCTCAAAGCGCCCGAACGCATCACGCATCGCGCGCGGCTGGTTGACGCCGGCCAGGCCATCGATCGATTTGTCGCAGTAGCTGGATGTCTTGGCCGCAGACTGGGCCCGGTGCTCTTTCAATTGCCTCCCGATTTCAAGACCGACATTGAATGTCTTAAGGATTTCCTGGCCGGTCTCGATGGGCGTTTGCGGGCGGCCTTTGAGTTCCGCAATCGATCCTGGTTCTCCGACGCGGCATTGCAGACACTGAGCGATTTCGGCGCCGCGCTATGTATCGCCGAGAGTGAAAAGCTCGTCACCCCGATCGAGAAGACCGCGCCGTTTGTTTACGTAAGATTACGCAGGACATCCTATGACGCCGACGCGCTCGAGACGTGGGCTTCGCGGCTCGCCGAGCTTGCCAGTGATGGGAGCGAGGTTTACGTATATTTCAAGCATGAGCTCCGAGCCCCCGAACTCGCCGCAAAGCTCGCCCGACTTGTTCATCGCGGGGACGCTCCCGCCGGGTGACTATCGCTACGAGCTCAGGCGCGACGGCCGGCCGGTCGCGACCGAAGAGGCGGTGCTCTCGGCCACCCGCCTGCGTGGCATCAGACGGATGAGCGAAGGCGGCGATCGCTACGAGGTCGATGCCGAGCTCGATGAAGCGGCGCGCGTCAAGAGCGCCGTCCTGCGCTACAGCCGGGGGCCTTTCTCGCGCAGCGCCAGCTACCAAACCCGCGATGAGTTTCTGCGCGGCAGCCTGAGCGCGCTCGGCGGACGCAGCGACCTGGTGGTAAAGCTCGGACGCTTCCGCGAAATCGACGCCGACCTGGTCCTGTTCAAAGCGCTGATTATCGCCCACGCTCGCGCGCGCGGGCAGGCGCGCTTCACCGGGCGCATCGCGAGCCTCAATCCGAGTACGCTCGCGGCCGCATCGCACAAGCAGACCTATCGTCAGCTCGACACCGGCGGATTGCGATGGAGCTACGAGCCGCGGATGGGCGATGCCGAGACGATTGAAATCGACGAGCGCGGCGTGATCGTGCGAATCCGCGACAATCGCGGTTCTGAAGCCGTGCTGCTGAAAGCGCCGGCGGACGATCTCGCAATTTCGTCAGGGTGAGAGTGCCGGCTGCTGCGCCGCGACCGAGACGCTGGCCTGCGCGGGTTTGCCCGCCGGCGGCATCTTGCAGTCGCCCTCGAACTGCGCGCCTTCGCGCAGCACCAGGCTCGGCGTAGTGAGTCGGCATTGGACGCGCGCCGAGGCGGTTAGCTCTATCTTCTCCCGCACCGTCGCCTCGCCGCTGAGTCGCCCGGCTACGATCAGGCGTGTCGCGGTGATCTTGGCGGTCACCACGGCGCCTTCGGCGATCACGATTTCGTCGCCCGTGATGTCGCCCTCCGCCTCGCCCTCTATCTTTACCGGAGCGCGAAAGTTGAGCGTCCCCGCGATCCGGGCGCCCTTGCCGATGCGCGACTCGAACCCGCCGTCGTCACTGCTTAATGCCATAGAAAAATAGCCCCCCGTGCCGAGCGCCGCCCACTATGACGCGCTTGGCTGACAATCGCAAACGTAACGCGCGTCGACTATTAACATCGACTCAACCCACTCCTATGCGCGCCCAGTCACATGGTTTGATACGATGAATCTGTTCCGATGGCTTCAGAATTCGCCAATCGCCTTGCCGTCCTCGACTTGCGCGGAATCAAATGCCCGCTCAACTGGGCTCATGCCAAGGTGCGTCTGGAACAGATGCAGCGCGGTTCGTCGCTCGAGCTGATTCTCGATGATCCACGCGGACTGCGCGACATTCCGCGCGCCGCCGAAGCCGAAGGCTACGCGGTCGGAGAGCCTCGCCCTGACGGCTCGGCCTGGCGGTTGCGGATCGAAAAGTAAGACAAGGACATCCGGCGCGACGGAGCTACAACACAGTTTATCGCCCAGGAACGCGCCTAGAGCGCCATCCGCACGCGATCGAGAAGGCGGCTTAACAATCCGGCCTGCGGCACCGACGCCTTGGTCATTAGCGGGATTGACCCCTCAGGTTTGCCGTTCGCGATCACCTGCAACTCTCCGACCGGCGTGCCTTTCACGATCGGCGCCACCAGATAGCGACTCTTGAGCGATGCGGCGAGCGTCACCTTGTTCTCCTCGCCGCGTCCGACCGTGATGTAAGGCTCGTTTTGCGGCCCGATCGCGACCTCGCGCGCGACGCCTTCATAGACGGGCAGGGTCGGCGGCGCAGCCTTGCGCCAATCGGGTTGGACCGTGATGAACGTATTAAATGCCCAGTTCAGCAGCTTCTCGGTTTCCGTGCGGCGCTTCTCCATGCTCGGCGTGCCCATCACCGCGGAGATCAGTTCGGTACCGTTCGCATGCGCGGTGGCGACCAGATGAAATCCTGCTTCATTGACGTGCCCGGTCTTCAGGCCGTCGACCCGCGAGTCATAGAAGAGCAGCGTGTTAAAATTCCGCTGATGAATGTTGTGGAACGTGAATTCCTTGGTTCCGGTGTATTTGATCGCATCGGGAAACTGTTCGATTACGATGCGCGCAAGCTTCACCATGTCCGCCGCCGTCGTGTACTCGCCTTCGACCGGCAGTCCGTCCGGATTGGCAAAGTGCGTCTCGCTCAGGCCGAGCTTCTGCGCCGTTTGATTCATCATCGTCGTGAACGCCTCGGTGCTTCCGGCCTGGTACTCGGCCAGCGCAACGGCGGCATCATTGCCCGACGAGACCATCAGGCCGTACAGCAAATCGTTTACCGAGACCTGCTGGCCGACATCAAGGAACATGTGCGAGACGCTCTGATCGACCGACAATCGCCACGCGCGTTCGCTGATCGTGATCAACGTGTCGGTCTTCATACGTCCGTCGCGAAGCGCCTCGAGGGTGATATAGAAGGTCATGATTTTTGCGAGGCTCGCCGGCTGCATCTTCTCGTGTTCGTTGTAAGCGTAGAGCACGGCGCCGGAGCGCGCGTCTATGAGCATCGCAGCCTTCGCCTCGAGCGCGAACGGCACCGGACGATCGCCAAGTACATGAATCTGATTGAGCGGGATTTCCGGAAGTTCCGCCGCGGAAGCGTGATGCCGCTGACGTGCGCGGGATGCAACCCGGGCTCCCAGCTCGGGCGTCCCCGCGCTTACGATCGAGAGCATCAAGATGAATACGGTGAACCAACCGCGCTTGGACATGTCCGCCCCACCTCGCAAAAAAATACTGCGGTCTTTAAAGCTACGGCGCGCCGTTCGCGTCGGCAAGCGACGCCGCGCGCGCCCGAGCGCACGGTCATCGGCTCGGCGGGAATCGAAAATTTGCCTCATTACGGTTTTACAAATAAAAAAACGCGATGGACCTCTCGGTTGTCCTGCCGGTCGTCAATGAGTGCGAGAACCTGCGCGAGCTGATCCCGCAGCTCAACGCCCTCGCCGGACGGCTGCATCTGAGCCATGAGATTATCGTCGTCGACGGCGGCTCGACTGACGGCACACAGGCGGCGGCCGCCGCGCTCGGGGCGCGAGTCGTGCGCGAGCGCCGCCGGGGCTACGCCGGCGCGCTCGAGACCGGCTTTGATGAGGCCCGCGGCGCCTACGTCCTGACGCTCGATGCCGACATGTCGCACGACCCGGATTTCGTCGCCAAGATGTGGCGGCTGCGCGAGCGCAGCGACATCGTGATCGCGTCGCGCTATGTGCGTGGCGGCGTAACCTACACTTCGCCCGTGCGCAACCTTTCGAGTCGCTTTCTCAATCGCGTGCTGCGGCGCGTGCTCTCGATGCCAGTGCGCGATCTGTCGAGCGGTTTCCGGCTGTATCGCCGGGCCGCGCTCGAGAATCTCCAGCTCCAGGGGCGCAACTTCGAAGCGCTCGAGGAGATTCTGGTCATCGCTTATAACCGCGGCTTCAGCGTCATCGAAGTGCCCTTCACTTATTTTCCGCGCGGCGCCGGACGTTCGCACGCGCGCCTGATCCGCTTCGGGATGGACCTCGCGCGGTCGGCCGTCAACCTTTGGAAAGTACGCAACTCGCTAACCGCCGCCGACTACGAGGAACGCGCTTTCTACAGCATCATTCCGATTCAGCGCTACTGGCATCGCCGCCGCCATCGCATCATCACGCGATGGGCGCGGGGTGCGCATCGCGTGCTCGACATCGGATGCGGCTCCAGCATCGACACGCAGAGCCTCAACTACGCGATTGGGATGGACCTGAGCTTCGAGAAGATGCGCTACATGCGCCGGTATGCGATTCCGGTGCTTCAGGCATCGGCGTTCGCGTTGCCGTTTCGCGACCAATCTTTCGATTGCGTGGTCTGCTCGGAAGTGATCGAGCACGTCGTTTTCAACGAGGTTCTGTTCGAGGAGATCAACCGCGTGCTGATGCCGGGCGGACGGCTGGTAATCGGCACGCCGGACTACGCCCGCGTCGAGTGGCGCGCGATCGAGGCGCTTTACCGCGCTCTCGCGCCGAGCGGCTACCAGGATGTTCATCTGATGCACTACACACGGGAGAGCCTGGGCGGAATCCTCGTCCGCCACGGTTTCGTGCACGAGCAGGATGAATACATCGCGCGCGCAGAGCTGCTGATGTACTGGAGCAAGCCGGCGCGCTCCGCGGCCTCCGTCGCGCCTCCAGCGCGCGGCCTCGGCGCGGCCTAGCGCTATTGCGCGCGCTGCACGGAGCCGCGTTATATCTTTCATCGTGGCTTCGTTCCTCGCGTTCGCCGAAATGTGCCAGGCGCTCAGCCAGACCCAGAGCCGGCTCCAGATGGCCGAACTGGTCGCCGACTTGCTGGCGAGCCTCGACCCCGTTGAAGCGATCATCGCCGCGCGCTTCACGGTTGGGCGTGCGATTGCGCAGGGTGATGAGAGCCGGCTCAACATCAGCGGCCGCGCGATCTGGAAAATCGTCGCCGAGATGACCGGCGCGGCCGACCAGGGCGAGGAGATCTTCGCGGCAGCGACCGATTTCGGCGAGGCGATCGAAATCGCGATGCGCCTGCGGGCGAGCGAGCCGGCGCCGACGCTCACGATCGCCGAAGTCGAGCGGCGGCTGAACGCGATCGCGGCAATCGAGGGACCAAAATCGCGCGCCCGCAAGCTCGAAGCATTGCGCGAGTTGCTCCAACTCGCGACTTCGGTCGAAGCCAAATACATCGCCAAGATTCTGATCCGGGAGATGCGCCATGGGGTGAGCGAAGGGATGCTGCTCGAGGCGATCGCCAGGATGGCGTCCAAGCCCGTCGCCGAAATCCGCCGCCTCCACATGCTCGAAGGCGATCTCGGCCGGGTGGTTGGGATGCTGCGTGGGGCGCCGCCGACGGCATCGGGACCGACCGCGACCGTGCGGCCGATGAAGCCGATGCTCGCACATCCGGTCGCCAACATCGCGGAAGCATTCGCCGCAATCGGTCCCGAACTCGCCCTGGAGCACAAGCTAGACGGCGCGCGCGTGCAGATTCATTGCCTGCGCGATGGCGCCCGGATTTTTTCGCGTCGTCTCAACGAGATCACGCCCAGCCTGCCCGAAGTGGGCGCTGCTGTGGCTCCGCTGCTCGAGCGCGGCGCGATCCTCGATGGCGAAGTGATCGCGACCGATGCCGATGGACATCCGCTGGCGTTCCAGGAGCTGATGCGCCGCTTTCGGCGGATTCGCGAAATCGAACGGCTGCAGAACGAGCAGCCGGTGCGGCTCTATCTCTTCGATCTGCTCGCGCTCGACGGCGCGCTACTGATCGATCGCGCCTACAGCGAGCGCTTCGAACGGTTGAGCGATACCACCCGCGATGCCGGGCTTGAGCTGGTCGGTCGGATTGTGCCGGGCTCGCTTGCCGAGGGCGAGCGCTTCTTCGAGGCGGCGCTCGCGGCCGGTTATGAAGGCGTGATGGCGAAGGCGCTCGCAAGCCATTACACCCCGGGCGTGCGTGGACGAGGATGGCTCAAGATCAAACGGGCGAAGACGCTCGATCTCGTGATCGTCGCCGCCGAGTGGGGCTATGGACGACGGCACGGGTGGCTCTCGAATTATCATCTTGCGGCGCGCGACGAACAGAACGGCAGGTTGGCCGAGGTCGGCAAGACATTTAAGGGCCTGACCGACGAACAGTTCCGCGATATCACCGGGCGTCTGCTCGCGCTCAAGACCGGCGAGACCGCGGGGATCGTCGCGGTTCGGCCGGAACTGGTCGTCGAGGTCGCTTACAGCGACATCCAGCGGAGCCCGCAATACGAATGCGGGATGGCGCTGCGCTTCGCGCGTATCGTGGCGATTCGCGATGACAAGAGCGTCGCGGAGGCTGACACGATCAACACGATGCGGCGCGAGTTCGAACGCCAACTCGTGCGACCCTTGTAGCTTCAGTACGTGAGCCGGCGCACCAGCGCCTCGACGATCAGCAGAAGCATCGCGGCGACGATGAAGTACGAACTGAGGGAGACGCGATGCTCGAACGTCGGGCGGCTCATCCCGACGTCGCCGGGCGATGGATTCAGATGGCCGCCGGTTGCGGTCGCCAGTGTCTCGAGCAGACTGTAGTTAGGCTCGGGGCGCGGCAATTCGGCATTCACTGCGGGGCTCACGGCGTAGGCGAGCGGCGGCAGCGCCTGCGATTTCGCGCCCAGCGATCGCAGCTCGATACGATAAGTTCCCGGACGCGCCGCTTCGATACTGCCGGCGAGCTCGCCCGGGATGTTTTGTGTAAGCAGTGCCTGCATCTTGCCGCCGTCGGGCCGCGTCACCGTAGCGCTCAACATGTCGGGGGTATGATGGCCCGGCGAGGTGTCGTAATCGACCAGCCGGATATTGATCCGTCCGTTGTCGTAGCCGAGCGCGGCGGCAAACTGAGTCTCGGTCGGCGGCACCGGCGGCGTCATCCAGGCGAGCAGACGATCCCAAAGCGGCATGAAGAAATCGTTGCGCACCCACGAGCCTGACCAGCGTCCGCTCGCGTCGGTCGTCACCGCCATCGCCTTGCCCGCACCATAGCGCCAGCTCGCGATGAGCGGTTCCTGGTTACCCTGCCGATCGACATAAAGGCTCATCGTGGCGCGCGGTTTGAGCTGAGTCGAAACGAAACCGAGGATCGGCGGCAACTGGTGCGCGGCGATATCCTTCAGGATCGGATCGGGGCGGACGCTATGCGGGACGAACTGCTTCTCGACCATCGTCGCTTCGCCGCCGTGCTGCTTCACGTCGGTTAGGAAGATGCGCGGCAGGCTGGAGGGACTGTCGGTCTGGTAGAAAGCGCCCCCGCCGTAACGGCTGATCGCCTGTAGAAGCTGGACGTTGGCTTCGTTGCCGATCGCAATGGTTGAGATCGTAATACCGCCGTCGTGATGCATGCTCGCAACCAGGTCGTAGTACATCACGGCGGTGCCGCCGGTCTCGCCGTCGGTCAAAATTACCACGTGGCGGATCGAGGCGGTTGTCGCAGCAAGCATCGCTTGCGCCTGCTCGATCGCCGGCAGCAGGTAGGTGGTGCCCTGCGCGATGAGCCGGTTGATCATCTGATCGAAATAGGGACGTGCCCGGCCCAGAGGTTCCAACGGTACGATCACGAACGGCTGCGAATCGAATCCGATGACAGCGATCAGGTCATTGTCGCTCATCGTGCGAAGGACGGTGCGCGCGGCCGCCTTCGCATACTCGAGCTTGTCCTCGCGGCCCATCGAACCTGACTTGTCAATAATCAGGACGAGCGCGCGTTGGCGTTGCCGATGCTGCGGCGGCTTCATGATTACCGGCATCACCTCGGCGACCGGGCTGCCCTCGTAGCCGCCGAGTCCGAAGCTCTGATCGCCGCCGATCATCGCGAGCGATCCGCCGGCGGCGACATAATGCGCCAGCGCCTCCTGAACGGCGGGCGACAGGCGTGCCCGCGGCACGTTGTTGAGCAGGATCGCCTGATAATCCTTCAGGTTGGTGTTGGTGTAAGCGCCCGAGGCGAGCACCACCACCTCGGGCTCGATACCCATCCGGCGCACGACGGTCTGGAGGTATTCCGCATCGCGGGCGCTGTC
>Ga0209061_1002284_pt1 | contig 25262 bp, 17 predicted proteins | sample Coa_R1_10_FD_187157 | JGI IMG/M metagenome (GOLD analysis project Ga0209061, IMG submission 187157) | Surface soil microbial communities from Centralia Pennsylvania, which are recovering from an underground coalmine fire - Coalmine... | ecosystem: Environmental > Terrestrial > Soil >...
CTGCTTGCGCCGTCAGCCTTTCTTCCGCGCTTCGAAAACTTCCGGGAGTTCTGGACGTACGTTCGGATGTTGATGCCCGCAGGGCCGTTGTGACCTACGACCCGAGAGCGCTCAATGCAAAGGCATTAGAAAAGGTCATCGAGGGCACGGGTTTTCATCCAGTGCTGGAGCCCCGCTCTTGAAGAGTGTGATTTCAAGACTTGAATGAATGGGAGGAAAACAATGAAGTTCCGTTCGAGAATCACTCCGGCCATCATCATGAGCGTGGTGATGATGTCCTTTGCCATCTTTGCGCAAGATCACAAAAGTCAACATGCGAAAGAGGCTTCGGGCGCGCCGGAGATCTTCTGCGCTCATATGAAGACCGGACAGCTTTGTCCGGGCAACGCGAGTATGTTCAAGCTAACGGACGCGCAGAAACAGCAATATCGCGAAGCTCTCAGCAATTACAACAAAGCCGTGGATACGGCCCAGAAGCAATTTCTGGAGGATCTCAAAGACAAGGTTCACCTGTCAGAAGCAGAGCTGGCACTGGCTGAGAGCTGGTTTGCGCAGGGATTAAATCCAGAGATCAACAAGATCCTGGCAGCGCGGCAACAGGCTAAAGCCGGCCCGCAAAATCACTGAGAAAGCTGCTCTCACGCCGCAAAGAAAGAGGATTAAGGAAATGGCCGATTCTAAAGCGTATTTCGCTTTCCGAATCGAGGGAATGACTTGTGATGGGTGTGCCCGCCATGTCACGAAGGCTTTGGAGGCCGTGCCCGGCGTAGAGCGGGTGGAGGTCGGAAGCTGGAAGTCTGGGCGGGCGGTCGTGATCAGCAGTCCTGAGTCTCTTCGGAGACTCTTATAGAGGCCGTACGGAAGGCGGGATACGCTGCGGTGTTAGTCGAACGCCGTTCCCTGGAAGCGGAGAAGCAGATCCCGTCGACGGGGACGGGCTTCGACTTGATGATCATTGGCGGTGGATCGGCCGCCTTTGCGGCTGCAATCAAGGCTGCTGAGCTTGGCGCCCGCGTTGCGATTATCGAGAAAGGAGTGATCGGTGGCACGTGCGTCAATATCGGCTGCGTGCCTTCGAAGACGTTGATCAAAGCAGCCGAAATCTGTTATCACTCCGCCTACCCGAACTTTGAAGGCCTCAGCGCCTGCCCACCACCATCGGACTGGCAGAGAGTGGTTGCGTAAAAGGATGAACTGGTTGCTGCACTGCGCCAACAGAAATATGTGCACGTCGCTGAACAGTATCCCAATATCACGATCCTCAAAGGTGAGGCGAAGTTGGCCGGGCGACGACAGATCATCTTGAATGGCGAAACGTACAGTCCTGGCAAGATCGTGATTGCGACCGGGTCACTCCCTTGGGCGCCGCCTATTCCTGGCTTGCAGGAAGCGGGCTATATTGACAGCACCGAAGCCTTGAGCTTATCGGAGCTGCCAGATTCGCTGATCATTATCGGAGCTGGGTCTATTGGCTTAGAATTTGCCCAACTTTTCGCCCGCTTCGGAGTGCGTGTCATGGTGTTGGAAGGGCAGGCGCATCTAGCGACAGCGCAAGAGCCGGAGATCGGCGAAGCCATCACGCGATATCTCGAAGAAGAGAAGGTTCGCGTTTGCCTGAATGCACGTATTGAGGGCGTAGCGCGGCAACGAGGTCGCTACGTGGTGTCTGCCCACATTGACGGCAAAGTTCAGGAATGCGAGGCCACGCGGGTAATGGTTGCTACCGGACGACGGCCCAACACAGCGCATCTTGGACTTGAAAGCGCAGGCATCCAGACTGGCTTTAAAGGCGAGATTGTAGTGAACGAGCAGCTGCAGACGACTAATCCTCATATTTATGCCGCAGGAGATTGCATTGGCGAGCCGATGTACGTCTATGTGGCGGCGTACGCTGGAGGCATTGCCGCGGAGAATGCGCTGCAGGGGGTCGGGCGCGTTTACGACTTAACTGCGTTGCCGGCCGTAACGTTTACTGATCCGCAGATCGCCACGGTCGGCTTCACGGAACGCCAGGCGCGTGAACGGGGATTCCAGGTAAAGAGCCTCAGGCTCGACCTCAGCAATGTACCGCGGGCGGTGGCTTCCCGTGACACAAGAGGACTGATCAAGCTGGTTGCAGCGGAAGATACCGGACGTCTTCTTGGCGCCCATGTTCTTGCTGCCGATGCAGGAGAAGTGATTCAGGAGGCGACGCTCGCGATTCGCTTCGGACTCACAATCGAAGACCTCGTGAACACGTTCCATCCATACTTGACGATGGTAGAAGGGTTAAAACTCGCCGCCTTGACCTTCGCCAAGGACGTGACGAAGCTCTCATGCTGTGCAGCCTGAGGCTGAGACACAAAAGGCGGCTCTTTCGAGCCGCCTCTAAGGATTAGAAATCTGGAACGCGGTTAGGCCTCTTCAGCCCCCATGGTTTCTTCACCGAGATCTTCGGAAAGGCCGCCGGAGTACAGACCGGGTGTTTCCTCGGTGTACTCGGGAAGGTTTTCAAAGGCTGCTTCTGGTTCTGGCAGCGCTTCCTCTTCGACGACGTCTTCACCGGCGATCTTCACGCGACGGTAGTATTCCATGCCAGTGCCGGCGGGAATCAGCCGTCCCATGATGACGTTTTCCTTCAGGCCGCGCAGGTAGTCCACTTTGCCGTTGATGGCGGCTTCGGTAAGTACCCGTGTAGTCTCCTGGAAGCTTGCGGCGGAGATGAAGGAATCGGTCGAAAGCGAAGCCTTGGTGATACCGAGGAGAACCGGTTTGCCAGTAGCTGGCCGCCCGCCCGCCTCGATCACGCGGGCATTTTCCTCGCGGAACTTGAACTTGTCGACCACTTCTTCTGGCAGGAATTCGGTATCGCCGATATCCTCGACTTTGATCCAGCGCATCATTTGCCGCACGATCACTTCGAGGTGCTTGTCGTTGATATTGACGCCCTGCAGACGGTAGACCTCTTGAATTTCGTTGACGAGGTATTTCTGCAGTTCTTTTTCGCCAAGCACGTTCAGAATGTCATGCGGATTGCGTGGACCATCCATCAGCGGGTCACCCGCGCGGACGCGCTCGCCTTCCTGCACGTTGATGTGGACACCGCGAGGGATTGAATATTCTCTCTGGGTGCCATCATCGGCGACGATGTAAAGCTTGCGCGTGCCTTTTGTGACCTCACCATACTTGACGACGCCGTTGATTTCCGCGATCACAGCCGTTTCGCGCGGCTTGCGTGCCTCGAACAGCTCGACAACACGGGGCAAACCGCCCGTGATGTCCTTGGTCTTGGTGGTTGCGCGCGGAATTTTCGCGAGCACGTCACCGGCGTGGACCTGCTCCCCATCGGTGACCATCAGGTGAGCGTGGGTCGGCATGAGATAGCGCTTCTCTTCGGCGCGGGAACCGCCTTCAGGGCGCACGATGATAGCAGGGAAACGTTTTTCATCTGCCGATTCCGTGACGACGACCTGCATGTTGCCGGTAATCTCATCAACCTGCTCCTGCGTGGTGACACCTTCGATCAGGTCTTTGAAGTGAACGGTTCCGCTCACTTCCGTAAGAATGGAGAAGGTATATGGATCCCATTCGAGCAGGATCTGATTCGCCTTAACCGGTGCGCCGTCTTCGACGTTGATTTTGGCGCCGTAAACCACGGGATAGCGTTCACGTTCGCGGTTCTTATCATCCACGATGATCAGAATGCCGTTGCGGTTCATGGCGATCAGCTCACCTTTGGCATTACGGATCGCGTTGATGTTGTTAAAGCGGACGAAGCCGTCGCTCTTGGCATCCTGAGTGGATTGCTCGGTGACGCGTGTGGCGGCGCCTCCAATGTGGAAGGTGCGCATGGTGAGCTGCGTGCCGGGCTCGCCGATCGATTGGGCCGAGATGATGCCGACCGCTTCACCTCGCTCCACCATACGACCCGTCGCGAGATTGCGCCCATAGCAGAGCCGGCACACGCCGCGTTTGGACTCGCAGGTCAGGACCGAGCGAATCTTCACACGCTCGATGCCGGCGGCCTGGATGGCGCTCGCTAGATCTTCGGTGATCTCCTGGTTGACGCGAACGATGATGTTGTTCTCGTAGTCGCGTTGATCTTCGAGCGCGACACGACCCACGATACGGTCGCGCAGCGGCTCGATAATCTCTCCCGATTCGATGATCGGCTCCACGTAAATGCCGTCGGTTGTGCCGCAATCATCTTCTGTGACGATGACGTCTTGAGCGACATCGCACAGCCGGCGCGTGAGATAACCGGAGTCGGCGGTCTTCAACGCCGTATCGGCCAGACCCTTGCGCGCACCGTGGGTGGAGATGAAGTATTGCAGCACGTTGAGGCCTTCGCGGAAGTTTGCCGTGATCGGCGTTTCGATAATTTCGCCCGAAGGCTTCGCCATCAGGCCGCGCATACCGGAGAGCTGGCGGATCTGCTGCTTTGATCCACGGGCGCCGGAGTCGGCCATGATGTAGATCGGGTTCAGTATGCCAGCGCGGTCATCTTCCTCCATGTTTTTGAACATTTTGTCGGAGACCGCTTCGGTAACCTTCGACCAGATTTCGATGATTTTGTTGTAGCGCTCGGACTGGGTGATTGCACCTTCCTGGTACTGCTGCTGAACCTCGATCACCTGGCGCTCGGCTTCGCGCACCAGGTTGCCCTTATCGCCCGGGACAACCATGTCGTCGATGCCGATGGAAATGCCGGCGCGAGTGGCGTACAGGAAGCCGAGATTTTTGATTTCATCGAGCATCTGGACGGTCGTTTGCAGACCGAATTTCAGATAGCAGTATTGAACGAGCTGGCCCAGGCCCTTCTTCTTCAACAGGCCGTTGATAAAGGGCATTTCGTCAGGGAGGACATCGTTGAGGATGACGCGCCCGACGGTTGTGTCCATGTACTGCTTGTTGAACTCGATGGGCTCGGTATGAAGAATGTTCTGGTTATCGAACGCCTTCGTCAGGTCGATCACCTTGCCGGTGTAGCGCAGTTTGATGGGCGTGAGCGTTTCGACTTCACCCATTTCCAGCGCAATCAGCACATCATCGATCGAGGCAAATGTGCGGCCTGCACCTTTGGCGTTCGGACGCATCTTGGTCAAGTAGTACAGCCCCAAGACCATATCCTGGGTTGGTACGGCGATGGGTGCGCCGTGTGCCGGAGAAAGAATGTTGTTCGAAGCCAGCATCAGGGTTGCGGCTTCGATCTGAGCCTCGGGTGAGAGCGGGATGTGAACCGCCATCTGGTCGCCGTCGAAATCGGCGTTGAACGCAGTGCAGGTAAGAGGATGCAGCTTGATAGCTTTCCCTTCGACCAGCACAGGCTCGAATGCCTGAATGCCGAGGCGATGGAGCGTGGGCGCGCGATTCAGCAGGATGGGGTGATCGCGGATGACTTCTTCGAGAATATCCCAGACGACGGGGTCCTGCTGCTCCACCAATTCTTTGGCTTGTTTGATCGTGGTGCAGTGGCCGCGCTGCTCGAGCCGGTGGTAGATGAAGGGTTTGAACAACTCGAGCGCCATCTTCTTGGGCAGGCCACACTGATGGAGCCTAAGCTCAGGCCCGACCACAATGACCGAGCGGCCGGAGTAATCGACGCGCTTTCCGAGCAGATTCTGACGGAAGCGGCCCTGCTTGCCCTTTAAAGTGTCGGAAAGCGATTTGAGCGGGCGGTTATTCGCACCGCGCAGCACGCGTCCGCGCCGGCCGTTATCAAAGAGCGCATCCACGGCTTCCTGCAGCATGCGCTTTTCATTGCGCACGATGACATCGGGAGCGTGCAGTTCGATGAGTTTTTTGAGCCGGTTGTTCCGGTTGATCACGCGGCGGTAGAGGTCATTGAGATCGGAAGTGGCGAAACGACCGCCATCGAGAGGAACCAGCGGGCGCAGCTCGGGCGGAATTACGGGGATGACGTCCAGAATCATCCATTCGGGCTTGTTGCCCGATTTGCGGAAGCTCTCGACGACACGGAGGCGTTTGGCGTACTTCAGCTTCTTTTGCGCCGAAGTCTCCGTCTTCATCTTTTCGCGGATATCCTGACTGAGCGCTTCGATATCGATCTTTTTGAGGAGCTCTTTGACGCCTTCGGCGCCCATTAGAGCGACGAACTTACCCGGGAACTCCTGATCGAGCTGGCGTTTACGCTCGTCGCTGATGACTTCGCCCAGCGTGAGGCCAGTTGCCTCGCCGGGATCGACGACCACGAATGCTTCGTAATAGAGGACACGCTCCAGCTCGCGGAGTGTGATGTCCAGCAGGTAACCGATCCTGCTCGGCAGACCTTTGAAGAACCAGACGTGAGAGCACGGACTAGCCAGCTCGATATGGCCCAGGCGCTCGCGGCGGACGCGGGAGAGTGTGACCTCAACACCGCATTTGTCGCAGATCACACCCCGATGCTTCATGCGCTTGTACTTGCCGCAGAGGCATTCCCAGTCGGCCACGGGCCCAAAGATACGGGCGCAGAATAGGCCGTCGCGCTCGGGTTTGAAGGTCCGATAATTGATAGTCTCCGGCTTGGTGACTTCGCCGTGCGACCAGCTCCGGATCTTTTCCGGAGAGGCTAGACTAATCCGAATCGAATCGAAATCGGCAATGAGATTGGCTCTGTCGTACGGAGAGGAACGATACATGAATTATCCTTAAAATAACCCTTTCAGCAGTTCGAGCCCGTTTTCCAATCAGACGGGCAGAGCGCGGGGCACGAATCAGGCGCCCTGCCCGCGTTGTGGAACCAGTCACGTTCAGTTTCCGGCTCCCGTGCATTTTCTTAATCCGCGGCGTGAGCCAGTTGCAGCATCTCCTGCGGTTTCTTCATCAGCTCGACATCGAGACACAGGCTCTGCAGCTCACGGATCAACACGTTGAACGATTCCGGCACGCCCGGCTCAGCCGCAGCTTCACCCTTGACGATGGCTTCGTAGATCTTAGCGCGGCCGTAGACGTCGTCGGATTTTGCGGTCAGCAGCTCTTGCAGGATGTAGGCTGCTCCGTAGGCTTCAAGCGCCCAGACTTCCATTTCGCCGAAGCGCTGGCCGCCAAATTGCGCCTTTCCGCCGAGCGGCTGTTGCGTGATGAGCGAATAGGGACCGATCGAGCGTGCATGGATCTTGTCATCAACCAAGTGGCTCAACTTGAGCATGTAGATGTAGCCAACGGTTACCGGCTGCTCAAACATCTGGCCTGTGATGCCGTCATAGAGTTGGATTTTGCCCGATGTGGGCAAGCCGGCTTCGGCCAAGCGGGCCTTAATGTCCTTTTCTGTAGCACCGTCGAATACGGGCGTCGCGAAATACAAACCGAGTTTAGCGGCGGCCCAACCGAGGTGTGTTTCGAGAATCTGGCCGACATTCATACGTGAAGGCACACCCAAGGGATTGAGCACGATTTCGACCGGGGTGCCGTCCGGCAGATACGGCATGTCCTCCTCGGGAACGATGCGGGCAATGACACCCTTATTCCCGTGCCGGCCGGCCATTTTGTCACCCACTGAGAGTTTGCGCTTCATGGCGATGTAAACCTTGACCAGCTTGATTACGCCGGGCGGAAGTTCATCGCCTTTGCGCAGTTTGGCCACTTTCTCTTCGGTGATTTTTTCGAGGACCGCGATCTGACGCGAGGTCATTTCCTCGATCTCGTCGATCTGCTCATTGATACGCGGATCTTTGCTAGAGAGCCGCATGCGCTTGAGATCGCGCGCACGCAAGTTCTCGAGTATGTCTCGAGTCAGTGGCGTTCCCTTTGCCACCAGCTTTTTGTTGGTCTTCTCGTCATGCAGATCGGCCAGGAGCTCTTTGTCTTTGAGCAGTTCTTCCAGGCGCTTGGCGCGCTCGTCGCTCAGGATCCGCTTCTCATCCTCGAGGTTGCGGTGCAGGCGCTCTTCCTGCATCTGGAGGATCTGTTTTGAGCGCTCATCGAGCTCAGCGCCCTTGCGCGAGAAGACCTTGCAATCGACGACCGTACCTTCAATGCCCGGCGGGCAGTAGAGCGACGCGTCTTTAACATCGCCGGCCTTCTCGCCGAAGATGGCGCGCAGCAGCTTTTCTTCGGGAGTAAGCTGCGTTTCGCCCTTCGGCGTGACCTTGCCCACGAGAATATCTCCGGGTTTTACTGTGGCGCCGATGCGGATGATGCCGCTTTCATCCAGATTGCGGAGGAAAGACTCGGCGATATTCGGGATATCGCGGGTGATTTCCTCCGGTCCCAACTTGGTGTCACGAGCTTCGATCTCGAATTCCTCGATGTGGATCGAAGTATAGTAATCCTCTTTGACCAGCTTTTCACTGACCACGATGGCGTCTTCGAAGTTGTATCCGCGCCAGGGCATGAAAGCCACCAGCACGTTGCGTCCGAGCGCCAGTTCGCCGCTATCTGTGCAGGGGCCGTCGGCGAGCACATCGCCTTTCTTCACGCGCTGGCCTTGGCGCACGATCGGCTTTTGATTAATGCACGTATTTTGGTTGGAGCGCTTGAACTTGGTGAGCTGATAAATGTCGGCGCCGACTTCGCGGGACATCTGGCCCTCATGCGGGCTGCCCTCCACGCGAACGATGATGCGTTCGCTGTCGACCGAATCGACAATTCCGGAACGCTTACAGATGACGACTGCGCCTGAGTCGCGTGCTGTCACGCGTTCCATACCGGTGCCCACAAAGGGCGCTTCCGCCCGCAGCAAGGGAACCGCCTGACGCTGCATGTTGGAACCCATGAGCGCGCGGTTCGCGTCGTCGTTTTCAAGGAAGGGAATCAGGCTGGCCGCTACCGAGACGAGCTGTTTCGGGCTGACGTCCATGTATTCGATCTCATCCCGGTGTTTGAGCACGAAGTTGCCGGCCTGGCGCGCATTCACGAGCTCGTCGAGAATCTTACCGTCGGGACCGATGGAAACGTTGGCCTGGGCGATGATGTAACGGTCTTCTTCCCAAGCAGAAAGATAGTCGCAATGGGCTTCATACTCGGCCGGCTGTTTTTTGGGGCCGAGCGCGCGGTTCACTTTTTCCACCTCTTCCCGCGTGAGGACTTGTCCCACTCGGAGATCGGTATCGCCTGGATTGAGGATCTTAACCTCGTCAATCACGTAGCCGTTCCGCACGCGCCGGTAGGGGCTTTCGATAAAGCCGTATTCGTTGATGCGCGCAAAGCAGGATAGGGAAGAGATCAGACCGATGTTCGGACCTTCCGGCGTTTCAATGGGGCAGATACGGCCGTAGTGTGTGGGGTGGACGTCGCGCACCTCGAAGCCGGCTCGCTCGCGCGAGAGACCGCCCGGGCCGAGCGCGGAAAGACGGCGCTTATGCGTGACCTCGGAAAGCGGATTGGTCTGGTCCATGAACTGGGACAACTGGCTGGACCCAAAGAACTCGCGGATCGCAGCCATCACCGGCTTGGCGTTCACCAGGTCGTGCGGCATGGCTGTCGACATTTCCTGGTAGACCGACATTTTTTCCTTAATGGCGCGCTCCATGCGCACGAGGCCAATACGGAACTGGTTTTCCAGCAGCTCGCCTACGGCTCGGACGCGCCGGTTTCCGAGATGGTCGATGTCGTCTACCGTGCCGATGCCTTTGCGCAGCTTTAGCAGATAGAGGATGGTATCGACGAAATCCTTCTGGTCGAGCGTACGCTTGTCGAGCGGGGTCGCATCGCTTTTGTCGTACAGCTTGATGTTGAACTTCATGCGGCCGACGCGCGAGAAGTCGTACTTGCGCGGATCGAAGAACATGCCCTGGAATAGCTGCGTCGCTGTATCCAGAGTCGGTGGATCGCCGGGACGCAGTTTGCGGTAGATTTCGAGCAACGCGTCGTTCTGGGACTTAATGGAATCCTTGCGGAGAGTGGCGGAGATGACGTTGCCTGCGTCGTCCCGGTCGGGGAAGAACACCTCGAAGCTCTCGATTCCCGCTTCGGCAATGCGACCTATGATGGTGCTGGTTAGTTCGTGATTGGACTCAATTAACACCTCTCCGGTGGACATGTCGATCACGTCGGCGGCAACAAAGGCGCCTTCGAGATCGTTCGGCGCTACTTCGACCTGGTCGATCTTTGCCTTCAGGATTTCGCGGTAGACGGAGTTGGTGATTTTTTTGCCCTGCGGCACGATCTGCTCGCCAGTCTTGGTTGTGATCGCGTGCGAGAGCTTCATGCCGATGAGGCTGTCATTCACGTTCCAGAACAGCTTATTGTTCTTGAGCGTGATGGTGGAAACCTTATAAAACGCTCGGATAATATCGGCGTCCGTCTTCAGTCCCAAGGCCCGGAGGAACACCGTTCCGTAGAATTTTCGTTTGCGGTCGATGCGAACGTATAGGAGGTTCTTGTTATCGTATTCGAATTCGACCCAGCTCCCGCGGTAGGGGATGATCTTGCCGAGGAAGTAACCCTGGGCTTGCACCTTCTCAAAGAAGACGCCGGGGGAGCGGTGCAACTGAGAAACGATGACGCGCTCGGTCCCGTTGATGATGAAGGTTCCATTGTCGGTCATCAGCGGGATTTCGCCGAAGAAGACTTCCTGTTCTTTGATGTCGCGAACCGTTTTGGCGCCCGACTCGCCATCTTTGTCGTAAACCGTGAGGCGGATCGTGACTTTTAGCGGCGCGGCATAGGTCATGCCACGCTCTTCGCATTCGGCGACGTCGTATTTCAGTTGCAGGGCAACAGGATCACCGCAGCGGTTGCAGAAGGTGACGATGTTCTTATTAAAGGTGCCGCATTTGTGGCACAGCACGTCCCCAGCATGGAAGGGATCGGTCTTAATCTCGGCGCCGCAATTGGGGTTGCGACAAATGGTGCGAAGGTGGTGTAGCCCCTTCAGATTGCCGCACTTACACTCCCAGTTTCCGATCGAATAGTCGACAAATTCCAGTTGGCTTAAGCCACGGAAGTCGGAAATCGGAAAGACTGAGGTAAACACGCTTTGAAGGCCCACGTCCTCGCGTTCCTTCGGCAGCAGATCCATCTGCAAGAAGCGCTCGTAGGACCGCTTCTGCACTTCGATCAGATTGGGAATCGGTATGGAGGTTTTGATCTTGGAAAAATCAACTCTTTCACGAAGAGATCCATTTGACACGTTGGGCATCGACGCTTGTCCTTTAGGAAACCAATGGCAAAAATGACGACATTCAGCAGTTTGCTACAGACCCTCCCGCTAAACTATGCGGCGAGGGCAATGAACGGCGAAACGGGAGACCGACCGGCAACAAATTGTGCGGCCGCCTGATAAACGGCAACAACAGCAAAAAGGAAACATTTATGATAGAACGGCTGCAGCCTACGAAACGAGTGGTGTAACGGAGCCGATCTTCGACGCGCAAACAACAGGCAATCAGGCGAATTTCGGATTTTGGGCATGCTAAAACCCGCGGCACCTTGCACAGGCCCACGGGAGAAATTTAAAAAGCTGAAACCGCAAATTTAATGCTGGAACGTCCCCGCTCGACGTCAACTTTAGAATAGCACAGCCGGGACATGGCTGCCCAGTGCCGCCTGCAGAAGAGAAACAACTCCCCTACTACCGCGGCTGGAGCTCTGCCCCTGCTGCTCCATCCTTATTTTATTTCAACGGTCGCGCCAGCGTCTGTGAACTTCTTACGAATGGCCTCGGCTTCCTCTTTGCTGACGCCTTCTTTGATGGTCTTCGGCGCTCCATCGACAAGGTCCTTTGCCTCTTTGAGGCCCAGGTTCGTGACTTCGCGCACGGCTTTAATTACGTTGATCTTATTCGCGCCGGCCGATGTGAGGATTACCGAGAACTCGGTCTTTTCCTCGGCGGGAGCTGCGGCTGGAGCGCCGGCAGCGCCCCCGGGAGCTGCTACCGCCACAGACGCTGCGGCTGCTGATACGCCCAGTTTTTCTTCGAGCAGCTTCACAAGCTGCGAGGCTTCGAGCAGTGTGAGCCCTTGAATCTGTTCTGCAATCGCGTTAATATCCGCCATTTCTCTTCCTTAAACTCTCCGAATCTATCTGTTCTCAAAATGTCCGGGTAGGACGAAGATGCGTTGTCCTACTCCTTATTTCTGAAATTTGTTTTCTTTGCGTGCCTGTTCCAGCACAACCGCTAAGTTCCGGCCAACACCGCTGAGAGAGGTAACGACGCGTGTTGCCGAGGCATTGATCAGAAATAACAGCTTGGCAAACAGCTCCTCTTTGGGCGGCAGGGTTGCGAGTTCATTGATGGCGCTGATGTCCACCACTCGCCCTTCCACCATGCCAGCTTTAAAAGAAAACGCGGGGTTCTCTTTTGCGTAGCGGGCCAGTGCCTTGGCCAGCGCGACCGGATCTCCTGAAGTATAGGCAAGCGAGGTCATGCCGCGCAATCCGCTCAGCAGATTTTGCGCCGGTGTGCCCTGCGCGGCCTTTTCCGCAATATTGTTCTTGACCACCCGATACCGCCCGCCTGCTTCGCGGATCGCTTTGCGGAGCTGGAAGTCCTGGCTGACGGTGAGCTTTTCGTACTTGGTGACAAAGATATTGCTGGAACTTTCGATCGCCTGCTTCAGCAGTTCTAATTCTTTGCGTTTGCTTTCCTTATTTTTCATTGCACGCTCCCTATGCCGTTTTCACGTTGAATGCTGTTACGTCCAGAGGTACTCCCGGCCCCATGGTGGAGCAAATGGTAGCGCTTTTTACATATTTGCCCTTTGCGGCTGCGGGCTTGGCTCGAATCACCGCCTGGATGAGGGCGTTGGCGTTTTCGAGCAACTTGGGCGCAGGGAAGCTCACTTTCCCTACGGGAGCGTGAATGACGCCCGTTTTATCCACGCGAAATTCCACCTTGCCGGCTTTGGTCTCCTGGATCGCTTTGGCGACCTCAGTGGTTACGGTGCCGGTTTTAGGATTTGGCATGAGACCGCGCGGTCCCAAAATCTTTCCGAGCCGGCCGACCGAACGCATCATATCGGGGGTTGCAATGACCGCGTCGAAGTCGAGCCAGTTTTCATTCTGGATGCGATTGACGATTTCTTCACCACCGGCAAAGTCGGCCCCAGCTTCTAGCGCCTCTCGAATCTTATCTCCGGAAGCGATTACCAAAACTCTCTTCGATTTGCCCAAACCATTGGGTAGAACCACGGTGCCGCGCACCATTTGATCGGCGTGTTTAGGATCGACGCCTAGCCGCATGTGCACTTCCACGGTTTCATCGAACTTGGCAAACTTAATCTTCTGCACTAAGTTGACGGCGTCGGGAAGTGAGTAAGGCTTGGGCTCGACCTGTTTGGCCGCGGTTTCGTATTTCTTTCCGGACTTTTGACTCATAAAGATGACTGGTCCAAACGGCTTAGGCGGCGATGTGCCACCCTTGCCTCCCAATTGTGGCTTGGAATCTTTATCGAGAATAGCACATCAGCTAACGAATTCGTGAAAACTTTAGAGGCTGCAGGATGACATTGCTGATGTTTTCGACGATCTGAGGATCCCTCAATTCCGGATGCGAGCTGAGTTTTTTCCATTCCGGATCGGATCCAAAAGCGCGCCACAGTCTTTCCCGCGCCGCGAGATCTTCAAAAGCCAGCATGTAGATGATGCAGGGCATTTTTGCGCCTACGATGGTTTCGGCAAAGAAGACCGGAGACATGCCGAGCCGCTCGAAAATCTGAATCTCACCCTGTTCAAACATCGCAAGCTTGCGGGCGACGGCGGAAAATGACTGCGACTCATATATGCGCATTTCGAATATGCGCCGGCGACCCTCTGGCGGAACCCCTGCGGCCGGAAAGCGGGGTCCGAACGTGCGCAACAAACTGCTTTCTACGCGGACGAAGGGCAGGCCAGGACCCGCGCTTAGCTTCTGCACTGCGGCATGATAAAGCGGGTCCTGAGCAAGCGCGGTGAGCACGGCCTCCATTTGGGCCAGGGACTCGTATTGTGTGAGCGTGATGTAGCAGGGGCTGTCTGGTCCGATGACGTTGGAAAACGCGCCGATCAAGGAAACCCCTGCGCGATTGAGGGCTGGACCGAGCCCGCTCTCAAGAAAGGCGGCGACGCGCGCTGGCTGATCTTCCGGCGTATTGTGCAGACGCCAAGTTTTGAGCTCAAGGTAAGAGTCGTGGGGCGTAGAAGGAGGGGGCGGCAACCCCGCACTCAGAGAAGACGCGACAATACCGGATAATAATTGCCGTCGGTGCATAAGAAAAAAGTAGCGCCTCAATTAATGCTCGCGCATGGCGTGGATGAGCGCTTCCATGTGATTGAGATAGCGCTCAAAGGCTTTGCGTCCGGCGGGTGTTAACCTGTACTCGGTTTTCGGCATGCGGCCCTGAAAGCTCTTGGTGCACTCCACATAATGCGCTTCTTCAAGGCGCCTGGCGTGAACGCTTAAATTGCCGTCCGTCGTTTGAAGCAGCTTTTTTAATTCATTGAAGGTGAGCGACTCGTTGACGGCCAGCGCGCTTACAATTCCCAGGCGCATGCGTTCGTGGATCAAACGGTCGAGGTTCGGGAGAGCCTTTTCGACCGGCTCACGTTCATGCGGCGTTTTGGCTGATTTCGATGTCCGAGTTTTTGGGATCTGGGCATCAGCCGCCTGTGCGATTGCAGATCTAGCCACCATGCCTCCTTGCGATGAACACGCCGAAAATGATCTGCAAGGCGCCGAAGCCTAGCATCAGCAGAATATTGCCCCAGCTCGCGGGAGCAATGAGCGCGGCCGCGCCAATGAACATGAAGCAGAGACCCATCACGGGCACGATGCGCACGGAAAAGGCTCCGCCCGCGGTGACAGCCGCTCCATAGGTTAATAGCCATAGGCCGGGCAAAATGTTTACGTTGCCTGCACGGTAAAGAGCAACTGTCAGCAGAGCTCCTGCCAGCAGGGAAGGGACAAAGCTTAAAAGGGCACGGCGCGCCGCCCGCGATTGCAAGATCGACAAGGACATGCGCTTGGATTTCAGCCGCACGGCAACGCAGCCAATCAGCAGCGCGATTAAGGCCTCGGCGACCCAAATGAAAAATTGTTCGCGAGGCGGCTTTCTGAAGGCTAAGGCACCGGCTCCAATCGCTGTAGTGCCCATTACGACTGCGCCCCAGCCGGGTACGGCCGTAAAGGACGCGGCGCGCTCCATCGTATCCCGGATAAAGCGCAAATTGTCGGCTGCGCGGCGCTCGATGGCGGCCGGTTGGTTTCGAATACGGGCGCTCTGTGCAGACGCCATATCGGGAGTATAAGACAAGTCCTTTGCAGAGTAAAGACAGGCGGCCGGCTCATCCTGGGAAAGGGGCGCCCGGGAGTATTCAATCCGAAGTCCGTGTAGTTCGCGCCCGGACAAACGGCTCCGAAAAGGAGATGCGATCGAATCTCCTTTTCGCAAGCGTGCTGAGTATTGAGCCGCGATGCAGCTTGAAAGGTTTTAGAAGATTACTTTCAGGCCAAGCTGCAGCTCGCGTGGCGTATTGGCGGTTGAGGAAACCACACCGAATCCGGGAACCCCAAAGGTGCTGCCGGGCTGACCATAGATGACCGTGTTCGGAGCGTTAAACGCCTCTGCGCGAAATTCGACCATTTTGTTTTCCATAAACGGAAACTGGCGGAAGAGCGAGAGATCGATGTTCCAAAAAGGTTGCGTACGCAGAGCGTTTCTTCCGAGAGTGCCAAATGTGTACAAGGCCGGAGCAGTAAAGGCGTTGGTGTTAAACCACCGTTGCGGAGTAGGATTAGGCAGATTGGGATTGGCCACAACATTGGGACGTACAGCCAGATTCCCCGTATTGCCCGTATCTGCATTGTAAACGATCGTGTAAGGTGTTCCGGATCGAGCTGTGGTTAACGTATTGAGCTGCCAGTTGCCTAGGATATAATCGAGCACCCGGTTATGCGTACTGACTAACTTGCCTTGGCCAATCGGTAACTGGTAAAGAATCCCGACTGAAAGGATATGAGTTAAATCAAAGCCGGAGACGCTTCTGTCGAGGCTCGTATTATATGGATTCTGTACAGAGCATCCTTCCACGCCGAAGAAGCCGGAACAGCCGATATCCATGGATTTCGACCACGTGTAGGAGACATTAAATTGCAGGCCGTTTGCATAGCGGTGTGCGACTTGCACCTGCAGCGACTCATAGTCACTGCGTCCCGCATCGGTTTCGTAATAGGTGGCATGGATATTCGGGAAGGGCTGCCGTAAAACCGGATTGCCTGGGCCGGGGGTTACCGCAACATTGGTGTAATCGGCCAAGCTCAGGCGGCGACTACCAGAACCCACATAGGCGATATCAAACAACGTGTGCGGGCCAAATTGGTGTTGGATATCGAAGTTCCACTGCATCGAGTAGGGATTTTGGATATGAGGATCGAAGTAGCGCTGAACGCGCTGAAAGGGTGTTGCGGCAGGAATGTTTGGTCCGATCGGATTGTAAATCGTGGTATTTGGCGTAAGCTGGGTAGCGGTGGGATGATTTAAGTTTGTATTGATGACCAAGGCCTGATCGGGCCAATTTCCTCCAATCGATTGGGCTCTCTGAGCATAACCTGCCCAATTGTCATAAAAGATTCCAAATCCGGTTCGAATTGCGGTGTTTGGGCTCACGCGATAGGCGATTCCGAGCCTCGGCCCCCAGTTGGTGTATGTGTTCTGTAGAATCTTTCCATCCGCAGCTACAGTGACGCCGGGAGGGAGTGTTCCATTGGGAAGGCACGGTGCATGTCCTCTGTCGGCGCAGGAGGGCGGAACCTTTTGCAGAATATAGACACCGCCGTGGTTTAGATCGAGGTCACCGGTCTCGATTCCACCGGGCTGGCCCACTGTGGCTTGGGTCCCGTAGGGATTGGCAAGTGTAAGGTCATAGCGTAAACCAATATTAAGCGTCAGTGCGGGAGTGACTTTCCAGGAATCCTGTATGTAGGCTCCGAAGACACCGCCAAATCGAAACGTCTCGTGCACGTTCCTTTCGGCTGCATAGTCGGGTACACCAATTAAGAAGGAGGCAAGCGGGCTTCCCACAGAAGTGGAGAGTGCGGGATTAGCGGTCTCTGAGCCGGCAAAATTTAGAAAACTATATTCATAATAAGACTCATAGTTTGTGCTGTCAAATTCGCCGCCAAAGCTCAGAGTATGTGTGCCAATGATTTTGGAGATGCTGGCCTTACCCTGATAAATGTCGCCGAGATCGGGCTCGAGCGAGGTTGACATGCCGCCGGAGAAATAGCCGGGGACACCAATATTCGGGGTTTGGATAGCACCATTCGCAAAATGGACAAAGGAGTCTACAAAGCCAATGGCATTCACCAGTTGGGATGGGTTCACGCCGTTAAGGCTAACTATGGCGTTCTGTCCGGCGAGCAGCCTGCCGAACTGTAACTGCATGACGGTCGAGGGACTAAAGACCCGCACGTAACTTGCGCCGTAATTCGTGCCTGGGCGTGTGATCCGGTTGGAAAGGCTCGGCAGACCGCCGGATTGAGTTGTCGTCTGGTCCACCGCACTGTAGCGGAACCAGAGAAAATTCTTTTGTCCGATGGTTTGGTCGATGCGGCCAGTGTATTCCCGCATATCCTGAACGACTGGCGTAGCGTCGATCGCATTCTTTCCGGGAACGCCCGTATTGACAATCGGCGGCAGCACGGCTTTCGCATAAGTGATCATGCCGGTATTCAACCCACATGGTCCAGCAGCAGGAATGATGTTGCCGGGATAGGGAGCTCGCACAAATGTTCCTGAAGAGGTCATTGTGGTTGTGCACGGATTGTATATCTGCACGCCGAGATCACTCAGATTGCCATTCAGTTGAGACGGGGTCGGCACTAACAAGAAGTTTTGAGAGGGCTGGCGAAATTTAAACCATTCCATCCCGCCAAAGAAAAAGGTCTTATTTCGGCCGTTATAAAGTTTGGGCAGGATGACAGGACCGCCAACCGTGAATCCATACTGATTCTGACGGTAAGGTGTCACACTCTTGAGGAACGTGTTGCGGGCATCGAATACATCGTTGCGGACAAACTCCCAAAGGCTGCCATGTAGCTGATTTGTTCCTGATTTTGTGACGGCATTTATGGTTCCACCTAGTGCTCCGCCGAACTGTGCGTCATCGGGGTGGGTATTCACTTTGAATTCTTCCAGCGTGTCGATAATGGGAGCGACGCCGTAAGTGCCGAAGAAATTGTCGGTGTTGTTAATCCCGTCTGTAAGATAAAAGGTGCTCCGGTTTGTCTGCCCCTCGATTGCGGCCATAACGAAATTGCTTCCATTAGCCACGGCCGCTTCGCCGCCTCCTGCATTCTGTCCCACGCTGATGGGTGAAACTCCGGGAGAGAGTGTAATCAGTTGGGTGAAATTTCGCCCATTCAGGGGCAAGTTGACAACCTGCCTTTCCGTTACAGTGCCGCCTAAACCAGCCGAGCTGGGTTCAATCTGTTCCCCTGTTGCTTGCACATTGATGGATTGGCTGACTTGGCCGATATTGAGCGTCACATCCACGACAGCCTTTTGGCTGACCGTAAGGGTCAAAGATGGAATATTACTGGTTTCAAATCCTGCCTTGGACACTTGTATGCTGTAGGTTCCCGGCAAAACCTGAGGAAACACATATTCGCCGGATCCATTCGTTACAGTTTTGCGCTCTACATTTGTTTGTAAGTTGCGCAAAGAGACATTTGCATCCGGCACGATTGCACCGCTTGCATCGCGCACAACCCCGCTTATCGAGGCGTTAGAAACTTGTGCCAAGCTATGACATACAAGAAGAGTGAGCATGCTCACGCTAACAACAAGGTTCCGAAAAGGAAAGTGAGCTGCGGTTTTCATATAAAGGACCCTCGTCTAACCCCAAGTGATTCAGTAATGGAATCTCAAGGAAACGGTAAATCCAGAAGGGCTGCGGAACAACGGCGTAGAGGTGAAGTCTGCGAGCGTTCCAAATTACGGAACAAATTTCATTTGCGTTAACAAATTTGTAGCCGTATCCAGACGTAAACGCCTTCAAGATTATTCCGTATGGCGGAATTATGTGGCGGCTTGCATCGTAGGTTTTGTGTGAAGCAGCGATTCCTGAGTACACTGCTTGTGGTTTGGCGCAAGTCGAGGGGAACTTCAGGATGAATGCGGTAAAGTCCCGGCCGATCTTACTGATTGGCGCGGGAGGGATCGTACAAGATGCGCATTTACCCGGATATCGTAAAGCAGGTTTTCAGGTGGCTGGTATTTGCGACATCGACCGGCAACGGGCTCAGCGTGTTGCGGATCGATTCGGGGTAGAAAAGGTTTATGGAGAGCCTGCGTACGCGATTGCACAAGCCTCGCCAGACACGATCTTCGATATAGCTATTCCGCCGGGCAACATCCTGGATATTCTGCCTCTGCTGCCAGATCACAGTCCTGTTCTCATACAGAAGCCAATGGGGCTAGACATTAGTCAGGCGAGAGCGATCCGTGATCTGTGCCGGAAGAAAAAACTCATTGCGGCTGTAAACTTCCAGCTCCGTTTTGCACCGCCTATCACAGCAGCGAAGGAGATGATCGCCCAGGGGCTCATTGGGGATGTCCACGAAATGGAGGTACGCGTAAATGTTTTCACGCCCTGGCATCTTTGGCCATTTTTAGAAGATTTGCCACGTGTTGAAATTCCCATGCACTCGATTCACTATCTCGACTTAATTCGGTCCTTTCTCGGTGAACCGACCGCTATTTGGGCGCGCACCAGCAAACATCCCTGCACCCCTAAGCTGGCTTCGGCACGCTCCTCGATGATTCTCGACTACGGCGATTGGGTGCGCGCGATTGTAACCACAAATCACGGCCATAAATATGGCCCGCACAATCAAGAGGCATATGTGAAATGGGAGGGCAGCCGCGGAGCGATTAAAGTTACGCTGGGACTTTTGATGGACTACCCAAGAGGAGTTCCGGATCGCTTTGAGTACTGCATTCTGGAATCGGCGCTTCCGCCTGTATGGCATACGCGGGCGATTGAGGGATCCTGGTTTCCGGATGGATTTATCGGTGTGATGCAAAGCCTCATGTCTTTTCTCGATGGGACGTCGGCTGTGCTGCCCACCTCCGTCGAAGATGCATACCGCACGATGGAGCTCGTTGAGGCTGCTTATCAATCCGATGCTTACGGGGGAGTGCGTATTGCCCATGCTTGAGTTACGAGGTATTACCTGGAACCACACACGCGGTTTTTTGCCCGTTGTCGCTTCCGCGCAGCGTTTTGCAGAGCTTCATCCAGAGGTTACAATCCACTGGCAAAAGCGCTCGCTACAAGAATTTGCTGATTACCCTTTAGAAAAGCTTGTTTGTGATTACGATCTGGTGGTCATCGATCATCCTGCCGTTGGCAGTGTGGCGGAAAACAGACTGCTGGTTCCGCTAGATGAATGTATGCCTGAAGGTTTTTTAGCAGATCTTGCTAAAAATTCGGTTGGTTGCTCACATGAGAGTTACTTTTATGCAGGTCATCAATGGGCGCTTGCCATTGACGCGGCAGCTCCCATTTGCGGCTACCGGCCGGATTTGTTCGCCAAGCACGGGATCAACTTACCCAAAGATTGGGTGGAATTGTTGGAATTAGCACGTGCTGGCTTCGTTGCCATAGCGGGTGTGCCGATTGATTCTCTCTGCCATTTCTACATGCTCTGTATTGGATTGGGAGAAGAGCCATTCTCCTCTCCGGATTATTTGGTTTCGCAGGATACCGGCGTTCGCGCTCTAGAAATGCTCCGGCAACTGTTGCAACTCGCAGTGCCAGGATGTGCCGAGAGGAACCCAATTGCTGTGTGGGAGCTACTTACTTCCACTGATATTGCGGCTCTTTGCCCGTTTGCGTATGGATACTCAAACTATGCTCGGGCAACCTACTGCGATCGGCCGCTAAGCTTTACAGGTTTGGTCACGTCACCTGCGGGCCTCCGTTTTCGCTCTACGCTGGGCGGAGCGGGTCTTGCTATCTCGGTGCGCTGCCAAGATGTAACCACTGCGGCAGCATACTGTATGTTCACTGCAAGCGAAAGATGCCAGTGCGGCCTTTATTTTGACTCTGGCGGCCAGCCCGGTCACCGAAAGGCATGGCTTGATGACAGGAATAACCGCGAAAGCAACTATTTTTTTCGCAATACCTTAGCAACGTTAGACGACGCCTGGCTGCGGCCGCGCTGGAATGGGTACCTGGAATTCCAGGAGCAAGCCAGCTATATCGTGCATGAATTTGTATGGAAAACAGGGGATCCTTCTCGGACTCTGCGAGAGCTGAACCTACTGCTTTTGCGGACAAGAAAGGAGGCCGCAGCATGAAGCCGCTCGAAGGGCTCCTGGTACTCGATTTCAGTCAATTTTTAGCGGGTCCCTCGGCAGCGTTACGACTGGCGGACCTAGGCGCGCGCGTCATTAAGATAGAACGACCAGGTATTGGAGATCTCTGTCGCCATTTATATATCTCGAATTTGGAAATTGAAGGCGACAGCACGTTATTTCACTCTATTAACCGCAATAAGGAGAGCTTCGCCGCTGATCTTAAATCGCCAAGCGACCTGACCTCAGTCGTTGAGCTAATCCGGCGAGCCGACGTCCTGATTCAGAGTTTTCGGCCCGGTGTGATGGAAAAGTTGGGGTTGGATTACGCGAGCGTTCGGGTGCTGAATGAGCGCCTTATCTATGCCGAGGTGACTGGTTATGGCGCTACCGGACCGTGGCGAAATAAGCCTGGGCAAGATCTTTTAGTCCAATCGCTGTCAGGGCTTACTTGGCTCAATGGGAACGCTGACCAACCGCCGATGCCCTTTGGCTTGGCTGTAGCCGATTTGTTTGCCGGTGCTCATCTGGTGCAGGGAATTCTGGCCTGTCTTGTACGCAGAAGCGTGAACGGCAAGGGTGCGCATGTTGAGGTAAGTTTATTGGAGTCGATATTGGATGCGCAATTTGAGGTCTTTACAACTTTTCTAAACGACGGTGGACAACTTCCCCATCGCAGCTCGTTTAACAACGCACATGCCTATCTGGCGGCGCCTTACGGTATTTACAAGACCGCGGATGGCTATATTGCAATCGCAATGGGTTCCATCACGCGCCTTGGGGAACTACTGGGTTGTTCTGAGCTGCTGGCGTACCAGGATCCTAAATCATGGTTTACACAGCGAGACGAAATTAAGATGATTCTGGCGACCCATCTTAGGAAAAAAACGACCCGGCAATGGCTGGACATACTGGAGGCGGCAGATTTCTGGGCTTCCGATGTGTTGAACTGGCGGCAACTTGCCGAACTGGATGCTTTCCAGAGACTCGACATGACACAGGAAATTGTGTGCGAGGGAGGCACGGTCATGAAAACGACACGCTGTCCTATCCGCGTCGATGGAGAGATTTATAAGTCGAGCAAACCGGCGCCTCGGATTGGCCAGCACAACAAGGAGATCTTGGAACAGTTCGGATTGCACTCTCAGAGGCAATAATGCAAGATCGAGCGCGAAAGTTCCGTATTGCCGTTCGTGAATTTGCACCTTTTGAGACTGCGATTCGACAACAGTGGAATGATTTTGAGCAACAAACGCAAACGGGGCTCAATCTTGAGGCCATTCCCTTTGATCTGCATTGTCTGCATCAGCACTTATTTGAGCGGCGGGGTCTAGAGAATGGGGATTGGGATGTTGCGTTCATTAGCACAGATTGGCTCGCCGAAGCGGCGAATGGTCTGCTGCTGAATCTAGCGCCTTTTCTTGAAATCGACCCTCCTCAAGATTATCCGCGAGGATGGCATCCGTCCTTGCTGCAGGCGCAAGCGTTTGATGCACAGATACTTGGCCTGCCATATCATGACGGCCCAGAGTGCTTGATCTACAGAACAGATTTAGTGGATGAGTCGAATCTTCCGCTAACTTGGGAAGATTTTCATCAGCTCGCGCGCCGATTGACGGATGCGCGGATGAATCGATACGGCACTGTTTTTGCGGCATTTCCGGACGGCCACAATACTGTCTACGACTTTTGTCTACAACTGTGGAGCCGATGCGGAGAACTGTTTGATAGCGACGGATCCCTGGCGCTTAACACACCTGCAGCAAGTGAGGCTTTGCGCTATTATCGCACCATCTTGAGAGATTCTCAGGCTGTTCATCCCCGCTCAGGTGAATTTGATTCGGTGCAAGCCGGTTTGGCGTTTGCGCGTGGCGAAGTGGCCATGATGGTCAATTGGTTCGGGTTCGCCGCGATGTCTGATACGGTTGCATTCTCAAGCGTTAAAGGAAAGGTTGGTGTGACGCGAGTTCCACGCGGCACACCGGGCGCCCACATTTCTCTTAATGCATACTGGGTGCTGGGAATCTCGCCAGCTAGCTGTCATCAACAGGAGGCCTGGGCCTTTCTTCGCCACTGCGCGAGCCCACCTATGGACAAGTTACTCACCCTAAACGGCGGAATCGGCTGCCGTATTTCGACCTGGCACGATGCTGAGGTGGTGAAGCTAATCCCAGCTTATCGACAACTTGATGAACTACATAACTGTGCCCGCTGCCTGCCACGTTTTCCGCGGTGGGCTGAAGTTTCTCGAGTACTGGATCGTATGATTTTGGCGGCTATCCATACGGACCGGCGGGAGTCCGAGCTATTGGCAGAAGCGGAGCAGGAGATTGGGCGAATCATACGGAGAGATGAATAAGTTTCATTCTAAATTTTTCGAAGATTATCAAATCGGAGAAGTACGACAGACCTTAGGTCGTACAATTACCGAAGCAGATATTGTGATTCATGCCGGGCAGACCGGCGATTTCTATCCGCATCATATGGATGCGGAGTGGTGTAAAACGCAGCCGTTTCAACAGCGCATCGCTCACGGAACGCTAGTCTTTAGCATCGGAGTAGGGATGACGGCCGGCGAGGTCAATCCGGAAGCATTTTCCTATGGCTACGATCGATTGCGATTCGTGCGGCCAGTATTTATCGGCGACACGATCACCGCAAAGGTCACGATTAAAGATAAACGGGACGCTCCAAAATCGCCTGCGCATGGGATTGTCGTCGAACTTTGTGAGTTGATGAATCAGAAAGGCGAGACGGTATTGGCCTGCGAGCATTTGTTAATGGTAAAGCGGAGGTCAGCATCGCAATGAAAATCACCAGGAGATCCGCACTGAGTCTTTGCGGCGCTGCGGCGGTTGCGACATACGGAAAATCAAAGGCAATATTTCAACCGACGTGGGAGTCGTTAAAGCAATATCGTTGTCCTCAATGGTTTTCTGAAGCCAAGTTCGGCATATGGGCGCATTGGGGACCGCAATGCGCGCCACGTCAGGGTGATTGGTATGCCCGAAACATGTATATCCAGGGTACTCGGCAATATAAGTTTCATTTACAACACTATGGTCACCCTTCTAAGGTTGGATACAAAGATGTTATCCCGCTTTGGAAGGCCGAAAACTGGGAGCCGGAGACGCTGATTCGCCGTTACAAAAGAGCTGGCGCGAAATATTTTGTCTCGCTTGGTGTGCACTGCGACAATTTTGATTGCTGGAATTCTAAGTATCAGCGCTGGAATGCAGTGAACTATGGGCCTAAGCGGGACGTAGTAGGGATCTGGCGGAAGACTGCAAGAGAGCACGGTTTGCGCTTTGGCGTAACGGAACATCTAGCGTGGAGCTGGACGTGGTTCAATGTAAATAAGAACAGCGATCGCACGGGACCGCTTGCAGGTGTGCCATATGACGGGAATGACCCCCGCTATCAAGATCTGTACTGGCCGCCGCACCCGGGAGATCAGGCAAGTTATCCACAAAATCCTCCTGATTATTTTAAACGGACCTGGCTGAGGCGGGTAATCGATCTTATTGATCAACATCAGCCAGATCTTGTGTATACAGATGGAGGTGTATTTGATCAAGTAGGTCTCGAAGCCATTGCGCACTATTACAACGCAAATATGCAATGGCACCGTGGTACGTTAGACGGCGTTTATACGATCAAGAACCATACGGCAACGTCAAAACTCTATGGGGACTATCAGGATGGGGTCGCTACGCTGGAAGTCGAGCGTGGCATGTTGCCTGATATACACCCAACACCGTGGCAGACTGACACGTGCATTGGCCAATGGTTTTATTACGATGGATTTACATATAAAACCCCAGCTCAAGTGGTCCACCAGCTTGTAGATATCGTTAGCAAAAACGGAAACATGCTGCTCAATTTTCCTCTAATGCCTGATGGCACCTTGGACTCCAAGGAAGAAGGGATTCTTGAGGAGATCACAGAATGGATGGATATACATGGGGATGCTATTTTCTCGACGCGACCGTGGAAGGTATTTGGTGAGGGGCCATCGGCGAATGCCGGCAATATATTGAACGAGCGCACCATCAAGCCGTT
>Ga0209061_1002286_pt1 | contig 25253 bp, 21 predicted proteins | sample Coa_R1_10_FD_187157 | JGI IMG/M metagenome (GOLD analysis project Ga0209061, IMG submission 187157) | Surface soil microbial communities from Centralia Pennsylvania, which are recovering from an underground coalmine fire - Coalmine... | ecosystem: Environmental > Terrestrial > Soil >...
GGTCCGTGAGGCTGGTAGTCCGTGAGGCGGGTGGTCCGTGAGGCGGGTGGTCCGTGAGGCGGGTGGTCCGTGAGGCGGGTGGTCCGTGAGGCGGGTGGTCCGTGAGCTTCGGTTGCGCTCGCGCCTGCACGGCTGGTCTTGAGGGCGCGTGCCCGCCCCGGTCGCTAGGCTGCCGCGGATGGCGCGGGGTCAGGCGCGGACGATCGTGTTCTTCCCCGAGGGCGCGTTCGGCCCGACCAACAACTGCGTCGGGATTGGCGATGTGCTGCGCCGGCGCGGCCACCGGGTCGTGTTCGTCGTGGAGGAGTCGTTCGCCGGGACGCTCGAGGCCAAGGGCTTCGAGGAGCGGCGGATGCGCCTGGCCCCGGCGCCGGAGCAGCCGGAGGCGCCCGGGCAGTTCTGGAAGGACTTCATCCGCGACACGGCGCCCGCGTTCCGCGGTTCCACGCTCGAGCAGATCACCACCTTCCTGGTGCCGACCTGGCAGGCGCTCGCGGACGGCGCTCGCCACGTCGACGAGCGTCTGGTGGAGATCTTCGACGAGCTGGCGCCCGATGTCATCGTCGAGGACAACGTCGTGGCGTTTCCCGCGATCCTGGCCTGTGGCAGGCCGTGGGTTCGGATCGTCTCCTGCAACCCGCTTGAGCTGCGCGACCCCGAGCTTCCGCCCACCTTCTCGGGGCTTGCGACCGGCGACCGCGCCGGGTGGGCCGAGTTCGAGGCCGAATACCGGCTGCGGATGTCAGATCTGCAGCGGTCCTTCTCGGAGTTCTGCGTGCAGCGCGGCGCGCCGCCGCTCGAGGGCATCGAGATGATCCACCAGTCGCGGTGGCTGAACCTGTACCTCTATCCGGACGAGCTCGACTACCCGCGCTCGGTGCCGCTGGGGCCCCGGTGGCGCAACCTCCAGACCTGCGTGCGCGCGACCGACGAGCCGTGGGCGCCGCCGGAGCCCGACGGCCGGCGTCTTGTCTACCTCAGCCTCGGATCGCTGGGATCCGCCGACGTCGAGCTGATGCGCGAGCTCGTATCCGAGCTGGCGGAGACCCCGCACCGCTACGTGGTCAGCCGTGGCCCCCGTCACGACGAGTACGAGCTGGCCGACAACATGCTCGGCGCCGAGTTTTTGCCCCAGACCTCGCTGCTCGAGCACGTCGACGCGGTGATCACGCACGGCGGCAACAACACGGTCACCGAGTGCATGTGGTTCGGCAGGCCGATGGTGGTGCTGCCGATCTTCTGGGACCAGCACGACAACGCCCAGCGCGTGCAGGAGACCGGCTTCGGGGTGCGCCTGCCCACCTACTCGCTCAGGCCCCGGCAGCTGGCGGACGCGGTCGACCGGGTGCTGGCCGACGCATCGCTGCGCGGACGCTGCGAGCGCGCGTCACGGCGGCTGAGGACACGTCCGGGGACCGTCGCGGCGGCCGACGCGATCGAGCGCGTGGCGGCGGGCGGCTGATCTGGCCCGGCCGCCTCGCGCGTCCGGTCAGCCCCGGCCAACGACCACGAACAGCTGCCCGCGCACGTTGACTCCGGCCCCCTGTGCGCGCGGCGCGCCGGAGGCGATGCGGCGAAGCGCGCGATCGCGCTCCAGGTACAGCGTCCAGCGCCGCGAGCTGCGGCGGATGAGCGCCATCCACCGCGGCTGGGACTGGAACGAGGTCGGGGTCACGAGCAGCACCCGCGATCCCGGGTGCAGCGCGCCGATCAGCGGCGCGAGCGCGGTCAAGACACGCGAGCGCTCGAACCTTGCAAGCGCGTCGCGCCAGTCCATAACCGTGGGATCGGCCGCCACACCGAGCGGGCTGGCGAAGCGGTCCGAGCGCGGGAGGTAGTGGGCGAGCGTCGGCACCTGCTCGGGCTGCGTCGAGAGGACGAGCGCCCCCGGGCCGGCCATCCGTCCCAGGGTCGCCGCGACGGCGGCGACGTTGGACTTGGAGTACGGTGAGGAGGGCCGCGGGTCAAGCACCCAGAAGCAGCAGACGAGCACCAGCGCCGCCACGCCCAGCCCGCGCGCCCGCGCCAGACCCAGCGCGCACAGCAGGATCAGCGGGCCGACGGTCACCGCCAGGTAGCGCGCCGACCAGGATGGCGTCGTCTTGGCATACAGCCATGCGATCGCCAGCGTCCCGAAGCCGAGCACCGCCAGGCACGTTGCGGCCCTGACGGTTTCGCCCGCGCGCGCCGGGCCAAGCGTCGCGAGCCCCGAGCCAGCCCCGGACCTGGCACGAAGCGTCGCGAACCCCGAGCCAGCCCCGGACCCGGCGCGAAGCGTCGCGAGCCCCGAGCCGGCCGCGAGCGCCAGCGCCACCGCGGCGCCCCGGCCGCCGGAGACGAAGTACAGGCCCTGGGTCACAGACCAGATCGTCGGCGGCAGCGCCCAAGGGGCACCGGTGTGGCCGGCCTGGTAGAGCAGGCTGGGAAGCCAGGGCGCGAACAGCGCGGCTGCCAGGCCGAAGCCGATCGCGCCTTCGCGCTTCAGGCCACCGCGCGTCGGCCCACCGCGCGCGAGCGCGCGCCCGCGATCCGTGCCCGCACGCCGAGTGGCCAGCAGGAGGCCGGCGAATGCGACCACAGCCGCCAGCGCGAAGAACAGCGCCCAGTTGTGGGTGTAGAGCATCGCGGCCAGCGTGAGGCCGAAGAGCACGGGCCAGCCTCGCCGCCGGTGCACGAACGCGAGCACGAACGACGCCGATCCCGCGAGCGACTCGAGCGCGACCAGCGAGTACATCCTGGTCTCCTGGCCGTAGTAGGTCAGGAACGGAAGCCCAGCCGCCAGCACGGCGGCGAAGATGCCAGCGCGCCGTCCAAACAGGCCGGCGGCACCCAGGTAGGCGGCCGGCACGCAGGCCACGGCAAAGAGCAGCGACAGCAGATGCGTGGCGGTCTCCCCGGGCCCCGCCAGCGCGATCCACCAGTGCAGCAGCAGGTAGTAGAGCGGCGGCGAGCCGTCCTGGCGAAGCAGCGCGGGCAGCCGCGCGAGCGGGTGCGAGGCGATCCCAACCGAGATCGCCTCGTCGATCCAGTAGCGGAACTGAAGCTGGCCGCTTCGCAGCGCCAGCGAGCCGGCGACAAGCGCGCAGACCACCACGGCCGCCCAGGCCCGCTCGTTACCAGACCATGCGCGGCGCGCGCGCTCGCGCACGCCGGGCCCCCGCCGGGTCAAGTCGATGATGGCGGCCACCAGGGGCCGCTGCGGTGCGTCGGTGATCATGCGAGGCCGTGGGCGCCCCGGCCGGGCCGCGCAGCACAAGCGCGCGGGCCCGGCACGGCGCCCGACTCCTGGGCAGGGCCGCCCCGGGTGTGCGCCTGGCGACCCGGCCGTGAATCTATCGGCGCCGCTCACGTGCTCGGCAAAGCGCCCGTGAAGAGTTCGTTAGGGCTGTGACGGCCGACGCGGCAGCTTTGCGTTGCGCCGGGAGCTCAGCCCCCCTCGCCGCTCGCGCCCGGCGCTCAGCCCCCCTCGCCGGTCGCGCCCGGGAGGCTCACCCCGCCTCGCCCGTCGCATCCGCGCGCTCAGCTCCCTCCCGCGAGGCCGTGCGTGTAGGCGTAGTGGACCGCCTGGGCGCGATCGCGGGCGCCGGTCTTGGCGAACAGGTGGTTGACGTGCGTCTTGACTGTCGCCTCGCTGACCACCAGCGCGGCGGCGATCTCGGCGTTGGACAGCCCGCGCGCGATCAGCGCCAGCACCTCTGCCTCTCGCGGCGTGAGGTCATCGGGCAGCGGCGCCCGGGGCGCCTGCGCGCGAGCCGGCGCGTGCGCGGCCGCAGCCGCCACCAGGCGCTCCTGAACGAGCGGGTCAAGGAGCGCCTGGCCGGCCGCGGCGGCGTGCACCGCGCGCGCGATCTCAGCGATGCCGGCATCCTTGGTCAGGTAGCCGCGCGCGCCGGCGCGCAGCGCATCGAGAATCGAGGCCTCGTCGGCGTGGGTGGTGAGGACCACGACCTCGCAGCCCGGCTGGGCGGCGCGAATCCGGCGCGTCGCCTCCACGCCGTCCAGCCTGGGCATCCTCAGGTCGATCAGGACCACGTCGGGGCGGTGGCGCGCGGCGAGCGCGATCGCCTGCTCACCGTCGGCCGCCGCCGCGACCGGCTCGATCCCCTCGGCCGACTCCAGCAGCGTCATCAGGCCCTCGCGCACCAGCGCCTGGTCGTCGGCCACCAGCACGCGGACCGCTGGGCTCAAGGCCAGACGCGCTCCGCGTCCGGGCCGATCGCAGCGTCACACGCGGTCAAGGACGCTCCGTGGTCGACGAGCACGTCCGGGCCGGGCACGGGCGCTCGGTCGCCGACGAGCGCGTCCGGAGCGGCCGCGCCCTGGCTCTCTCCGGGCAGCGAGAGCTCCACCCGCCAGCCGCCTTCATGGGGGCCGGCGACCAGCCGGCCGCCGAGCGCCTGGGCGCGCTCGCGCATACCCCTCAGCCCGTAGCCGCCGCCGGCGGCGGAGAGCGCGTCGGGGCCCGGCGGGCAAAGGACGGCCCCTGGCCGGTCGTCGACCCGCACGAGCAGCCTGTCGCCGGGACGCGCGCCCGCCTGCACGGACACCGAAACCGCCGCGCCGGGCGCGTGCTTGCGCACGTTGGTCAGCGACTCCTGCACGACGCGCAGCACGGTCCGGCCAACCTCGCCGCTCAGCCGCGCCCGGTCACCGGCGATCTCAAGCGCCACCTCGGAGTCGCCGGCGGCGCGGAACTCGTCCACCAGCGCCTCGATCGCGGCCGGCGCCGAGACGTCCTCGCCGCGGAGCGCGCCGACGGCCAGCCTCGTCTCCCGCAGCCCCTCGCGCGCGAGCGCGTGGGCGCGTCTGAGCCGCGCCAGCACCTCCGCGCGCTCCGCCCCGCGCTCCACCAGCGCGCCGGTCGCCTCAAGCTGGATCGCAAGCCCGGCGAGCGAGTGCGCGAGCACGTCGTGGATCTCACGCGCCAGCCTCGCCGCCTCCTCGAGGCGGGCGGCTCGCAGCTGCTCCTCGTGGGAGCGCTGCGCCTGGGCGAGCAGCAGCTCGGCCTGCTCGGCCCGGGCGACGGAGTGGCGGCTGTTGGAAGCGCCCACCGCGGCAAGCGCGAAGCCGAGCGCGTACGCGAGCAGGCTCAGGGCGGAGATGCCGTAGGCCAGATCTGAGAGCGCCAGCGCGATCAGCGCGGTCACGGCGACCGGGATCGCCGCGCGCAGCTCCACCCGCAGCCCGGCGGCGATCACCGCGACGAACACGAGCGCGCTCGCGGCCGAGCCGGGGTCCGCGCCGGTCAATAGCCCGCCGGCCGCGGCCGTCAGGTACATCTCCGGCGTGACGCGCCCGCCCGTCGGGCGCGCCGTCCAGGCAAGCCAGCCGAGCGCGGCGGCCGCGAGCGCGACGCTCACGACCAGGCCGCGCCCGGTCGTCCCGGGGTGGTTCGATGAGCCGGCCACCGACCAGGTGATCAGCGCCAGCGCGACCAGGCGGACCGCGGCGGCGGAGCGGGCGCTCAGGCGCGCGAGCAGCACGGCGAGAGGGTATCTGCCACGGGAGGCGTGCGGGCCTGCCTCACGCCACGCCGACCGTGGGGGCGCCCGCGACCTGGGCGCGGCGCACGCACAGCGCGAGCGTCCGCCCACAGACCTCAAGCAGCGCCATCATCAACAGCGCGGCGGTCCAGGCCGGGGCGCCGCTGATCTGGTGCTCGATGCTGAAGCGGCCGATCGCCTCGCCGCCGCCGTGGGTCGCCCACCAGGCAAACGCGAACCGCGAGCCCATGCCCAGCACCCACAGCGCGCCGGCCGCCCAGCCGGCCCGTGCCAGCACCCGCCCGTCCGGGCCGGGGCGCACGATCACGGTCAGGCCGCTGGCCACGCCGATGGCCGCGCCCAGCGCGGCGAGCGCGAGGATCAGCACGAGGTCGCTCCCGGCGGTCGGAAAGGCCTTCAGGAACAGCGCGATCGCGCCGCAGACCGCCACCAGCGGGCGGGCCAGCGACGCGTTGGTGAGCGGTCGCTCCCGGATCTGCCAAAGCACCAGCAGGACAAGGGCCGAGTCGAATATGTAATCGGTGATCGTCATGCGCCGATCCTCCTGTGCCGGCAGCTTGAGCGCATCGGCTCACGGGTTGATCCGAGGGTTGAGATCGCCCGCCCGTCAACCCGTGGTCTGAGAGCCCCGGTCAAAGGAGCCCGCGGCGGTGCCGATAAACCCGGGCATGAGGCTCATCCGGGTCGACTGGATCGTCGACGACATGGAGCTGGCCAGGGACGTGCCGTCGGCGACGCTGGGCGCGGCGCCGCTGCTGCGCCGCGGCGTGCCGCTGAACACATCGCTTGCCTCGAGGCTGGCGGCGCTCGGCGTGCGCGCGGTGTGGATCGAGGACGACATGGGCGAGGGCATCGTCCCCCACCAGCCGCTGCCCGATCACGTGCGCGTCGCCACCGAGTCTGCCGTCCTGACCTGCCTGGAGGCGGCCCGCTCGGTCGCCGCCGATCGAGCCGACATTCCGGCGCGGGCGCTGGCGCAGATCGAGCAGGCCGCCGAGCAGCTGATCGAGGCGCTCGCCGGCTGCCCCGAGGCGGCGCTCGCGTTCGACGACCTCGCCACCGCCGACAGCTACACCTACAGCCACTCGGTGCGCGTCGCGACGCTGGGGCTGCTGATCGGCCAGCGCATCGACCGCCTGGACGGCTGGGTGGACTACCGCGGCGAGCGCCGCTTCGACCGGACCGTCGAGCGCATGACGCAGCTGGCGATGGGGCTGATGATCCACGACATCGGCAAGATCTCGATCCCGGAGACGATCCTCAACAAGCCCGGCCGCCTCACCCCGCAGGAGTGGGAGCTGGTCAAGACCCATCCGATGGCCGGCGCCTCGATGCTGACCTCGCCGCGGATCTCGCCGCTCACGCGGTGCATAGTCAGAGACCACCACGAGCGCTGGGACGGGCTCGGCTATCCGGCGGGGCGCGCCGGGACGGACATCCACCAGTTCGCCCGCGTCGCCGCCGTCGCCGACGTCTACGACGCGATCACCGCCGACCGGCCCTACCAGCCGGCGACGGCCCCGCACGTCGGGGTGCGCGCGGTCCGCGAGGGGGCAGGCACCCAGTTTGACCCGGAGGTCGTCGAGCACTTCCTGCGGATCGCCATGCCCTATCCGGTCGGCTACACGATCGCGATGCCCGACGGCGGCTCCGGGGCGGTCGTCGGCGTGGACCCGGAGAACCCCGAGTACCCCGTGGTGCGCCACCGCGACGAGGCCGGCAGGCTGATCGAGCGCGCCGTCCACGTGGTGGACGGCGTCGTGCAGCCTCCGGGGCCCGCCGCGGCGGGCGCCGGCGCTCCGCCGTCGCCGCCGGACGGCCCGGAGGAGACGTTCCTGGTCGACGACGCTCCGGTCGGGCCCGACGGCGCGGCCCAGCCGCCGGCGGCACGCCCGGCACAGCCTCCGCAGCATCGGCCGGCGCAGGGCGAGCGCGCATGGCGCCCGGCAGCGTGAGCCGGACCGCCGGCGGTGCGAGACTGAGCGCCATGCGCAAGCTCCAGACCCAGGGGGTCCATCACATCACGCTCGTGGGCGCGGACCGGCGCACCTCGATCGACTTCTGGGAGGGCGTGCTCGGGATGCCGTTCGTGTTCGAGCAGCCCAACCTGGACAACCCCGCCGACAGCCACCTTTACTTCGACCCCGGCGACGGGCGTCTGATCACGGTCTTCACCAACGAGCAGCGAACGCGCGACAGCTCGCGGACGCCGACTGACGTGGGGTCCGTGCACCACATCGCGTTCGCGGTCTCGCGGGCCACCTTCCTTCAGACGGTGGAGCGCCTGGACGAGCGCGGGATCCGCCACAGCGGCGTGCGCGACCGCGGGTTCATGGACTCGATCTACTTCGAGGATCCGCTCGGCCAGCTGATCGAGCTCGCCTGCTACCGCTTCGATCCTCCGCAGGGCGCCACCCACGCCGACGTGCTGCTCGAGGCCCACCGTCTGCGCGTGCAGCGCGGGGACGCGAGCATCGGCACGGTGCACCTCGCCGACGCGATCGAGCGCCTGGTCGCGCGCTCGCGGCCGAGCCTGTCCGAGGACCGCGGCGCGCGGGACCCGTACACGCCCCAAGACGCGGCGACGCTCGCGGAGGGCTGATCCTCCGCGCGCGGGGCGCCGTCTGCGCCAGCCGCGTCGGCTGCGCCGCCGCTGATCCTCCGCGGGCGGGGCGCCGCGGCTGTCTGCGCCGGCCGCGTCGGCTGCGCCGCCGCTGATCCTCCGCGGGCGGGGCGCCGCGGTCAGCCGCCCCAGCGGGCGATCCGCAACGTGGCGGTCGCCTCGTGCGCGGGCATCAGATCGGCGCGCGAGATCTCCGCGACCGCCGGGGCGATCGCGGCCACGCCCTCGTCGGAGTCGATCCGTTGGTAGGTGACGGTCTTGAGGAACTTGGCGACCGACAGCCCGCCGGTGTAGCGGGCCGCGCGCCCGGTCGGGAGCGTGTGGTTTGTGCCGATCGCCTTGTCTGAGAAGGCGACCGTCGCGCGCGAGCCCAGGAACACCGAGCCGTAGTTGCGCAGCCGCTGGAAGTACCAGTCGTCGCAGTGCGTCTGGACCTCCAGATGCTCGGGCGCGATCCCGTCCACCACGCGCACCGCGTCCTCGCGTGACCCGGCCACGATCGCCGCGCCGTGCTCGTTCCACGCCGCCCGCGGGATGGAGTCGGCCCCGAGCGACGCCAGGCGCTCCAGCTGGCGGTCGATCTCGCCCAGCACCGCCAAGGCCAGCTGCTCTGAGGTGGTCACCAGGATCGCCGGAGAGGTTGGCCCGTGCTCGGCCTGGGCCAGCAGGTCGGCGGCCACCAGCTCCGGGTCGGCGGCGTCATCGGCCAGGACGGTGATCTCCGACGGCCCGGCGAGCAGATCGATCCCCACCCGCCCAAACAGCTGGCGCTTGGCCTCCGCCACGAACGCGTTGCCGGGCCCCACTAGCACGTCGACCGGGCCCATCCCCTCGATCCCGAACGCCATCGCCGCCAGCGCCTGCACCCCGCCCAGCGCGAAGATCGCGTCCGCGCCCGAGGTCGCGATCGAGTGAAGCACCGGCGGGTGGATGCCCCGCCCCTCACGCGGGGGCGAGCAGGCGATCACCCGCTCCACCCCCGCCGCCTTGGCAACCAGCACGGTCATGAACGAGGTGGCGAGCATGGGTACGCGCCCGGACGGGATGTAGGCGCCGACGAGCGACACCGGTATCTGCCGCTGTCCCAGGAACACGCCCGGCAGCGTCTCGGTCTCGAAGTCGATCAGCGTCCGGCGCTGCGCCTGCGCAAAGCCCCGGATCTGCTGCTGGGCGAAGGCGATCGCCCGCTTCAGCTCGTCGCTTAGCGACGCGCTCGCGGCCTCGATCTCGGCGTCTGAGACCCTGAAGTCCGGCGGGTCCCAGCCGTCCAGCTCGCGTGAGTAGGCGCGAACCGCGTCGATGCCCCCGCGCTCGATGCGCAGCAGCATCTCGCTCACGCGGGAGGCGACCGCCTCGTCGCGGGGGGCCACCGGGTCGACCCTGGGCTCTTTGATCAGGCGCAGCTCGAGGTCCGCCGGCACCCCGGCGGGCAGACGGGGCCCGGGCGCGGGCGAGCGGCTTGACAGCGAGATCGTCGACGTCATCGCTACTCCGCCATGATCGAGCCGATCGACTCGCCGAGCCTGGGGTTTCGCCTGTAGAGCACGGCGGCGTAGACGAGGCCGAAGACCACCAGCGCCAGCGAGATCCAGGGGTACTCGTTGTACGGGGACGGCTGGCCGGGCTTGACCAGCTCATAGAGCGGATAGCCGATCGCCAGCACCCCGAGGATCGGCAGCACGATGTGCGTCAGCGGGTTGGCGCGCAGGCCGCCCCTGATCGAGTAGGCCGGCAGGGCGAGGTTGGTGACCAGGTAGATGAACGAGATCGGGATCGTCCCGAGCGTTGCGATCTCGGCAAAGAACGTGAACGGGTTGGTGCTCCAGCCGAACACGTACACGATCGCGAGCGTCAGCAGGCAGTAGATCGAGAGGCTGCGCGCCGGCGTCCCGTGGCGCTCGTGCACCGCCCCGATCCACCGCGGAACCATCCCCTCCCGGGCGATGTTGAACAGGATCCGTGCCTGGGAGTTGGCCGCGCCGATCAGGCAGCCGAGGATCGAGGTGACGCCGGCCAGGTACGCCAGGAATGCGAACACGCCGAGCACAGACTGCGCGGCCGTGACGAACGGGACGGCGGGGGTCGTGGCGGCCTTGACGCTGTCGCCGAAGGAGACCAGCGTCGCGAACGTCAGCAGCGTGTAGGCGATGCCCATCAGCAGCGTGCTGGTGAACACCGCGCGGGCCACGCTGCGCCTCGGGTCACGCGTCTCCTCCGACATGGCGGCCGAGTTCTCCCAGCCCACGAACATGTAGACCGCCAGCGGGAACGCGAGCCCGAACCCCTTCAGCGACGCAAGCGAGCTCGGATCGAACGGCCGCAGCGAGATGTGCGAGGCGTCGATCAGCAGGCCGATCGAGACCACGAGCAAAAGCAGCAGCTCCATGCCGAAGAACGCGGCCGCCCACCTGGTCGACAGCGACACGCCGCGGATCATCAGCCACAGCGTGGCGAGCGTCGCCACCGCCGAGAGAACCTGCCAGGGGATGTCGGCGTGCAGGTACTTCTGGATCACGAGATGGCCCCAGCCGCCCGCGATGCCGACGATCGCGCCGAACGCGACGATGTAGCCGATCACCAGCACGAGCGCCGCCGCGAGCGCCGTGTAGGGTCCGAGCCCCGCCGCGATGAACGTCACGAACGACCCGGCGGAGGGCCGATAGCGGGCGAACTGCGCGAGCGTGTTGCCCACCAGGGCGATCGCGACCGCCGCGGCGATGATCACCAGCGGCGAGCCCACACCGGCGAAGGTCGCGATCGCGGCGAAGCTGAAGTAGAAGCCGAGCGCGGGGGCGATGTTGGCCAGGGTGCTTGAGAGCACGTCGAAGGTCCCCAGCACCCCCCGGCGCAGCCGCGCGGTGTCGGCCCCCTGCGGAGCGCGGACCTGCGACGCGACCGCGACGGTTGTCATGGCGCTGCTCTGATCGTCCATCACCCTGTCCTCCCTCGGACTCTGAAACCAAACGATCATCAGCTTATAGCATGCTGAAACAAACCGGTCAAGACCGGTCGGCCGTCACAATCCAGCTGTGGCCGCCGCCGACTTCATCCGCGAGCTGGAGCTGCGCATGGCGTCCACGCGGCCCTCGCGCAACGACGAGCGAATCCTGGACTTCGTCCGCGAGCACATCGACGAGCTGGCCTTCCACACCTCTGAGTCGATCGCCCAGGGCGCCGGAGTCAGCCGCGCGGCCGTGGTCCGCTTCTCGCTGCGCCTCGGCCTGGGAGGCTTCTCGCAGCTGCGCGAGCGCTATCGAGAGCACCTGCGCTCAGAGCAGCCGGACGGCGCCGCGCCCCGCCCGGCCGCCGACGCCGACGCCGGCATGCTGGCGCGCAAGATCCGCCGGGACGTCGAGAACTTGGAGCTGCTGCCCGCGATGCTCGCGCCCGGCCTTGACCGGGCCGCTCGCATCGCCCAGCGCGCACGCCGACTGTGGGTGATCGCCAACCGCGAGACCCACGGGCTGGCGGTCTACTTTCAACGCCTGGTGCACCACATTCGCTCGGAGGTGCGGCTCGTGGACCCCACCTTCCCGGACCCGCTGCGCGACCTCGGCGGCGACGACGCCCTCCTGGCCTGCACCTTTCGCCCCTACGCCCGCCAGACGATCGAGATGGTCAAGCGCGCCCGCGACGCCGGCGCATCGGTGATCGTGGTCACCGACGGCACCGGCCACCGCTTCCTGGAGCCCGACGACCTGGTGCTGGCCGTCCCGGTCCAGAGCCCGACCATGTTCCTGAGCTTCGTCTCGGCCCTCAGCGCCCTGGAGGCCCTGGCCGCCGCCATCTCACGCGTCGACCCTGACCTCACCTACCAGACGCTTGAGAGCACAAGCCGCTTCCTGGAGGGCCAGGAGCTGATGCTCGAGCCCGGGCCGGTCACCGGCAAGCGCCGCCACCCGCGCTGAGGGCGCCCCGACCAAAAGGACTTGCCCGCGTCGGGCGCGCTCGGCGAACGAGACCGCAAACAGCGGCCGCATCGAAGAACTCATCTACGGTCGCGTCGGTGCCCTGCTGCAGCGGCCCGACGACGGTCTCGGCGTATACGGTCGCCGCCGCCAGCAGCGCGTCGCCGGCCGGCCAGTCTTCGCCGCAGCTCCGCGACCGCAGTGGCGTGCTGGTCGTCCCCGGGATCGAGGAACGCGATCAGGATGTCCGCGTCGAGCGCTACGCGCGCCACTCGTCACGCAGCCGATCGAGATAGCCGCGCGGGTAGGTGCCGGCCGGGAGGCTGCCGGCATACCGTTCGATGAGGTCTTCCGCACGCTCGACCTCGATCCGGCCCCGGCCGACCGCCCGGATCACGACCTCGTCGCCTGCTGCAAGGCCGGCCTCCCTGAGGATGCTCACAGGGAGCGTGACCTGATGCTTTCGCGATACCCTGCTCATTGCTTTACCAATCTACAAGTGCGTAAAGCGCGCGCGCTGCTTACGGCCTCCGCCGCTGGAGCCGAGAGCCAGGCGTTGTGCAAGCCGCGTCATGCTGCGGACCCCCGCGTCGAATCACAGCCAGCCGCGGTGGGAGCCGCCGTGGGGGTTTTCGGTGATCCTCTCCGCGGAGAGGAAGGAAACCGTGATCAGGGCCATAGCACGTCGGTCGCAGGGGCTGTCGTTCTATGTGCCAGTATAAAGCCTTGACATACTGCGCTATAGATCTTTAGCCTTCTGGAGCCGTGGATCCAATCCGAAACCCGTACGCGCCGGGCGCGGGCACGCCTCCGCCCGAGCTGGCAGGTCGCGAGCAGGAACGCCGGGCGTTCGAGGTGCTCCTGCAGCGACTTGCTGCCGGACGCCCAGAGCAGGGCCTGGCTCTCTGGGGACTTCGCGGGGTCGGCAAGACCGTGCTGCTCAACGACTTCGCCCGCCGTGCGGATGAGGCCGGGTGGGGAGCCGGCTACGTCGAGCTTGGCGGCCGCGGCCCACTTCGTCCTGCCCTGGCGACCGTTGCTCTCCAGATTGCTCAGAGCCTGGCGCGGCGGCCCGGGCTCGGCGACCGCGTGCGCGCGGCGCTCGGTGTCGTCCGGTCATTTTCGGTCACGGCCATGCCAGCCGGGGTGAAGTTCTCGATCGACGTCGACGCGCAGCGCGGCCGAGGCGACAGCGGCCAACTCGACATCGATCTCTACGAGGTCCTTCTCGAACTGGGCGATGCTGCACACCAGGCGGGCACAGGCGTTGCGCTCTTCTTCGACGAGATGCAATTCGCCGACGGCGACGAGCTGGGCGCCGTACTCGCGGCACTGCACCGGATCGGACAACGTCAGCTGCCGGTGGCAACCGTCTGCGCTGGGTTGCCGCAACTCGCTTCCCGCCTCGTCGAGGCGAGCAGCTATGCCGAGCGGCTCTTCAGCTACCACGAGGTGGGCAGGCTGTCATCCGACGCCGCCTCTGCGGCCCTCACGGTCCCCGCCGAACGCGAGGGCGTGGCGTATGAGCCTGATGCGCTCGCGTACCTGCTCGAGCGCACCGGTCGCTACCCGTTCTTCATTCAGACGTATGGAAAGTACGCGTGGCAGATCGCCCGGAGCTCACCGATCGACATGACCACCGCTCGCGCGGCCGACAGCATCGCCCAGGAGCAGCTCGACAGCGGCTTCCATCGAAGCAGGTGGAATCGCGCAACCCCCGCCGAGCGACGCTACCTCGCGGCGCTGGCCGACCTCGGCGACGGACCACATCCGACGGCAGAGGTCAGTGCGCGACTTGGGCTGACGCAACAGCAGACAGCGGTTCAGCGTCAGAACCTCATCGATGTCAAGGGTCTCCTGTACAGCCCCCAGCGAGGACTGATCGACTTCACCGCGCCCCTGTTCGCCGATTACATTCGGCGCCATCATCCGCTGTCGGACCTGATAGCGACCACCTGACGTCACCGATGCGTCACGATCTTGCGCGGAGTCGGGCCCCGTCAAAATGAAAGGGCTTGCGCAGTCTCGGTGATGATGGAGACGGCGGGAATCGAACCCGCGTCCGCGATCGCGTGCAGGGTGGCGTCTACGAGCGTAGCCGGCGCTCTGATCTCGCCTCCCGCTCGCCTCGCCGGCGGGGTTGCGGGGGGCCAGCTCCATCGGAGGTCCCCGGATCGGCTGGAGCGGGCCTCACCGGGCGAGCCTGCTGTCTGATCCCGGCGCCCCCGCCGCAGGCGAGCGGGAGGCCGAGAGCTCACGGCTTAACTAAATGTCAAGCGGCGAGCGCGTACTCGTGAGAGTCCGCACTTATTTTCTTCCCGGGTGTTTTACGAGGCCGCCCGGGACCTCGACTCGCGACCACCCCCACGAGCCGACCACGTCGAAGCCTGTCGTCCCCGGGGGTTATGTGCACCTCCGAGTATAGGCCGCGACGTCTGAGGCGCAACCAGCCTGACCGGTGGACGGCTCTGATGGCGCAGTACGTCGCGGTCGCTGCTGTGGGCACGGGGGCTCGATCAGCCTGACCGGCGGGCGGCCGTGCTCGCGCCTGCCACAATCCGAGTACGACGCCCATCGATCCCCACGACTGGACCGTGCCAGACCACGAGCTCGGCCTCTGGGACGGCTTGCGCGCGCCGGGTTCGGCGACCGCGCCGCCGGCTTCGGCGACCGCGCCCGCTTCGGCCGCCCCGCCGAGCCTCAGCGACAGCGCCGACGGCGCGCTGGCGCCCGAGCGGCGACCTCCTGCGACCGCCGGCGGCCAGCGGTGGGCGCAAGGCGCCGACGGCGAGTGGCGGCCGGCCGGCCCGGACCGTGGACGGCGACCGTCGTTCCTGCGCCGCCGGCTGGCGCCGCTGGGCGCTGCGCTGGTGGCGCTGGCGGCCAAGATCAAGGCGCTGCTGCTGCTGCTGGGCAACTTCAAGCTGCTGGTGACGGCGGGCTCGATGGCGGTGTCCGTCGCCGCCTACGCGACGATCTGGGGGGTCACGTTCGCGATCGGGTTCGTGGTGCTGCTCCTGGTGCACGAGCTGGGCCACGTGATCGCGCTGCGGCGCGAGGGGATCCGCGCCTCGGCGCCGATGTTCATCCCGTTCTTGGGCGCGGTGATCAGCGCCCGCTCGCTGGGCGACAACGCGCTCGCCGAGGCGCGCGTCGGCCTGGCCGGACCGGTCCTCGGCTCGCTGGGCTCAGGGGTCTGCCTGGTGCTGTGGGCCGCGACCGGACACGACTACTGGCGAGCGCTCGGCTACACGGGCCTGTTCCTGAACCTGTTCAATTTGATGCCGGTCGTGCCGCTCGACGGCGGCCGGGCGATGGCGGCGATGTCGCCTTGGATGTGGCTGGTGGGACTGGCCGGGATCGTGGCGCTCGCGATCCTGTTCCCCAACCCGGTAATCCTGATCATCGCGGTGCTCGCCGCCTACGAAACCTGGCGGCGCATCCAGCGCCGGCGCGCCGGCGGCGCCGCCCAGCAGGACTACTACCGGGTCTCCCCCCGAAGCCGCCTGCTCGTGGCCGTCGTCTACCTGGGGCTGATCGCCGCGCTCGCGGTCGGCATGCACCTGTCGCACCTGCCGCGCACACTCGGCTGAAGCGCCGACAACCGGGCCGGGGCACGTGGCCCGATCCGCGCCGGGCGCCGGACGCCTTGCCTCGCCGGTCGGGGTCACCCGGAACCGCATCGGCGGCCGGCGTCGCGCCAAGACCACGTCGGCGCAGCGCCAAGACCGCATCGGCGGCCGGCGTCGCGCCAAGGTCGCATCAGCGGCCGGCGTCGCGCAGCTCGCGCGCCACGTCGCGCGCCATGTCGCGCGCTCGCATCGCCTCGCGCTTGTCGTAGAGGTCCTTGCCCTTGGCCAGCGCCAGCTGCACCTTCGCCCGCGAGCGCGGGCCGGAGAAGTAGATCCGGGTCGGGACGAGCGTCAGGCCGCGCTCGCGCGTGCGGCCGGCCAGCCGGTCGATCTCGGACCGGTGCAGGAGCAGCTTGCGCGGGCGCTCCGGGTCATGGTTGGCGCGCGTGGCGGGCCCGTAGGGCGCGATGTAGGCGCCGACCAGCCACACCTCGCCGTCGCGGATCTGCGCGTAGGCGTCCTTGAGCTGTGCCTTGCCCTCGCGCAGCGACTTGACCTCGGTGCCCGTCAGGACGATCCCGCACTCGAAGCGCTCCAGCAGGTTGTAGCGGTGCGAGGCCTGCCGGTTGGTCGCCACGTCGCCCGCGGCCGCCTTGCGTTTTCTTGCCTTGGCCATGATCCTCCTGTCGCCTGCCGGGCCAGCGGTCCCGGCGGGCGCCGTGCTGTCACTCTCGGCCGTGCGCCGGGAGCAGGTCCACCCTACCCCGTGGCGCATCGATCCGCCCCACGCGCACCCTGATCGGGTCGCCCAGGCGGATCGCGCCCCCGTTGCGCGCGCCGACCAGGATCGTGCCCTGCTCGTTGAGCTCCCACCAGTCTCCGCGCAGCCGCCGCACCGGCAGAAGGCCCTCGTAGCGCAGATCCTCGCCAAACGCCACGAACGCGCCCGCGCCGATCAGCCCCACAACCTCGCCCTCCATCTCAGCCTCGCCCTCGCGCGCGCCACCGAGCTCGCGCTCGAGCAGAAAGCAGCGGGCGACGTCGTCCGCGTCTCGCTCGATCGCCATCGCCTGGCGCTCGCGCTCGGAGCACCAGGGGCCGGACGCGGCCACGCGCGCCGCGTCCGGCGGCGGCTCGGAGGCGATCGCCGACAGCACGCCGCGGTGGCAGACGATGTCCGGGTAGCGGCGGATCGGAGAGGTGAAGTGGCAGTAGGAGGCCAGCGCCAGGCCCGCGTGCCCGAGGTTCAGGTGGTCATAGCGCGCCTGCTCCAGCGAGCGCAGGACCAAGCTCGTAAGCGCCCGCGAGCCGTGTCCGGCACGGCGGGCCCAGTCGGCGACGAGCTCGGACGCCCTCGCGGCCAGCTCGGCCGCCTGCTGGGGTGTGAGGTGCCCCTTGGGCACCGGCGGCGTCGGGACCTCCAGGGACGCCAGCTGGTCGATCAGCCGCTGCACGGCGGGTGGGCTCGGACGCTCGTGGACACGGTAGAGCGTCGGTATGCGCCGCGCCGCCAGCAGGCGCGCCACCTGCTCGTTCGCGGCGATCATCAGCCGCTCGATCAGCCGGTGCGACTCGGTCTGCTCGGCCAGCCGGGCGGCGACCACGTTGCCAGCCGCGTCGAACGTGAACTCCGTCTCGGCCGAGTCGATCACCATCCCCGTGCGGGTCGGGCGCCCCTCGACCGGCGAGGGGCGTGCGCGCAGCGCGGCAGCGGCGGCACGGGCGGCTCTGAGGGCCTCCCCCCAGGGGTCCTCGGCAAGCTCCCGGCCGGCGAAGATCCGGTCCACGCGGTCGTAGTCCAGGCGCTGATCGGAGCGGATCACCGACCTGTAAAGCGAGCAGGAGCGCACGCCGCCCTCGGCGATCACCAGCTCAGCTGACATCGTCAGGCGAGGCTCGCCCGGCACGAGCGAGCATGCGCCGGCCGACAGGGCCTCCGGGAGCATCGGCTCAACCGCGCCCGGCACGTACACGCTCGTCGCGCGCCGCTGCGCCTCCCTGTCCAGCGCCGAGCCGGATGCGACGTGCGCGCAGACGTCGGCGATGTGCACCCATACGCGCCAGCCTCCCCCCTCGATCGCCTCGGCCGATACGGCGTCGTCGAAGTCGCGCGCCCCGACCGGGTCGATCGTGAACGTGGGCAGCTCCCGCAGGTCCCGGCGCCCGTCGCCGACATCGCCGGGGGGCGACTGCGCCGCACGGGCGGCCTCGCGCTCCACCAGGGGGTCGAAGCCCCGCCTGAGGCCGCGGTCGAGCATCAGCGCCTCGATCACGTCCCGGGCGTTGTCCGGTCGGCCCAGGCGGCGCACGATCTCCGGGCGCCCAGCGGAGCGGCGGCCCCCGGCGGCGGCCGACGGACGAGCGCCGCGCAACAGCACCAGATCCCCGACATTGGCGCCGCGGGCGCGGGTGACCGTCAGCCTTGGGCCGGGGCCGAAGAAGGGCTCGGCGACCAGGAAGCGCCCTTGCTTGGACAGCAGCGCGACCCGGCCCTCCCCGGCCCGCGTGGGAGCCGTCGCGGTGCGCGCGCTCACCGAGGCGTCGCCGCCACGGCGCTCACCGGATCCCTCGCAGCGGCGCTCACCGGAGCTTCGCCACGACGGTGCGCTCGGCGACCAGCAGCGCGGTGTCCACGCGCGAGGTGGGCTTCGTGTAGGCGTAGACCTGCGGCTTGATCCCCGGGCCCCTGGCGACCCCGCCGCCGCCGAGGTTCTGCCCGTCCGGCGTGTAGAACTCCCCGACGGTGAAGTCGAGCGCGCCGCCGTTGGGCAGCGGCTCTATCTCCTGAAAGACGCCCTTGCCGTAGGTGTGCGTGCCGACCACGGTCGCGCGGCCGTGCTGCTCGAGCGCGGCCGTGACGATCTCCGCCGAGGAGGCCGTCCCCGAGTCGACCAGGACGACCATCGGCTGGGTGGCGGCGATCGCGTCCCCCTTGGCGAGGTACACCTCGCGCGGCTGAGCACGTCCGGCGGTGGTCACGATCGTGCCGCTGGGGATGAACACGCTCGCGACGTTGACGGCCTCCTGCAGCAGGCCGCCGCCGTTGCCTCGCAGATCCAGGATCAGCGCCCGCGCTCCCTTGGCCAGCACGTCTCGCACCTGCTGGCGGACCTCGGCGCCCGACCCCTGCGTGAAGCTGGTCAGCTGCACGTAGCCGATCCGCACGTGGTGGTAGACGAGGATGCGGCTGTCGGCGACGGGGACCGAGATCTCCGCCCGGCGGAGCGTGACCGTGCGCCTCGCGCGGCCGCGCGCGATCGTCAGCGTCACCGGGGTGCCCGGCCGCCCGCGGATCAGTGAGGCCGAGACGGAAACGGGACGGCCCGCCAGCGAGGTCGAGCCAACGGCCACGATCAGGTCTCCCGGGACGATCCCCGCGTGCGCCGCCGGCGAGCCGGGGAACACCTCCTGCACCAGAAGGCCGCGGCGCTCGACGACGATCTCGACGCCGATGCCGCTGAGATGGGGGTTGTCGAAGCTGGCGAAGGCCCTGTACTCGGCTGGGTCGTAGTAGTGCGAGTAGGGGTCGTGCAGGCTCGCCACCGCCGCCTGCAACCCGGCGTTGACCAGCGCCGCGCGGTCGACCGGACGGTAGTAGTCGCGCTGAAGCAGCCCGAGCACGTCGTCGATCAGCCGGTCCTGGGAGCTGCGAGCGACGAACACGCTGCGAAGCGGCGCCGGCAGCCAGCCCGGGTGGCCTCCAAACCAAAGCCCCACGACCAGCGCGATCAGGGCGACGAGCGCTCTGGCGGTCCATCTGCGGCGTGGGGCGTGCGGACGCATCTGCCCGACTGAGGGTATCCCGCGCGATCGGGCGCACAGCGCGTCACGCGCAGTGGCGAGCCACCGGCAACCGGGCGCGACGGCCACGCGCCCAGCATGCCTGCCGAAGCGGGACCGCGGTGCGCCCAATCCAGCGCGACGCGCCCTTGCGCCGAACCCGGCGCGTCGGTCAGACGCGCAGGAAGCGGCGCAGCGACAGCCCCGAGCCGACCGCCGAAACGAGGATCCCGGTGCCGATCAGCACCACCACGAGCGCCGGGAACGGGATCGTGTGCGGCGCGGCGATCAGCGTCCAGTCGTGGGCGAGCGGATCCAGCAGCGCCACCTTGGCCGCGCCGAGGATCGCGAGCGCCAGGACGGCGCCGGCGGCACCCACGACCACCCCCTCGATCACGAACGGCCAGCGGATGAACCAGTCGGTGGCGCCGACGAGCTTCATCACCTCGACCTCGCGGCGGCGGGCGTACAGCGACAGGCGGATCGTGTTGGCGATCAGCAGCACCGAGGCGATCACCAGCAGCACGGTCAGGCCGGCGGCCGTGATCGTCACGAGGTCCGTGACCTCGAGGATCTTGCGCGTGTCCGTGCGGCTGTTGGAGATCGACTGGATCGCCGGGTCGAGCATCCGCGTGGCGCCCCCGCCGGCGGGCGGGGTCAGCTCGCCGCGCACGAGCAGCACGTTGGACGGGTTGTCGGGGATCACGTGGAAGGTGTCGGGCAGCGGGTTTGAGCCAAGCAGCTGGTACGCCGCGGGGTCGAGCTTGGACTGCTGCTCGTAGGCCTGCCACTTTGAGACGTAGATCACACGGCGCACGTGCGGCAGCGCCAGAAGCTCCCGGCGCACGCGCGCCACCTCGGCCGCGGTGGCGTTGGTGTTGAGGAACACGTCCACCTCGACGCGGCTGCGCACGCTGTCGGCCGCGCCGTTGGTCGCCTGCACGATCGGGATGAACACGCCCAGCACGAGCAGCGTGACCAGCACCGTCGCCAGCGCCGCAAAGCTCGGGGCCGCGCTTCGGCGCGTCGCGCGGAGCGCCTCCTTGAGGAAGAACCCGAAGCGCATCTATTCAAGCCCCGGCGGCCGGCCGGCGGGCGCTCGCAGCCGCCGCGCCAGATCGCGGGTGGTCTCATCGCTCGTGTACAGGCCTGCCGCCTCGTCGCGCACCAGGCGCCCGTCGGCGAGCTCCAGCACGCGCCGGCGCATCTTGTCGACCATCGCCTGGTCGTGGGTGGCGACCAGGACGGTCGTGCCCGTGCGGTTGATCCGGTACAGGAGGCGCATGATGTCGATCGACGTCTCCGGATCGAGGTTGCCCGTCGGCTCGTCCGCCAGCAGCAGGGGCGGGTGGTTGACGAACGCGCGCGCGACCGAGACCCGTTGCTGCTCGCCGCCGGAGAGCTGGTGCGGGTAGTTGTGCAGCTTGGTCGAGAGGCCGGTGAGGCGCAGGATGTCGGGCACCTTGGCGCGAATCTCCTTCCTGGTGCCGCCGGTTACCTGCAGCGCGTAGGCGACGTTGTCATAGACGGTGCGGTTGGGCAGGAGCTTGAAGTCCTGGAAGACCACGCCGATGTTGCGCCGGAAGTAGGGCACGCGGCGACGGCCGATGTCGGCCAGGTCGCGACCCGCGACGCGGATCGTGCCGCTCGTGGGCTCAAGCTCCTTGATCAGCAGCCGCATGACCGTCGACTTGCCCGAGCCGGTCGCACCGACGAGGAACACGAACTCTCCGCGCTCGATCGAGAACGTGACGTGATCCAGGCCGACATCGCCGGCGTAGAGCTTGGAGACCCCCCGGAACTCGATCACCTTGCGCCCAGACGAGGGCGCCGGGGAGGGGTGTGGATGACGGGCGGCGGCGCTCGCGCGGCGGGCGCGCAGGCCTGTGGATATGTCGGCGGGGCTGGCCATTGGTCGGCCAGGGTAGCGTCACAGGCGGTCGGCGGGGAGCCACGCCGGCGGCGTGCAACGGGGTTTGCACCCCCGCTGCGCGGCGCCGACCGGTCCGGTCCGGCGCGCCCAGCCGCCCGATCCGGCGCGCCCAGCCGCCCGATCCGGCGCGCCCAGCCGCCCGATCCGGAGCGCCCAGCCGCCCGATCCGGAGCGCCGACCCGTCCGATCCGGAGCGGCGATCCGGAGTGCCGACCCGGTCCGGTCCGACCCATCACAGGCACACGACCGCCGCAGCGGCAGCCCCGACCCGAGGGCCTTCCTGCGGGCGACCGGCTCGCGCACGCAATGCGGCCAGCGGGTCGCACCCGCAGTCCCGGCCGGATAGCTTCGCGCGCCGGCCGCGAGCGGCGCTACCGTGTCGGCGGGGATGGCGACGATCTCACCACGGACGCTGGGAAACGGCCTGCGCCTGTACCGGATCCCCGTGCCGGGCACGCGGGCGGTGACGATCCTCCTCGCCTTCGACGCGGGCGCGCGCACCGAGCGCCCGCAGGAGAACGGGATGGCCCACTTCCTGGAGCATCTGGTGTTCAAGGGCGGCGAGAAGTACCCGACCTACCGCGACGTGAACGAGACAGCCGAGGGGATCGGCGCCGTGCTGAACGCCTACACCAGCCACGATCTGGTGGCCTTCCACATCACCGCGCGCGCGCAGCGGGGCCTGGAGGCGGCCGACCTGCTGACCGACTTCGTCGCCAGGCCGCGACTCGACGCCGAGGAGCTCGACCGCGAGCGGGGCGTCGTCGTCCAGGAGATCGCCCGCGCCCAGGACCAGCCCGCCACCCAGGCCGAGCACCTGATCGACGAGGCCGTGTTCGGCGAGCATCCGCTCGGACGCCCCGTTCTGGGAACCGTCGAGCATCTGCGCGACACGTTCACGCGCGAGTCGATTCTCGCCTTTCGCGCGCGACGCTGGTCGCCGGCGACGGCGGCTGCGTTCGTGGTCGGCAACCTGCAGGCGCTCGAGGGCGGGGAGCTGGACGAGCTGTTCGAACGGCTCGAGGCGACTCCCCGGCCCGAGCCCTATGACCCCGCGCCCGAGGAGCAGGCCCGGGTCCTGGTGCGCGAGCGCGACTCAAACCAGTCGCACCTGCGCATCTCCTACCGCCCGTCGATCGACGTCTCAAGCCCGCGCCAGCGCGCCGCGCTCACCGTCTACGCGACGCTCCTGGGCGGCTCGATGGGCAGCCGCCTGTTCGATGAGATCCGCGAGCAGCGCGGCCTCGCCTACGCGGTCAGCGCCTTCCCGCACGCCTACTCCGACACGGCGGTGCTGCAGCTGTCCGCCGGGCTGCAGTCCGACAAGCTCGCCGAGGCGCACCGGCGCATGCGGGAGATCGTCGACGAGCTGCGCGAGCACGGGCCCAGGGAGGCGGAGGTGGAGCGCGCACGGGCCTACGCGGCGGGGGCCCGCACGCTCGCGTTCGAGAACACCGGCGCGGTCGCCCGTCACGCCGCGCAGCAGACGATCGTCTTCGGCGAACAGCCGGATGTGGACGCCGCGATCGAGCTGCTTGACTCGGTGACCTTCGAGGAGGTGCGCGAGGTGGCCGCCGGGATCGCGGAGCTGCCGGCGGTCGCCTGCGTGGGACCGCACACCGTGGCCGATCTGGAGGCGATCTGAGCCGACGAGTCGCCGCCGTCGCGGCGCTTGCCGCGGCGCTCGCCGCGGTGGCGGTGGTGCTGTCCCGGCCCCGGCCGGGCGCGGGGCCGGCCGCGGCGGCCGGGCAGGCGTCGGCAGCGCGTCAGCCGCCGGTCGGCGCGCCGGCCGGCTCCGACGGGACCTCCACGGTCGCCATCCGCCACGACACGCGCCAGCCACCGCCTCGCGCCACCACGAGGCTGGACAGCGAGCTCGCGCGTCAGCTGACGGCGGCTGGGCCGCGGTCTGGCGCGCTCGTGGTCGATCTCAGCTCGGGCGCCACCCTGTTTGCGCTGCGCGCCGCTGTCGCGCGGGCACCGGCGTCGGTGGAGAAGCTGTGGACCTCGGTGGCCGCCCTGCGCCTGCTGGGCCCCGGAGCGCGCCTGCACACCTCCCTGCTTGGGACCGGCGAGCAGCGGGGCGACGTGTGGGTGGGCAACCTCTATCTGCGCGGCGGCGGCGACCCGACGTTCAGCGACACGACCTTCGACCGGGTCTGGTACGGCGGCGCCGGCCCAACCTCGACCGAGCTTGCCGACATGCTCGCCGCGCGCGGCATCCGCAGGGTCACCGGGCTGCTGTTCGCCGACGAGTCGCTGTTTGACCGCCGCCGGGGCGGCCTGCTGACCAACCAGCTGCCGGACCTGCCCGACCTGGGCGGCCAGCTGAGCGCGCTCGTCTACGACCACGGCGCCACGGCGCGCCACTACAACCCCGCCACGTTCGCGGCCCACGAGCTGGCGCTGACGCTGCGCGCCACCGGCGTGCGGGTCACCGCCTCAGACCACGACGCCGTGACCCCCGGCGGCGCGCGCCCGCTGGCCTCGGTCAGCTCGCCGCCGCTTGAGACGATCCTGCGGCTGATGAACGTGCCGTCCGACGACCTGTTCGCCGAGATGCTCGCCAAGCTGATGGGGGCGCTGTTCGGTCGCGGTGGCACGATCGCCTCCGGCGCGCAGGTGATCTCGAGGACGATCGCGGCCGACTACGGCCTGCGGCCGCTGATCCTCGACGGCTCCGGGCTCTCGCCGTCGGACCGCAGCTCACCGCGTCAGGTCGTCTCCCTGCTGCGCGACCTGTGGGGCACAGCGGTCGGCCGCGAGCTGAGGGCTTCGCTTCCGGTCGTCGGACGCGAGGGGACCGTGCAGGGGATCGCGCTGCGCACCGCCGCGGCGGGCAACTGCCAAGCGAAGACCGGCACGCTGAACTACGTGACCAACCTGGCGGGCTACTGCGCCGTGCCGGGGCACGCCCCGGTCGCGTTTGCGATCTTCATCGACGGCCCCGACAATGCGACCGCGATAACGATCGAGGGCCGCATGATCGCCGCCATCGCACGCGGTTGACGCTTGGCGCCGGCAAAGGTGAGAATCGGGCTGTGGAGCTCGACAGCGCGCTGCACCCCGCCGAGCTGCGGCGCTACCTGAACCGCATCGGCGATCGCTGGCCGCTGCGCACCGCGATCCTCGCCGGCGCCCGGGTCGACGACGTCCGCGGGGCGCCGCCCCAGCGCGAGCGCGGCCCCGAGTACGTCGTGCTGCTGATCTCCGCGGCGTTTGAGGGGATGCCGTGGCTGGAGCGCGTCTACCAGGCCACCTCGCTGTGGGACGGGCTGGAGATGGGAGACGTCGCAGACGTGCACTGCTACACGCCCGCGGAGTTCGAGCGAAAGCGCGCGACCACGCCGCGCGTGCGCGCCGCCGTCGAGCGGGGCCTGCTGCTCTTCCACGACACCGGCGATTGCAGCGACCGTGAGGACGCCGGCGCAGAGACAACCCGGGCGACCGAACCGACCCCGCCCAGGGTCCACACCGGCGACCGCGACCAACCCCGCCCAGGGTCCACACCGGCGACCGCGACCAACCCCGCCCAGGGACAGTACCCGCGACTGTGACGTACCCGCGACCGTGACGTACCCGCGACTGTGACCAGACCGGCTCACGGACGACACCAGCGCACGCGACCGACCCGCCGAAGGGACAGGCCCGGGGACGGGGACCAAACAGGACCGGCGACGGGGACAGGACCGGCGAGCGACACCTCCAGGACGGCCCGGCCCGTCAGTCGCCTCGGCTAGGCGATCGCCACCATCCGCTGGATCGCCAGCCGCGCCCGGTCGGCGATCGCGTCGGGCACCCTCACCTGCAGACCCCGTCGCGCAGGCAGTCCCGCAGCTTGGGGAGCGTGATCATCTTCATGAAGCGGCATGACGCCGCCTCGTTTGCCGCGATGAACTCCACGTCTGGCGCGGCCCGGCGCAGAGGATGCAG
>Ga0209061_1002287_pt1 | contig 25248 bp, 27 predicted proteins | sample Coa_R1_10_FD_187157 | JGI IMG/M metagenome (GOLD analysis project Ga0209061, IMG submission 187157) | Surface soil microbial communities from Centralia Pennsylvania, which are recovering from an underground coalmine fire - Coalmine... | ecosystem: Environmental > Terrestrial > Soil >...
GAATTCCCACTTTCCCACCGCTCCGGCGACGGCGGTCCATCCACCGCCGCTGAAGTCAAACGGGCAAACGTCGTATGATCACCCCTGCGAATTTTGGGGGCAGGTCAGACGCATCAGCTGCACCAAATTTGCGGAAGAACCCAATTCAGAGTAGCGAAATCAGGGCTGCGAAACAGGGACAATTCCGGCCAGGGGAGATGTGTTTTCCTTGACTTCTTCCTTTATAGAACGATTTTAGAACTTTCCTGAGTGAACTTCTCGCTTCCACTGCGCAGACTTTGGGGCGGATTAAGATCAAGTCCATTAGATCAGCAGCCCCGCGCGGCAGGGGAACCCTGCCCGGTTCGGTGAAGCCGCCTAATGGGAGTGAATCCACGAGGTGAGGTCGTGGATGACTTTCGCCGAAACGTGGGCGGGCAAGATGGGTTCCGTGAAGACCAGCGGAGCGAGTCCAACCGTATACGGAATTCCGGACGATGACGAGGCGTCCAGAGACCGATACCACTTGAAGGTTATGTTGCGGTGGCCCGCGAGTGCTTTTTTCCAGGTATTGAAATCGGTCTTAGTCACAAGAGGATCGTCTCTGCCCTGTGCGACAAAAATAGGGACCTTAAGGTTCGCCGCAGTACGCCCGGGATTGTAGCCCCGCAGATCCAAAAAATAGTACGACGGAAAGGTCATTCCCAGGAACTGAACGTTTCTGCCAGGTTTCAAGTTCGGGCTTTCAATAGCTTTGACTTGCTCTTGCGTATCGTGAATCATTTTCTGGAGGTCGGCGAGATCCTTTGGCGGGCACGGGTAAACGGATTGTGCTGCAGGAGCAGTGTTCTCGATTCCTCTACTGTCGTAAGAAGGATATGTCTGCACACAAGTCCGATGACTTTGGCGCTTCAGAGCACGTTCGAACACGCTGGCGACGACCTGCTCGATAGGCCGCATGTTGCCGTTGAGAATGATAATGCCGGCAATTTGCGAGTCGCCTGCTGCGATACGCGGAGCAATATAGCCGCCCTCGCCGTAGCCTGCAATAAAAATTTCCTTTGAATCGATTCCCTTGTGCTCGGCGAGCAGCGCAACGGCAGCGCGAGCGTCGTCTATGTATTCGTCCTTTACGGTGAAATCCTGCGGATTCGCGGAGCTCTTTGCGCCGTAAACATACGTTCGCTTTGGATAGCGCAGCGCGGCGATGCCATCCGTAGCGAGCCCCCATGCGATATCCTTGAGCGGCTTATTGAATCCGGTAGTTTCGTCTGCATCCTGGGGCCCAGCGCCGGATAGGAGAACGACTGCAGGGAACGGCCCTTTTCCGTTGGGCAGAGTGAGAATTCCGGGAAGGTGCCACTGCCCGTCACTTATCGTGACGCTGACTTCGTGAAACTTGCTTGGATTCGCATACGGAGGAGCTGTCCAGATCAAACCAAATATTAATCTGCTCTCTTCCTTTGTTGCTGGAGCGAAACGTAGGTCGGCGAGGAGACCGGTATTGTCGAAAGTCAAAACAATATTGAACACGTTCGGAGTGCTGGCTGCGGGCACGAACAGGTAAGTGACCGTGACGGTAGATTCTTCGGAGTGTTCCGCCACTGGTGAATAGCTGATTTTTGCGGTACCCCCTTGCGTGGCGAAGAATTGGGTCCATGCCTCCCTCAGAGTCTTCTCGGGCATACGCGCCGCCAACGCCGCGTCGAATTGCGCGAAAACGCTTTTGAACTTCCGCGCGGTAAGTTCCGCGGCGATCTCGCGGGCGCGCGCAGCGTAATCCGCCGCGTGAGCGCCAGAACGAGGTTTCGCCGCAGCAATTAACGCCGCAGGGTGCAACGTAACTATGCTAATCCAAACTAGCAGTTTCTTCTGCATGTTATAAACTGCAGGCCGCATCTATGCCGCCAATGCCGCACAGCTGGCCTGGAGGAGTACCTCCTCCACCCCCGAAAAAAAGACTCCAGTCCAAAACCGGGAAACCCGGATCTATGTAATTGGCGGGACTGTCATTCGCGATTACATCAGGGTTTGGAATAATGCTTTGCGGGATCTGTGTCGCCTGAGCCTGTTCTTCGGAGACTATCCAATTGTTAAATGCAAGACCAATATCTGCGTCCCAACTGGGGCTAAAGAAGCCCGCGCCGGACTGCAACTGTCCCATGCGATGATAGTCAAAATATGTGTACCACGAGTCTTCTGCGGGAAGCTTTACCCCTAAGAGTGCGGGCAACCATAGAGTGGCTACATCGGGAGAATGCGGCCCACAAGCGTGAATTGTTTGGCAAGCCATATCTAAAGCACTCCCGAATGGTCTTACTGGAGAGCTCTTGCCCAAATAGTCCGCAATTAACTCCTGAACCTCTGCCCTAGCAGCCTGAACACGCATTTGCCAGTTTGCAGTCGATGGCTTTGGCCCAGAAGCAGGAGCATTCAAGCTGGAAGCGGCCATGCTTTGGTTGAAAGCGCCAATTGGGACCATATCCTCCGTGTCGTTTGTAGCATAGGCATACCCGTTCAGAGATTGCGGGTTCGTGGGGTCGCCTCCGAGCGGATCGGCGCTCATGAATCTTCCCAGGCGCGGATTGTAATACCGCCCGTTGGCGTAGTACAGCCCGGTTTCCGAATCCTCCCAGTAGCCCGCGAATTGGTAGTCGGAAGGGCACGCGGCGTACTGCTGCGCAATCTGGCCATAGGGCGTATAGGTTGCGTCGAAGCAGTTGGTGCCGCTGCTGTTCGTCTGCGTCACGATGCTGCCCAGCGCGTCGGCATAGTAATACTGCACAGTACCCAGCCCGCTGCGATTGGCGATTCGCCGCCCGGCCATGAAGATGTAATCCACGTAATACGAGTTTTGCTGATTGCCGGTCAGATCAGATTTAGTCAGGGTGTCGCCGAAAATGTCGCGCCAGAAAAGCGTGCCTGTTGAGCCGTTCTTCTTTTCCACGCGCAGGCCGTCGCCGTTGTAGATGTAAGTCCATCCGTTGGCCGAAGTCATGCGATTCTCAGCGTCATAAGTGTACGTGTATGTTCCGTCGCCGATCATATTCCCCGCATTATCGTAACTAAAACCCGTGGCGACCAAGTGGTTGTATCCATCGGTCGTGACGCTCAGGGTTCCGCTCGAACACTGTGTGGCGCTTATGTTCGTCAGATTGCTCACGGCGTCGTCGGCCACGCCACCGCTGCCGAAATCCTGCCCCCAACAAGCGCCAGATGTCCCTTGCGTCTTCCCAGACAAGATGCGGTTCAGGTTGTCATAGGTGAACGACTCGCTGTAATTCGTGTTCGCATTGTCGGTGATCGAGGTTATGGTGCCGTTGCTTCCGACCGGCGAGGCGTAGTTGTAGCCCAGGTTCACCGCTGTTCCGGCGGTTGATGTGGCCGTAAGGGAACTCAGGTCCATACGATTATCATACTGGCGCTGCTCGTTGACGCCGGAGAACCCGCCAGAGACTTCTCCGTAGATGATGCCCGAGACCGCGCCCTCTGGGGCATAGCTCGCCGCCGCAGCGTAATTGATGCTGCTGGCCGTATCGGTTGCGGAAGTTGCGCGCTCCGCATTGCCAACGGCGTACGTCACCGTGTGCCCGCTTGGGTAGGTGATAGACGCAATGGTGCCGTCGCCGTTATAAGTGTAAGAAATGGTCTTCGTGACGCCCGCGATCGCCTCCTTCTGCTGCGTAATCCGTCCATCCGCATCGTAGCTCCAGCCCGTTGTTCCCGAACCGTCGCTCATCGCGGTGCGCCTGCCCTCGCCATTCAAACTGGAATATCCACCGCTGATGCATGTGCTGTTGTTGCCGTCGTAGCAGTAGGTCACTGTGGGGGTACTGTCCGAGTATGTGATTTTCGCGAGCCGGTTTAGGCCATCGTAAGTGTAAGCTGTTGTAATTCCGCGCGGGTCCGTTCGGGAACAAACCAGCGCTGGATTCCCGCTGCACGGTGAGCCGCTTGAGGTGTAAGAATAACTTGTGGAATACTGCGTTCCACCCACGTGCGTTTCCGGCGTAGCGACCGAGGTTAGGCGCGACATATCGTCATAGGTATAGGTGCGATCCTGATTTGTAGCGCTCACGACGGAAGTGAGGTCGTTATCCAAATCGTACGCATAGCACGTGTAGGCAGTTAGGTGATTGTTCGCGTCGGGTTCGTCTACTTCAATCGTTCGCCCAAAACCGTCCGCCCAGATTTCCCGCACCCTGCCGGATTCGTCGGTGACCAGCGTCGGATAGCCCAGGCCGTAGGTCGTAGACGAACAAAGCTGCGAGGTATTTACGCCTGTGCCGCTTACCGAAGCGCCATAGGCGATTGAAGAGGATGTCCCATCGGCATGCGTGATGGAAATCACTCGGTCCAGCGCGTCATACGTATACGCGTCATAGCCGTTCGCTGTGCCGCGATACGGATAGGTAGTCTCGCTGACGCGTCCATTGGAATCGTAGCTTGTCGCGGTTGTCGTCTCTCCGTCGGGATCGTTTACCAGATAGCTGTCAATGGCTTGTCCCAAGCCGTTGACCACCGTCTCATCATGGCGGCAACTGCTGCAACTGGTTGACGGTGTGGTATCCCCGATTCCCAGATAAGAATCGGCTTCAGTGCTGGAGGGATAAGAAACGAGAGCCCAACCGCTGGGCGGTAGAGTCTCCGTGGGCCGGTCGAATTGGTCGTAGTAGTGCTGGTAGGTCGTTTGCCCGTTTTGATCCTTCGAATATGCCAGCTGACCCGAGCCGTAGTAATAGCCGAACGTTTCTGCTCCGATAATCGGGAGAGTTTCTTGTGTCAGATAAGCGTTGGTTGGAGTGGAGGGAGAGTAGCTCGCCGGGGGATCTGCGTTGTTGTCATTGTAAAAGTTGTCCCCGTAGCTCATGGTGGTCGTATTGTTGTTCGAGTCGGTCGTGGAGACCATTTGACCCGTTTCGTCATAGGCCATCGTGCTGGTGGTCAGATAAGTGCTCCCGCTCACGAGCCTTTGAATTTGCGTCGGATTTCCACGAGTCGTGTAGCCGGTCCCAAAATTGGTGTCGTCGTGATGCTCAACGCCCGTTTTGGAACTTACGCTGCCCGAATCATAGGTGATGTTGGTCTGAGCCACTGTTGTTCCGCTTGCCTGAACAACGATGCTGTTTGGCAGTCCAACCGGCGCGCCGGTGCCATAATTTGTGTAGCTTACAGTAGTCACTCGGTCCGCCGACGAGGGCAGACTTCCGCTGTAATACTTCCACTCCGAGATGGTTCCCGGGTCCCCGTACGTGTCGTAATTGGCCCATTCTGTTGTCCTGCTTATGTTGCCGCCGGGCACAGCGTCCGTTTCTGTTTCTTCAGTTTTGACCTGACTTGCGGTGTTCCAAGTGAGCGACAGGGTTCTCAATACTGTTCCGGAGCTGGATTCGAATTGCTCTTGCGTATCCCAGGCGGCTGCAGGGTTTGAGATATTGAAAGTGTAGATAACCTTGTCACCGCTGGGTTTTTGAATCGAAATCTGATTCTCACCCGAGCTGTTAGCCGGTGTCAGTGTCCACGTGCCAGTACCATCGGACCAGCTTTCCAACCAACTGTTTTCATTACTCGATGCGTCGGTGAAGTCGCCGTAGCTGTAACTGAGTTGTCCTCCGGTGGGAAGCGTTACGCCTGTAAGTTCTCCATAATGTCCAGCCGTACTCCCGCTGTCGTAGCTGAACTGATACTTTGTGCCGTCGGGAAGCTGGATGCTTTGCCAAACCGTGATATTTCCAGAATATTCCGTAACTCCGGATTTACCGAATGCCGTGTGTACGGGAATGCTTTCGGTCGTGACCGTATACGGTGAGGTGCTACCCTGGGAATTTAGAACGTTGTAAGTGATCGTACTCCCGCTCGAACTCACCGTAACGGGGCTGCGCCCCAGCGTATCGATAAAAGTCTCATACCCGTTTTGCCACTGGGGCGTGAAAAAATTACCGTTGCTGTCTTCAGGATAGTTAATCGATCCCGTGTATACGTGTGTGCCCTGCTTATTCCACACATCCCCATCCGAGTAATTTGTGATAGAGAGATAGTAGCCGCTCGAATCTGTCGCATAGCCAGCTGCGCTGGAGGCCCCGTTTCGGCATGCCGTTCCGCTGCCCGACCCCTCCTTTGTAAGCATGTTTGTGGGGAACGCATGAAAAGTTCCATCCGCTGACGTATAGGTGAAATCAGTAAAAGTCTGGAATGTTCCGATAATGTTGCCATATCTGTCGAAACAGGCGCCGTTAGTGACTCTGTAGCCCACACCTCCACCGCTTTCCTGATAGTCAATCAGCAGCCGCCAACCGCTCCACTGGTAGCTAGCGGTTTCGTTTGGCACGTTGTCGGGTTCCCATACGTTTGAGCTCTGCCAGATACGGCTGTCGTAAACGAGTCGAGCGGAATATGTGAGTTTGCCCCGCTGAGCATAAGTTCCCAGCGGAATCTCGATATGCAAATCTCCATTTGCGGCATTGACGTACCCCAGCCTCACCGGAATATCGGTTGAAAAATTCGGGGTTCCAATCATCGTGGTGTAATTCTGCGCGACTGCGGAAGTGATGCCGAAGAATAGGCAGAGAAAGGTGATGGACAAAAACGCGGTCAGGTTGATAAAGCGGACCCGGATTCGGAAATGTGCTTCGTCAGAATTGAATACGCGCATTGGTTTCTCCTCAGCAAATGACCTAGAACTGCGCTACAGCGTGAAATCGGCTGCCGTTAAGCCGCTATTGAAGGAAATCGAATCCGGTGTGAATGTCCAGGTTGTTTGGCCTGTAATTGTGTCCGCGACAGAAAAGGGAACCAATACGCCGTTAACGTTCTGATATTTTGAATAGAGGAGTTGGTGAGTATATGTTCTTAGCACAGGATTGTAGGGATGGATCAGATCTTGCGCGCCGAGGATTAGGAAGCTGCTGGTGCTAATGAAAATATCCCGTTGGGTAAGCGAACTGAATTTGCCCGTGGGATCTGCCGCCGCTGGCAACACTTGCTCAATCTGGATATCGTAGGCTGGCTGTCCATTGAAGGTCTTTTGCCCGGCGTTTATCACTTGCCAGTTCGCGTTCGTGACTGCGGTCAGGACGATAGGCAGCGGCCAGGTGGCAGAAATCAAATTCACCGCATCGCCCCAAGGCATGGCTGAAATCGTTCCGTCCGTGTCCTTCTTTGATCCCCCGGCCAAGCTGACCGCCCATGAGTACGTACCGTTCGAACGGGTATCATCTAGGCGGAAGTTGCTCATACCCAAGCCTCGCATCGTAGCTGCGTCCTGCACCTGCTGACCCGCCCAGTTGTGCGTGATCGTCCCCGTTTCCGTGAAGTCATGCATCGCGGCAATCGCTTGCGAACCGCCCGACGCCTGTAAACATTCGGAAAGTATGGTCAGGGCTTGTGGGTCTCGCGTGGGGGTCGTGGAACTTGGAGATTGCTGGGCCTGGACGGCGATTCCGGAAAGCAGAAGACCGAAAGCGAATAGCGGACCGAGTCGCTTGATACGCATCGGGCACCTCGATTGTTCAGATGGCCAGCACTTCTATTCTTTCGGACAGCACTTGTCAATAACAATATTTAATTAGTACGGAAGTACCATCAGGCGAAAGTGGCCTCGAAAATAAACCTGACTTCATCGGCATAGCAGAACCGTCTGGCCGCGTGTCGGTACTAGGTAATTTTCCCAGTTGACCGAGGGCCATTGGCCAGATTACAAGTGCAGTTCGACCGTGAAAAATGACGACCGTTTCTCCATTCACCGACGCAGGAGTGACTCGGGTCGAAGGCATGCTGAATGCACAACACTGGCACCACAGAACTACTGATTCTGGCTTTACGCTGCTCGAATTGATGATCGTGATAACCATTGTACTCACCCTCGCGGCGATGGCTGCCGTGCGTTATGACCGTACCGTTGCTTACTCCAAAGAAGCTGCGCTGCACCACGACCTCTTCGTGATGCGCCGAGCCATCGAGCAGTACACGTTGGACTATCAGAAGCGCCCGCAATCGCTAGACGATCTGGTTAGCGGTGGATGTCTCAGCGAGATTCCGGTTGATCCGGTAACGGGCGTTAAGGACTGGACAACGGACAGCTCCGACACGTTGCCGACTTCAGACCAAGCATCAGGCGGAATCAGCAATGTGCATTCCGGCGCAGATAAATTGTCGCCGTTTGAACATACCCGCTATAGCTCGTGGTAGGCGCAGCGCGCTTAATCGCGTCCGGCTGAAGCCAGTCCGAACGGCGCATCGCATTTCGATGCCCTATCCCACATCCTTCAGTTGCCGCAGGGCCGTCTTTGGCAAAGTGAGCCCGCGATGGGCGAGCAAGCTCTGCTTTTCTGTCATGACGTGATCCTCATGCCGAGTGCCGAACAGGGATCGGATAACCCAAGGCTTTGCGAATCATTTCTTTTCCACAGCCCGCCCAACACAGATACTTTCGCGGGTCCTCAACCGAGATCGCCAGATTGTCGCCGCTGCGGTCCTGCCCTGCCTCAGCGCACGACGGGCACCGCGTCACGTAATTGCGGCCAACCTTTCGAACCTTGCCGACGTGATCGAGAATCCGGAATTCATGGCTAGAGCTACGAACGAATGACTGATCGGTCATGGATTTTCTTCTTTGGAACTCCGGCGGCATGGACTTGCCGGCAATGAAGCCCAGGAGTTGCCCCTGGCTCAGCTTGCGCAACCGCTGCAAGTAAGCCATCTGTTTTTCCAGGTCGTAGTCCGCCCCGTAAAACCAGTAGCGCCGATTCGCCCCACGATGAATTCCAAGCGGGCCCCGGATCGCGTTTCCGAACTCTCCCCTTCGCAGTTCGTCGTGTTTCGGGAAAACTTCAATCCCCTCGGCTAGCCCAACGCCTTTGATTCGCATTCCAAGTTTCAATGCGAGGTCGTAAATGTAGATTCGGCACTCGCGGGCCAACGCGGGCTGCTCCATAAAAATCCACAGGTGGCCGCCGCGCTTGCTCATCTCGAGGGCCGCTTCCACTTTGTCTTGCTGGAGCGAGTATTGCAGTTTGAGAAGGTCTTCCATCGCTTCGGCATAATCCGCGTCGATGGCGACCCATTTCGATCGTTGCGTAGCGGGATTGACGGCATACAGCCCGATGGTGATTTCGCCTTCGAGGTGCCTCCGAATCGTCTCTGCTGTCAGGCTTAATTCCTCGCTTGTTCCCCTAGCCTTCGGTCGAAAGTAATAGTGGCGTCCGCTCCCCGGGTGGGGCCGTGAAGACTGGAGGGTATAGGCCCCACGATTCACAAACAGCCCCACATACTTTCGAACGACTTCGGGACTAGCCTTTATCGAGGTCTCCACAGCCCCTCCTTTCCGAGGCTTGAAGAGGGATCACGCTCTACCTAAACCCACACCCCGGCTTTGTCAAATAAGTGAGGCCAGTCGCTAGCCCGTTGCCACTACAGGAGTTACGCTGAAAAGAGTTGGGACAAATACGGGGACTCTCGGGTCATACGCCAGCTTTTACTCGGCACAATCATGCGAATCTGGCGCTCTAGTTCCACACGGTCAACCAGCGAAGAATGTGATTCAGGGCCAACACTGCGGCGTTACTCGCGACCAATCCCGGCAGGATGCTGTGCAAAAACAAACTTCCTCGAAGCGGACTTCTGGCCCGGAATAGTTTCCGGGTACGCGACAATCTAGAAAGAAGCCAGAAAGAATTGTGCGATTCGCTACAGGTCACTTTTGTTATGCCTTGGAGGAGGTGTTCCGACCCAACTTCTTTCTCGGCAGACACTTGACGACCGGGGTGAAAGTTCGTACAGTGACGCGCTGCGAGATGCGTGTATTCCATACATAGTGAACCTTCCGAGCGAGGTGGTTGGGGAAGCGGCTTGGGTGTAAAGGAATGAACTTCGAAAACAGCAGCGGACCCGGCCTCCTACCACAAAAAGTTCCTGCATCAGAATTTCTCTTTCGCGATGAAAGAGAGTATGGGCGCCTGCGGAAGAGAATGGAGGAGTTTTCGGAGCAGGATACTTTGGCTATCCTGTGGACGATTGCGCTTCAGAATGCTTTCGAGGAACAGGAAATCGCGCGATACATTCCCGGCGTTGAGATCGTTTCCTATGGCTTCGCCGACCCTGAGGTGGAGGAGGACGCTTTCGGGGCCATCGTTTATACTGCGCCAAGAACGGCGGGTCACGAACAAGCAGCCGAAACCCAAGAGCAGCCGGTCCGCGTTGTTAAAATAGGCAATCTCCTCTTTCCCGCTTTTGTCCGTGAGGCGCGGTGGGAGTTTCACTCGAACCCCGTCCACCCTGCAAATGGGACTGCCACCTGCTGGGCGAGGTCCAAGAAGCCTGCGCTTGGGAACAAAATGTGCCTTCTGACAGCGAAACATGTCGTGGGTGCCCGTGTGCTTGGCAATGCTGTACAGCTGACGCAGGGATTCGGGACTCTTGCAGACCTAGCTCCTGAAGGAATTGATGCAGCGCTGATTCAAGTCCCGAGGTCGGCGCATCCGCACGGCGTAAGCCCGCTGGTATGTCAGAATTTGATTGCACAGTGGACCGACGTCGAGGTGAGGGGCCGGGAATCTGGGGTCATCCAAACAAAAGTCATCGAGGTGACTTCGAGCCGCGGGAGCCTGCACTACAGCATCCCTTTGCGCATCTTTCTAGCGACGCCGGGCCAGGCGGGAGACTCTGGATCGCTAGTCGTCAACGATAAAGGTGAAGGAATTGGAATCTACATGGGATCAGTGACCAGCCCCCAAAACCAGCAGGAAGGGTTCTGTCAACATTTGGGTCAAGCAGTGAATGCGCTTTCTTTGGACTTGATGTTGTAAGGCGGCTTGATCCGGAAATCGCGGAGAGAATCATGAAGAAGAACAGTTCAACGAGTAAACTCGCTAGTGTAGTGGGTGCAAAAGCTAACATCAACGACCCAGGGATCGTGCTGTTTCAGGGGCCGAAGTCGCTATTGAAGGCAGGAGCGGTCGAACTGCAATCCTTTTCTGGGGTGGCGGACAAGATCTTTGGCCGGTCCGTGCAGGATGTGAAGGCGGATTTTGATAGGGTGTCGGGGCAAATCAATCAAATGTTGTCAACTGCGTTCTCGCAGACGCCTGGTGGGCTTAAGCTCGATACGGTGGAAATTGCACTCGGGTTTAGCGCGGAAGGAAAGCTCGCGTTCATAGCGCAAACAGGAGTTGAGGCAACGGTGACTGTAACGTTCAAGAAGCCGTAGGCCGCCTCTGTATTCGGCTACCAGGGATTCCTCCGAACTCATTGGCATGTCTTCGCCCCACAAGAATTATGTGTTACACGCTAGCTCTTGGCAGAAAGCTGTCCCCTGGAAATGGTCTGGAGCGTTGCGAGCAAATTGCCGACAAACCGGAAACTATCCTGAAACGGGCTTCTGGGAAGTTCTGGCCGTATCGCTAGCCATCGCAGGCACTATCGTTTTCAACAAACTGGGGAATCTGCTTCTCGTTCAGAACTAACCCCTAATGGCCTCAGACCCGCTCATAAATGCACGGTTGCGGCACGGCAGCGCATCGACTTCTCCCAGGTAGCAAGAGGGAAAACGTCTGACCTCGATAAGAACTCCACCGAGCAAGCTAGCTCAGGTGAGCAGACGGGTGTCCCTTCGCGCATCACTATTTCAACATTTCGTTTTGCCTTGTTTCTGCCGATTACAGGATCGCGCCTTGCCACCTTTTCTTCCGGCTGACAGTTCCGCGGTGACCGTCGTGTTGATCTTGGAGGCGTCCACTTTGTAGCGGACAGCGGTTCGAATTAGATTCGCCTCCCTGGACAGCGTCTCTGCTGAACTGTATCCCGGGCAGTAAAGGTCCGGGACAATCGCGCAAGTCACAATAAACCGGTTGAGATCTGCCGCGGTCATTGCGCGAATTCGAGCCTCCGCCAGCTTCTCGTGGTCCACCGAACTCCCGCCCCACGAGGTCTTTGTCTTCTTCTCCTCCCAGCCATAGACCTGAAATAGCCGATGATGGTTGTCGTGCCCCAGGCGACGGAAGTAATCCAGTGTAACCATCTCGAAGTCCGCTCGCGCCAGCGCGGCCGGGAGCTTCGCTCGCACAGCCTGCAGAATCCGCGTGCGTGCTTCCTTCTGAACACGCACCGCAAGCGCTAGCTTGCTACGTTGCTCTCGCTCCTGCGGCGAGATTTCGTAGTGGGAGAATTGCCGGTGCGTCTTGCACTTCTCGTCGGTGCAAACATGCATGACCGTTCCAGCTTTGCGACCGTCCACCACGACTGCGACCTGGGTATTCGGACACTCCCCTTCACGCTCCGCTCGACGATATTGACCCTCGTACAAGGTGTTTGGCGCTTTTGTATAGACCTGCCAGGAAGGGCTCTCCGAAATCTGGACTGGCCTCTGTCCGTCTTTCGCCCGGGGTGCAACACGCAGTTCGACAAATTTCTGGACCTTCGCTTTGTGGCAACTCGGATCCGTGCATAGCGAACGATTTTTGATCTCAGGGAAGAGTAGCGGATTATTTCCGGTTCGCTTGGGACACGTTGAGCATGCGCCCGCCGCGGGCAGCAAGTTCGCATCCTCCGTATCGAATGGCGCATGCTTCAGGTCGAGGTGAATTTCGCATTCGATCCACTCCCGAAGCTGACGGACGGTCAGCGCCTCCGCCTTGCGGTCCTTCAAGATCGAACCGGCATTGCGATGTCCCGGAAAGCATTCCATGAGGGCTCTTTGTTGATCGTGGGGCTGGAGCCTCGCGAGTTCCAATGCGTGAGCGACCGTGAGTTTGCCCCCGTAGAACGCGGTTTGCGCTTCAGGGATCAGCTCGGCCAGAGAAATGCGGCCTCTTATATACGCCGGACTTTTCGCAACCTGCGCCGCGATTGTCTCGACCGTGTAGAAGTCCGGTCGCAGTTTCATCAACGACCGATAGCCGATTCCCTCATCTAGCTCGTGGATATTTTCGCGCTGAAGATTTTCGACCAATTGAATTTCACGCGCCTCAGCATCTGTGAGGTCTCGCACGGTTGCGGGTATCGTTTCCTTACCAGCCAGTTTCGAAGCACGAAGACGACGGGCTCCGGCCACGAGTTCGTACATTCCCTCGGCGCCATCTGGTGCCGGCCGCAGAACAATCGGCTGCAACACACCATGCACCTGGATGTCGGCGGCCAGTTCTCGAAGCTGAGACTCGCCAAAGGTCCTACGCGGGTTGCTGGCCGACTCCCGAATTCGGTCCAAAGCGACCGCCTGAACCGTCGTTCCTTCAACGACGCGAAGAAGAGCGCTAACCTCATTCATTTGACTTCCTCCTGTGAGCTTTGAATGGCTAAGAAAATTTCGGTATGAGTATTAGGACGTCGTTATCCGCCTACGCTGCCAAATCGTCTTTGGTTGTTGCTCCAACCCGATGCGATTTGGCTTCGCGCACTTCCCGGCCTTTCAGTAAGACCAGGTCCAAAAACCAGGTTTGGTCGACTTTGCCGAGATTGATTTCCTGCGGATGGTTCCTGAGGAATTCCAGAATGTCCGTCTCGCGAATGCGATGGATGTCCCTCCCATTGCCATCGTGTCGGCGTGTACCTTGAAGATGGTCCTGAAGCCAGCCGTTCTTGAGCCACCCGGAAATCTTGTGATGGTCTTCACCCAGGCACAGTTCTAGATCCCGCATCGTGTAGCCGTCCCGCACCCTTCTTGAAATCTGCAACCGCTTGAGTTTGTTTGTGACGGAACTGACCGGACGGTGCAGTCGCTTTGCAATCGTTGCCGCCGACACGCGGCCCACCAAGTCATCCAAAACATCAAGCTCAGCGCGTGTCCACGGCTTCCGGTCCATGTGCATCGTCAAGCCCAGGCGGGCAGCCTGGCGCTTGATGTACCACCGGGGCAAGCCGGTCAGACGAATCATCCGGTTGAGAACCCGAAAGCGCCGATTCAAGCCCCCGAAGTACTGAGCCTTGAGATAAGCGTCGTATGCAGGCCGCCAGATGTATCTTCGCCTCGCGCTGCGCCGATGTTCACCAGAGGAGGCTGACCCTTGGCAGGTCTGGGCTGGCGGATGACTTTCTTGCAGGTCTTCTGGAATCGCCTTATTACAGACCATGGTATTCATTACGGTTTTCCTTTGAGCACAGAGCCCCCTGTTCCGAAAGAGCCAAGTGTTGGGAACGGTGTGGCCAGTACTTCGCTGGGGATGTACGCTGCGAAGCGGCGTGCACTTACTCGTCGTGAGTCAATCAATGGGGAGTGCCGAGATGGGAATCCTCACGCTTTACCGCCAATTCTCGGCGGCACGTCGGCCTCTCTCCAAATCCTCCCAGCGCACCACCACTCTTGATAGGTTTCTCCGACCGTATCTGGAGCCACACGAACGTAGGCCCCGCGCGCATAGGACAGCGCCGCAGCAAAACGCGACGCGTCCCTCAAGCACATGGGCCGAGAACGATAAACGGGCCGGATTTCGTCCGGTTCTCCGATAGCAGCGGTGTTTTCAGACTCGATTACGCAGAACTGGCTTGTTGAAATCATGCAGTGCCCCTTTCCAGGATTGTCGTGGGGAATTTGAAACGCGGTGGTCCAGGGAAGGCGACCGACGTGAACGCATCTGTGGGTGGGTCTGCTTGCTTGTCGGTGGCTACCAGGGATGAAGTTAGATCCTACGAGGATTTTTCTGTTTTCCCGGAAGGATCATCTGTTCTGCCCAGAGTTTTCGTGCCCTGGCGATCCGCTGATCCAGTCGAGCAGCAAAGAAATGAGCACATCTTCGGAGCTCAGGCTCCACCCAAGTGGGACTGAACTGGGGGACATTCGAAAGGCTGATGCTTAAGCCCGTGAGCAAGAATGAGTACGCGGACACAGCGACGATCGGCGCTTCATTCTTTTCGCGGAGCGGGCACAATCGAACGAGGGCCTGCAGGCGGGTGAGGTCCTCTGACGAAGGGACTCCGTTTCCCATAGTCATTGAGTCCGACACGTTTTTGGTGAGCTCGTTTCTTGACGCCTGGGCGAGCCACCACCGGCAATAAGCCACGAACAGAGACATTGATAGCAGGGCTAAGGGCAGCAGAACGATTGCGCGGATCATGTTGGTAAGCTCTTGAAGGTTGCACCACAGCGAGTTCGTAGAACGTCAGGGGCTGACGTGATCGAGGTTGCAACCCAGAGGCGTAAGGCAGTCCAGATCGTGAGGGCGGGAGCGGATACACGCGATCTGCAACGGCTCATCCCAGTCAGGATTGAAAACGAGAACTCGCACCACGAGCGTGCCGTCCTGCTCTTTCTTTCCCTCGACTGCGATGGAATCCCATATTTCCTGGGCACCGTTACGCAGCACGCGTTGACCCAATTTGACCCAGAGTGAATCTGTTTCCACCAGAAATTGGCCCGCCTTATCCGCATCGCAACTCACGCGGAATCCGGCTGCGTTTACAGCGGCGTCTGCTTCTGTTCTACCCATTTTGACTGTCTCCCGAAGGTTTCCTGCCATCAAATCCTCGCAATGGCATCCAGCTAATCTGCTCGTGGTATTTCTGCTCGTGACACTCTAGAACCGATGGCATGGACAATCAAGCCAAATTCTTCCGTCAGCTAGGCCAGCGAGTGAAGGAACTTCGGGTGAAGCACGGCTATACGCAGGAAGACATGATCTCGCTCGGGTTTTCAGCGAGGCACTGGCAACAGATCGAAGCCGGGAGGCCGATCACACTCACGACGCTTCTTCGGATTTGTCGTGTGTTTTCAACCCCAATGGAGAGGGTGGTCAGGGGTTTGGACAAAGGGTTTTACAAAAAGTAGCGGAGAGCGGCCTCTCGTGACCGATCGCTCGCATTACCGAATCGGAGACGCGTGCGTTCGGGGATCGAGCCCCGATTTTGAGGTTCAACAGCTTAGCGACCGACCAGAGCGGGACGAGCAGAATGGGTTCGTGCTTAATTTCAAGGGAATCATTGGTCTTCGAAACTCAAAGGCCCATAGCAATCGTCTGTTAATGATCCGATGCGAGCCCACGAGTACGTGGCGATGGCGAGCCTGCTGGTGCGCCTGCTTGAGATTGCCCAAAAATGAGGTTCAGCTTTTTCTGTCCCAGGTGGAAAACGGGATTGAGATAAGGTGATAAGGTCTAGTTATGTCGAGGCGTTCTCACGGGAGGGGAGTACCCAGATCCAAAGAAAATCTTCTGACAAAACTTAGGGAGCAAACGGATTTCCTGCTCGCGTCTGCACGCGGCTTCTACGATGGCAATTTCGCAGAAAGCCTGAGAATTGCCGCGCATCTCCGCACGCTCGTGCATGAGAGCGGGACTAATAAGCCGTTGCTAAGACAAGTTCGCTCAGACGGTCTTGATTTGCAAATCTTGGATAATGTGGGCGAAACGAAACGTGCAGGTGAAGAAGTATTTAGTTTTTCTGTTGGACTTAGGGTTGACAAACCTGCTGTCTTCCCTTCGGTTGACCTTGAGTCAACCAATTATAAGCGATGCTCAATAGGCGCGTGGTGGAACCGTCAGGTATTCGCATTTTGGTCTCAAGGCCAGCAAGGATTTTCCAAGTGGATGACGTACACCCGGAAGCAGGTCATTCTAATTCTTGCGAATAAAGAAGGCGGCGCGCACGTAGATTCAGAGATTGACCCTGCTTACGCCATTTTGCTTACTGACCAACCGTTGCACTTCGAATTCGATGGAATAGCAGTTAAGACGCCTGACCTGGCAAAATTTCTGACGGCTCAATCCGATGTCGAAATGCTGGAATGCCTTAGGCGTAATTTCTTTTCTGATCTGGACGTGCCTCCAAAGTGGGATGTCGGCATAGTCCCGCCGATATCAGTGACTATGGATCACGTTTCCGGCACTGTCGTCCGGGTACTGCCTCCAACACTTCCCGGACCACAGGTCCGAATCACGAAAAGACCCTAAGCCCGCTTTAGGTGATCGTATCGGGCTAGAAGCTTCGCAAATTCCTAGTCCCGCATAGTCCGCTGGTCCTCGCCCCGTCGAAATTTCCGTGGCCGTCACTCAACGATGACTACCTAACCGAGGAACAGAAAAAGGGGCACGAGGCAGCCAATGCGGCTGCCTCGTTAGCCCCTGGGGTCCGACGCTTGCATCTTTGGTCAGGCGGCGATCAGTTCAATCCGACGGTCGAAGCTTCGAGAAAGGATGCCAGCTTCGCGGTGGCCTTGAACTGGGGAATCGGATCGAGGTCCTTGAACGCGCTCGTGAACGCATTGGAAAGACTCCATGTCGTCCGCGGAGCGAATTCCTCCACGGTTGGATTGAAGTAGAGGTCGTGGACGCACCGAGCGAGGTGCTTGGGAACGTCCAACTCGCCCTGAACGAACGCATGGTAGATGATCAGTTTTGCCGATTCATCCGAAATCCGCGTGGCCTTCCAGGCCTGCACCTGTCTCTTCATCGGCTCGAAGTTGCGCTGAATACGGTCGATGCCGATCGAAAGCACATCGACGAGACTCAAGTGTTTGGTGTGCTTCGCGAGTACCGGCGTGAAATCTCCGTGAAATGCCATGTTGTCGCACACCAGCACGCGATAGCCGACGGTCAGCGCCAACCGCATGGATTTGTCGTTGGAATTGCGGATGCCTACGGAAAACCGGCATCCGTCAAACGTGGTTTCGAGATCGAGGACTCCGAACATCTTCATGCCGTCGCTCGATACGGCGTATTCCTCACGAATCGCCGAGATGTGTCGAAAGCCGAGACCCTCGACCAGAGCTTCGACAATCTGGTTGTGCGGAATGGGTTGGTGTGTGGGGCTCGCTTCAGGAGTGGGGATCAGCTTGAGTTCTTCTCGCGTGATCTTGGAACTCCCGCAATGAGCCAAGAGTTGTGCTTGCTCCATCTTGTATCTCCTTGTGCGCCGGTTAAAACCGGCGAGGTGTAGTGAATGCAAAAGTCATACGAAAGTGGAGTAGCGACCCACATCGGCCCCGAGTCATGCGGAGCCGCTCGCGAGGGCGGCGCTGAAGCGTTGACAGGGGAGTGTGCGGGCCGGGTATTCAGCCGCGAAATTGAAACTTCGGGATGCCGACGCTGTAAGGAGAAGCGGAAGGCCCATCGGGCGCACCGATATCGCGAGGTGTGCCAGAGTCCCGCGCGGTCAGAGACCCCGTGCACGCACGCAGACACCTCGCGCGGGAACCGGGAGGTCCCTGGTTTGCCCCGGACAGAACTGGTCCGGGGACGCATCGGGAAGTCTAAGGACGCACGCCGGTGACGAACGAACCAGGGAAATCGGACAGACCCGTAGTACCTGGGAAGTCTCCGAACAACACCGAACGCGTTCCGCAAGGGCCGCCGGTCGCGGAGGGGACGGAGGGAAGGGGTCTGGCCAAAGGAAACCTGCGACAGCAAAACGCGTCCCGGACACCGAGCCGGACCGACGCGCCCAGTGCGCTGGAGCGGGTACGTCAGGCAGCAGAACGGGATAAGAAGTTGCGGTTTACAACGCTCCTGCACCACATCTACGACCTGGACACGCTGCGCATGGCTTACTCTTCGCTGAAGAGAGAAGCCGCGCCGGGCGTGGATGGAGAGACGTGGCGGCACTACGGCGAGGAACTGGAAAGAAATCTCCAGGACCTTTCCGAACGGCTGAAACGCGGAGCGTACCGAGCCAAGCCGGTGCGTAGGGTATACATCCCCAAGGCCGACGGGCGGCAAAGGCCGCTCGGAGTGACGGCGCTGGAAGACAAGATCGTCCAGCGCGCGGCGGTCGAGGTGCTGAACGCCATCTACGAAACGGACTTTCTCGGCTTCTCGTATGGGTTCCGGCCTGGACGCAGCCAGCATCAAGCGCTGGATGCGCTCTACACGGGACTGCTGACGAGAAAGGTGGACTGGGTGCTCGATGTGGATATCAAAGGCTTCTTCGATGCGATTTCGCACGAATGGCTGGTGAAGTTCGTCGAGCACCGGATTGCAGATCGGCGCGTCGTGCGGCTCATCCAGAAATGGCTGAACGCCGGCGTGCTGGAAGATGGGAAGCGGATACGGGTGGAAGAGGGGACGCCGCAGGGCGGAAGTGCTTCGCCGCTGCTGGCGAATCTCTACCTTCATTACGTGTTCGACCTGTGGATTCAGGCCTGGCGTCGGAAGCGAGCGCACGGGGATGTGATCGTGGTGCGGTTCGCGGACGACATCGTGGTCGGATTCCGGGATCGAGCGGATGCCGATCAGTTTCGGGCGGAACTCACGGAACGAATGAAGAAGTTCCACCTGGAATTGCATCCCGAGAAAACGCGGCTGCTGGAATTTGGACCGTATGCGATCACCAATCGGCAGCGGCGCGGAGAAGGCAAGCCGGAGACATTCGACTTTCTCGGCTTCACGCATATCTGCGTGAGGAAGAGAAGCAACGGAATGTACACCGTGCTGCGGCAGACGATCCGCAAACGAATGCGCGCGAAGCTGAGTGAGGTGAAAGCCGAGCTGCGGCGGCGCATGCATGATCCCATCCCGGAAGTGGGACAGTGGCTTCGCTCCGTGGTGAGTGGACACTTCCGCTATTACGGTGTGCCCATGAATACCGCGGCGATGAAGGCCTTCCGGTTCCAGGTGGGTTGGCACTGGTATCGCACGCTTTCGCGGCGCAGCCAGAAAGGCCGACTCCCGCTGGACCGCCTGCGCCGACTCGTGGAGCACTGGCTGCCTCCGGTGCGTCCCTACCATCCGTATCCCCTGCAACGCATGAACGTCATTACCTGAGGCAAGAGCCGGGTGCGGGAAATCCGCTCGCCCGGATCCGTGGAGGGGGTTATGAGCAATCATGATCCCTACTCCGACTCAGTGGAATGGATCGACTCGAAGATCCCCGGAGAGAACTTGTTCACACACGTAGACCTTCGGGTTCTTTGCGACGCCGCAAGAACACCTCGGCGCAACCAAAGGGCGGAAATACTGGCGAATTGATGTTGAAGATGCCGCGACCGCAAACGGAGGGTTAGAAGCGCAGCGGCATCAGAATATAGCGGTGCTGCGCGGCCTCAGTGCCAGAGGGTCGGAATTCGGCGGCACTTTCGGCGTCCTTCACTTGCATCCGGATCGAAGTCGCTGCGTCTACAGTTCGCAGAAAATCCAGCAAATATCTGGCATTGAAACCGATGTTCAGGATTTCGAGTCCATAATCGGTCTCGACGTATTCTCTTGCTTCACCGTATTCCGGTGAGCTCGCCGATATTTCGAGCCGATCCTTCTCCAAGACAAACCGCACGCCGGACACCCGATCATCCGCGAGGAGCGAAACTCGTCGAACAACGTCCTCTAACTCTCCCGGCTTTAATTCGACTGCCTTTCCATTCTCTTTCGGCAAGACTGCCTCGTAATTGGGGAACTGGCCGACCAAAAGGCGTGAAGCCACAAGGCGTGGACCGAGGGCGAAGTAGAGGTGTGATTCGTCCTTCGAGATATCCACCACCGCTTCTTCCTCTGCATCTTCCGCGAGACGGGGAAGCAATGTCAGTGCTTTCCGAGGGATGAGAATGGAAAACTCGGCCTTCAAATCCGGGATTTGCACCTTCCGTTCCGCAAGAGCCAATCGGTGACCATCCGTTGCAACCATCGTCACACCGTCGGGCTTCAGCTTCAGAAGAGCTCCGTTCAGAACGTAGCGGTTTTCCTCCCCCGACACGGCAAAGCAAGTCTTCTCGACGCAGTCCGCCAACAGCCTGGCAATTACTTTTGCCATCGGGTCGGGCACGGTTGCGAATTTCGGGAAATCACTTTTTGCCAGACCGACGAGCTTGAAGGAAGACCTTCCGTAGGTTATCTGCACCGAGTGGTTCTCCAGGCTGCGGCAGCGAATCTCTCCGCCTTCTGCGGAGCGGACGATCTCCAAGAACCTCTGGCCCGGAACCACCGCCGCGCCCTTTGTCTTCACCTTTGCCTGACAAGTTGTTCTTGCTGCGATCTCCAAGTCGGTTGCGGTGAGTCTCAGTTCGAACCCCTCTGCTTCCAAAAGAAAATGAGAGAGTGTGGGGATCGTGCTTCGTTTCTCCACCGCGTTGCGAACAAAATTCAGGACGCCGATAAGATCGGACTTCCCAGCAAAAAAATCCATTGAACGTATCCTTTCTGTCTCCATACCAAGAGACACTCGTAGAATCGCGACCGCGAGCACCAGCGGAACAAAGAAACACGCCCGGCGTTTCGCAACGTCTTACGGGAGCGGCTCAATCCCTGACTGTTGCTATAGATCCCCGTCACTAAACCCGTCGCATTCGTTGCCGTTGAACTCGGAGACCGTTTTACTTGCCTCCAGCCCTTCGGACTGTCAAAGTGGGCACACACAGCCGGGAGGCCCACATGGGCAAGGTAGAAGCGGAAATCGAAGCTTTTATTACGGATCCTCTTCTGCAAAAGCGGCTAGCCAAATACATTGTCCAGCGATGCGTTCGGAATTCTGTTCTCGAGGACTTGCACGCCGGAATTGTGCCCGACTCGAAGGCGGGAGACTGCTCAGACGTGGTGGATCCACGCCACACGGGGAAATTCCTTGGAGTCGCCTCTCTCGTTTCAATGACGTGGAGATGAAGGCGCTCATGATCGATGTCGTCCAGCGAACGTATGAGTTCGTTCGCGAATTTTTCAATGCGGACTCTAGTGCGCACCTCCTTATCCGACTAGCATCGAAGGATCCTGTTCCGCAATGGGAAGACCCGAAGTGATATTTTGTAAAAAGTGCCCTCTGCGCGCAGAGGCTAAGAGCATCCGCTCGTACTTCCGCAGTTCACGCATTTGTAGCAGGAGCCATTCGGCACCATAAGCGTGCCGCAAGTTGCGCACGAGGGGGCGTCACCTCCGACCTTGGCGCTGCCGTTGGCTTGGTCACCGGGCTCGCGCTCTTTCGCGTTCACAGGCGATGAGGCCATTGCCGGTTGACTCAGCTCATGCGCCCCTACGTCGGCTCGCGGTTTGAGATACTCGCGTGAGATAAACTTGCTGCCAAGCCAACGGGCGAGGTAATCAAGAATCGAGCTGGCGTACCGGATGCTGGGATTCTCCGTGAATCCCGAAGGCTCGAAGCGTGTGTTAGTGAGCTTATCCACCAAGATGCGCAGCGGCACGCCGTACTGCAAACCGATCGAGATTGAAACCGCGACACCATCCATGAAGCCCGACAGCGTGGAGCCTTCCTTGGCCATTTTGATGAAGATCTCGCCCGGCGTCCCCTCTTGGTACATTCCGACGATGATGTAGCCTTCATGACCAGCAACCAAAAATTTGTGCGTGATGGATTTCCGTTCGTCAGGCAGCTTTCGCCGCTGCGCACGGGCGAACAGATCTCGCTGTTCCGCCGCTTCAGCGCCGAGTGGCTCCCCCTTTGCTTCGTTCTGCTCGACAACGGGAATGCCCAACCTTGACGTCGAATCGCTTTGAGCTGCTGTTTCCACTTCTACCTCCCTCGTTTGCCTAAGATTTCGTCGTTCCAGCTGCGACTGATGCCACTGAGAAATGTGTATGCGAACAGCCATAACAGATCGATCCAAGGGTTGCCGCTTGGACTGCCGGCGCAAAAAGTACTGGAATCTCACGCTCCTCCCCGGCACGCGACCAGAACCGAGGCAGGCCAGGACCACTGGAGGGCCTCTTTTCACCTATCCGCTCCTCATCAAGGAATCCGTTCACACCGCGAAACACAACTCCGTTCTGTAGCGGAGCCCGTCTGGCGTTCCTCATTTTTCCTGGCTCGTGCCGCGTGATCAGCAATTGGCAGGTTCGGCCGGTTCGGAACAGCTCGATTCGCAGAAGAATCGGGGCGATCACGACTGCATGAAGGCCATTGACCCCGACAGTGTCAATCGGATGGAGATACGGCAACGGCTCCCCGGCGGGACCGCAGAAGGTAACGTATCGGCCAATCTCCTTCACCGACCCACCCGATTCGATTCCGCGTACCACATATCGTCGCGCCAAGTGCTGGTGTTCGAGACTTACGTGGGATTGCGCCAAAATACCTACTCTCTCCAAGTGGCGGAGAACGGTCCTGGACAATGTGAGTCCGCGATGTGAGAGGACGTCTTGTTTTTCGACCATCCCATTATCCTCACGCCGACCGTCGAGCCGGTATCGGACAACCCAAGGCTCTACGGATCATTTCCTTTCCGCAGCCCGCCCAACAAATGTACTTACGCGGGTCTTCGATAGAGATTGCCAGATTGTCGCCGCTGCGGTCTTGCCCGGCGTCGGCGCAGGACGGACACCGCGTCACGTAATTCCGCCCGACCTTTCGAACCTTGCCGACGTGATCGAGAATCCGGAACTCATGGGTAGAGCTGCGAATGAATGACTGGTCGGGCGCGGATTTTCTTCTTTCGAACTCCGGTGGCATGGTCTTGCCGGCAATGAAACCCCGAAGTTGCCCCTGGCTCAGCTTGCGCAACCGCTGCAAGTAAGCCATCTGTTTTTCCAGGTCGTAGTCCGCCCCGTAGAACCAGTAGCGCCGATTCGCCCCACGATGAATTCCAAGTGGGCCCCGGATCGCGTTTCCGAACTCCTCCTGGCGCAGTTCGTCATGCTTCGGGAAAATCTCAATGCCTTCGGCCAGGCCAATGCCCTTGATTCGCATTCCAAGCTTCAACGCCAGGTTGTAAATGTAGATTCGGCATTCGCGGGCCAACGCGGGATGTTCCATAAAAATCCAAAGGTGACCGCCCCGTTTGCTCATTTCGAGGGCCGCTTCTACTTTGTCCTGGTGCAGGGAGTACTGCAGTTTGAGCAGGTCTTCCATTGCATTCGGGTAGTCCGCGTCAATGGCGACCCATTTCGAGCGCTGCGTGATTGGATTGATGGCATACAGCCCGATGGTGATTTCGCCTTCGAGGTGCCTCCGAATCGTCTCTGCTGTCAGGCTTAATTCCTCGCTTGTTCCCCTAGCCTTCGGTCGAAAGTAATAGTGGCGTCCGCTCTCGGGGTGGGGCCGTGAAGACTGGAGGGTATAGGCCCCACGATTCACAAACAGGGCTGCATACTTTCGAACGACCTCCGGAGTGGCTTTAATCGCGGTCTCCACGTCTCCCTCCTTTCGCCGAGCTTCCCGCGAAAGAGGCCCGGGCTCTACCTAAACCCATGCTCCCCGTTTGTCAAATAAGTGAGGCGTGGCTGCTAAGTCTCTGTTGAGAAGGGAGTTCCGGGACTAAGAGTTGTGCAGAAGTGTGGATACCCGCTTACGCGGGCAGGGCAATCGTTGCCGAAGCTGTCGGATGACTTCGCTGCGGTCGGGAACCAGGCGTCACAATCCACGGCTGCCCCGCCGTAAGCAGCCGTGGCTGCTCCACGAGGTCCAAGAACCGGCATTCGCGGACCAAACGGTCGAAATCGCTGACCGTATATCCGCCGAACTTCTCGTCATCAAAGTCCACCCAATACCAGACCCGTGCACGGCGGTCGTAGACGTAGAACGCTCCTGACTCGGCATCCCCTGGCACAACAAGGAACATGAACAAGGCCTTTGGGAACTGGACCCATTTCGCGATCTTCGGGTGGTCAGTTACATCCAGCAATCGAGCGACTGCACCATCTGAGCAGTTCACAGCCTCGTCCGCTGCGTTTCGAAGATCGAGCACCCGCATCACATTCATTCTTCCGAACATCTCTGCCTCCCTTCAAATCAAATGTAGAATGAACACAAAAACTTCAAGTCTTGAGTTGGCATCCTTGGCGAGTGACCTTCCTTTTGCTGGGGGCCTGTGCTAGCGTTTCTTGCCATCCCAGACGGTCAAGGCCAGCCGTTACCAAGGAGGGGCACGATGGTTATCGGAGATCGCCTCCGATTCATTCGCGAGGAAAAGCAACTTTCGCAAGGGGATATCGAAAAGCGCACAGGCTTGCTCCGCTGCTACATATCCCGTGTGGAAAACGGCCACACCGTGCCAGCGGTCGAAACAATTGAAAAGTTTGCGCGAGCTTTGGAGATTCCCGTGTACCAGCTCTTTTACGATGGGGACAAACCACCCGCGCCTCCGAATCTTCCCAAGAGGAAGACGGGAGAGGAAGTTGCATGGGGCAGTACCGGAAAAGATGCTCGGTATCTAACAAGGTTTCGGCGGCTCTTAGCGAAAACAACTGATAGCGATCGAAAACTTCTCCTTTTGCTGGCGCAGAAAATAGCTGACCAAAGGCCACTGTACTCCCGCAGCCAAGCTCGTCGCAAACCTGGAGGGTGAAGTGCCCTGATCGGACCGGCTTTTTTGTACCAACCCTAGGGTGAGTTTTCGGCTCTTTGCATCCCCATGAAATCGCGGCTAGCCGCGATTTCATGGGCGAACTCCTTCGGCGTCCGCTCCCCGAGGGCCCGGTG
>Ga0209061_1002289_pt1 | contig 25228 bp, 16 predicted proteins | sample Coa_R1_10_FD_187157 | JGI IMG/M metagenome (GOLD analysis project Ga0209061, IMG submission 187157) | Surface soil microbial communities from Centralia Pennsylvania, which are recovering from an underground coalmine fire - Coalmine... | ecosystem: Environmental > Terrestrial > Soil >...
CGCCCGCACCATGCCACTTTCCGGATGCTCGATCTGCTGATCTGGAGGCAGATGCAGGCGCGTTTGGACCTCGACGCGATCGAGCAGGCGATAGTCTTTGCCACGGGTGACATACGCCAATCCTGCCAGAGCCGCAAGCACGGCTCCTGTCCCATATTGGCCATCTAAACGCACCAGCGTTTGTATTTCGGCAACGTGGTGGCTCTGCACATAGGACTGGATCGCTGCCACGGCACGACGCAGTTCCTTGCGATACGCTCCATTGCCAGGATTGCCAAAGGTGCCGAGCCATTGATGGGTATGGGCTTGCAAGACGGTGGTACGGGTACGCACGATTTCTCCCCGCTTGCGTCCCGTGTAGCCAGGAGCACAGAGGGGACGCAAGCGTCGCACTGGCGTTGGCCGATCTGCGGTCACCGGCAACGCTCGTTGACGAGCCGCCTCGCGCGTGCCATCGATGTCAAACACCAGGAAGTGGTTGCCCTGCCGATCCCAGAGGCCACCTGGTTGTGGCTCTTTCGTCAGGGGACGAGCCAGCAGATCCTGGAGAAACAGGGTCCGCAGGCTTTCCACACTCGCCTGGTCCAGGGCGGCGAGAAAACGGCTCAGGGTGGAACGCGCTGGGAGGCGATCGCGTCCGAAGAGTGCCATAAACGCGTTGGCCCAGGGCTTCGTCCGCTCGTAAAAGGCTTCCAGCGTCCGTTCTCCGCTGATCGCGTAGCCGAAGAGCACCGCGACAAAATCGATCACGTCGTAATGGCCGAAGCGGCGACGGGCAAAACGCACTTGTTCACTGATCCGTTCGAGCATCTTTTGCTGGTTCAGGTAATGTACCAGCAGCGTGACCTCCCCGAACCAGGATGGAACCGAGGGAACCGACTGCGCTGAGGTCTGGATTTTGACCAGCGAATGGGTGATAGTAGTCATTGAGCCTCCTTCTCAAAGGATTGTTGCTTTCTTTCCTTTTAAGAAGGCTCATTTCTTCCCTCCTCCGCAACCCTTTGCAACCTCGTTGCGCAACTCGTGGGACCTGCGAGCGGTCCGTGGATGGCTCGAACCCTGGGTCTTGCTCCAACGGTTTTGGCAGGCGTGGTCGCCACAGCCCCCACCGCTCCCACTCCAGCAGCTCCTTGAGCATCTCTGGCGAGGCTCCCCTCTCTATCTGTATGCCACCTATTGACCCGAGTCAACAAAGTTGCGCTACAGCGGTCTTCACAAAGATTGAGCTTTTGTGACATGATGAAAGTATGAAAGCCTACTCATACGATCTGAGGCTGCGTGTGCTTCGCGCAGTGAATCAGGGACGACCACGAGCAGAAATCGTGGCGATGTTTGCGATCTCCATAGCCACACTCAAACGCTACCTCAAGCGCCAACGTGAAACAGGCGATGTGCGAGCGAAGCCGATCCCAGGACGCCCGGCGAAGAAAGGTGCGGCTCTGCAAGCGGGACTCTTATCTCAACTCGATGCGTACCCCGATGCGACGCTTGCAGAACAGTGTCAAATTTGGGAAACCACTCAGGGGGTGCAGGTCAGTTCTGCAACGATGAGCCGTGCGATCCAACGCCTGAACTGGACGCGCAAGAAAAAGACGTTGCAAGCAAGTGAACAAAAGGAAGAGGAGCGCGCAGCTTGGCGAGAACAAGCCCGGGCACTTGATGCAAGGAAACTGATCTTCATTGATGAATGCGGCTCGAACATTGCCTTAACCCGCTTGCATGCTCGATCTCCGAGAGGGAAACGAGTGTACGGTACCGTTCCACGTAATAGACGAGCCAATATTACCCTCCTCGCTTCTCTCTCGCTCCAGGGCATGGGCGAAGCGCTTATCCTTGAAGGGTCTGCGGATGGTCAAGTCTTTGAGATTTACATCGAACAGATTCTGGCACCGAGCTTGCAAGGGGGGGCAAATCGTGATCATGGATAATTTGAGCACACATATCGGAGAAAAGGTTCGGCAAGCCATCGAAGCACGGGGATGCCAACTCCTGTTTCTTCCTGCTTACTCCCCCGACTTGTCACCCATTGAGGAGGCATTCTCTAAACTCAAAGCCTTTTTACGCCAGGTAGGAGCGCGAACGCCAGAAGCGTTGCAAGAGGCGATTGGGCAAGCTCTCCTCACGATCACAAAGCACGATGCTCTTGGTTGGTTTACGCATAGTGGTTACCTCGGAAGCGCAAGCCCAAAAGCACAGGGATCTCTTACTCATGCAGAAAACAGAGCTACACCTCTCCTATGAGGTCAGGAGCCTCATCCGCGCTGCGTCCGTTGCCTTCACCCTTGTTTCCTGGAGACCATTCAGTGCCATTGAGCACGGTAGAGATCGCGCAAAAGGGCAATCTCAGCACCATGACCCAGAAGCTCTTGATTCACCCACCAGATGATATCGAGGAAAGGGATGTTGGGGTCTAACCCTCTGGGGTACTGACTGTGGCCAACCTGATCCAGGTCTTCATCCAGTGTGTCTGTGAGCACGGATCGCCAGTTCTCCGTTGCAGCAGTCAGGGAGAGAATGGCTGCCTGAGCAGTGGAAGCAATCTCGTAGTCATCCCAGGCGAGCGATCGGCTGCCAGTGGTGTAGTCGGCGCGCTGGATCAAGCCGTTGGTCAAGTGACACATCCGCCAGGCAATGGTCGTCACTGGAGGTGGCACGGGTTCCGGGCGATTGAAGTCCATGACCCAGGAGCTCTTGCCAAAGGGTTTATTCGTTTGGCAGTGCTCTCGCAGGCGAAGACTCCAGCAGCCAGGGACAGGCTCCCAGAGATACTCGTCTTCAGTCAAACCTTGCAGGCGCGTAATGAGACGATCCCGCGCATCATCGAACTGCTTAAGGAATGGCTCTAATCGTGGTGGAAAGGTCATGCTCACATCTCCCTCCTCGTGAGCAATACACGAGATGCAGGCAGCGTTTCAAAGAAAGCGCCTCAAAAACTCTCGGACAAAGGAAAAAACTTTTCTTTCCCTTTCATCCCTTATCTTATTTGACAATGCGGTAAGAATAAGCCCTCATTCCAGGGATTCTGGCAAAAGTTCCCTCTGCTCTTGCTGGTTCAATCTTTCCGAGCACCGCTGTAGAAAAAGTCCTCCGGTGGCAGGTGGGTAGCAGAAAGGGAGAGGTAGGGATAGAAGGGAAGCAGGCGAGAGAGAGGGGTAGGCAGGTCTTTTGCAGCCAAACGGCCGAAAAGTATATGGTCAAACACACAGAGAGAGCTGGCCTATCGCGGGCCTTCTCCTCTCGAATGCCTTGCGTCCTGGAGTCGTCGGACTGGCGAAAACGCTCTCTGTCGAGCTGGTTCCTTACCACATAACGGTGAACAATATCTGTCCAGGGCGCATGCTCACCGACCGCCTCCGCCAAAGGTCTAGCGTCCAGGAGCGCATAGCACAAGGATGAACAGAAGAAGAAGCATTAAGCGAACTGGCCAGGGATATTCCCCTTGGAAGAATCGGCAACCCTCAAGAACTCGGCGCTCTCGTTGCCTTTCTGGCTTCCCAGCAAGCAGGATACATCACTGGCACCACGATTCAAATAGACGGCGGTTTGATCCAAAGTCTTTTTTAATGCCGCTTGTTTTCCTGTGAGGAGAGAAATGCCAGGTACGCATCCAACGCCTTCAGGTGAAAATAAAATCTTTATTTACTTTAATGCTGCTATTCTTCTAACTTACTGGGCTGATGGTTGTATCTTCTTATCTAAGGCAGCTAAAATCACTGCGGGCGGCACTTGATTCCTGGGGGGGTAGGTTTCTGGTTCATATATGACCAGGACTCCCTGCCTCTTGAGCAAGCGCACACTCCTGTGAAAAGCATGGTTCGTATCAAGACCTCCCCCGGTCATAAAGCAGGGAACCGCCACAATGGGCATATGCAGTCCGGTATACTCACTGAGCAAGCCCACCGCAAGCGTATCACTGATGCCCAGCGCCCACTTATTCATGGTATTAAAGGTGGCAGGAAAGACCACAATGGCATCGGCACGCGGTAAGACATCTGGCTCATCGGGGTGCTTATACTCGCTTCTTACCGGATGCCCCGTCATTTGTTCGAGCACCGATGCGTCAACAAACTTGTGGGCCTGGGGGGTAAGAATCACGCACACATCCCACCCGGCCTGCTGCGCCACCGGCACAAACGTGTAGATCAGCGGGGCCGAAGAGCTGGCACAGGTAATCACATAGAGCACCCCACGATTGCTCTGCTTTCTCTCACTCATGGCATTTCTCGTGGAACAAGCAAGGAAAGAACAGTTGCCATACGCCCATCCAGTTCCCGTACATAAGGAGTGTGATTCCAGGGTTCAAGGGCACGGCGCACACTCAGCACACGCTGAAACACCCTGACTGATTTCGTTTGCTCGATGTATGAGAGAGATTGGTTGGCATATTCACATGCTTTCTTCACCGACGCTTGCTGCACATACGTGAGGGCTAGATCAGCCAGAGTGATAGATCTATGGTGATTTTGCGCCGATTCCTCTAAAGCATCTAGCGAGGCTAAATAGGTATTCAGCGCAGATTGAGCTTCTTGAGGCTGTCTTAGACGTAAGAAGCACGTTCCTCTAAAACCCAGAAGTTTCAATGGGCTATGGAGTGCATAGGCTACGTCTTCGGCAAACGCATATGATATCTTCCCCGGCAGTCCTCGATCCAGGGTGTCTTGAGCACGCGAGAGAGCATCAAGGGCCGATGGGATATCTCTCATGTTAGCATACGCTTCTCCCTGGATGGCCCACAGCCACGAACAAATGACATCAGCAGCATTCCCTGCTGTTAATCGATGGGCTTCTTCTAGTAGTGGGAGCGCCTGCTCAGGCACACGATCATAAATGGAAACGAAGCTTTTTCGCCCCAAAATTACTGCCTGCAATACCTCGTCCTGGCTTTCTTGTGCTGTCTGAAAAGCAGCATCATAGTATTTTTCCGCAGTAAAGCCATTGCCCGCATTAAAGAGAATATCCCCTATGAGGAGCGCGGTTTCAGCAGCGATGAGGCAAAGATGTGTGTATGTGGACTGTGGCTGAGAACGCTCTAGCAGTTGTGTAACAGCTTTCAAATGCCCAGAAACCTCGTAGAGCAACTCATGCCAGGTCGCCCCCTCTAAATGTACGAAGTCGTATCGCTTCTTGCCGGTGATTGCCCCAAGGGCAGCAAGCGTCGATGCATCGACAGAGGAAGAAGCTTTCAAAGCACTTGTCAGCCTCTCCAGTACATCCAGATCAAGAGAGGTATAGGGAGAAAGAAGCAATGTCGTCCCTGATACATTGAGTAAATCGCGTAGCAATTTACGGCGAAGCCTATCCATATCCATTTCCTCTGGCTTGCTAGTTTCTTCTCCCGATAGTATATCTCGTGGCGTAAGCGGGAATGGAGAATGTGCTACTTGCCCTTCGTAGTGCTCAGGTAAGGACTGCGGATTCGGCTTGCGCCGGATCTGCAAGGCGCGCACAAACTCAATGGTTTCCTGCGTCCTCCGATCTGGCTCTGCCCCCTCCTCCTCTAGCGCCTTGCACAGCAGGCGATAATATTCCTCCGCCTGCCCATACCACTCCCGTTTCCCCAACAGTTCCAGCAACGGTCGCAGCGCGTCCTCGCTGGTCACATGCTGAAGCCAGTACTCCCGCAGGATCTGCAACGCCTGCTCCTCTCCGGCTGCTCCCTGCTCCCGATAGCGCTGGCAGAGCACCTGCACACAGTCCCACCACTGCGCCTCGACTTCTTGCCGCCGCCAGGTGGCCCAATCGCTGTAGACTTCCTGGGGCAGAAAACTTCCCTGTTTCGCCAGCTCATGGGCAGCTTGCCACTCGGAAAGGCCATCCTCACCAAATTGCTCTAAGCGCCGCGCTCGCTTGAGATGCGCCCCGATTTCGACGACATCCAGCCACAGCAGCGGCAGACCCGCCAGCCGGTAGCCCGGCCCGCTTTCGCTGCTGGCTCGCTCATAGCTGACCAGTTGGCGCCGCTGCCGGCGTTCCTGCGGGGTTTCCTCAGCACGCGGGGGGTAGAGCAGATGGCGCAGGAGGTAGACCACATTATCGAGGCGTTTGAGGCCCTCGCCGCCCTCGTCCTCCTCGGTGGGAGGATGCCCCAGCTTTTCGGAGAGCCAGTCTTTGGAGGCAAAACAGTGGGGTTGGCTGGCCAGCATAGCCAGCAGCGTCAAGCCCGTGGAGGCGCTTTTCCTGGCGAGCCAGGTAGCATCCGTTGGGCCGTAGACCGGTTGCGGCTGCCCGTCGGGTCCCTGCTGAACGGTGTGTAAGACTTCGATGACGAGGCCGCCACAGGTGGTGACGCGCGCGAGGGGGATAGTCACGTCCTGCCGGCTGCTGGCTTGCGACGATGAGGAGAGGGAACGCGCGTCTTTGCCCTCTCCGACTGAGCGGGATTGCAACACTTCCATGACCAGTTCCTCCGAAATATTTCCAATGGCGACTGCTCTAACGTGCTGTCTGCCTCCGATCTGCTTCTCTCCACAAACAGATCGGGACCTGTTGCCAGAGATTATAGCATACCCTGTCGTAATCTGCATGGATTCTCTGCTGAAATCGCTAGCTGGAGTTTCTTTTTTTCTGCTACAATCAATGCATTGAGAATCTTCCTTTCATCGTTGCTGTAGCAGGAGGAGTGGCGGTGCAGCTGAGAAGCATCGAAGGCGGCGATCAGGCGCGCTCCGTTTCTTTCGAGAGTTTCTCACCGGGCATCCTGTCTGGCTGGAAGCTGTGCCGAAAAGCGATACGCGCTTGTTTGCCTTCTCGCTTCAGCAACATCGCTCTCTGTCTCCTTATCCGGCTTCCAGTTCCCCTCCGAAAGCGTGTTCATCCGCTCTTTGAAGGCCAGGTAGACTTGATCAATCGTATCGGTCTTACCCAGCTTGCCTAACTCTACGACGCACCGGCGTAGCGCCCGAGGAGCCATGATGACCCGTTCACCATCTTTATTTGCCCGATAGGCGAATTTGAGCTTCTGATCCCACTTGCTATTAAGAGCATAGAGCGCGTAATCATAAAAGATCTGCGCGGCTCTGGCGATATGGTGGCGGCGTTGTTCCTCATTCTGTGCAGCAGTGAGCTGCTCGTCGAAGAAATTCCTGCCCAGCGCACTTTCATAGGTTGCCATGATCCATAAGGCGTCAAGATACCTATCCCTGTAGCATGTGAATGGCTCTCTCACCCATAATCCAAACTCATCAGGGAATTTCGCGATCAGTTCCTCCAGAAAATCCCCTGAATAGGCGCGAATGAGGTTCTGGCATGCCTCGACGACCCACTCTGGCAGTGATCCATCCAATTTTTCATCCAGGAGTCCATCTTTCCGTGCAAGCTGGATGGTCTGATAATCCTTCTCGATCTCCGCCAAGTCGATCACCCGGCAGGATGGATGGAGCCAGTAAAAACCTGGCTCGTTACTAAAGAAATCGACGCTCTTCTCGGCAATCAACTCTCGACCGGCTTGCCTGTTCATCTCGTTGATCGCTCTCTTGAGATCTTCACGCAGATACTTTTTGGCAGCATCAAAAACCTCGTTGAGCTGATCGGTATTCATGTCGCGTCTACGCCCTCGCGCAATCACATAGGTCAGGAGCTTATCCCGATCTACCGGCTCTCCTTGCCGCCATGCAATGTATGCCAACAGAATGAGGCGAATACCATTCTCTCCACGCCTGAGCTTGACTTCCCTGGTCGTGCCATCTGGAGAGAGCAGTCTGACACTGACCCGTTTTAAAAGAGAGATCGCTACAGGAGGTACTGCCTGATCTGAACAGGGAGAAGAGCGCAGGGAGAACTTCTCTGGCTGATCAGTGTGAAGTATATTTTGCTGCTCAGGTACATCCACTCCTGCCGAGCGCAGAAAGTGTTCAGCAGCGGTTGCTTGAATACTTTCCCCCTCCGTCACCTCACTCTCCTCCCCATCAGACTCCTCCTTCTGCTTTCCTCTGGACGGAGCAATGCTCCAGGCAGGGTTGACCGCTGGAGGCGGTGTGACTGGAAGAAAAAACGGGCGCAACTGCGCGATCTGCTCAGGCTGTGTTGGATCAAGCTGAAACAGGGGAGGGACAGCGATAGGCTCTTCCTTGAGTACTTGCTCAGGCATCGTTTTCTCGCTCTGGCGTGACGGCAGCTGGATACGAGGGCGTAGAAGGATCTCCTGCTGGAAAGAGGTTCGCGAAGATTTTACCCAGGGCAGGAGCACGTTCCCTCCTATCCACAGAAATATCCAGGTCCACCCGCCGGCAAGTACAAAGCAGATGAGCGGAGAAAAGACTTTTACTATGATCGAGAGACGACCGAAAGGCGAGTAGAGAGAAATTTGAGCAAGAAACTTCCAGGCAGGGATTGTAATGAAGCCCAGCGCAAGCAGGCCACTCGCCAGCGCGGCTGCCCCTGCGATCAGCAACCGTGTCCGGGGACAAAGAGGCACTTGAGGGCCATCTACGCACATAACCTCTTCCTTCCTGGAGGAGACGATTCTCCCGACGTGGTAGCTTCTCCTCCGTTCTTTACCAGATGTGCGATCGTTTTTGTATCTCCTGTTCATTTTCCTCTTCTCAGTGTGAACAAAGAAGCTCTCACACACAAGGGCATGTTCTGGGCAAGAGATGGACACAGGATGATCAAGAAGAGACTGGAAGCTTCTTTCCAACGATGACTCGTTCCTTCAGACCAACTACTTCATCCTGCTGACCTCGGATGACCGCGTGAGCGAGGACACGGCTGGTATCTTGAAATGACGCGGCAGCAATCCAACTTTTCGTGTGCAGAACGATGCTCGTCAGGCCAGGTAGAAGCGGGCGGGCACGGGGCGGCTGCCCACCTTGCGCTAAAGTGGAGGCGACATGCTGGAAGTAAGTAAAGCGGTCGAGGATCTCGCCGGGCAGCAGGTTGGTGTCTCCACACGCGGAGACCATGACGTAACGGAGCATTTGCCGAACAATTACTTCCAGGTGCTTCTCATGAATAAAGGCTCCTGCTCCTCTGTAGACCCGTTGCACCTCATCCATCAAGTAACGCTGTGTGGCGTCTTGCCCAAGGAGACGCAGGATCTCGTGCGGGTTCAGCGGTCCTTCGGCCAGTGGCATGCCGGCCTCTACAGCCTGTCCTTCTCGAACGATCAGCGCGCGCCCCGGTGGAGTGTCGTAGACCTGCTCCTCATTCTCCCCCCGATACGTAATGCGGATGCGGTGATGTCCCGCGCTCGCCTTCTCAATTTTGCTGACGATGCCACTTTGTATGGCAAACGGCGTGGCCTGCCTGGGAACACGTGCCTCGAAAAGCTCCTCCACGCGAGGCAGGCCAAGAGTGATATCCGACGCGTTGTTCGCAATTCCTCCTGAGTGGAACGTTCGCATGGTGAGCTGCGTGCCCGGTTCGCCGATAGATTGGCCAGCCACCACTCCAACTGCTGCTCCCAGGGCAACAAGCTTTCCTGTTGCCAGATCGGACCCATAACAGCGCTGGCACACTCCATAACGCGCCTGACAATACAGAGGAGAACGCACGCGCACGTACTTAATGCCACTTTTGAGTAAACTCGCAGCCAACTGCTCATCAAGAAGCGTGCCTGCTGCCAGTTCTCCCGCGTCTTCAGCCAGGACACGCCCGACAATTCGGCTGTACATCGAGGGAAGATCAGGACTTTGACTTTCCTTGTTCGTGATCAGATAGCCTTCTCCTGTACCGCAGTCTTCCTGCGCAATCCAGACCTCCATGCCGGCCTCAACCAGACGGCGAGTGAGATAGCCACTTGTCGAGGTATTGAGACTCCGATCCATGAAGCCTTTCCGCGCGCCACTCGCGGCGATAAACAGTTCCCAGACAAGCAACCCCAGCACGTAATTGCTTACGACCGGGTAAGGAATGATCTGGCCGGCAGGATTCGCCATCAACCCACGAATACCAGAGAGCTGCCGGATTTGCTGAAACCTGGCTTTCGTTGCTCCTGACTTGATAATGGTCATTATCGTGCCAGAGGGATCGAGCACATCTTGCAGCTTTCCGCTGATCTCTTCGGTAATCCCGGTCCAGATTGCCACCACCTGACGATACCACTCCTCATACGTCAGCTCTCCCGCGTGATAGGCTTCATCTGCCACTTGCACCTGTTTTCGTCCCTGCTCAATAAAGATTGCTCGCTCCGGCGGCATCTTGATATCACTAAGAGCCAGGCTGACTCCGCTCCGCGTCGCGTAGTGATATCCAAGCTGCTTGATCTCATCCAGCAGGCGAGCGGTCGCCTCATCTCCACAGCTTGAGAGACACTCCGCGATCAGAGCTTTGAGGGAATCCTTCGTCATGGGGTAATTGCGATAGCGCAGCGACTCTGGCAGTATTTCGTTGAAGAGGAGCCGGCCCACAGTCGTTTCAATACGTCCTCTCTCAGAAGTACGAGACCTGGCGGGCGGGGGAGCATCGTAGATAGCTCGATCTGGAAGGCGGACAACGATCTTCGTGTGTACATCAATCAAACCGGCGGCCAGAGCAAGTCTGGCTTCATCCGCATCCGCGAAGGCATGCGCAGCTCGCTTTGCGCCGGGCCAGTCCTCGGAAAGATAAAAGCAACCCAGGACCATCTCCTGACTGGGAGAGATCGCCGGCTCACCTGTTGCTGGATGGCGCAAGTTGCGCGTGGAGAGCATCAGCCGACGAGCCTCCTCCTGTGCTGCCTCTGACAGGGGTACGTGGACGGCCATCTGGTCGCCATCAAAGTCTGCATTAAAGCCAGCACAGACCATTGGGTGCAAGTGGATGGCCTTTCCCTCGATGAGACGTGGTGAAAAGGCCTGGATAGAGAGCCGGTGCAAGGTAGGAGCTCTATTGAGGAGAATGACCCGCTCAAACATGACTTCGGCCAGCAGATCCCAGATGAGCGGGTTGCGCCGTTCCACCATGCGTTTAGCTTCTTTTGGACTGCGCGCATAATGCCGGTCGATCAGCCTGCGAATCACAAACGGCTTGAACAGTTCACAGGCCATCTCTTTGGGCAAGCCGCACTCATCAAGGTGGAGATCTGGCCCGACGACAATAACTGAGCGGCCAGAATAATCGATGCGCTTGCCGAGCAAATATCGGCGAAACAGGCCCCGTTTTCCTTGCAAATGATCGGTTAAACTTTTCAGCGGTCGTCCTTGTGAACCAGTGAGCCGTTTCTTTGTATGAAGATTGTCGAACAGCGCTCCGCAGGCATCTTGCAATAAACGCCGCTCGTGGTTCAGTATCATTTCCGGCGCACCCTGTTCAAGAAAGCGCTTCAGGCGGTTGTTCTGATGGATCACACGAGCATAGAGAGAGTTTAAATCCGAAGAGGCAAAGCGACCACCATCAAGTGGCACCAGCGGCCTCAGTTCTGGAGGAAGCACAGGAATGACAGAGAGCACCATCCATCCTGGACAAAGGCCAGAGGCGCGAAACGCTTCAACCACCTGTAAGCGCCGAAGAGCTCTCTGCCAGCCCTTGCCTTGCGTGTCGATGGTCCTGCGGAGGCTCTCTGCAAGGCCACCCAGGTCAAGTGCATCGAGAAGGTCGCGCACAGCTTCTGCCCCCGTTTTTGCTTGAAATGCATCGTGAAAGAGAACAGAAAGTCTCTGGTAATCCTCTACCTCAAGGAGATCACCGGGCTGGAGAGTGGCAAGGAGCTCACGACCTTTTTCCTCTGTTGCGTTCCCGCTCCCCTGCGGTGCGAGCGCTCCCTCGTTGATCGTTATCACCAGGTAACGCTGGTAGGCCAGCACCGCCGAAAGCTGCCAGAGCGAGAGATCAAGAAGCAAGCCAATCACCCGACTCCGCACATACCAGGGATGGGCAACGGGCGTAGCGAGTTCAATATGCCCCATGCGTTCTCGACGCACGATAGCCGGCGCGAATTCGACTCCACAGTGCTCGCAGATGGAACGAGAGTTCGGCTCTCGCCGGTATGTTCCGCACGCGCAGGACCAGTCACGCGTTGGCCCAAAGATACGCTCGCAGAAGAGGCCACCTTTCACTGGTCTCTGCGTGCGATAATCGAGAGTGTCTGGTTTTGTCACCTCGCCAGAGCTCCAACCACGAATACATGCTGGACTGGCGAGGCTGATACGTAATCCACCAGGGGTATTGAATGCTGCCATAAGTCTTCTTTTCCTTTGAATACAATCAGTAAGAGTGGAACGCGTGGAGAAACAGGGTGTTTTTCTTGCTCCTGCCGCTCCAGGTGGCACTGCTCTTGCTGACACGTGGAGCGGCAGGAGCAGCGCGCAATGGGTACATACCCCATGCCTGTGAGCTACGAAGCACCCCAGCCGGTTCTTTTCTTGCGAAACCAGAAGCGCGGCGATTCCTCTGGCGAGGCTGAAGTGCCAGAGGAAGAGGCCAGAGGCATGGATTGCTCTTTCTCTTCACTTGCTGGCCTGTTCTCGCCGCGCCCTCGCCCCTGCCTATCCCTCTCGAACCAGCATTGCAAGGCCGCAACAAGTGCCGTTTCGCTGCTTTCGTACCCTTCACCGTGCAGGTCTCCCCAACGCCACTGCCAGGGGGCTTCTTGCTCCTCTTCGGCAAGGATGTTCTTGAAAATCTGGAGGCCGTGAGACCACAACCAGGAGCAAAGGCCAGGTAAAGCATGCAAATCTGGATACTCGCGTTCCAGGGCGTTGTAAAGCCCCGTCGAGGAGGACGGAGGGAGCCATTGAGAGTGGCTGGCCACCTCAGAAAACTCCCAGGTGTCCCGTGCTTGCTCATCCAGTTCATAGAGTGCTGCCCCAGATACGGTATTCTGCTTCCATCTCCGGGCATGAGCCTGGTAGGCTGTATGATTGGTATTGATGAGGTACACCGGCATGCTGCTCTTGTCCGGGGTTTCTTTCTTGACCCATTGCTCCCCGTTTTTCACCGCTCGCCTGACCGCCGAGCGAACAGCATTCCGCGGGGCACCAAGAGAGGCGCTGACCTGGGTGATCGTGGCCCACCGTGGCAAAGTGCCCGGAGGGAACAAATCGCCAGATGGATCTGTTTCGTTCATGAGATTGCTTCTCCTTGTAGCATACGTATCTTCCTGCTTGATACATCAGTTGCAGGTATTCCACCTGTGGGAAAGGAATCATCGTCGCTTCCCACGCTCCAAGCATAGAAAAAGTCCTCCGGCGGCATGTAGGTAGCAGAAAGGGAGAGGTAGGGATAGAAGGGAAGCAGGCGAGAGAGAGGGGTAGGCAGGTCTTTTGCAGCCAAACGGCCGAAAAGTATATGGCCAAATACACAGAGAGAGCTGGCCTCTCCCTTTTCCAGAAATCAGGCGTGGGGTACACTTAGCTATGAAGAAACCTTGTGAAAGAGGGAATCCACATGGATTTTGGACTGACAGGAAAAGTTGCTTTGGTGACAGCGGCGAGTAAGGGTCTGGGGCGGGCGAGCGCCGCCGCTTTAGCGGCAGAGGGAGCAACGGTTGTGATTGCTTCCCGCAAGCAAGAGACACTTGAACAGACGGCGCACGAGATTCGACAGGCAAGCAAGAGCACTATTCTAGCTGTCCCCACCGATTTGCGCCACCCCGAAGAGATCACCTCTCTCGTTGCGAGAGCAGTCAATGAGTTTGGAGGAATTGATATTCTCGTCAACAACACAGGTGCTCCACCAGCGGGGATATTTGAAACACTTTCTGATGAGCAGTGGCAGGCGGCATTCGATCTGCTATTCCTGAGTGCTATACGACTGATTCGCTCGGTTCTCCCATCTATGCAAAAGCGACCGGGAGGAGGCCGCATCATCCAAATCGCCAGTTCCTCGGTCAAACAGCCTATCGCGGGCCTTCTCCTCTCGAATGCCTTGCGTCCTGGAATTGTTGGATTGGCGAAAACGCTCTCTGTCGAACTGGCTCCTTACCACATAACAATCAACAACATCTGTCCGGGACGCATGCTCACCGACCGCCTCCGTCAAGGGTCTAGCGTCCGAACGCGCCTGGCACAAGGGCTGACAGAAGAAGAAGCTTTAAGCGAACTTGCAAAGGATATTCCTCTTGGAAGGATTGGCAACCCTCAAGAACTCGGCGCTCTCGTTGCCTTTCTGGCTTCCCAGCAAGCAGGATACATCACTGGCACCACGATTCAAATAGACGGCGGTCTGATTCAAAGTCTTTTTTAAGCTGCCCACTTTCCTGCGAGGAGAGAAATACCAGATAAGCATCCAAAGCCTTCACGGGAGCAAGCTCTTTCCAGGACCTTAAAGGCTCTCGCAGAGCAACAAGACGCTGTATCACCTTGTGTAAGTGTAAGTGTGTTGCAAGTGCTGCAGCCTGGCTTATCAACGCACATGCTTCTTCAATGTTTTGCCGATAAATATTCACAACCGCAAGATCTGCAAGAAGCGTCGGCTTGCGCTGAAGAAAAAGAGGATCAAGAGAGGTAAGGGCCTCCTTTAAGGAACTTTGCGCCTTCTGCAAGAAAAAGGGTGCTTGAGTATGCTCTGAACGAGAGAGAACCCGAAAGCAAACACCCTGATATCCTCCGAGCAGCGAGCGATCAAAGCGCACAAGATAGTTCTCTAGAGGAGATAGCGGTTGACTATCGAAACGTTCCGCATGTTCAAGCGCTTGTAAGCAGAGAGCAGCTTGAGAAAGGTGTGCCTGAATCTCGGCTTCAATCGCAGCTAACCATCCCCGGATCATTGGTGTGGAATGCTTCTCTGCCAGTGATCGCGCTGTTTGGATGGAAATGAGAGCCTCGGAATAGGATCGACCGTAGATACAAGCAAGGCTAATTCTTCCCCAAGAGATCACTGTTAAAAAATGATCTTCAGCCTCCTGTGCAGCGGCAAGAGCGGCTTGATGAAATGCTTTTCCCTGTGCATAATAGCCCATATCAAGCGACAGCTCCCCAAGAAGTTGTGCTGTTTGACTCAGAAGGCTGCAAAGGCGTGTGCGCTCGGTTGGAAGCAATGATCCTTCGAGCAGGGTAATCATTTTCTGCAAATGGGCATTGACAGGGCGGTAAAGATCACGAGACGGAAGCACCGCGCTTTGCCGATTGTACCAAAGCTGCTTCGTGCATATTTCCAAATACTGAGATGTTGCCTCATCCAAAGGCAATGGCTTCATAAGAGCTTGAGAGAAGTGGTTTAAGAGATCAGAACTCAGTATATCAAACGAAGACGCTAGGGCCGAAGTACTGCTGATATGCAGCGCTTCGCGAAGAAAATCACGGCGACCCACGACGTTTCCAATTTCTTCAGGACTATCTTTTCCAGGTCTAACGATATTTCTTGCGCTGTAATCAATGATATCCTGTGACATGACGTGTGAAACTGGATCTCGAATGACATCTAGAGTATGTGAGGTCATTCGCTTGCGCTGGATCTGCAAGGCGCGCACAAACTCGATGGTTTCCTGCGTCCTCCGATCCGGCTCTGCCCCCTCCTCTTCCAGCGCCTTGCACAGCAGGCGGTAATATTCCTCCGCCTGCCCATACCACTCCCGTTTCCCCAACAGTTCCAGGAGGGGCCGCAGCGCGTCCTCGTTGGTCACATGCTGAAGCCAGTACTCCCGCAGGATGCGCAACGCCTGCTCCTCTCCGGCATCTCCCTGTTCCCGATAGCGCTTGTAGAGGACCTGCACACAGTCCCACCACTGCGCCTCCACCTCCTGCCGCCGCCAGGTCGCCCAATCGCTGTAGACCTCCTGGGGCAGAAAACTTCCCTGTTTGGCCAGCTCATACGCCGCCTGCCACTCGGAAAGGCCATCCTCACCAAATTGCTCTAAGCGCCGCGCTCGTTTGAGATGCGCCCCGATTTCGACGACATCCAGCCACAGCAGGGGCATGCTTGCCAGCCGGTAGCCCGGTCCGCTTTCGCTACTGGCTCGCTGGTAAGCGACCAGGCGACGACGTAGCTGCCGGTCCTGCGAGGTTTCCTCAGCACGTGGAGGAAACAGCAGATGGCGCAGGAGGTAGACCACATTATCGAGGCGTTTGAGGCCCTCGCCGTCTTCGTCTTCCTCGGTGGGGGGATGCCCCAGCTTCTCAGAAAGCCAGTCTTTGGAGGCAAAACAGCGGGGTTGGCTGGCGAGCATCCCCAGCAGGGTCAGGGCAGTGGAAGCTCCCTTCATGGCGAGCCAGGTAGCATCGGGTGGGCCGTAGACGGGTTGCGGCTGCCCGTCCGGTCCCGGCTGGATGGTGTGGAAGACTTCGATGACGAGGCCGCCACAGGTGGTGACGCGCGCGAGGGGGATAGTCACGTCCTGCCGGCTGCTGGCTGGCGACGAGGAGGGGAAGGCAAGCGCGTCTGTGCCCTCTCCGGCTGAGCGAGGTTGTACCACTTCCATGATCAATTCCTCCCAGGATTTTCCAACGGCGATTGCTCTTGCTTGACGCCTGTCTCCGATACTCTTCTCTCTAGAAGCAGGATGTCCTTCTTGCTGAGGATTATAACATGGCCTGCTGTCAATTGCATAGATGGCGAAGGACGGCCGTCAGCCCTTGCGTGAGCAAGTCGCGTTCCAGGACAATGAGGACCTGCGATGGGCCTCCAAGCTCGTTCAGCACCTGGCGCATCATCTGAGCGGCCTTTCTCGAGGGGGTAATCACGAGGATAGGAGGGAGCACCGTTCCTTCGGCAAGCTGGTAATCGAGATAGGCTCTGAACTTGCGCTCATAATGCCCCAGGTCGGTCGTGCCCCGGTCGTATTCCAGCAGGATCGCGCATGCTTCTGCGCCGGCGGCTGGAGCAAAAATGAGTTCTGCGTCGGGCCGGGCTTTTTCGGACTCCTGCGTGAAAGAATCCTTATAGGAGAGCGCTGCTTCGTGCGCGCTCCGCCAATCGGCGATGATCTCGCCTCTGGCCCGCGCGCCCTGCAACACTCTTCGCAGGCAGGCGTAGAGATCGTTCGTATGATCCATCTGGTGGAAGAGACCCGCCGCTCCCCATTGGCGAAAGACGGCATCTCCGCTTTTCTGGTACTTCGGGGGCACCAGATAGGCGCTGAACGGTTCGTCGTTGCGTGTGGCGACAAAACGTAATGCCGAAGAGGTGAGCAGATAGCGCTGTTGTTCAAGGGGCGTTTTCCCTGCGGGCCACACTTTTGTCTCAATCAGACGAAGCTGAAAGAGCCGGGGCAGGTGCCGTTGCAGAAGCCTGACTTCCCGATCATCTGCGCCAGGTCGCACCAGCGTTTGCAGCGTGAGCAGATCAAGGAGAGGATGGCGCGCCAGCCAGAACACGATTTCTTTCTGCCGGGGTGTCAGCGCGAGTGAAAGCAGCGCGGCGCCTGTGAGACTGCGACGATCCTTTCTGGTTCCCGAAAAAAGGTCTTCTATAAGATCAGCTTCTACATGCGCCGCTTCATATTGGAGAGCATCTCCCACGTAGCGCGTCAAGCGCTGTCTGGTTCGAGGCAAGGGCTGTGCTGCCTCCCGCATAAGCAACTGGCGGAAGTGCTCTTGCCGGGAAAACTGCTCAGCCAGTTCAGGAGAGGCAGGGTCCCCCAGGAGGTGTTGGAGAGAAACACGTGGTACGAGCAGCGGATCATCTACGTAAAGCAGTTCCGTTGTCTTCCACCAGATCGGCGTGTAAACACCGCCACGCAGCGCCTGTATGGTGGTAATTCCTCCTGCCAGCGGATGGGTCAGGCGTTTCTGACAACTCGTCAGGAAAAGCTTGCTCCAGGAGGCGAGCTGCTCTTGCGTGGTCAGAATCAGCAGCCCCGGCCAGCTTTGTCTGAAAAGGAAGCTCTGCTGGCGTAAATCGAGCAGGTGGAGCAAGCGTTTTTCCTCTTCTCTGGCAGAACGATACCTTGAGCCGGGATCGACATGAAGAAAAAACGCGTGCTTCGTCCCCGTTTGCTGCTCAATCAGCAGCGCGGCATCAAGACGGAGCATTTGTTTTCGACCAGGAACCGCCAGCGCCTGTTGCCAGGGCTGCTGGTAACTGGTGAGGTGATAGCCGAGGGGATCGCCTTCCGCTATGAGCCGCGTGGCAAACGCCGTGAGCGCGAGATGGACCGCTGGCCGCGCCAGGCGCGCGAGCACATCATCCCGTTCGACCGGATAGGCCCTGGCAAGCTGGGCAACGGTCAACGGCGGCTTCGCTTCTACGGCGGAGAGATACAGGTAGAGACCAAGATCCGTGACATAATAGCGCTGATGCCTCCTCATCTGTGACTCGCGGAGCGTAACCGCATCAATAAGTTTCAACCGGGTCATCTGGCTGACGTGCTCGGAAAGGTCCTTCTTTGTTGCCACGAGCTGGCGCGTTTGCTCCTCCAGGGACAGCAAGCGCACCAGTTCTTCGGTCGAAAGGAGCGGCAGCCAGATTAGCCAGTAGAGCACATAGAGATGGAGCCTGCTATACTCCTGGTTGGCCAGGATTTCCTCCAGGTCACGTCGATAGAGGGGAGTCCAGACCGCTCGCGGGTCTTTGCCGTTTGTGCGTGTGCTCATTCTCTTCCCTCTCTTTCCCAGCCCCAGAACGATCCTCTGCCACCCATGAAGAAACGCGGGCGCGGATCATGGCTTTCCTGCCCCGTCAGATCCTGCGCACCGAGCGCTGGCGGCGGCGGCGGCGAAACACCAACAGGACTCTTCGCAACCTTTTTTCGCTTACTCCGCTGGTGATTGCGATTTCCACTCCTCTTTCCTTTGCTCGTCTCCTGCACCGTACCTCCCACGGATGATCCGCCCGCGAGGCTACTCTTGATGGCCGAGGGAGCGCCATCGTTCTCACGTTTACCCTGCAAAGGAGCTGGTTGCGCAACAGAAGGCGATGGGGCAATTGAGGTTTGCTGAGTCGAGTATGAAGAGGACACGCCTGTTCCCGGCTGCGCTTGATTCTGCGCCTGAGATGGAGCGGCAGCGACGTCTTGCGCAAGCTGATCAGCCTGCTCGCGTTGCTGCCTCGCGTTTTGCGTTGCTCGTGCATCGCGCTGGAGTTTCTGCGCATAGGGCATGACGTCGAGAAACTGCGCCAGGTGCTTTTCGTACTGATAATCGATCTCCTCCGCTTCCGTGTTCTGCTGCTGATTCTGCCGGTGGATCGCTTCGGCGAATTGTTGATGCGCGGGGTCACGCTGCCAGCCTGGCGGAGTCACCAGAGAGACCGAGGCAATCTGCAGCGGATAGCCTGGGATGGAGAGGCGCGCGTAGCAGTGCAGCCGTGGCTGCGCAATAATGTGCCGTTGTTCCACTACACCGCGTAGTTCTTCTTCCAGCATTTTCGCGTCTGCCGCGCTGACATTGAAAGCGCACAGGTTTTCGCAGTTGGAAAACACCAGTTCTAAGAGTCCATCGCGAATTTTATTCAGTCGCTTGAGATTTTGCGTGGCAAGTAAGAGCGCGCACCCAAACTTGGCATCTTCTGAAAGCAGACGGTCGAAGTCTCCCCCGCTGAACGCGTGAAACTCGTCGGCGGCGCAGAAGATCTTCCTGCGCCGGTCGAGCGGAACGAGTTGCTGCATGCTAAAGGCGCGGTGAAGCAAATTGATGAGTGTACTGCCGAGCACATTCATTGCTGACTCATCCATATCTCGCGCAGAGAGGGTGCACAGAACAATTTTGCCTTCGGTGATCGCCAGGTGAACCGGGGCACGGGTAATGGGCTGCCCCACAATTCTGCGGAGCTGTTGATTATCCTGGAACAGGCCGAGTTTGCTAATGATGGGCATGATCACTTCGCTACGGAACGAACTATTCCTCGGCAGCGCAAAATACACGTTTTGCCACCATGCAAGGAGTTCCTGATGCCACATCTCTGTCACGTCAAGCTCGGCAAGCACCCGAATGGCATAGTCAGGGTATTGCAATAAGGGATTGATATCTAATAAGGTATACTGCTCATCTGCTTGCCCATGCTGGACCTTCTTCTGATTGAGGGTATATAACAGCAGGCACACGGCTTTGAGAAAATACGCCATTCTCGGTCCCCAGAAGTCGTTCCAGATCCGCTCAAAGCTGGACATGAGATTCGCGATGGCCTGATCTCTGCTAAACCCCATGGTGACGTCAAGCGGGTTGAGTGCGACCACGTGCTGCGTATCGGTCAGATCCAGAAGGACGACATCCCTGGCGCGATTGGCCGGAATGAGGAAGAGGAGGTCATCAATGAGGTCTTTATGGGGATCAATCACAAACATGCCCGGTTGCAGAGAACCGTCCGTGACTTCTTGCAGCGCGGCGCGCGCGAGGAGCTGAATGAGCGTCGATTTTCCATACCGTGATCGCGCAACAAGCAACGTGTGGCTGAACAAGGTAGGATAGGGGACATAAACGGGTATCGAGTAGCCGCGCTGCTGCGAATAACCGATCAAAGCGGGAGGGAGAGCAGCTGGAGCTTGCTCGATCTGGCGGGCAATTTCCGGCGATGTCAGGAGATGTTTGACCGACAGCCGACGGACCAGAGGTACATCGGTCAACGCCTGCGGCAAGTGAAAGGCTCCTGATAACTCCAGGCTGTTCCAGATGTCGGTACTCCACGCGCCACCACGCAGCAGACGGAGGAAGGGATGGCGATAGGGAAAGGCATACTCGATGCGGGGAAGCACCACCGCCCGCTTCTGACCGGGAAAAAGCCGGCGAACGCGCTTGAGATAGAGGCTATTCGCTGAGGCCAGGGTGAACTGCCGATAGGCGACTTCCAGACGATTGAGATGGGTACGTAACTGCTGTTCGCTGGAAGTCGCTTGCTGACCGATGGCCATGACACGCAAACTGGTATAAAAGGCCGCGCGCGCGAGCTTTTCGGAAACCAGCTTCATATCGTAGATGTCCTGGCGTGCGTGCTTAACCCACCACCAGAAGAGGCCAATCCCGGCGACAAGGAGACCCACCAGCAGCAGCTCAAGGAGAGACCATGCATGAACAGCGTACCAGTGGGAGCCCACAAGTGCTCCCACCAGCCCTCCCACCAGAAGGATTGTTTTGATTCCCTCTCGCGTGTCAGAGGTTGGCCGTATCTTTTGAACCGCCGCGTCACGTTCAGGCTGGAGCGGATGTTCGACGGATTTGCGGAGATAGCGCGAGATCCAGTGTTCCGGGGCGCGCACCAGCGCCAGCTGACAAATAACACGCTCTCCTGATCCCATGGGTTCCATAGCAGCGAGGAGACCCGCCAGGGGATCGGCTCCAGGCTCCGCGAGCATCTTCCCGGTAAAAGTCTTTAAGGGCATCCAGGATGGCTGCGCCAGCGCGAATTCGCCGATGAGCGCGTGCTCGCCAGGGTGAAGCACTAGCGGATCAGCCGCGGGGGCAATCCGCAGGAACTCAGCCTGCGGATATTGGGCAGCAAATTGCTTCAAAAGCAACACGAGCTGCTCTCGCGAGGACGCGCGCAGCCCAAAGCCCTGTTCCCGCCGCGTACCCACCAGTTCCAGGCTGAAGACGCGATCATCGGCGCACGCCTGAAACCAGTTCTCCATCGCGCTGGCCTGCCGTTCACCTTCTTCACCTGGCACGATCAGCACGACATACTCCCCTCCATGAGGCGCGTCGATCACCTCCATACTCGCAGCGGCAAGCGGAACGGTTGGCACTTCGGCGATTGGTATCCTCTTGCGCATTGTTCTGCTTCCTTTTCTCATTCCTCCTTCAGAGGACTGGTACCTGATGCTACCGTTGACGCGCCTTTTCTTTGCGTTGCAGCGCCTTGCGTTCATTCGGGTTGGTCGTGAACAGGGCCTTATGGATAGGATTCGTCCAGACCGTGAGCGGTGCGTACTCGTTGCCGATGCGCATCACGCATTGCCCCGGAGTGCTATCCACAATGATGCGTTCCAGTTCCTCCGGGAACTGGAGCTTCGCTGCTGCCTCGCGTTGCATGCCCAGGAAAAAGGCCGTTCCCGCGTTCGAGAGCACAACCTGACCAGCTTCCAAAAAGTCGCCTGGATGCTGAGAAAGGGTAATTTGAGCGATGCCGAGCTTGCGGAAACCTCTTGATCCAGATTCGAGATAGCGCCGGCCCGCCGGATGCTTGAGCAGATACGAGGCTTCTTCCACCACATACGCGAGATAGCGATCATCGCGCTTGAGTGCCCGATGCCGCATCAAGAAGTTCTGAACCACGTACGTCATGAGCGCGTACCATTTTTCGTCAAGTTCTTTAATACTGAAGATGGTGAGAGGCTTGTCGAGTGAGATGCTCGTCTGGCCCGCCTGGAAAAGATACGCAGCTTTCTCCAGCCGCTCTAAAAGCGACTGCCGCATATTTTCTGAGGAAGCGGGAATGTGTTTCATCATCTCGATGAAATCGGCGAGTGTCGGCGCCGGAAGGAGCAACGTGTGGGGACTCTCCCAAATGGCCTCTCTGGTGATTCCTCTTGCGGCATAGGTTGCACGCGCAACCTGCACAAGATATGCCTCCTCGCTTCTGGAAAGTTTCGTCTCTTCATCGGTGACGAGTAGCGCGAGTCCGACAAGGAGCTGGTTATCAACAAATTCTGCAAGCAGGTCTGCCGGGTCATCTGGATCGACATCGCGCGGGCCAAAGGGAAGATCAAACAGGTTGATCGGGCAACTGCGGGCCAGGTTGTAGCGCTGGCTTTCGCCCCGTAACGCCTGATGATACCGCAAATAGTCGTCGTCCCGGTCGAGCACGGCCACATCGGCAAGAGCCAATCCCAGCAGGCCGGTGGCGATGAGTTCGACCAGCCAGGATTTACCCTGCCCCGTGTCTCCTACGACCACGATATGCGGGTTGGGAAGCTTCCAGGGATCAAGATAGACTGGCCGACGCGTAAAGCCACTTCCCGTATAACCCAGGAACACGCCCGTTGGAGTGCCCACGGTCCCGCTTGCTCCTGGGAGAAACGTCGAGCCAACATTGCTCGGCAGCTTGACCCACTGTTGTAACAGGTCCAGGCCCACTGGCAAGCAGGACTGCCAGGCCAGATCCTGTTGCCGGATGGCAGGCCGGGCTTGGATCTGCATGTCGCGCAGGTGCGAGAGCAAGTACCGCGAGCGCTGCTCCAGCCGGTCCAGGTTTCCCGCGTGAAGGCAGATGGTCATGGAAACATCGAAGATTTTTAATCGTTTGGAGGCCAGGGCACGACTCACGAGGCGGATTTGCTCAGCTTCGATGCTCTGATCGGTCTTGGTAATGCGCAATGTTTTCTGGTCAGCCAGCCGCTTACTCTCCAGCCTGGTCAGATGTCGCTCCAGCTTCATGATCATGAAGCGCGAGTCAACAGGCTCGAAGTGCGTTGAAATGAGCATCGGAAGTCCCAGGTCGGCAAGTTCGCTCACCCATCCACACAGCAAGTGGTGTCCATAACCTGTGACGGTAAAGATCCGCAGGGAGCGATGCTCAGCCCCGGCCTGAACTTCGAGAACGTCCGGGTGTATCTCGACGCAAGAGGGAGCGAGCAGATCGGCAAGATCAATGACACCAGCCTCGAAACGGGCCTGCTCATCTGCGCTTTGATAAGAAAACGTGCCGTGAAGTCCTCTTATACGCTTTCTGTAGCGTTTCTCGACCCTGTGACGGGGTTTCTCCGGTGCCCCGGAATGGAGCTTCCGCCCAGGTGTAGGAGATGGCACTGCTGGTGTGAAAGAAGAAGGTCGCTCCCTCGTCCCCCATCTTCGCGGAACTGCCTGCTCTTTTGCGCGAGCATCAGAAGAGAACGAGTCGCCAGCCAGCTCCGGCACAAATGTTGGGACAGAGGCCCCCGGAGCCAGGCAACGAGCGAAGAGCTGCAAGAGATTCGTGTCCTCAAGCGGCAGAATGCGCATGTCCAGTTGCGAGAACGCCTTTTTAACCACAGAAACGCGCATGTGCAGTTGATCAAGCACCCGGGTTCGGGAAACGGCCGGCGACCGTTTCAACGAGAGAAGCTGCCAGATCACGGAGAGGAGCGACTGTGGGGTCCCATCAGGATGCTGGAGAGAAGGTTCCGCTCCTGAGGCAGATATCACCACAAAGTGACGGGTGCGGGTACAGATCGTCATCTCTTGCTCTTGCATGCGCACACTTGCTTGCTGAAGGGCCTGCAAATGCGGTGTGGCAGAAAGCAACGCACACGCCTGCTTTTGCGCGAGCAGAGCAGGAGATGTTTGGAGTTGAATCTGTTCGGTATACGACAAAAACTGCAAATGGAATTCCAGCCCGGTGAGAAATGCCTCGAAGCGCCGGAAGACGCGAGCCTGCTCTTGCTCAGGAAGCAAACGAATGTTCCGCCCCTCCACTTCAAAAACGGTCCAGAAGCGAGGAACTTCCGTGTTCTTACGCTGCTCGCACTTCCCCATCACGCCCCGCTCTAAAGAGTCAACCGGAATCCAGGTTGCCTGGACGGAAGGGGTCCTTCTACCAGGTGCTCCCTTCTGGGGCGAAGCAAGTGATCCCCTTGTCTGCCAGGTCGTGCGAGCAGGCACGGTTTTTGCTCGCAGACACAGGTAGAGCCAGAAGCCCAGGGGATGCCCCTGTGCCTTGCCATGCACCAGGACAAGAGCGCCCACCGTGAGCAACGCGCAAACGATGATCCGCAAGGCAAGGGGCAATACTCCGGTGAGCGTAATGCTGCCGGTCAGCACTCCCAGGTCGGTAAGCAGTTGCTGCAAGGTCATCCCCCAGATCGTTTCCTCGAACTTGAAAAGGTGACCGGGGACCTCTTTGACAAGTGGGTTGGTTGGCTCTTCTTGCATCGTGGCATCTTCCTCTTCCCTTCGCCGATGAAACATCTCCCCGGCGGGGTTCATCAGGTTCCCGAGCTACAGCCCTCCTCCAAGCTGGCGCGAAAAGGAGATGAGCGCGCCTGCGCCCGCGATGATCGCCGCGCAGATCAGCACTTTGCGCAGATTTTCCCAGCGTCTGGTATGGGCCGTAGGAGAGGTATCGTGGTCGAACATAATCATGATACAGTAGATGGCGATCATCAGGCCGGCGATAGTAAAGCCAATGGTGACCGCATCCTGCTGCAAACCGCTCAGAATAGCATTCAAACGTTGTAATGTCCCGTAATTCATCGAATTACTCCCTTTCTCATCTCAAGCAGCCAGAAGCCTGGCCGCGATAATCGCTTCGCTGATCAAGTGCCCGATTCCCTGAGCATTCGTACCGGCCATCGAAGGAAAGCGCGAGAGCAGGTTGGGTATTTTTGTCACTAAGAACAGCATGGCAATCGCCATCAGATAGCCGACAAGCCCGCTCTGCCCCGCGCTGGTCAGCAGCGCGATGGCCAGCCCAAAGGCCAGGAATTGAACAAACTGCGTAAACGTCACGACAACAAACATACGCCCCCAGAATGAGAACACCGAGGCAGTCAATGGCAGAAAGGCACAGAGGAAAGCAAGGGGACCCA
>Ga0209061_1002291_pt1 | contig 25217 bp, 26 predicted proteins | sample Coa_R1_10_FD_187157 | JGI IMG/M metagenome (GOLD analysis project Ga0209061, IMG submission 187157) | Surface soil microbial communities from Centralia Pennsylvania, which are recovering from an underground coalmine fire - Coalmine... | ecosystem: Environmental > Terrestrial > Soil >...
CCCTGCCCTTCGGGCCGAGCGGTGCATTAGCGTGGATCTTCATCCGGGCTACCTCCTTGGTTTCTGAGTGGCTTGACACCCTCAGCATCCAGGGAGGCCCGGATGAACAACGTGGTCAGGTTTTACAGCTAGCCCGGCGCGCTGGCACCGCCGGAGGCGCTGCCCGCGCCCTTGCCGGAGCCTTCGCCCTGTGCGTTGGCGCCGCCCCCGGGCGCTGCCGCGCCGCCCTGCGCACTGCCTTCGGCGCTTTCGCCGCCGCTCTTCGACGCCGATGTGCCGCCGCTGCTTTCGCCGCCGCCCGTGGCGGCGGCGCCCGAGGAGCCAGGTTCGCCGCTGCTGGTTTCGCCCGCTGAGATGCTGGTCGAGGTTGAGATCACGGTCACGCGCGTCTTCTTGAGCGCAGCGCTTTCGGCGCCATGGCTTTCAGGCGGGGTGACTTCAGGGCTTGAGCGCGGGATCGCGTCGCTCACCTTCGCGGAGGAGCCGCAGCCGGCGAGCATCAGCGCGAGCGCCACGGCACCGCTCGCCGCGACCCTGCCGCGCCTCAGCGTGTGATCGGATCCATCCGGCGTCCGCACGTCGGGCAGTCGTTTAGATCCTTCTGCGCAAGCTGCCCGCAGTGGGGGCAGAAGCGCAGATTCTCCGGGGCGAACGGCAGGCGGGACTCGCTCGGCGCGGCCGGCAGCAGCATGCCCGTCACTTCCAATGGCTCTCCGCTCTCGCGATCGAGGTAGGTCTTGCCCGGCTCGGCCTCCAGGATCACTTCTCGGCCGCTGGCCGGGTTGCGGAAGCGATAGCGGTTGCGCGCGCGCATGCGCGGAACTCTATCGCAACGCTCGAGCGTCCCGCGTGCGGTGCGCTGCGCCGGTGGCTGGCGCTGCCGTTAGGGTGAGGGCGATGCGTGTGCTGATCTTTCACGGCTATCTGCTCGATGGCACCGGGTCCAACGTCTACAACGCCCGCCTCGCCGCGGCCTTGGTGGCCGCCGGGCACGAGGTGCACCTGCTGGCGCAGGAGCGACACGGCAGCGCGCTGCCCTTTGTCGATGCGATCGGCACCTGGCGGCGGGGTGCCCTGGCCGTCGAGGTGCGCCGCCGGCCGGTGCGGTGCACCCTCTACAGGCCGCCGATCGGCAGGCTGCTGCCGGTCTATGTCTACGATCGCTACGAGGGCTTTGTCGCAAAGCGCTTCGGCGACTGCACAGATGATGAGCTTGAGCGCTACGTCGCTGCCAATGTGGCGGCGACCGCCGAGGTCTGCGCACGCTCGCACGCAGAGGCTGCGCTCGCAAATCACCTTGTGATGGGGCCGGTGATCCTCGCGCGCGCGCTCCCCCCGACGGTGCCATACGCCGTCAAGATCCACGGCAGCGCCCTGGAGTACACGGTCAAGGCGGCGCCTGAGCGCTTCCTCCCCTACGCGCGCGAGGGCCTGGCCCCCGCACGGGCGATCCTGCTGGGCTCCTCTCACACCGCCCGCAGCCTTGCCGGCGCGCTTGGCGACCCTGAGCTTGAGCGGCGCATGCGCCTGCTGGCGCCCGGCGTCGACACAGAGCTCTTTGCGCCGCTGCCCGATGAGCCTGGCGCCCGCGCGCGCGCCCACCGGGCGCTGCTTGAGGCGCTCGAGCGCCAGTGCGCGCAGGCGCGCGGCGTGCAGGGCGAGGGCGACGCCTTTGCGCAGGCGCCCGCGCGCGCGCTTGCGGCGGTGCGGGCGCTGGACCCCGAGCGCGATCTGCCGATCGCCTTCGTCGGCAAGCTGATCGCCGCCAAGGGAGCAGAGCTTGCGCTGCGCGCCTTTGCGATCGTGCAGCAGCAGCTTCCTGCCGCGCGGCTGTTTGTCGTCGGCTTCGGCGAGCTTGAGGCCGATCTGCAGAGGCTCGTGGAGGCGGGGAGGGCCGGCGAGGGGCCCCTCGCCGGCGCCGCCGAGCGCATCCACTTCACCGGCCGCCTGCAGCATGCGCAGCTGGCGCCGCTGCTTGCGCTCTGCAGCGCTGTCGTCGTGCCCTCGGTCTTCCCCGAGGCCTTTGGGATGATCGTCGCGGAGGCCGCCGCAGCCGGAGCGCTGCCGGTGAGCGCCGATCACTCCGGCCTGGCTGAGGTCAGCGGGCTGCTGGGTGCGGCGGTGGACGAGACGCTTCACGAGAAGCTTGGCGCCCTGCTGCGCTTTCCGATCGAGCAGGCGCCCGAGGCGATCGCGCAGCGCCTGCTTGCCTGGCTTGAGCTTCCCGAGTCGCTGCGTGCGCAGGCACGCGCGGCGCTGATCGCGGCGGTGCGCGAGCGCTTCTCCTGGGCGGGGGTCGCGGCGGCGGTGCTTGCCGCGACGCAGGGCCGGATCGAGACGATGAGCGCGCCCGAGCTCGCCCCGCGGGCACTTGAAGAGAGCCCCCGCATGCGCTAGCTTGAGGCAAAAGGTTCAAGCGCTTGCGCACTCGGCGACTCGCCCGTGCGCGCGCAGGCAAGCGACCGAAGGGAGCAGATGCGAAGATGACCGTAAGGGATGCGATGACTCCGGCAGTGGTCTCGGTGGGGCCGATGCACACGGTGCGCGAGGCGGCTCGGCGGATGGCGCAGCGCAAGGTCGGCGCGGCGATAGTGATCGATCCGGAAGCGCCCGGGCCGGGGATCATCACCGAGCGGGACGTGCTCGAGGCGATCGGCGCCGGCGCCGACCCGGACATGGAGCGGGTCAGCGCCCACCTCACCCACAATGTCGTCTACGCTCGCCCCTCCTGGTCGCTGGAGGAGGCGGCGGCCGCGATGGTCCGCGGCGGCTTCCGTCACCTCGTGGTGATCGAGGATGCTGAGATCGCCGGCGTGATCTCGGTGCGCGACATCGTCGGGGCCTGGGTCGGCGAGGGCGCCAGCTGCGCGGTGGCCGCTCCCGCGGCGGGGGTGGCCGCGTCCGCCTGAGCGCGCCGCAGCGCCGCTAGTGGTGCTCGGAGGCGGGGAGCTCGTCGATGTCTTCGTTGGTCGTCTTGATCCAGCGATAGACACAGATCGCCGTGATGATGCAGCCGAGGATCGAGAGCTCGATGATCGTGGTTATGCCGACGACCGCGAGCGTGATCCCGATCGCTGTGACCAGGGGGAGCAGGCTCGGGCCGGGGACGTGGATCTCCTCGCCGAGCGGGGGCGGGCTCTCCTGCGGCTCCGCCTGAGCCACGGCCGTCGACGTGCGCTCCTGCTCGGCGGCGCTCATCCCAGGTAGACCGCCGCAGCCACGAACGCCAAGCCGAACATGACCGCGCAGACGGCGCTGATGATCAGGGCCAGGCGGATGTTCTTGCGGGCGAGCTCTCGGTTCATCTGGCAGCGGGATTATATGGGCTTGAGCTCGCGCGTGCCTCGCTGCTAGAGCCGGACGTCGATCACCATCGCGCCAAAGAGCAGCGCCAGATAGGCGAGCGAGAAGAGGTAGAGCCGCAGGGCATCGCGCCGCTGCGCGGCGGGGCTGCCGGAGCGATAGAGGCGCAGCGCGCCGGCGATGAACAGCAGGCCGAGCAGGATCGAGGCGATCAGGTAGAAGGGGCCGAGCGCCCCTGCGCAGAACGGCAGCTGGGTGATCATGTACAGCAGCACCGTGTAGAGGAGGATCTGGCGACGGGTCTCCGTCTCGCCCTGGGCGACCGGGAGCATCGGCACGCCCACGCGCTCGTACTCGCCCTTCATCAGCAGCGACAGCGACCAGAAGTGGGGGGGCGTCCAGAAGAAGACGATGAAGAAGAGGATCAGCGCGAGGGCGCTCACGCTTCCCCTGACCGCCGCAAAGCCCACCAGCGGCGGCATCGCCCCGGCGGCGCCGCCCCAGACGATGTTCTGGGCCGTCCTGCGCTTGAGGATCATGGTGTAGAGGACGACGTAGCCGAGGAAGCCGGCAAAGGAGAGCGCGGCGGCAAGCGGGTTGACCGCAAGCGTCAGCTCGATCACCGAGAGCGCCGCCAGCGTGCAGCCGAACGCAAGGGCTGCAGGGGCGGGGATGCGCCCGGCCGGCAGCGGGCGGTTGGCGGTGCGTGCCATCTGCGCGTCGATGTCGCGGTCCAGGTAGTGGTTGACCGCGCCCGCGCCGCCTGCGGACAGATAGCCGCCGAGGCAGGTTGCCGCCACCAGCAAGGGCGAGGGCTTCCCGGCGATGTACATCGAGAAGACCGTGATCAGGAGCAGCAGCGACTGGACCTTCGGCTTTGTCAGCTCGAGCAGGTCGCGCCCGATGCGCGCCATCTGCGCCGCGCGGAGGCGCGCAGCGCGTGCAGGCAGCGCGAGCGGTGCGGCAGCGCTCAACCTAGACTCCCAGCTGCGTTGCGCCCGTCGGCACGGTTGCGCCGCCGCGGTCAGGGGCGCCCGCGCTGCGCCGGGCGATCTCCGCGCGCAGATCCTTCATCGGCTCGAGCGAGCGAACCACCGGCACGAGGTCGAAGTTGTGGGCGGGCGGCGGCGAGGGCGTGAACCACTCCAGCGTGTTCGCGCGCCAGGGGTCGGGGCCGGCGATTTGGCCTACCTTCAGCGAGCGCACGACGTTGACGATCGTCACCAGCACGCCGCTGGCAAGGATGAAGGAGCCGATCGTCGAGACGAGGTTGTCGATCGCCAGGCCGCCGACGTCCGGGTACTCGTAGATGCGCCGTGGCATCCCTTCCAGGCCGGCGACATGCTGGATCAGGAAGGTGCAAAGGATGCCGAAGAACATCAGCCAGAAGCTGATCTTGCCCAGCCGCTCGGAGAGCATCCGCCCGGTGATCTTCGGGAACCAGAAGTAGATCCCCGCGAAGATCGTCATCACCGAGCCGCCGACCAGCACGAAGTGGATGTGGGCGACCACGAAGTAGCTTTCGTTGAGCTGCCAGTCGACGGGGAAGAGGGCGAGGAAGACGCCCGAGATGCCGCCGATCACAAACAGCGAGATGAACCCCACGGTGAACAGCAGCGGCGTCTTGAACTCCACCGATCCCTGCCAGAGGGTGCCGATCCAGTTGAAGATCTTGACCCCGGTCGGCACCGCGATCAGCATCGAGCTCATCATCATGAAGATCAGCACCGAAAGCGGCAGCGGGGTGGCGAACATGTGGTGCGCCCAGACCAGGAAGGAGAGGAAGCCGATCGCGACGGTCGAGGCGGCGATCGCCTTGTAGCCGAAGATCGGCTTGCGCGCAAAGACCGGCAGGACCTCGGAGACGATCCCGAAGCCCGGCAGGATCATGATGTAGACCTCCGGATGGCCGAAGAACCAGAACAGGTGCTGCCAGAGCAGCGCCGAGCCGCCGTTGGAGGGTTCGAAGAAGTGCGTGCCGAAGTGGCGGTCGGCGAGCAGCATCGTCACGGCCGCCGCGATCACGGGCATCGCCAGCAGGATCAGCACCGAGTAGATCAGGATGCCCCAGATGAAGAGCGGCAGCCTTGCCAGGCCCATGCCCTTCGCGCGCATGTTGGCGATCGTCACGTAGAAGTTGAGCGAGCCGAGGATCGAGGAGAGGCCGGTCAGGTGGACCAGGTAGATCCAGGCGTCCTGTCCGCCGCTGGGCGAGAAGAGCGCGTTGGCGAGCGGCACGTAGCTGGACCAGCCCGCTTCCGGCGGGGTGAAGAAGAGCGAGCCGTAGAAGACGATGCCGCCGGCCAAAAGCAGCCAGTAGGAGAGCGCGTTCAGGCGCGGGAAGGCCATGTCGCGGGCGCCCACCATCAGCGGCACCAGGTAGTTGCCGAAGCCGGCCATCATCGGCACCACGAAGAGGAAGATCATCGTCGTGCCGTGCAGCGTGAAGAGCTGGTTGTAGGTCTGCGGGGTGACGAGCGTGTTTTCCGGCAGACCCAGCTGCAGGCGGATCATCAGCGCCTCGACCCCGCCGAGGATGAAGAAGGCGAAGGTCGTGACCATGTACATGATCCCGATCCGCTTGTGGTCGGTCGTCGTCAGCCAGCTCGTCCACCCGCGCGGCTCGGCGCGGACCTCGTGCGCCACGACCTGGGGGATCGCCGCTGCTGGACGGCGTAGCGCTGCCTGTGCTGTAGCCATAGCCTCCTGCTCTCCTCTAGGGGTGTTCGACCGATTCGGGGCCCTTGTGGGCGGCCAGCGATTCGCGCGACTTTGCCGCTTCTTCACCGGCGGCGGCAAGCTCGCGCTTGCGTTCTTCAAGCCACGCTTCAAACTGCGCGGGCGTGACAGCGCGGACCGTCGCGATCATGCGCGCGTGGTCGCGGCCGCAGAGCGTGGCGCACTGGCCGCGGAAGGTCATCCCGGCGTCCTTGGCAGGCAGCTTGAACCAGGAGTAGTTGTGGTAGCCGGGGACGACCTGCATCTTGCCGCCCAGCGCCGGCACCCACCACGAGTGGACCACGTCGACTGAGGCCGCGTTGAGCAGGATCGTGGTTTCAGTAGGCACGACCATTTCCTCGTAGGAGTAGGGAGGGCCGAGCTTTTCCGGCCCGGTGCCGCCCGGGTAGACGAACTGCCAGATGTACTGCCGCGCGACGACGTTGATTTCCAGGTACTTCTTCGAAGGCGGCAGGCGCTTTTCAGCGAGCGCGTAGATCGGGCCCTTTTCGCCCAGCAGCGCTTCGCCTTCGGCGCCCGAGCTCTGTGGGTCGATAATCGTGCCGAGTCGCACGAATGTGAAGGTCGCAAGCACGACCAGCACCGCCACCGCGCCGAGCGTCCAGCCGATCTCAAGGCGCGTGTTGCCGTGGATCTGCGCCGCCTCGCGGCCCTTGCGCGCGCGGTAGCGCCACAGGCAGTAGGCGAGCGAGACCTGGACGCCGACGAAGATCGCCAGCCCGAAGGCGAGGGCAAGGATGTAGATTTCGTTGATCGCCTGGGCGTTGGTCGAGGCGCCGCCGTTGGTTGTGATCGTGAAGGCGCCGGCCGGGGCGGCAGCGAGCGCCGCGGTCACCAGCGCGATCGGCAGCGCGCGAGCGAGGGCGCGCACGAGCGCCGAGCGCAGGCGGGCAGATGGGCTTTGCAATCTCAGCTTCGCCAAGGCGCAGGGCATTCTATTCATCCGCGCGCTTGAAGTGCGGCGCGAGGGTCCCAGCCCCGCTCAGGCGCCGCTGAAGCGCGCCTGCCGCTTGCTCAGGAAGGCGAGGATGCCCTCCGCCGCATCGGCGCTTTGAGCCATCTGCTGCTGGATCTCCGCCTCGCGCGAAAGCGCCTGCTCGAGCAGGTCGTCGATCAGCCCGCCCAGCTCGCGCTTGACGCCGCCATAGGCGAGCGTCGGGCCGGCCGCCAGGCGACGGGCAAGATCGCGGGCCTGCTGTGCGAGCTCCTCGTCGGGGACGACGCGGCTGACGAGACCCCAGGCGAGCGCCTGCTCGGCTCCCACCGGCTCGCCGAGGATCGCCATCTCCAGGAAGCGCCCGGCGCCGGCGCGCAGGGGCACCAGCAGCGAGGCGCCGCCGTCGGGGACGAGGCCGATGCGGCTGAAGATCAGCGCAAAGTAGGCGCTCCGCGCGGCCACCACCAGGTCGCAGGCAAGCGCCAGCGAGCAGCCGATGCCCACCGCGGGTCCGCCAACGGCGGCGATCACGGGCTTCTCGATCGCGCGAATCTCCCGCAGCAGCGGGTTGTAGCGCCGCTCCAGCGCCGCGCGCACATCTGGCGGAGCCTGCTCCTCGCCCGCCCGCTGCTCGCCCAGCTCCACGAGGTCCGCGCCGGCGCAGAAGGCGCGCCCCGCGCCCGTGATCAGCACCGCGCGAAGGGCGCGGTCGCCGGCGGCCTCCTCCAGCGCGGCCTGCAGCGCCTCGGCCATCTGCGCCCCGCAGGCGTTCAGTCGCTCGGGGCGGTTGAGCGTGATCTCCAGCACGCCGTCTGAGCTGTGCAGCAACACCGGGGGGCCGCTCTGCGCTGCCTGGCTGCCGCTGCTCATCGCCCACATCCTATGGTTTATGCATGAGCCAGGGTCACCTCAACGGCGCAGTGGGGCAGCGGCCGCCCCTGATCGGCATCTGCGCGGCGCCCGAGCGAGCGCGCTGGAGCGTGTGGGATCAGGAGGCGCTGCTGGTGCCGCGCTCCTACGTCGCAGCGGTGGCGCGCGCCGGCGCCCTGTCCCTGCTGCTGGCGCCGGACGAGCGCGCGGCGGACGTCCCGGAGCTGCTGCTGGCGCTGATCGACGGGCTGCTGCTGGTGGGCGGGGCGGACATCGACCCGGCAAGCTATGGCGCGCAGCGACACCCCCAGACCGCCGAGACCTGCCCGCAGCGCGACGCCTTCGAGATCGCCCTGAGCCGGGCTGCGATCGCCCAGGGCGTGCCGCTGCTGGGCATCTGCCGCGGCATGCAGCTGCTCAACGTTGCGCTGGGCGGAACCCTCGTCCAGCACGTGCCAGAGCTGCCGGGCTGCGGCGAGCATCGCCGCAGCCTCGGCTCCTTCAGCGAAGCCGGACATCTCGTGGAGACCGCCGCGGGAACGCTTGCGGAGCGCATCCTCGGGCGCTCGCACTGCGCGCTCTCCCATCATCACCAGGCGGTGGAGAGGGTCGGCGCGGGGCTGATCGTGAGCGCGCGGTCAAGGGGCGATCAGCTGATCGAGGCGATCGAGCTGCCCGGGGCGGACTTCGTGCTCGGAGTGCAGTGGCATCCGGAGGCCGACCCCGCCAGCCCGGTCATCGCGGCGCTCGTTGACGCTGCACGTGCGAGGTCCTGCCGGGGAGCCCTGGCGGGGGCCGGATAAGCTGCGCGCGTGCCGAGGCCGCCCAGGATTCGAGCCGCCGCGACGCTGCTGTTCGCGGCGGGCACCCTGGTGCCGCCGGCGCGCGGGCTGGTGCGGGGCCGCCGGGGCGCCGTCCAGGCGCTCGCCTACGCCGCGCCCGTCGGCCTCTACGTCGCGATGCGCCCCTCGCGGCTGCGGGCAGTCGCTGTGTGCGCCTCCCACATGTGGGCTTACATCTGCGCCTACGAGAGCCCAAACGACGATCCGGAGGCGCTGCGCGAGCGGGTTCACATCAGCTACCCGATCGCGATCGATCGGGTGCTGGGGCTGGGCGAGCTGCCGACGGTGCGTCTGCAGCGGGCACTCGCGCGCAGGGACGCCGACGGCCCGCGCTGGCGGGTGCTTGACCGGATCCTGGTGTGGGCTCACTGGCTGTGGTTTGCTGTTCCGCACGCGGCGCTGGCCTTCATCCTCTGGCGGGCGCCCGAGCGCTTTGCGGGCGCAGCGGCGAGGGTCTATGCGGTCTTTGATCTGGGGGCGATCGGCTACTGGCTGATCCCGACCGCGCCGCCGTGGTATGCGGCAGAGCTGGCGCGCTGCTCGCCGAGGAGCGAGGGCCCCGATGGCCGGATCGACGCGCTTGCGGACAGCTCGCAGTCGGTGCGGCGGATGATGGTCGAATACGGCGAAGGCTTCTGGCGCCAGGGATGGGGGCCGCTCTACTCGCTCTTCAGCGGCAACCCGCTGGCGGCGATGCCCTCGCTGCACTGTGCCACCTCGGTGGCGGCGACGCTGGAGCTGGCAGAGGTCGCTGCGCCTGCGGGTGCGCTGGCGGGCGTCTACACGGCGACGCTCTGCTTCGCGCTCGTCTACCTTGGCGAGCACTACGCCGCCGATCTGATCGCCGGTGGCGCGCTTGCGCTGGCGGTGCGCCGCGGCGGTCGCCGGCTGGCGCCGCTGCTCGAGGTCGCTCACGGCCTGCTGCGGGAGCTGGAGCGGGCGGCACACGATGGCCGCCGGCAGAGCGGGCTATACTATACAAACTGAAGTGATTGACGAGAGCTGATCGGAAAGGAGCGAGCGCACGCAGATGGGCGAGCGGCCACAGGAGAACGTGATCATCGTAGGCAGCGGGCCTGCCGGCTACACGGCAGCCCTCTACACCGCGCGGGCAAACCTCGCGCCGCTGGTCGTGGAGGGGTTCGCGTGGGGCGGGCTCCTGCAGCAGACGACGGAGGTCGAGAACTATCCGGGCTTCCCTGAGGGGATCATGGGCCCAGAGCTGATGGCCGCCTTCCGCGCTCAGGCGGAGCGCTTCGGCGCGCGTCTGCTGAGCGCCGACGCGGAGCGGATCGAGCTCGCCAAGCAGCCGGGCGGCATCCACCGGGTGGTGGTCTCCGGCGAGGAGCACACCGCGAGCGCGGTGATCCTTGCGATGGGCGCTGAGCACCGCAAGCTGGGCGTGCCCGGCGAGCAGGAGCTTGCCGGGCGCGGCGTCAGCTACTGCGCGACCTGCGACGCCGCGTTCTTCCGCGGCGCGAAGGCGATTGTCGTGGGCGGCGGGGACTCGGCGATGGAGGAGGCGATCTTCCTGGCGAAGTTCGCCTCAGAGGTGAAGATCGTGCACCGCCGCGAGCAGTTGCGGGCGTCGAAGATCATGTCTGAGCGGGCGCTTGCGCTGCCGAACCTCGAGCTGCTCACCCCCTATACCGTCGTGGAGATCATCGCCGGGGAGAGCGGCGCGACCGAGCGCGTGCGCCTGCGCCATGCGGGCGATGGCAGCGAGCGCGAGCTTGAGACGGGCGCGGTCTTTGTCGCGATCGGGCTTGACCCGCGCTCGGAGCTGGTTCGCGACCAGCTGGAGGTCGACGATCAGGGCTACGTCAAGGTTCACGGGCACTCCACCCGCACCACGCGTCCGGGCGTCTTTGCCGCCGGGGACATGGTCGATCACACCTACCGTCAGGCGATCACCGCCGCGGGCTCCGGCTGCCGGGCGGCGCTTGACGCGGAGTGGTACCTGCGGGACACGCCCGGCGCGCACGTGCAGCCGGCGCTTGCCGCCGAGAGCTAGAGCGCCCTGGGCGCAGCTGGCGGCCGCGCGCCGCCGGCGTCTCGCTGGGCCTCAGGCGCCGCGCTCGGGGGGCGGCTCGCTCGCCCCGGTGCGCACGACCTCGGAGGGCCCGGAGCGATAGTCGAAGAAGCCGGCGCCGCGGTGGGCGCCCAGGCGGCCGGCGAGGACGTTGCGGCGCAGCGCGGGCGCCGGGCGGTAGCGCTCCTCGCCATACTCGCGCTGCAGCGCCTCGATCACCGCAAGGACGTGGTCTAACCCGATCATGTCCGCCCACTCCAGCGGGCCGCGCGGGTGGTTGAGCCCGAGCACCATCCCGGTGTCGATGTCCTTGGCGGTGCCGACCCCTTCGCCGAGCGCGAAGGCCGCCTCGTTGACAAGCTGGCAGACGATCCGGCCGAGCACCAGTCCGGGCGCGTCGCCGACCCAGACGACGTGCTTGCCGAGCGCTCGGAAGAGGCGCTCGGTGCGGGCGACGACGGTCGGCGAGGACTCCGGGCCGCGTGTGCACTCGACAAGCGCGCAGCGATCGAACGGCGGCAGCGCGTGAAAACCGACCGAGCTGCCGGCGGGGTCAAGGCTGGCGAGCGACCCGCGCGTCAGCGCAAGCAGCCGCGGGCCGGAGTGGTGCTCCATCGCCTCGCCGCTCGTTGCGCAGTCGACGATCAGCGCAGGCAGCTCCTCCGGCGTGCGCTCGTTGCCGTCGGTGACCTTGTAGCCCGCGTTGCGGGCGGCTGAGCGCAGCTCTGCTGCAAGCACGCTCTCGCCGAGGATGCTCAGCATCCCGCCCCCCACCTCGGGGCGCTCGGGCGTGAGCGGGTCGGGGTCCTCCGGGCGGTGCTCGACGCCCGGGGCATAGGTGAAGTAGCCCTGTCCGCTCTTTCTCCCATGCAGCCCAGCAGCGACGTAGCGGGCGGCGATCGGCGACGGGCGCCAGCGCGGCTCGCCGAAGGAGAGCTCATAGAAGGAGCGAGCCACATCGAGGCCGGTGTCCACCCCGACCAGGTCGGAGAGCTCGAAGGGTCCCATCGGGAAGCCCCCGCCCTGACGCACGATGCGGTCGATCGTCGCGATGTCGGAGAGCTGCTCTGCCAGCAGCCGCAGCGCCTCCAGGCCGAACGGGCGGTTGCAGCGGTTGACCAGGAAGCCCGGACCATCGGCGGCGCGGATCACGCTCTTGCCCATCGCCCGCCCGGTCGCCTCGGCTATCGCAAGCGCGCGCTCTTCCGAGCGCAGCCCCGCAATCACCTCGACCAGACGCATCAGCGGCGCGGGGTTGAAGAAGTGCATGCCGACCACGCGCTCCGGGCAGCTGGCGCCCGCGGCGACCGCCGAGACGGGGATCGAGGAGGTGTTGGTGGCGATCACGCAGTCGGGTGCGACGACCGCGCAGAGCTCTGCAAGCAGCGCGTGCTTGATCTCCAGGCGCTCGGGCGCGGCCTCGATCACCAGCTCGCAGGGGGCGAGCGCCGCAAGCTCATCGACCCCCTGCAGCGCCGACTTGGCCTCCTGCGCCCGCTGCTCCTCGATGCGGCCCTTCTGCGCTTCGATGTCAAGCCCCTTGCGCGCGCGCTGCAGGCCGCGCTCGAGCGCCTCGACGACCGGGTCGTACAGCAGCGTGCGCGCGCCGGCGCGCGCCGCAAGCTGAGCGATCCCGGAGCCCATCGTGCCCGCGCCAAGCACGCCGATGACCGCCACGGGAGCGTGTGCGGGCGGGCTCTGGGCGGCGCTCATTGGGGCACGAAGGCGTTGATCCCGGTCTTGGCGCGCCCGATGATCAGCCGCTGGATCTGAGAGGTTCCCTCGTAGAGCGTCGTCACGCGCACGTCGCGGAGGTAGCGCTCGACCGGATGGTCATCTACATAGCCGGCGCCGCCGTGGACCTGGATCGCGGTGTTGGCGCACCACTGCGCGGCCTCGGTGGCATGGAGCTTTGCGATCGAGGTCTCGGTCGTGTTCGGGCGGCCCTTGTCCTTCAGGAAGCCCGCGCGCCAGACCAGCAGTCGCGAGGCGTCGGTCTTCAGCACCATGTCGGCGATCATCGCCTGGATCAGCTGGAAGGAGGCGATCGGCCGCCCGAACTGGACGCGCTCCTGGGAGTAGCGGACCGACTCCTCCACGCAGCCCTGGCAGATGCCGACGCAGCCGGCCGCCACCGAGTAGCGCCCGGAGTCAAGCGCGGACATCGCCACCTTGAAGCCGTCGCCGATCTGCCCGAGCATCTCGTCGGGGCCCACCTTGACTTCGTCCAAGGAGATCGCCGCGGTGTCGGAGGCGTGCAGCCCCATCTTGTGCTCGATCTCCTGTGGCTGGAAGCCATCCTGGTCGGTGTCCACGAGGAAGCACGCAAGCCCGCGGTGGCCCTTCTCGGGGTCGGTCTGGGCGAAGATCAAGGCGACCTTTGCGTGGTTGCCCATCGAGATCCACATCTTCGAGCCGTTCAGCACCCAGCCGGAGTCGGTGCGGGTCGCGCGGGTGCGCAGCGATGCGGCGTCGGAGCCGCTTTCGGGCTCGGTCAGGCCGAAGCAGCCCAGCCACTCCCCCGAGCAGAGCTTGGGCAGGTAGTGGCGCTTCTGCTCCTCGCTGCCCCACTTCAGGATTGCCGAGCACACGAGCGAGGTCTGCACCGAGATCACCGTCCGCAGGGCCGAGTCGCCGCGGCCGATCTCCTCGACGATCAGCCCATAGCTGATGTAGTCGAGACCCGCCCCACCGTACTCCTGAGGCACGATCGCGCCCAGGTAGCCCTGCTTGGCGACCTTGCGCACGAGCTCCAGGTCGAAATGGTGATTGCGGGCGTTTTCGCGCGCGCGCTCGATCACCTCGCGGTCGGTGAAGTCGCGTGCGCTGCTGCGGATCAGCTCTTGCTCGTCGGTGAGATCGAAGTCCATGTCGCTCCTTTGTTTGGTCCCAGAAGGTTAGAGTCCCACCGGTGAATGATGTCGCGACCATGGAGAAGATCGTCGCGCTGTGCAAGCGCCGCGGCTTCGTCTTCCCCTCCTCGGAGATCTATGGCGGCATGGGCTCGACCTACGACTTCGGCCACTACGGCGTGCTGCTGAAGGGGAACGTCAAGGCGCAGTGGTGGCGGGCGATGATCGGCGAGCGCGAAGACATCGTCGCGCTGGACTCGGCGATCCTTCAGCATCCGCGCGTGTGGGAGGCCTCCGGACACCTGGAGGGCTTCACCGATCCGCTGGTCGACTGCAGGACCTGCAAGCAGCGCTTCCGCGCCGATCAGCTGGAGGAGGCCAGCTGCCCGCGCGCCCCCTCCAAGCACCCTGGCGAGCACAAGGACTGCGACCTCACGCAGGCGCGTCAGTTCAACCTGATGTTCGAGACCACGGTCGGCCCGGTCAAGGAGGAGGGCGCCACGGCCTACCTGCGTCCCGAGACCGCACAGGGCATCTTCATCAACTTCAAGAACGTCCTGGCCTTCGCGCGCAAGAAGCCCCCGTTCGGGATCGCCCAGGTGGGCAAGTCCTTCCGCAACGAGATCACCCCGGGCAACTTCATCTTCCGCACCCGCGAGTTCGAGCAGATGGAGATGGAGTTCTTCGTGCCGCCGGAGGAAGCCGAGCGCTGGCACAGCTACTGGCTGGAGGAGCGGATGCGCTGGTACCTCGACCTCGGGCTGCGGGAGGACCATCTGCGGCTGCGCGCGCACGGCGCCGAGGAGCTCTCGCACTACTCGAGCGCCACCAGCGACATCGAGTACCTCTTCCCCGGCAAGGACGAGCGCTCGGAGCGGCGCTGGATGGAGCTCGAGGGCATCGCCAACCGCACCGACTTCGATCTGCGCCGCCACGCGGAGTACTCGGGCGAGAAGCTCGAGTACTTCGACCAGGCAAGCGGGCGCCGCTATGTCCCCTACGTGATCGAGCCTGCGGCGGGCACCGATCGCGCCACGCTCGCCTTTCTTGTCGACGCCTACGACGAGGAAGTGGTTGAGCGCGAGGGCCAGGGGAAGGGGGAGGGGCGCACGGTGCTGCGGCTGCATCCGCAGCTTGCGCCGGTCAAGGTCGCGGTGCTGCCGCTGGTCTCCCGCGACGGCCAGCCGGAGCTGGCGCATGAGGTGGCTGCGCGCCTGCGGGCGCTGATGCAGACCGAGTACGACGAGGGCGGGGCGATCGGCCGACGCTACCGCCGCCAGGATGAGATCGGCACACCCTGGTGCGTGACGATCGACCACCAGTCGCTTGAGGACCGCACCGTCACGGTGCGCGACCGCGACTCGTTGGCCCAGGAGCGCGTGGCGATCGAGGAGCTCCCTGCGCTGCTCGCCGAGCGGCTGAGCGCGCCCTGGCGCTCGCCGAAGCTTGCGGGCGATCCGGCTTGAGCCTAGCCCTAGAGCGCTTCGATCACCGTCGCGAGGCCCATGCCGACGCCGATGCAGAGCGTCGCCAGCCCGAAGCGGCCGCCGCGCGCGGCAAGCTCGTGCGCGAGCGTGCCGATCAGCCGCGCGCCTGAGCAGCCGAGCGGATGACCGATCGCGATCGCCCCGCCGTTGACGTTCAGGCGCTCCTCCGGGATCGAGAGCTCGCGCGCGCAGTAGAGCGACTGCGACGCGAAGGCCTCGTTGAGCTCGACCAGGTCGATCTGATCGATGCTCAGGCCGGCGCGCTGCAGCGCCATGCGCGAGGCCGGGACCGGGCCGATCCCCATCACCGCCGGGTCGACCCCCGCGACCCCCGTTGAGAGGATCCGTGCGATGGGCTTGCGACCGAGCCGCTCAGCGCCGGCCTCGGAGGCAAGCACGAGCAGCGCCGCCCCGTCGTTTATCTGCGATGAGTTTCCAGCGGTGACGGTGCCGCCGGCGCGGAAGGCCGGCTTGAGCGCGGCCAGCGCCTCAAGGCTCGTGTCGGCGCGCGGCCCCTCGTCGCGCTCCACCACGATCGGCTCGCCGCGACGCTGTGGCACCCGCACCGGCTCGATCTCGCGCGCGAAGACGCCTGCCTGCTGCGCTGCGGTCGCGCGCTGATGCGAGCGCAGGGCGAAGCGGTCCTGCTCCTCGCGCGAGATCGAGAAGCGCTCGGCCACGTTCTCCGCGGTCTCGCCCATCCCCTCCGTGGACCAGCGCTCGGCAAGGCGCGGGTTGATGAAGCGCCAGCCGATCGTCGTGTCCACGAGCTCGAGCGTGCCGCGGGCAAAGGCGCGCTCGGGCTTCAGCGCGACCAGCGGCGCGCGCGTCATCGACTCGACCCCGCCCGCAAGCACAAGGTCGGCTTCGCCCAGCTTGATCGCTCGCGCTCCCTGATTGACAGCCTCAAGGCCGGAGGCGCAGAGGCGGTTGACGCTGACGCCGGGGACCGTCTCGGGGAGGCCGGCTATCAGCGCCGCCATCCGTGCGACGTTGCGGTTCTCCTCGCCCGCGCCATTGGCGTTGCCGAGGATCACCTCGTCGATCGTGGCGGGCTCGATCGCGCAGCGCTCGAGCGCGCGCGCGATCAGGAGCGCGGCCAAGTCGTCGGGGCGCACGGTCGCAAGTGCGCCGCCATAGCGGCCGATCGGGGTGCGCAGCGCGTCGATGATCAGTGCCTCGCCCATCGGCGAGAGGATGCTAGCGGGCGCCAGCGGCGTGCATGTGCGAGCCGCGCGGCGCGGGGCGGCCCGGCAGCGTGCAGCCGCTGCGCCCGGCGTGCAATTGTGCGGGGTGATGGCGCGGGTGCTGATACTCGGCGAGGAAGAGCGCGCGCTTGCATTGGGGCGTGCGGTGCTCGCCATGGGCCATGCGGCGCGAATCGTCGCGTCGACCCCGGGCAGCAGCAGCGCCGGGGCCGACGCGGTCGCCGGCGCCGGGCTCCAGATCGTCGCAGGCGACCCTCTGCGCCTGGCGAGCCTCCGTGGCGCTCTCGCTCAGGTGACCGTCGCCTGCTGGCTCTTCGGCGAGGGCTCGCTCAACGAGGATGAGGCGCTTGCCCTGCATGGCGATCGCCTGGCCTCCTTCATCCCCCAGCTCGTCGATGCCGGCGGGCGCGGGCTGATCTACGAGCGTGCGAGCCGCACGCTCGGCGCGGCGGTTGGCGATCGCGGGGAGGCGATCGCGCGCGAGCTGGCGCAGCGCAACGCCCTGGCGCTTGCGGTCCTACAGGCGCCCGCGCGCTCGCGGGGGGCGGCGCAGGAGGATCGGGAGCGCGCACCGGCGCGATCGGCCCCCCAGCCCGCCGAGGAGCGCTGGCCTGCAAGCGCGTGCGCCGCGCTTGCGCGGATGCTGAGCGCCTGAGGCCCACGCCGCTGGCGCTATATTCTCTGCCATAGGTAGTAAATCCGATCAACATTTGCATAAAAAGAAGGTGATGATGAGCGAGTACGCAACGGATGCCCTGGTCGAGGCAGACTGGCTGCAGGAGCACCTCGAGGACCCGCAGCTGCGAATCGTCGAGGTCGATGAGAACCCCGCCCTCTACGCCGAGGCCCATATCCCGGGGGCGATCGGGCTCGATTGGCAGCGCGACCTCCAGGACGCCGTCAGGCGCGACTTCCTGGGGCCCGAGGACTTCTCAGCCCTCCTCTCCAGGCACGGGATCGGCGACGAGCACACGATCGTCCTCTACGGCGACCGCAACAACTGGTTTGCCGCCTACACCTACTGGTACCTGAAGTACTACGGCCACGATGCGGTGCGACTGCTCAACGGCCCGCGCGAAAAGTGGATCGCAGACGGCCGCCCGACGACCACGGCGGCGCCGAGCCATCCGCCCGCAAGCTTCACCGCCAAGCCCGGTGACGAGAGCATCCGCGCGCGCCGTGACGACGTGCTGGCGGCGCTTGAGCGCGACATCGAGCTTGTCGATGTGCGCTCGCCGGCCGAGTTCACCGGCGAGATCCTCTCCCCGGCGGGCTACGAGCAGGAGGGCGCCCAGCGGCCGGGACACATCCCGGGCGCGCGCTCGATTCCCTGGTCGCAGGCGGTCAAGGAGGACGGGACCTTCAAGTCGGCGGCGGAGCTGCGCGAGCTCTACGGCCCCAAGGGCGTGCTTGACGCCGAGGAGGTGATCGCCTACTGCCGCATCGGGGAGCGCTCCGCGCACACCTGGTTCGTGCTCCATGAGCTGCTCGGCAAGGAGCGCGTGCGCAACTACGACGGCTCGTGGACGGAGTGGGGGAGCCTGGTGGGAGTGCCGATCGCCCTCGGGCCCGAGGAGGGCTGAGCGGCGCCTGCTCCACGCGCCTCAGGGGACCTGTTCGCGCGCGCGGTCGGGCGCGCGCGCGAGCAGGCGCTCGAGCAGATCTGAGAGGACGCGGTAGGTGAGCCCCCAGACGATCTGCTCGCCTACCGCGTAGACGGGGGTTCGAAAGGAGATCCCGCGCCGGGTCAGCTGCCGCTCGCCCCTGCCCGATGAGATCTCAGCGAGGGTCGGTGCCAGCACCGCTGCAACCTCGCCGGGCTGCGGGCGCAGCTGCAGTGCGGCGAGCAGCCCGCAAGCGGCACCTTGGGTCGCGCGGCGAGCGCCCGACGCTGGTGGGCGCGCCGCCGCCGCGCCGCCGCCAGCGCGGTCGTCGAGAGCAAGCAGCGAGACAAACGGGCTCACGAGGTAGTTGGTGGCGATCGTGCGGGCGGGCGCGAGGGCGCCGAGCGGCGTCAGCCGCGAGCGCTCCAGGCCCAGCTCCTCCTCGCTCTCGCGCAGCGCCGTCTGCAGCAGGTCTGCGTCATGGCGCTCGCGCCGCCCGCCCGGCAGCGAGACCTCGCCGGCGTGACGACGCAGATCGGCGCGGCGCAGCGTGAGGATCACACGCAGCGAGCGCCCGAGATCGCACGGCTGCGCGACGCCTTGCTCAGGCACGAGCACCACCATCACCGCCGCGTGAACGGGGGGCTCGCGCGCGAGCTCTGCGGCGCTCCTCGCCACGGTGCCGGATTGCGGGGCTTGGAGCTGCGCGGGGTCAAGCGGCGTGAGCAGCGTGTTCGACGCGGGCGCGCGCATCGGGTCCAGGCCCTCGGCCAACGGATCGAGCACGCCCGCCAGCAGGGCGCGCAGTGGAACGCGTCTCTGCTCGCCCATCAGAAGAGGGGATTGAACAGCAGCCCGGTGAGGAGCTTCGGGAAGAAGAAGGTCGACTTCGGCGGCATATGCTCGCCGGCTGCGGCGATCGCCTGGATCTGGCGCACCGGGGTGGGCCGCATGATGAAGGCGAGCGCAAAGCGCCCCTCGCTCAGCGCCTGCCTTGCCTCGGCGATCGTGCGGGCGTAGCCGAAGCCTTCCAGGTGCGAGATCGCGCCCTCGCCGATGCCCAGCGCCTCGCGCAGAATCAGTGCCTCGAGCACCCCGGTGTCGAGGTGCCGGTAGGCGTCCGAGCGCGCGGGCAGAGCTGTCTCAAGCAGCGCCTCATCGCGCAGCGTGATCCAGCGCGGCGGCGATGGATCGGCGGTGAGCAGGCCGCAGCTGAAGCGCTCGCCGCCTGACCAGCTGCCGCCCTCCTGGGCGGAGGCGATGCGCGCGGCAAGCTCCGCCTCGGTGATCTCTTCGCTCTCGAAGCTCTCTGCCAGCAGCGCTTGCAGACGCGCAGAGGAGTGCTCGTCCGGCCGGGCGACCAGGCGATGGGTTGGAAAGACCGTCAAGCCGGGGTCCTCGAGCGCGACAAGGCACATCAGGACGTGATGGTGGGCGTCGCCGCTGCCGCCCGCTCGATCGATCTCGCGGGCGTAAGCGAGCGCGGTCTCGTAGCGGTGGTGGCCGTCGGCGATCAGCAGCTCCCTGTCGGCAAGCGCCGCGCGCACCGCGGCGATCGCATCGGCGTCGCTGATGCGCCAGAGGCGGTGATCGGTTCCCTCCTCGTCGCGGACCTCGGTGAGCGGCTGAGTGCTCGTCGCGGGCGCGAGCGCAGACCAGGCGAGCCGCTGGGGGTCGGAGTAGAGCGAGAAGATCGGCGAGAGGTTGGCGCGTGTGGCACGCATCAGGCGCAGGCGGTCCTCCCTGGGGCCCGGATGGGTGCGCTCGTGCGGCCGGATGCTGCCGGGTCCGTAGTCGGCGAGGCGCACCGCGCAGAAGAAGCCCCGGCGCGTGCGCGGTCTGCCGTCGGGCCCGGTGTAGTGCTGCTCGTGGGCATAGAGCGCGGGCTCTGACTCACGCACGATCACCCCCTCGCGCTGCCAGCGGGCGAAGAGCTCGGCAGCGGCGGCGTAGGGGTCAGGGGCGGCGCGTGGCAGGTCGATCGCGACGACGTTGTAGGGAGAGCGCTCAAGCAGCGCCTGGCGCTGGGGCTCGTCGATCACGTCGTAAGGGGGCGCGAGGACGCGGTCGAGCGGGCCGACTGCGGCAGGGTTGTAGCGGAGCGCTTGGAGCGGCTTGATCTCAGCCATGCGGGGCGCGACACTAGCAGCAGGCGGAGGCGCAGCGGCGCGAACGATCTGGCGCCTGCGCCTGCGACTGTAGACTGATCCGCAGTCGGGGCGTGGCGAAGCCTGGTATCGCGTTCGGTTTGGGGCCGAAAGGTCGCCGGTTCAAATCCGGCCGCCCCGATTCGCGATGCGCTTGCCGCAGCGCTGTCGCGGCGCTGCGGGCGGCGGCGGTGGCCTGCGTCAGTCGCCTCGGCGGGCGCCCTCCCGGCGCTCGATGCCGCCTGCAGCGCCGATCAGGATCTCTGAGACCAGCTCGGGCGCGAAGAGGCCGTGGTCGAGCAGCCCGGGCGTTGCGGAGAGTCGTGCGGCAAGCTCGCGCGGGTCTCCGATCGGGCCGCGGTAGTCGGCAATGAGGTTGCCGTCGGGGCTCGGCGGCGCCTCGCGCAAAGTGCTCGGAGCAAGCGCGGAGAGCGCGTAGGGGGCGGCAAAGGAGGTGATCTCGAGCGGCACCGGCGGCTGCAGCTCCCGGCGCAGCTTGTTCTCGGAGACGATCACCACGAAGCGCGACGCCGCGGCGGCAAGGACCTTCTCACGCGTGTGGGCGCCGCCGCCACCCTTCACCAGCCATCCGTCCGCAGCGACCTGGTCGGCGCCGTCGATGGTGATGTCAAGCCCGCCGGAGAGCTCCTGCAGCGAGAGCACGCGCAGGCCGAGGTTGCGTGCCGCACGCTCGGTCGCGGGAGAGCTCGCGGCGAAGCTCACCTTCCTGAGGCTGCGGCGGGCAAGCGCCGCCAGCAGGTATCCGACTGTGCTGCCGGTCCCGAGGCCGACCGCCATCCCGCTCTGCACCAGCTCTGCGGCGGCGTAGGCCGCCGCAGCCTTCTCGCTCTCGATGCGCGCGGATGGATCATCGGTCATCGTCCGCGGCAGCGTAGCGTGCTAAGCGGGCACCTGGGGCGGCGAGAGCAGGAAGCCCTGGCCGACCGGACAGCCGACCTTGCGCACGAGCTTGAGCTCGCGCTCCGTTTCGATGCCGGTGGCGACCAGGCGCAGGTGCGTCTCGCGCGCAAGCGAGACGAGCGCCTTGACGATCCCGCGCCGATGGCTGTCGCGATCCAGGCCCCGAATCAGCTCGCGGTCGATCTTGATCGTGTCGATGGGCATCGATGCGGCCAGGCTCAGAGAGGAGCGACCGGAGCCGAAGTTGTCGATCGCGACGTGCACGCCGATCTGGCGTATGCGCTCGAGCAGCTCACGTGCTGCGCGAACGTCAGCGAGGAGCGAGTCCTCGCTGATCTCAAGGCAGAGCCCGCCGGCGGGAAGACCGCTATGAGCAAGCGCCCCCTTCACGCGCGCCACGATGTCGCCTTCGGCCAGCTCGCGTGCGGAGATGTTCACGGACATCGTCGGCTGCAGGCGCTCGCGCCCGCGCCAGCTTGCCGCCTGCAACGTGGCAGAGCGCAGAACCCACTCGCCGATCGCCACGATCAGGCGGCTCTCGCGTGCGAGGGGCAAGAACTCCGCGGGCTCGACCTGCAGGGAGCCGTGCGGATACCAGCGCAGGAGCGCCTCCCAGCCGACGCGCCCGCGGCCGTCCAGGCGCATCTGCGGCTGGTAGGCGAGGCGCAGCTCCTGGCGCGGCAAGGCGTGCCGCAGGCGCTCGTCGATGTCGAGCCGCGCGGCAACCTGCCGACGCAGGCGCTCGTCAAAGAGCTCCAGATCCTGTCCGCCGGCGCTCTTTGCCCGGTACATCGCGATGTCCGCCTGGCGCAGCAGATCTTCAGCATCGGTGGCGGCATCGTGTGCGACCGCCACCCCGACGGAGGCGCGCAGCGACACTTCTGCGTCCGCGATCGCGAACGGTTCCTCGATCGCGTGAAGCACGCGTTCGCCGATCGTGATCGCCTCGGCGTCTCCTTCCAGCTCCTCGGCGAGAACGACGAACTCGTCGCCGCCGAAGCGCGCCACCGTATCGCTGTCGCGCAGCGCCTCGCTCAGGCGGCGGGCGACCTGCAGCAGCAGCTCATCGCCCGCGGCGTGGCCAAGCGTGTCGTTCACCGCCTTGAAGCGGTCGAGGTCGATGAACAGGATCGCCACCGGAGCGCGGCCGCGGTGCAGGCGGGCGATCGCCTGGCGCGCGCGATCCACCAGCAGGATGCGGTTGGGCAGTCGCGTCAGAGGGTCGCGCAGAGCCTGGCGCTCGAGGGCCAGGCGGTCGGTGATGTCTTTGGCGCTCGCATACCAGGTGTCATCTTGAAAGCGGGCCGACCAGAGCAGCCAGCGCCAGGTGCCGTCGCGATGGCGGTAGCGATTGGTGAAGTTGGTGAAGTGGGCTGGCTGAGCGGTCGGGTCGAGCCTGCTGCGTGTGCTCTCAAGGTCATCAGGATGAACCAGCTCGCGCAGCGACATCGCTCGCAGCTCGTCGCGGCTGAATCCAAGCACCTCCTGCCAGGCGGGGTTGAGCAGCCCGAGCCGTCCCTCGGGGGAGATCGTCGCAAGCAGATCGCTTGCGAGGTCAAAGAGGCGCGCGATCTCTGCACCGGCGCCCTCGCGGCCGAGGTGCTCGCCGGCCCCCTGCCCGCCCTGCTCGGATGCGCTCGCCTGCTGCCCGTGCTGCTGCTCGCTGATGCGCCGCTCGGGCGTCAATTCGGATGAGCTAACCAAATGTCCTTCTGCGCGATCCCGTCGACTCCCCACGCTGGGGCTCGCCTGTTCCGTGGCGTCTGGTGGGCGTGCATCCTCGCGTGCACTACGCGCCTCTCCGTCAGCGGCCTACTTTACCGCCTTTCACGGCCGCTGTCCAGCCGCACTTTGCGCTCGGGCCGATGCGCGCTTCTCAGCCGGGAATGCCTGCGGCAAGCTCGCCGCTCTCGCTGCCCGCAGGCGCGCCTACATGTGTGGAGCCGGTCGGCTCGCCAAGCAGGAAGCGCCACACCGAGAGGATCAGCAGCAGCGTCATGATCACCGCGCTCGTGGCGCACTCCTCGCAGACGGCGTGCAGCGAGAAGAGCTCGCGGTAGGTGAGATAGGCCGAGAAGGCAAAGCCTCCCGCGGTCAGGAGCAGCGTTGCAAGACGCGTGTTCTCACCCTGTCGCGGCAGGAGCGTCGCCAGCACGAGGACGTAGCCGATCAGCCCGATCAGGGCGACGGGTATGCCTAGGATGTGCGAGTAGACCGAGGTCTGAACCTTCAGGCAGGTGTTGCCCGCGGTGCACAGCGGCTTGATGCCCGCGTAGTGGACGTAGGTGAGATAGCTTGCCAGCGCGACACCGAGGAGGGCTATCAGGAGAGAGACCCAGCGCAGGATTCGTGCGCCCATCGTCTGCCTAGCTCTTGAGCGCCTTTTCGATTTCCGGTTCGAAGAGCGCTGAGGCTTCGTTCAGGTCGGCGCCGGTCAGTTCGGTGACCTTGCGCATCGGCCCGCCGGTCTTGCCAAGCAGGAAGGAGGGGGTGCCGTTGAAGCCCTGTTCGCCCGCTTCGGTCTCGTTGCGTTCGACCTCTTCGACCAGCTTTGGGCTCGAGCGTTCCGCTTCCCAGCGGGCGAGGTTCAACCCGGGCACCTGCTGGGCGAGCCCGCGCAGATAGGCCGGGGTGACGTAGCCGCTGTCCTCTTCTCCCTGCTCGTGGTAGAAGAGCTCGACGAAGTACCACATCTTGTGCTGAAGCCCCGCCGCAAGGGCCGCCGCCTGTTGTTCGCGGAAGATCGCCGGTTCGCGGGTTGCCGTCTCCATCGAACGGTATTCGACCTTGAGCTTGCCGGTGCGCACGAAGTTCGCGACCACCGATGGGAATGCGCCAAGCGTGAACTCGCGGCAGATTGGGCACTGCAGGTCGCCGAAGTAGACGAGGGTCGCAGGCGCGTGCGGGTTGCCGAGAACATTGCCCGACTGCGGGATGCCGTTGATCAGCGAGTCGACAGTCGCGGATGCTTCATTGGCGGCCTTGCTGTGCGGCTTGGCGGCGCTGTTGCCGGAGCTGCCGGAGCTGACCGCGAAGGCGATCGCGACGACCGCGATCACCACGAGCGCTGCTGCGCCGAGCTGGATCAACCGACGCCTGCGCAGCTCCTGCTGGGCGGCCTGCGATTCAAGCGCCTTGCGCCGCGCGCGCGCTTCCTCGCGGCGCTGCTTGCGCGTGGATCCCTGCTCTCCTGTGGTGCTCATGGCTGCGTTCTAGCTCCCGTTGATGAATGATTTCTAAGCGCGCATAGGCGCATGGCCCGATCGAGGTGATGATAGAGGCAGCCGGCCAGCGGGGTCACCACAGCTGCTTGCGGTGGCCGCGCGCAGCGCGCTCATTTGAGGCCGGCCGCCTGCGCGGCCGCGGCAGCCTGCTCGAGCCGATCATCGCCCCAGAAGCACCGCTCGCCGACGATCACGGTCGGAATGCCGACCACGCCTGCGGCAATCGCCTCGTCTGTCGCCAATCGCAGACGCTCCTTGATCTCCGGCTGCTGGATCCCGACGCGCACCTGCTCGCTGTCGAGGCCAGCGCGCGTGGCCGCGGCAAGCGTCGCCTTCAGGTCGGCGAGGCTTTCGCCGCGAACGAACATCGCGGCGAAGAGCTCGCGGGTGAGCTCGCGCAGCAGCCCTGCCTGCTCAGCAACCAGGCACGCGCGCGCGGGCGCAAGCGAGTAGGTGAGCTGTGGCCAGCCCGCGGGATAGCGCAGGGGCGCCAGCCCGCGCTCTCCCGCTCGCCGAGCGATCTCCGCGAGGTCCGCGCTGCGATCGGGCGCGAAGGACCAGGGCTCGCGCCCCGTGTGCCTGAGGATCATCGCGAAGGCGATCGGCTGCCAGCGCGCGCTGGGGATGAGATCCTCGATGCGCATCGCAGCGAGGTAGGCATACGGTGAGGTGAGGTCGTAGTAGAAGGTCGGCTCGTTCATCGGCGGCTGCGACCGTGCCCGGAGGAGGGTACCGACTCGCTGACCTCAACGACCGCGCCCGCTCGGGCGCGCTGCGACGCCCGATGTCGCGGCTCAGGCAGGCGGGCGCCGGCGCAGCACGGCGGTGCGCGATCATGTCGGCAGGCCCCCGTAGCTCAGCTGGATAGAGCACCGGACTTCTAATCCGACGGTCGCAGGTTCGAGTCCTGCCGGGGGCGTGAGTGAGGTCTTCACGTTTCAACACGGGACCTCTTCACGTTTGGGCCGCCGGTGCTCGCGCCGGCGGCCTGCTCGTCCGAGCTTGGGTCTCGATCGGCAACCTCTGCTGAGGGATTGCCGTAAGCCAAGGC
>Ga0209061_1002292_pt1 | contig 25215 bp, 24 predicted proteins | sample Coa_R1_10_FD_187157 | JGI IMG/M metagenome (GOLD analysis project Ga0209061, IMG submission 187157) | Surface soil microbial communities from Centralia Pennsylvania, which are recovering from an underground coalmine fire - Coalmine... | ecosystem: Environmental > Terrestrial > Soil >...
CAGGCGCCTCAGGACGCCAGCTCAGCGTCAGACCGCCCTGATCACAATCCGTCAACAGCACAGGTGCCCTGGACCAGGAGCACCCGAAGAACGCCAGGGAACGATCACGCACTTCTAAACGGCATTGGGATAGCAGCAGCTGCCGTAGCGTGCGGTAAACACGTGCGTCGGTTCGGATACCGTCGTGCTCGAATTCGCTGGTCACCCAGACATCGAGATTCCTGATGGTGTCTGCGGTTTCAAGGGAGTGCCCCGGATCGACGTACAGGTCGTCGGCGTATACGACGGCCGCCGCTGGCACCGTATTGGAGCCGAGCTGTGTCCGGTCGTAGAGCGCAGGCCAGTCCGCGTATCCGGCGAGCCATTCAGCGGCTTCCCGGAAGGGCCTGAGTGCCTGGTCTTGCTCAAATAGCCAGGGGTAGATCATCTCTGCGGTAAGCAGCGGTCGGTGCCCGTGCTCCCCGCTGAACCCAGGAAACTCCTGCGCGACGCGCGCAGCCGACCAGTTCGAGGCCTCACCGTGGCAGTAGATCGATTCGTGCATGACAGCGTAAAGCGGACGTTGCGCGAACGACACCTTGCTCCATACGTACTCAAGGAAGGCATCGGTCAGGTACTGCCCCTGTGCGGTGGGGGCAAAGGCGTCCTCGAGAGCGTAGTGCAATGTATGGAAGTCGCTCGCGTGACCGAGTGCGAGGCCCAGCATGCGCAGCCGGTCTGGGGTCAGGCGCGTGCCATCTGGAAGCCGGACATCATGGGTGGCGGCGTGGTCGAGGAGGCTGGCCACGGCGGCGTCATCGCCTGGGTAGAAGGTGAAGAACTCCTCGTTCTTGCGCAGCGCCCGCCGGTAGGCCTGCCGGTACACCTCATCGACTGTCTTGCTGAGGGTTACGAGGCCACCCGAGATCATCACGCCGGCGAGTCCCTGCGGCGCGAAGGACAGGTAGGTCAGGGCGACGAAACCGCCGTAACTGTGCCCGAGGACCGTCCATGGGGTGCCCGGGCCCGCGACTGCTGCGCGGAGCAGCTCTGCGTCCCGGACGATCGAGTCGGCCCGGAAGCAGCTGAGGTAGCGGCCGAGTGCCTCGCCAGTGCGGAACGCCGCCGCGGTATGCCTGGTGATGGGCGTACTGCGCCCGGTGCCACGCTGGTCAAGCAAGATCACGATGTAGTCATCGAGTGCCGCCTGCAGCCATGGGCTTAGCTGGCCGGGCCGGTCGGCCCGGTTGCCCGGGCCGCCCTGCAGCCACAGCAGATAGGGCTTGTCTGCGCCAGCCGACTCGCTGCTGCGCACCTCGCGGGCGAAGAGCGTGATCTGTTCTCCGTCGGGGCGCGCATGGTCCAGCGGGACTCCGATCTCATGAGTGCGGACGCGGGGACGGCCCAGAACGTTCCTGATCGCACGCAACGGTCACCACCTCCGCGTCACCTGGCTGTACCTGCTGCCTATGGCTGAGGCCCGGCTCCGGGTCAGTAGCCAGGCACGCCCATTTCGGCGGCCAGCCGCACTAGGTCAGGGTGGACGTAACGGCCTTTTGTCTCGATCGGCACGCCATCGAGGTAGATGCTCGGGTTCAGCATGCTGCCGTCCGTGTGCGCCGGTGCCGACCAGAGCGTACCGCCGAGCCACGCGCCCTTGGCGCCGATTCCGATCTCCACGCCGCCGAAAACACGCTCGTCCTCGACTATCCGTCCGGTTGGATGCTGTACCCCGGGGTTGAAGCCCGGCGACACGTGGGCGATACGGTACATGTTCTCGTCACCGAAGCCGCGCAGCCAGCCGACGAAGATATCCGCCTCCGCCGACCCGGAGATCTTCGTGACCCGCCCTTCGTGGACCTCGCAGACTATGCGCTCCCGCAACAGTCCCAGCTCGGGTGGCGGCCAGACCGCACCGTCGAATACGAGCGTTCCCTCGATGCTTTCCTCTACCGGATTCCAGGACACCTGCCCGGCGAGCATGACCGTTTCACCGGGCCGCTCTGCGCGCTTTCCGCGCAGCAGGACGGGGCGACCGCCATTGACAGCAGTCAGGCTGGTGCCGCCCGGGGTGTCGATGCGCACCTGGTCGCTTGCCTGGATCAGTTGCTGGAGCGTGGCGCCGAATTCGATGGCGGCCTTGAGGTCGACCCTGCCAATGGTGGAGACAAGCATGTGCACGTCCATGCCCGTGAGGTTGATGTACCTGGCACCCGCGTTGATCGCCGCGCGGAAGGCATCGCTATGCATGATGTAGGAGACGGCGAACTCGATCCACACGTCCGCTTGCCGGATGGCGCCGGCCACCGGCGCTGGCGGCTCCTTGCCCGATCCCCCGATGTCCTCATACCACACAATCACGGGATGAGCCCGGGCGGCGAATACCGCCTGGGCTACGGCGTTGACGGCGCGCATGTCGGTCCCGGTATCGGCCGACAGGACCACGTTCTCTCCCGCCTTGACCAGCATGACGTCCTCGGCGAGTTTTCGTGCCGCCAGGGCGGTCTCGAACGACAGGTACTCGGGTCTGGGCTCACTCCGGCTGTGGACTTCCACTAGTCTTCTCCCGGCAATCTCGGCGTTCAACGACTGCTGCGGTGCTGTGCTCAGCTCCAGCGGGTGAGGCGCCTTTCCAATATGGTCATCAGCCATGCCAGTACGCCGCCGATGAGGCCGAGCAGCAGCAGCACGGCGAAGACCCCGTTGGTCTGAAACGAGTTCGCATAGGATGTCAAGAGCTGTCCGAGTCCATGCTGCGCCGCGATGATCTCCGCTGTGATGACACCGAGCAGGCTGTAGACGGCGCTGATACGCAAACTAGAAAACAGCGTCGGCAGGGCGCTAGGAAGCGTGATCCGAAAGAATACCTGAAGCGCTGAGGCATCGAGTGTTCGCGCCAGCACCAGCCAGTCACGGTCCACCGACCGGATGCCGGCGACCGTGCTCTCCAGCACGATAAAGAATACCAGGCTAACCGCGAGCGCGATCTTCGACGGGATGCCGATCCCGAACCACAGGATGAATAGTGGCGCTAGGGCGATGCGGGGTACCGAGTTAAGAGCGCCGAGCAGCGGGCCAGTCAGCCGCTCCAGATAAGGGGAGACGCCGAAGGCAAGTCCGACGGCGATACCGGCGGCAATGCCAAGGACAAAGGAGATACCCGTCTCGAGCATCGTCACCCCCATGTCCGCGAGGAATGTTCCCTGCACGAAGAGGCCATTCCAGAAGGACATGGCGATATCAGTAGGCCTACCCACGAAAAGCGGGTTCACCAGGTGTGACTCCGAACTCCACTGCCACGCGCCGACGACCACGGCGATAATGAGCAGGCGCGCACCCCACAGCCTCGCCGCCGCGAGTGGCACGCGTGCCTGTCCCGGTGCCCGTTCAGTACTCGGCATGGTCGTGCCTGGCTGAACCATCACGCCGCCCCTTTCTCCAGGGTGCGCCATACCTGGGAATACAGCTCGTGATACCGGCGAACTTCTTGCAGCTCCCGCACCGAACGCGGGCGCGGCAGGTCTATCGGGATGACATCGACGATCTTCGCCGGGCGCCGGCCGAGCACGATTACCCGATCGCTGAGGGCGATCGCCTCGGTCAGATCGTGTGTCACGAAGACGACCGTCTTGCGCTCGGTCTCCCACAACTGCAGCAACAGGTCCTCAAGCTGGAGCTTGGTCTGAGCGTCGAGTGCTCCGAAGGGCTCGTCCATGAGCAGCATAGGGGTCTGCAGGCAGAACGTCCGGACAAGTGCTACCCGCTGCCGCATGCCCTGAGACAGGTCGCGGGGATAGCGGTTCGCGAAGTCCGCCAGGCCTACCTGGCGAAGTAGCCCCAGAACGCGGTCATTAGCCTCTTTGGCGCGTTCTCCGCGGATTGTCAGTCCGAATGCGGCGTTGGACTTCACCGTCAGCCATGGCAGTAGGGCATCACGCGCCAGCATGTATCCCACATCGGGTCGGCCGGCGCGAGGCGGCTCACCGGACAACAGGACTTGCCCCCGCTGCAAGGGGATAAGGCCGGCGATGATATTCAGCAGCGTTGTCTTGCCGCATCCACTGGGGCCGATGACCGAGATGAATTGCCGGGAACCTATTACTGCGGAGACGTGGTCGATAACAGGTACCGGCTCATCGTCAAAATAATGCGTTACCTCATTGAGCAAGATTGAATTGCCGCCGTTTCCGCCAGGTGCAGAGGCAATTGTGCTGCTATCTTTATTCACCTGCGCTGACATCTCCATACGAGTCGCATCTCCAGTGCCCATAGGGCAGAGCTCCTGCTGGCCGGGTGTCTCGCCTCTTTTGCTAAGGGTTAGGGGCGAGGCCGCTGACGAGGCTAGAAGCAGGCACCTGCTGTTTGATCAGCTTATGCTGCAGCAGGTACGCCGAGAACGCTGACACGGCCGATCGCTTCACTCCGATGCCGAAGGAGTTAACTTCATTTTCGACAGCGGCGCGTAGCACTTTCTGCGAGCCCGGCAAACTGCTGAAGTTGATATTTTTCTGCGCGATCTGCACCGCCGCGTTGAGGTTGCCGGGATTCTTAAGCCACTGGAAGGTCTGCTGCATCGCGGTGATGAATCCCTTGATGGCGGCCTTGTGGGATGCGACGTAACTCTTCTCGGCGACGAACGTTGTAAACGCGCCGTTCAGGCTCTTCAGTTCCTGCGGGCCGGTGTTTTGCAGGTTCACCAGGCTTGAGCACGTGTGCTCCACCTGGCAGATTGCGGGAACGGGGGTGGAAGCCATCACCGCGTCGACCCTGCCGTTGGTCAGTGCGGTGTATTCGGTTGCGGGCGCCCCGACGGCGACGTAGGTCGCCTTGGCGGGACTGATCCCGGCCCCGGCGAACAGCGCTTCGGCCTCAAGCTGGGAGCCAGCGCCCAGCGCGTTCACTCCGATCACTTTGCCCATCAGGTCCTGCATCACCGCGGGATAGCCCTGCGATCGGTGCGGGAGTTTGACCCCATTTCGCACCAGCAGGTCGTAGAAATTGTCCGGCCGTATTCCCCCGATGATCGACACGGCAGCACCGTGCGAGGCAGCCTCAACGGTGACATCCGTCGATGCATAGAACACCTGCAAGTCGCCCGACGCGAGAAGCTGCAAGCCCAGCGGCCCACTCTGTACCTTCGTCGCGACGCAGTTGATGTTCTGCTTGGCGCAAAATCCTTCAGCCTGTGCTGTCCAGATGGGAAGGTCGATAACCGACCCGGGATAGACCAGCACGTGCAGGGTGGTGCGGCCGCCAGACGAACTTGATCCGCCGCCGTTGCCGCCACATGCGGCAAGCAGAACCAGCAGTGCGGCGGCCATGACGACCTGAACCTTCCATCTGATCCTCATGCCTTTGTCGCCTCCACCTGTTTACCCGGGCCGCGAGCGTTGCCGCTGCACATGTCATTGATATGCCGTCGTGTCGTATGGCTGAGGCTCGTGTCCGTGGCAATTTTCTGCAGCGCGGACAGGAGATGCGTTTCGGCGACACGGCGCGCTAGGGCCGGGTCCTTATCACGCAGCGCGTCGATGAGCCGTGCGTGATGTTGCACCCACGCCGACGTCACATCGGCGTCGTTCCACGCTCGCAGCCGCTGGCGGTACCAGGCCGACGAGCTGATGTAGGCATCCAGCGCATGCTCGGCCATCGTCCGGATCACGCCGTTCGGGCATAGCCCGATGATCGCGCGGTGCAAGCCGAGGTCTCCCCTGCCGGCAAGCTCGGGCGAGCCCGCCACCAGCTCCATGCCGGCAAGCAGCTCTTGCAGTTCCGCCAAGTCCCTCCGGGTAACGGCCATCGCCGTCAGGGCGAGCACGGTCGGCTCAATCGCGAGCCGGGCCTGCAGCGCATCGAGGAACTGCCCGATCCCGCCGTCGGCCACAGGGGCCGCCGGTGAGCCATCGGCTAGCACGACAGTTCCCGAACCTTGCCGTGGCTCTACCAGGCCGGCGAAACGCAGGGCGCTGACCGCCTGCCGGACAGTAGCGCGGCTTACGCCATACTCCCGGCACAGCTCCGCTTCGGTGGGCAGCCGCGCTCCCGGGCGGTAGACACCGTCCCTGATCTCGCGCGCCAGCGCGTTCGCGATACGGGTGAATGCTGGTTCGCTCGCCATGTCTCCCACCACGAGCTGGCACACGACCCCACTTGAGCGTGGATACGGAAAGGATAGGCCTGACAAATTTGTCCGTCAACCTGCTTGGATAGGTCTTGATGCTCTGGACGGGTCCTGATGCTCTCCGATGCTGCTCCGGGCGGACAGTGGCGGGTTTTCCTGGGCGTGCCCTGTAGCAGCCTGGAGAGACCTGACTGTGCAGAAGATTCGCCAATCCAGCGGGGATGCCACGGACTCCCGCGCCGACGGCTCGTAGCCCGCAGCCGCGGCCTTGCCCCCAGCCGACTTCTCAGCGTGCTTCCCTGTTAACGATCAGCTAATTCGGCTCTGGGGCTCATTGGAGCCGTGCGTGATCGGAGTGGAGAGTGCAGGACCCGGTGCTCAGGCGGAACGCCGCAGTGACGTCACACTAGCTGGGTCGAGCCGTTCGACGGCGGTGACCCGGGCGCCGGGGATGGCGGTCTCGATGGCGGTGATGGCGCTGGCGACGGCGTCGGCGAAGCTGGGCGCTTCGCGGTCGAAGATGGCCCGCTGCTCGTCGGCGGAGCTGGTCAGCAGCGCGTCGTCGCACCCGGCCTCATACAGGGCGTCGGGGTGCGGGCTGTCCGGGCTGGTCAGGTCGGCGCCGTCGATGGTCACGGCGAAGGAGTAGATCACGGGTACTGCCTCCCGTCCTGCCGGTGCGGGCATTTGCCGACCTGCTCGCGTATCCGTTTTCCCAAGATAGCCGGGTCGCGGGGCGTTGACCATACGGTGACCGCGTGCTCCCCGGCGGGGCAGCGGGCCACGCCCCACCGGTGGCCGTGGTGGATTTCTTCCACGGTCCACCCGGCGGCCTCGGCGGCCCGCAGGGCGGCCTCGACGTCTTTCTTCGGATGACGGCGGCGCGGAGGCATCGGACCACGCTACGGCCGGAGTCGGGAGCCGGACCGCCAGATGCCTGTCGGACGCTGGTTCTCGGAACTGCCAGTGCCTGGCCGCGCCCACCTGGGCATGCCGGGCTTGCGGGCGTGGCCACTACCTGCCATGCGGTGCCTCGCTTGCCTGCAGGGAGCCCGCCCGGGCCGGAGGGCGCCGGGCATGTTCGCAGGTGCTGGTCTCGGTGAGCATCTGGTCGGCGGCGGCGGGGAGGTAACGGGTTTGCCATTCGGCCTGGCCGGCGAGGGTGGAGGCGGTGCGGTCCGGGGTGAGATATAGGACGGACCACAGTTCGCTGAGCCAGTCGAGGGTGTACAGGCACAGTGGGTGCTGGTGCCAGCACAGCGGCAGGGCAGCGGCCAGGCGCCCGTAGCCGGGGAGGTAGATCTGCTCGGCCCAGGCGCGGAGCCGGGCGATGGCCTTGTCGCGCTCGGCACCGGTGAGCTGCCACCAGCGTGGCGCCGGAATCGGCTGATAGGCCTCGTCGCGATCGCAGTCCGGGTTGCCGCCGCCACCGTCCGGGCTGCCTGCGTCGTCTCGGACCGCCCCGCCACCAAGTCGCGCCGCGAGGGCAGCGACCTGCTTGTCGAGGCCGTTCAGTGCCTCCAGGATGGCGCCCTGGCGAGCGAGCGCTCCGGCGGCATCATCCAGGCGGGTGCCCAGGCCGGCGAGCTGGGCGGAAAGATCACGCAGCCGTCCGGTGATATCCCGGTAGTGCCCGGCTTCCCGCTGGTCAATGACCCCTATCCGTTCGGCATGCTCGGTGATCTGCAGCAGCGCGGCGGCGAGCGGGTCGCCCGCTGACGGATGCCGGGTCATGCGCTTCTCCTTACTCGCTGCGAACCCTGGGGATACTGCGGTCGGCGTCCCAGGAAGCACCGATGGCGCCGGACCGGGCTGGTGGGCAGCTCACGGTGCCAGGCGCCGTCGGCGCCTGCTGGGGGCCCGGCACCTACTGCCATGGCCACTGCTGATCGCCGACGCTGGCTTCTTCCAGCACTGTGGTGTCGGCCTCCAGCGCATCCTGATGTTCGTCGTGTCTGGCTGCCGTGCCAGCGTGCGCAGGATCGGGTATGCCGGTGATCTCCTCCAGCTCAGCCGTCATCGCGTCGGTTGTCGCGTCCGCCTGCGGCCCGGCCAGCGACACGGGCGTGGCGGCCACCTCCCGGGCGGGGCTGGCGGCCAGGGCGGCGATGGCCTCGCTGCGGCAGCAGGCGCGCTTGTAGGCGGGGTCCTTCCAGACCATGGGCAGCCGGGCGATGACGGGGGACAGGCCGCCCCGGATCACCAATGCGCACCCGGAGGGGAGCTGGCGGATCATCTCCGTCGTCATGACCGGGTGGCGGGAGTGATGGTCCTGGCCGTGTTCTTTCATTGCGGCGTGGCCGCACAGCTTGCTGGCCATCTCCAGGGTGTCGGGGTCGGAGATGCCGGGCAGCCAGATCTTGGCGCCGGAGGTGTCCAGGATGACGCGGGCACCGTCCTTGCCCCAGCGGGAGCGGAGCTGGGCTTCGCCGTGCGCGACGGTGATGATCTGGATGCCCTTGCCGCCGCTGTCGGCCAGCCACGCCGGGACGGGGACGGGGCAGATCTGGGTAACCTCGTCCAGGGCCAGCAGCAGCGGCGGGTCGAGCCGGCCGCCGGGCATCACGCTGCCCAGCAGGGCGGCCTGGTAGCGGATCTCGCTGGCCAGGCAGGCGAACAGCGGCGCGACCGGGCTGTCCTCGCCCTGGGCTTCGGCGATCAGGTACAGCGTGCCGCAGTCGCGCAGGAACGCGCCGATGTCCAGCCCGGCCCCGGGGGTGGGCAGGACCGACTGGGCGATGGCGGGGTCGGTCATGAAGGCGATGGCCCGGGACATGGTCATCCGAATGGTCTGGGCGGTCTTGTTGGCCTCGCCGCGGAGTTCGGCGAGCTGGGCTGCCCACTGCCGAGACGGGCTACCCGCGTTGGTGAGGATCTGCTCGGGTTCGGTGGCGCCGTTGCCCAGGACCCAGCGGGTGATGTCGCGGAAGTCGAGCCCGGCTAGGGCGGCGGCGTGCATGTAGGCGCGCAGGTAGTCACTCGCCTTGCTGGTCCAGAAGCTGGCGTCCTCGACGCCTTTCATCGACACGGCGGCGGTGAACGGCTCGGCCCGGCGGATCGCCACTGCGGGGTCCTGGCAGCCCTCCAGCGGGTTCCACCGGAACGTGGAGGTCACCCCGCCCACGCCCTGGGGGTTGAATACCATCACCGGGCCGCGGCGGGCGCGGATGCCGGAGGTCAGCTCGAACACGTCGTGCTTGGTCGTGGTGGACAGCACCGGGCCGGGGTAGCGCAGGATGACCGAGGCCAGCCAGCCAGTCTTGCCTTCCCTGGGCGGGCTCTTGACAACGGCGTGCTCTTCCAGCGGCAGCCGCAGGCTGTGCCGCAGGTGGGCACGGCCGATCCTGATCGAGTAGGCGCAGGCGGGTGCGGTAGCCCGCTGCCAGAACGTCAGGGACCGGCGGGAGCGCCCGCTGCGGCGGAACGCGGCGAGCCGTCCCCAGCGCAGCCACAACTCGAACAGCGTGGCGTGCCCGCGGCCGGGGTGCAGGCGCAGCCGCAGCCGCCACCGCATGTGCCGTACCCGGTGCTTGGGCAGCCGCCGCGACGGCAGCACCGCCCACCAGGTGACGACGATCAGCGTGACCATGACCGCGGCGCCGACCTCGGCCAGCCAGTCCAGGCGGGTCAACAGCACCGCGGCGATCCCGGCGACCACCGCCGCGCCCGCGGTCCACGCCGCCTCTCCGGCGCGGGCGGCGAGCACCGCGGCGGCACCCATCGCGAACTCCAGGGCGGCCAGCGCCAGCACCTCTTTCATTCGGATGCACCTTCCTGTTCGTCTCCGGGACCGGCCTGCTCATCGCCAGGGGCGGCGTCCCGCGCACGAGCGGGGCCGGCGCTGGCTTGCAGGGTGAGGACGTGCGCGCGCAGCACGCGGCGGGCGGTGCCGGGGTGCAGGTCCACTTCGGCGGCGATCTGCCGGGCGATCGGCGCGAGCGTGCCGGGGTCGATGCGGGCCAGGTCGTACCGCTCGCCGGCGCGGGCAATGAGCTGGTCCTGCTTGCCGGCCTGGCCAGGGCCGGCCCGGCGCGCCCGGTCCCCGGCTGGCGGCCCGGCGGCGGGCAGCGCCGGGGTGTCCTCGGCAGCGGAAGCCGGGAGCCCGGCCCTGCGGCCGGGAGCGACCGGGCATTCCTCGATGACCCAGGTGCGGAACCCGGCCAGCGTCGACAGCGGGTCAAGCAGCAGCCGCAGCAGCCACAGCGCGGTCCCCCCGGCCAGGGCCAGCAGGGTTGGGCCGTCGTCGGCGAGCGCCTGACCGCTGGCCTGCTGGAGCGCGAGCACCCAGGCGCGGACTACGCCGATGAGGGTGTCGGAGGCCAGCGCGTACACCCCGGCGGGCATCACCCAGATGGCCAGGTCCCGCCAGCCGTGCCCGGCCGCCAGCGCGTTCATCCCCAGGCTGATCCCGATGCACGCGGCGTTCAGGGCGCGCGGCCGCAGGGCGCGCTTGCCATGCAGGGCCAGCGCGATGCCCAGCGTGGCGAAGATCAGCGCCCCGACGTCGGGGATGTCGGCCTCCAGTGCGGCGATCGCCGCGTCATGCCAGGCGGCGTTGACCATCTAGGGCTGACCGCCCGGCAGGAGCCCGGGCAGTAAAACGGCCCGCCGGCGGCTTGCCGCCGGCGGGCCGTTCACAGGATCGCTGGTTCGCGAGCCGGTCAGCCCGCCGTGGCCAAGCCGGTCAGCCCGCCGACGCCAGGTCGTCGTCGGCCTGCCTGGCTGCGGCGTTCACTGCCGCCGGGACGTTCTTCCCGGACAGGTAGGCGGGCGCGAGCTGGTTGGCGATGTCGAGCTGTGCCTGGTTCATGCCCGGCGTGACCGGCCAGTAGACGACGTTCCAGTGCGACTCGGTGAGGAAGGGCTGCATGTCGACGCCGTGCTGTTTCCAGTACGTCTCGTACAGCGGGTCGAGGGACCTGATCCCCGGCCAGATGTAGCCGCCGGAGCCGAGGATCCGCTCCGACGCCGGAGAGCCGAGCCACTGCTCAAGCTCCCACGCCGCCTGCTGGTCCGGCGAGTGGGTGTTGATCGCGTCGATGAGCCCGTTCAGCACTGTCCAGCAGCCGTCCGGGCCGCAGGGGAACTGCAGCACGCCGATCGGGAACTTGACCTCCTGCTGAAGGCCCGCGGTCACCCAGTCGCCGTTCTCGATCATCGCGACCTTGCCCTTGGCGAATAGTTGCTGATCCTCGCCGTTGTTGGCGGCGGCGTCGGTACCGAGCGCGGAGCCTGGCGCGGCGACGTGGTACTTGTACATCAGGTCGGTGAGGAACTGGAACGTCTGCTTGGCCGCTGGCGTGCCGAAAGAGACGGTCTTCGCGTACGGATGAGGGATCAGTTTGACTCCGTCCTCGGCCAGATAGGGCTCGAACCCCCACTGCATCTCGTTCGGCGAGTCGGTCGCGTAAGTGGCCACCGAGTTCGGGTTGAACTGGGGCGACAGCGCGTTGTGCCCGCTGGTGTCGTAGGTCAGTTCCTTGAGGAAGTGGAGCCACGACCCGCCGTTGGCCGGGTTCCAGGTCAGGTTGGACGGGATCGTGATGTGGTGCTGCTTGAAGTAGTCGACGTTATAGAAGTAGGCAATCGTGTCCCAGTCCTTGGGCAGGCCGTACAGCTTGCCGTTGAAGGTGTGCAGTGTCACCAGGGCCGGGATGTACTGGCTCAGGTTGATGTGCGCCGCCTTGATCTTCGCCGTGAGGTCCTCCATCACGCCGTCCTTCAGCCAGGTCGCGATCATCGGCGTGTTCACCCAGTAGATGTCGGGACCGCCGCCGGAGCTGAACTCGGTGGTCAGCTTCGGCTGGTAGTCGTTGTAGGCGAACGTCTCGATCGTGACGTGGATGTTTGGGTGGGCTTTCTCGAAGACGGCGATGGACTTCTGGTAACCGGGCGTCTCGGGGGTCTGCCACATGGCATAGGTCAGGTGGACCTTGCCGGAGCCCGAGCCGCTCGATCCGGTCGCCCCGCCGGACGAGCACGCCGCCGCAGCGAGCAGCAGGGCCGCGCACCCCGCAATGGCCAGCGCCCGCGGCGCGGCCCGCAGCGATCTGGTTCTGCGTGACATGGTGGTTCGTCTCCTGTCGGTAACCGGTTGACACCGGAGAGCTGGATGGAACGGACGATCTGCTTCTGGAACACGACGAAGATCGCCAGCAGCGGGATCAGGGTGACCAGCGACGCGGCCAGCACGAGGTTCCACTGCTCGCCGAACTGCGACTGCAGCGCCGCGATGCTCACCGTCAGCACCTGCTTGGCGTTGCTGTCGGTGACGATCAGCGGCCACATGAAGTTGTTCCAGCCGAACACGAACGCGATGAGTGTGGCGGTGACGATGATCGGCCGACCCATCGGGACAAGGATCCTGGTGAGGATCCGCCACTCCGAGCAGCCGTCCACGCGCGCGGCGGCGAACACCTCGCCGGGCAGCGACCGGAAGTACTGCCGCATCAGGAAGATCGTGTACGGCGAGCCGAGCACGTACGGCAGGAAGATGGCCCAGTACGTGTTGGTCAGGTGGGCCTCCCGCATCATCGTGTACAGCGGGACCAGCGTCACCACGTTCGGCACCATCAGCGTGGCCAGGTAGACGGAGAACAGCCCGTCCCTGCCGGGAAACTCCAGCCGCGCGAACGCGTAGGCGGCGAGCACGCCGAAGCCGACCTGACCGGCTGTGAGCACGCAGGTGACCAGCGCCGTGTTCCCCAGGTAGCGGAGGAAGCCGTCGCTGAACAGGATGGTCCGGAAGTTGCCGAGGTAGAAGGAGTGCGGAGGGGTCCACGGCGAGCTGGACAGCACGTCGGCGGACGGTTTGAACGCGCCGAAGAAGGCCAGCACGTACGGGGCGACGAAGACGGCGGCGATGAGGGCGAGGCAGGCGTAGAAGGCCGCGTAGCCGAGCGCCTTGACCGCCGGATGGCGGGTGACCCGGCCGGCCGGCGCCGGCGGGCGGATGAGCGTGGTGGCAGCCATCAGTCAGGAAACCTCGTAGGTTGTCCGGTTGCGGAAGAAGCGGAACTGAATGAACGTGATGACGAGGATCACGCCGAACAGCAGCAGCGACATGGCGGACGCCGAGCCGACGTCGAAGTTCCTGAAGCCCGTCGAGTAGATCTGGTAGTTGATGACGTCGGTGGCCGACCCGGGGCCGCCCTGGGTCATCACGTAAACGGTGTCGAAGATCTGGAACGAGCCGATGACGTCGGTGACCAGCACGAACAGCATCGTCGGGTTGAGCAGCGGGAGCGTGATCCTGGTGAACCGCCTGATCGCCGACGCGCCGTCGATGCTGGCCGCCTCGTAGAGCATGGGCGGGATCGTCTGCATGCCGGCGAGGAAAAACAGCATGTTGTAACCGGCGTACTGCCAGTTGCTCACCATCGCCACCACCGGCAGCGCGGTGCGGGTGCTGCCGAGCCAGTCCGGGCCGTGCACCCCGACCAGCAGCAGCAGGTGATTGACTAGGCCGAACTGGGCGTTGAACATCCAGCTCCACACCACGGCCATCGCGACCGGTGTCGACATGTACGGCAGCACGTACAGGGCACGGAACACACCGAGCGCGGGCATCCTCCTGTTCAGCAGGATGGCGAGGCCGAGCGCGACCGCCGTCTGGATCGGGATGTTCCACAGCACGTAGTAGGCGGTGACGAGCAGCGCGTGGAAGACGTGATCATCCTTGGTCATCGCCACGAAATTGCCGAACCCGGCCCATTGCGGCGAGGTGAGGAAGTTCCACCGGAAGAAGCTGAGCACGCAGACGATGACGACGGGGACCACGAGGAACAACCCGACGCCGGCGAGACTGGGCAGCACGAACGGGGCGGCGACGGCCAGCCGGCGGCTGGCGCGCCGGGCGCATGTCGCTGTGCCCGCCGGGCCGCGGGCAGGTGCCCTGCCGGTGCCGCCGTCCGGGGTCCCGGCCCGCACGGGCGGGGACTGCCGGAGGGCGGCGCGGGGATGCCGGGGTTCGGTCAGGCGCATGGCGGCTACCTCGCTACCGGACCCGCGGCGGTGCGGTGCTCTCCCTGACGATGAGCACCGGTTCGGGTGACGGCCTGACGGCGATCTCAGCGCCCATCTGCCGTCTGAGCAGGGTGAAACACGCCCTCCCCAGTTCGGCGAAGTCCATCCGCACGGTGGTGAGCGCCGGGGTGTAGAACTCCGACAGCGGCGTGTCGTCGAAACCGGCCACGCTGACGCTGCCGGGGACGGCACGGCCGGCTTCGTGCATGGCCCGCAGCACACCGAACGCGAGGTCGTCGTTTCCGCACAGCACGGCGGTCACCCCGGGGTCGGTGGCGAGCGTCCGGCCCGCCTCGTAACCGGACCGCGGATGCCATCCCGCCTGGATCGGCTCCGGCACCGCCACGCGTGCCTCGCCGAGCGCGGACCGCCACCCGGCAAGGCGCTGGGGGGTTTCCTCCGTCGTCGGCGGGATGGAGACGTAGTGCACGGTCCGGTGCCCCAGGCCGAGCAGGTAACGGGTGGCCTCGTAGGCGGCCCGCCGGTCGTCGATCCACACCCAGGGTCTGCCGTGCGCGCCGTCGTCGGCCGGCGTCTCGACAGCTGCGGCCATCGGCACGCCCGGCGGGACGGCCGCCAGCGCCCTGGTTCCCGCGCGGTCGAAGGCGAGCACGATGAGCGCTCCCCCCGGTTCGGCGGCGCGTGTGACCGCGTCGCGGACCGCGGCGGGCGCGTCGGATTCCACGACGCTGACCGCGACGGTGAAGCCGACCGCGCGTCCGGCCTCCTCGATGCCCTGGAGCGCCGCCGCGTAGCCATACAGGGTGGTGTTCGATGTCAGCACGTTCACCGACTGGATCGGGCCGCCGGCAAGCGTGCGGGCCGCTCGGTTGGGGCGGAAACCGAGCCGGGCGATCACGTCGAGCACCGTCTCGCGGGTGGAACCCTTGACGCTCGGGTGCCCGTTGATCACCCGGGAGACGGTCTGGTAGGAGACGCCCGCCGCGGCGGCGACATCGCGGATGCTGACCGCCCGGGAAACCGCCGGCCCGCTGCCTCCTGCGGCGGCCGTGTCGCCGATGGGGGGGCCGGGATCTGCCAACCGGACGGAGCCGTCGCGCGGAGGAAGACCGTTTTTGTGACCGGTCACATCCATGTGAAGATTGTGACCGGTCACATTATGGTTGTCAAGGACATGGGACAATCACGAGGCGACATCCCCAGCACGGCCGTGCCGGGATGAACGACGGGAGGACACGCGTGGCCGCCGCGACGAGACCACCACTGGCGACCATCGGCTGCTCGGACGACGCGATCGAGCTGAGGATCGGCGTAGACGAAGCGGGAACTGCCAGGATGGCGTGCCTGGCCGTACCGGGACCGCCGAACGGCGAGGCCGGCCCGGCTGCCGGCGGGGCGCCTGGTGCCAGCGGGCCGGCCATCGGCCTGCCGCTCGTCGACGTGATCGTCGCCGGAGAGGGCCGGAGCTGGTCGGGCGGACGGTACTGCGAGTCGGCGGTTGCGGCCCGGCTGCGCTACCTCTGCCACGAGGAACGCCGCAGCCCCGGCCCGCACCTGGCGGACCGGTGGCGCGAACTCCGGGTCGACCTCGGCGACCCGGTGACCGGCCTGCGGGCTGAGGTCTTCTACCGTGTGCTGGCGGGTCGCGGCGTGGTGCGGTCGTGGGTCCGCCTCGTCAACGAGGGCGCGAGGGACCTGACGATCGAAGCGGTGACCTCGCTCCTCTGCGGCGCCCTGTGCGGCACTGCCGTACCCGCGGGCAGGGACGCGGCCGATCTCGCCGATCTCGACGTGCTCTGGGCCGAGAACGACTGGCTCGCCGAGGGCCGCTGGCAGCGCCGTGCGCTCCGGGACGCGCTGCCCGACCTGAACCGCTCCGTGCACGGCGCCGACCCCCGCGGCCGCTTTGGCGTGACGAGCACAGGCACCTGGTCTTCCGGGGCCCACCTGCCGATGGGCGCGATCGAGAACCGCCGCACGGGGCATGCCTGGGTATGGCAGATCGAGCACAACGGCCCCTGGCACTGGCAGGTGGGGGAGTTCGCCCGCCGCAGCGCCGGCGCGCCCCCCGGCCAGATCGGCCACGGCCGTCACCCCCGTGCCGCGAACCGCGCGTATCTGGCGCTGCTCGGTCCTACTGACGCCGAGCACCAATGGCGCGTCACGCTGCCGCCGGGCGGCGCGTTCACCACGGTCCCCGCGGCGGTGGCGGTGAGCAGCCACGGGGCCGGGGACGCACTGGCCCGGCTGACCGCCTACCGGCGGGCGATCCGGCGGCCGCACGAGGACCACCGGCGCCTTCCGGTGATCTTCAACGACTACATGAACACGCTGATGGGCGACCCGACGACAGACAAGCTGCTGCCGCTCATCGCGGCGGCGGCGCGGGCGGGCGCGGAGTACTTCTGCGTCGACGCCGGCTGGTATGCGGAAACCGGCGATGGCTGGTGGAACACGGTCGGCGAGTGGCGGCCCGCCACGACGAGGTTCCCTGGCGGCATCACCGAGGTCCTCGACCGGATCAGGGACGAAGGCATGATCCCCGGCCTGTGGCTGGAACCGGAGGTTGTCGGCCTGCGCAGCCCTGTAGCCAGCCGGCTGCCCGCCGCCGCATTCTTCACCCGTGGCGGCGAGCGTGTGGTGGAACATGGCCGTTACCACCTGGACCTGCGGCATCCCGCGGCCGTGAAGCACCTGGACGAGGTGGTGGACTTCCTCGTCGGGGACCTGGGCGTCGGATATCTCAAGCTGGACTACAACATCAACGGCGGCCCGGGTACCGACGTGGGCGGCGTGAGCGCCGGGGCCGGCCTGCTCGGCCACAACCGGGCGTACCTCGACTGGCTGGACAGGGTCCTTGACAGGTATCCGGGGCTCACCATCGAGAACTGCGCCTCCGGGGGCCTGAGGATGGATTACGCGATGCTGTCCAGGCTCCAGCTCCAGTCCACCAGCGACCAGCAGGATTTCATCCGCTACGCGGCTATCGCGGCGGCTGCCCCGGCAGCCGTGGCACCGGAGCAGGCGGCCGTCTGGGCGTACCCGCAGCCGGACTTCAGCGACGACGAGATCGCCTTCACGCTGTGCAGCGCCATGCTCGGGCGCATCCACCTGTCCGGGCACCTCGACCGGATGAACGACAGGCAGCAGCGGCTTGTCGCCGAGGCGGTCGCCGTCTACAAGCAGATCAGGCCCGGCCTGGCCGGGGCGTTCCCGTTCTGGCCGCTCGGCCTGCCAGGATGGGCCGACCCGTGGCTGGCGCTCGGGATGCGCGCGCCAGCGGCCGACTACCTGGTGGTGTGGCGCCGCGGGCCGCTGCCGGGGCCCGCGGGTTCCCGGCCACGCGCCGGGCAGGCGGAGCTGGCGCTGCCCATCCGGCACCTGCTCGGCCAGCAGGCCGCGGCCGAGGTGCTGTATCCAGCCCGGGGGCAGGCCGGCGTGCGCTGGGACGCGCCCCGCGGTGAGCTGACCGTGGCATTGCCCGGCGTGCCGGCAGCCTGCCTGGTCCGGCTGGAACCTGCCTGATCCGCCTGGGGCGGCAGGGCTGGGGCGGCAGGGCTGGGGCGGCCGGCGGCACCTGCCGCGAGCAGCGTTCCTGCCCGCCGCCCCAGCCGGTGTCTGACCTCCGACGAGCCGGCTGACGCTGCCAGACAGCAGGAGCGTCACAGCCGGACCTGGTGCTGCCCGGCCCGGCCGGTCGTCACCGAGAACCAGAACGTCCTGGTCAGGGCTAACGGGACTCAGCCGTTGCCGCTGAACGCCTGCGCCCCTGCCTCGGCCACCGCCTGGTCCTGGTCCACCATGCCGCCGCTCACGCCCACGGCGCCGACCACGGTCCCGTCGCTCCGCAGCGGGATGCCGCCGGGGAAGATCACGATCCGCCCCGGGCGCGTGGCCTCGATACCGAACAGGGAATGCCCCGGCTGCGCCTTCTCCGCCAGATCCCGTGTCGGCATGTCGAAGGCGCGGGCCGTGTACGCCTTGCCCAGGGCGATGTCGATACTGCCCAGCCAGGCCCCGTCCATGCGCGCGAACGTGACGAGGTTGTTGCCCGCGTCGACGACCGCGATGTTCATGGCGACGCCGAGTTCCGCCGCCTTCTTCCTGGCCGCCGCGGTGATACGCTCGGCCGCCTCAAGCGTCACGGCTTGCGCTGCCATGTCGTCCCCCTCTTCGTGCCAGGCAACCATCCGGCGCGTCCCGGCATGACCAGGGCCTCTTCCCCTGCCCCCGGCTGTTATGCATGACCGCCCGGGACATCGGTGCCATCCCAGGGGTTCCCGCACCGCCATGAAGACCCGGGAGGCAGCGCCACACTGGCCCCCGATGCTCGCGTTGGTCCCCAGGCGCCGCATGGTTTCCGCCGCCGCTCCCGGCACCGGCCACTCGCACGGGCTCCCAAGGCCCTGCTCGCCAGAGGGCAGGCGAGCAATGCTCCCCGGCCAGCCCGGCTCAGATATCGGTGATCCGCAGCCCTGCGTGTGCCTTGTAGCGGCGGTTGACGGACACCAGGTTCGCGGTCAGCGCCTCCACCTGGCGGCAGTTGCGCAGCCGCCCCGCGTAGACGCCGCGCACCCCGGGGATCCGGCTGGCGAGTGCCTGCACGAGGTCGGTGGCCTCACGGTCGTCGCCGAGGACGAGCACGTCCTGGTCGAGGCTGGCCACGCCGGGGTCGAGCAGCAGGACGGCGGAGACGTGGTGGAACGCGGCCACGACCCGGCTGCCGGGAAGCAGCGCCGCGGCCTGCTCTGCCGCGCTGCCCTCCGCCACGGGGAGCGCGTAGGCACCGCGGGAATCGAAGCCGATCGGGTTCACGCAGTCCACCACGATCTTCCCCGCCAGCTCGCCGACCAGCGAGGCGAGCAAGCTGGCATGCCCCTCCCACGGCACGGCCGCGATCACCACGTCGCCCTCGCGCGCCGCCCCGGGGTTCGCCATGCCGCGCACGCCGGGGATGCCGAGCCCCGCCGCTGCCGCTGCGGCCCGCTCCGCGCTGCGGGACCCGATGATCACCTGATGTCCCGCCATCGCGAACCTGCGCGCGAGACCGCGCCCCTGGTCGCCGGTGCCGCCGAGGACGGCGATGACCAGGCTGCTGGCATCTGCCTGCCCGCCTGCGCCCCTCTGGTCCTGTTGCTGTGCCATGCCCCGATCGTGCCAGACGCGCCGCCGGCCCCGCCCGTGCGGCCGGCTGAATCCGCGCGATCACGATGCGGGCACCCGGCACGGTGCGGCACGATGGACCAGTGGACTCCGCCCAGGTTGATGCGCTGCGCGAGCTGCTCGCGCCGACCGGCTGGCTGGAACGGACCCGCGTCTTCGGCCGGGCGCTGCGTTCATCCGCCGTCACGCCGGGCGGCCTCCTCCTCGTCGGAACGCCAGGAGACGAGCCCTGGCACCTGGCCGCCCACCTGGGCGACGAGAGCCGGCTGGCGGGGATCCCGGAGCTGGCGCCGACACTCATCCGCTGGAATGTGCCCGAGGGGGCGCCCCCGCACCTGCGGGTGGGCCTCGACCGCCTGGAAGCCGCCCGGCGCGGTGAGGCGCTGTTCGTCGTCACGCCGGACAGCGCCCCGGCGCCGCTTCTCGAGCGGGTCAGCGACGCCCGCAAGGCCGGCGCGACAGTCCTTGCCCTCGACCAGGGCGACCCGGACCTCGACGGGCTCGCGCACGAGGCGCTGAGCGTGCTGGCGGGTACGGCGCCGGTGTCGTTCGGTGTCACGCAACACCTGGTCAGTGCGGCGGCCGGTGAGCGTGACGTGCGCCCGAGACGCGGTGTCCGGGAACGGCTCGCCCGGCTGCTCGACGCCGTCAGCGGCCCGAGCGCCTAGCGGTGCGCCAGGCGTCCGGGCCGAGCACCATGGTCCTCAGGCGTCCAGGCTGAGCACCATGGTCGGCCGCTCGATGACGTGGTCGGGCCGCAGCGGCCGGACAGCGGTGCCGATCGCGAAGAACTCGGTGGTGTGCGTGCCCCACGTGTGGCTGTGCTGCCGGAGCTGCACCCCGACGATGCCTTCCGCGTGCAGTTCCTCCGCCTCCGCCTGCATCCGGCTCATCGCCAGCTCGCGGGCGTCGTACAGGGCCTGGGTGAACTGCTCGAGCTCGACGTTCTTCCCGATGTTGCTGAGCACCCCGCCGAGCCGCTGATGGGCGACGTGGTAGACGCAGGAGCCCATCACCATGCCGAGCGGCGCGTACCCCGCGCGGATCAGCGTCCAGAAGTCCTGGCCCGACAGGTCGGAGGTGAACGGCTGGTTCTTGTTGTTGCGCCACTGCGCGACATCCCCGCCGCCGGCGTGGTCCTCAGCCTTGACCGCCGTGCCGACCGCGATGAACTCGGCGATGTCGTTGCCGAACTCCTTCATCTCCACGTCGAGCCGGACTCCCACGATCCCGTCGGCGCCGAGCGCGTCCGCCTCGGCTTCCATCCGCGTCATCGCCAGCTCGCGCGCGTGGTACATCGCCTGGGAGAGGACGTCGAGTTCCTGGTTCTTGCCCCACCGGCCGAGCTGCAGGCCGACGTGGTAAATCGAGCTGCCGAGCACCAGGCCGACCGGACGGAAGCCGACCTCCCGCACCAGCAGGAACTCGTTCACGGACAGGTCCGAGGTGAAGATGCTGCCCGCCTTGCCGGGCTCCAGCTCGGCCAGGCGGCGCATGGCATCCCGCGGCACCCCCGCGGCGCTCAGCTCGGTGCTCGTCTGCTCGGTCATCCGCCTTCTCCTCGTGCCTAAGCCAAAGTTGGCGTCACTCGCCCGGTACGCCCAGCCGTACGCGCGCCACCTGCCTGCGCTGCGGGTCGAGCGAGAGCACCGCGAGGCTCGGCTTCCCCGGTGGCTGGGCCGCGCTGGAGAACCGGGCTATCGCCGTGCCGATGATGGTGGTCTCCACGATGTGGTCACGCCGGCCCTCCTGGAGCGGGCATTCCCGCTCGCTCACCCGCAAGTCCATGTTGTTGATCACGACGCCTTCGGCACCCAGCCTCCGCACGTCCCGCTCCACCTCGATCCGTGCGTCGTGCCTGCCCTCGTTGACGAGTTCGGTATACCCGACCACTTCGGTGTTGCCTGCGCTCCACCGCGCCTGCCCGACCGTCAGCCAGTCATCGTGCCGCGCTGCCACCGATATGCCGAAAACGAGGCCGGCCGGCACCCAGCCCTTCATGATCAGCTTGGCGAAGTCCTGGCCCGACAGGTCGGAGGTGAAGGGCCTTCGCAGGCGCGGGCCGCCCGGCGCGCGTACGGCGGTGCCAATGGCCTTGAACTCGAGCCCTCCGGCGGGGAAGTGCCCAATGGTCAGCCTGACGCCGACGACGCCGTGCCCGCCAAGCTCCGCGCACTCCTCGCTCATCCTGCCGATGGCGGCGTGCCGTGCCTCGTACATCGCCCGCACCAGCGGGCCGAACGACCCCACTCCCCCGGCGCCTCCGCTGGAGGTCTGGGTGACGCTCTGGTACGGCGCGAAGGGGCCGTACCCCGCCCACGCGCCCGGGCACCCGTACCCGCCCGTGTACCCGATGTTGTAGACAGCCGCGCCGAGCACCTGGCCGACGGGCTCGAAGCCGACGCTGCGGATCGCGGTGAACTCGTCGGAGGTCAGCGCGGACCCCCACGTGCCGCTGCGCAGGATCTCTGCCATCCGCGCCTCGGCCGCCGGTGACAGCCCGGCACTCGCGCCGCCGCTCGTCCGGCGCGGGGCCTCCGCGTCGTCGGTCACGCCACACCTCTTTCGCCGACTGCGCCGGACCTGCGTGTCCTGCGGCCGTCCCGGTCACTTGACGACCACGCCGGCCACGCCAGTCACTTCACGATACTGTGCCGTTCCGGTGGGCGTCACCACTCATCCTGCGCGTCCCATTCTTCGTTCCTGCGCCGCACCGTCTCCAGGGCACGGGCCGCGTCCTCCCTGGTGGGGTACGGCCCGAGCCTGTCCTTGCCCGGGCAGCCGTCCTCGGGCTCGACCGTCATGTGCCGCAGGCAGAACCACCAGCGCTGTTCACCGTCCACGGACACTAGACTCGCAGAACATGGCGACCAGGCTCCACCCCGGCAGGCCCTCCTCATCGGCGCTACGGCAGGTCCCCCCGCACATCCCCCGCCCGGAATACGTCGGCAAGAAGCGGCCCAGGCTCGGCGAGCCGGACATCAAGGACCCCGGCACGATCGAGCGGATGCGGGTGGCCGGCAAGATCGCCGCCCAGGCCCTGGTCGAGGTGGGCAGGCACGTCGCGCCCGGCGTGACCACCGACGAGCTGGACAGGATCGGGCACGAGTTCCTCGTCGACCACGACGCCTACCCCAGCACGCTCGGTTACCGCGGTTACCCCAAGTCGCTGTGCACCTCCCTCAACGAGGTCATCTGCCACGGCATCCCCGGCAGCACCGTGATCGGCAACGGGGACATCGTCAACGTGGACATCACCGCCTACATCGGCGGCGTGCACGGGGACACGAACGCGACGTTCCTCGCCGGCGAGGTCGACGAGGAGTCGAGGCTGCTCGTGGAGCGCACCCGCGAGGCCATGATGCGGGGCATCCGCGCCGTCGCCCCCGGCAGGCCGCTGAACGCGATCGGCAGGGTCATCGAGTCCTACGCACGGCGGTTCGGCTACGGCGTGGTCCGCGACTTCACCGGTCACGGGATCGGCACCACGTTCCACTCCGGCCTCGTCGTACCGCACTACGACGACCCCGGGAACAACGTGATCATGGAGCCGGGCATGACGTTCACGATCGAGCCGATGCTGACGCTGGGCACGATCGACTACGACGTCCTGCCGGACGGCTGGACGGTTCTCACCAAGGACCGCAAGCGCACGGCCCAGTTCGAGCACACGGTCCTCGTCACCGACGACGGCCACGAGATCCTCACGCTGCCGTAGCGGTGCTGGCCCGGGGCCACTCCCCGGAGCCCTGGTATCCCGGGGGGACGGCCCCCGGAACCCCCGGGTTCCCGTGACGGTTCCCGCCGTATCACCGGGCACTCACCCAGGCCGCAGGGGCCTGGGGCCGCGCCCGGTTCGGGCACTGCGGCCCGGCTGTCCGCATGCCGCACCCATGACCGTCGTGCACCGGCCGCCCGCCCGCCCGGCAGGCCGGGATCACGGGCCGGTCGAGCCCCCTCACGCGTCGCGCTTGCGGAACAGGATGAACCCGGCGATCAGGATCGCCGCCGTGTAGGCCAGGAACACCGCGAATTCTCCCCACGCGGGGAATTCGTGCGGCACCTGCCGCGTGTTCCAGATGGCGAGGCCGCCCTCGGACGGCAGCCACCTGACGATGTCGTTGGACCACGACGCCGGCAGGAAGTTCACCACGATGGGCAGCACGAACAGCAGGCCGATCGCGGTGCTGATCGCCCCGGCCGTGTGCCGCAGGATCGCCCCGATACCGTAGGCGAACAGCCCGCACACGGCGATGAACAGGCCGCCGCCGATCACGGCGCGCAGCACGTTCGGCTGGGACAGCGTGGTGCTGTCGTGCGTGCTGGCCAGCAGAGCCTGGCCGAGGAAGAACGCGGCGAAGCTGGTCGCGAGCCCGATCAGCAGGGCCAGGACCGCGAACACCGCCGCCTTGGACACGTAGACGATCCCGCGCCGCGGCATGGCCGTCAGCGACGTCCGGATCATCCCTGTCGAGTACTCCGAGGTAATGGTCAGCGCGCCGAGCACGACGATGACGAACTGCCCGAAGTAGAGGCCCACCAGGCTGTCCCGCGCCGGATTGAAGACGGCCCGCTGCGCGGCGGGCATCTGGTTCCAGTGCGCCGCTGTGACGCCGGTGATCAGCGCGCCGAGGCCGATGCCCACCGCGAGCAGCACCAGCATCGTCCAGTATGTGGAACGGACCGACCGGATCTTGGTGAGTTCCGAGCGCAGCGTGCCCGCGAGCCCCGCACGGCCCTGCGGGACGCGCAGCGCGGGCGCGCCGGGCCGCCCTGTGGTCGCCGTCATGTCAGCCCTCACTCCCCACGCGAACCCGCTGGCCTGCCGGCACCTGCTGGCCAGCCTGGACGGCGCCGGCGGCGCCCGCCTGATACTCCACGCTGTCCGCGGTGAGTTCCATGAACACCTGTTCGAGCGATGCCCTGGCGGGGGTGAGCTCGTGCAGCCGGACACCGCTGCCGAAGGCGATGTCGCCGACATGCTCCGCCGTGAGCCCCTGGACGAGGAGCGCGCCATCGCCGCTGCCCGTCGCACTGCCGCCAGCCGCCGCGACCGCCTTGGCCAGCGTCTCCGGCTGCGGGGTGCGCACCAGCACGGACTGCCCGGAACTGCGGGCGATGAACTCCGCCATCGTGCAGTCGGCGATCAGCTTGCCGCGGCCGATCACGATGAGGTGGTCGGCGGTGTTTTCCATCTCCGACATCAGGTGGCTGGAGACGAACACCGTGCGGCCCTCGGCGGCGAGCCGCCGCATCAGCGTGCGGATCCACCGGATGCCCTCCGGGTCGAGGCCGTTGACCGGCTCGTCGAACATCAGCACGCCCGGGTCCCCGAGCAGCGTGGCGGCGATGCCCAGCCGCTGCCCCATGCCGAGCGAGAACCCCCTGGCGCGTTTCCTCGCCACGTCCGACAGGCCGACGAGGTCGAGCACCTCGCCCACCCGGCGCCTGGGGATGCCGTTGGTCTGGGCCAGGCACAGCAGGTGGTTGTAGGCGGTGCGGCCGCCGTGCACGGCCTTCGCGTCGAGCAGCGCCCCCACTTCGCGCATCGGGCTGGCCAGGTCGCGGAACGGCCTGCCGTTCACGGTGACGGTCCCGCTCGTGGGGTAGTCGAGCCCGAGTATCAGGCGCATGGTGGTGGTCTTGCCCGCGCCGTTCGGGCCGAGGAACCCGGTCACCTTGCCAGGCTCGACGGTGAACGACAGGCTGTCGACCGCGAGCTTGCCGCCATATCGTTTGGTGAGGCCCCGTGCCTCGATCATGTACCCGTCCTTCCCTGCCGCCGCGGCATGCTGCGTCGCATGTGCCGCCGCATGGGCGTTTCCCCCCGTCCTGCCACCCTAGATGAGTGATTCCCTATGTGTTCAGTGGTCGTAGGCGGTCAGCGACCGCAGGTCGTGCGTGCCGGTCCGCCAGTTGTGCCAGATGCACGCGGCCAGGGCCAGCAGCCGCTGGGCGACGCGGAC
>Ga0209061_1002293_pt1 | contig 25210 bp, 18 predicted proteins | sample Coa_R1_10_FD_187157 | JGI IMG/M metagenome (GOLD analysis project Ga0209061, IMG submission 187157) | Surface soil microbial communities from Centralia Pennsylvania, which are recovering from an underground coalmine fire - Coalmine... | ecosystem: Environmental > Terrestrial > Soil >...
TCGCGGGGGTAACGCCGCTGCGAGGGGTGCGACAGCGGCTTGTCTTGGTCTTGCATGGCTCCATCCTCCCTGGTCCGACTCGTGTAGTTCCAAGCGGAGGAGCCTCCGGGCTACCCAGGCCGGTTCAGTGCGAGCACCATGCTCCCGTCTCTGGAGGAGGGTGATATGAAGGAAGGTTGCGACAAAGAAGCCACCGGCTTTGGCAAACAGAAGCTCACCCGTCGCGCGGCCTTGTTACGCTTCGGGCAATTGGGCGTCGGCGCTGCCCTCAGCGCCGGACTGCTGGAGTTCCTCGGCGGGGGTAGGGCTGTCGCAGGAACCACGCAAAGGCGGACGAACAACGGGCGGATCTACAGCCCATCACAGACGAGAAACATCGAGACGCTCCCGCCTGGCAGCGCTGTGCCCGCCGGCTGTTGTGTTGGCTACCTCTCAGAGGGCAATTGTGGAGGCCCGTGCCCACGGGGGTACTACTGCTATGCCTGCACTGGTTGCGGCATCGAGGGCTTCGCGTGCCTCTCCTGCGAGGGGACGGAAACCTGCACATACTGCGACTGAGGAAACGCCACTCGGCCGTTGAGGCACCGCGACCGTCCCAAGTAAATATGTGCCTCCAGAGAACCCGCGTTGGTCGATGCGGAACCGCAGCACTGCAGCTAGTCCCGGTTGCTGCGCGCCGGTCGTCGAAGCCGTCGCTCAGCCATGCCCGCGCTGACTTCGAGGCGACGACTTGGTGAGCCGGGTCGCAAAGCGCGGATTGCGTGGTTTTGCGCTTACTGAGCTGCGCGCGCGCCCCGGACGGGCTGCCGCGATTGGCATTGGGGTCCTCGTAGCCGCGCTCTCGTTTGGGCTCCTGTCGTCGGAGACCGCGACAAGCAACCTGGCGGTGACCAAGACGGTCAAGGACAACTTCCGTGCTGCCTACGACATCCTGGTCCGGCCCAAGAACGCTCAGACTCCCTTCGAGGAGCACAACCATGTAGTCGACGATGGCTTTCTCTCCGGGCTCTTCGGCGGCATCACGCTCAAGCAGTACGACCAGGTCAAGTCCCTCTCTGGCGTGGCCCTCGCGGCTCCTGTCGCCAACGTCGGCTACTTCCTCCTAACTGACCGCGTGTTCGTACCGTTCCCGAAGTCAGTGCGACCGACGGCTACTCCACAGATCTACGAGGTCACTACCTCCTGGGACGTCCACCACGGCCTTTCGGACTATCCGGGCGCGGCTTTCTACCTCTACTGGACACCGCAAGCCCTTACCTTTGCAAGCGCGGATACCGAAGACGGGACCGAGACCGTCGAGGGCGAGCGCCTCAATGTGTGCGAAGGGTTTGCCCACAGCGCACCGCCGAGCAACGTCGAGTACAAGCTTGTCGACGGCAAGCGAGTCCCCGTGCTCGAGGTCGGCAAGGTACCCCACCCCTACGCCCTGCAGCCGCTGCTCGATTGCGCCTCGCCCAAAGTGGTCGTAACAGGAGCAGCCCTCCACGCCCTCTCGGCTGGCAAGGCGCCTCAGAGCTTCGTGGTGAGGACGGCAGAGGAGTCGGAGCAAGTAGGCGCCGAGCCGTCGGGTCAGCTCGGCGCCATAGTCAACGTCGAGATCCCGGTCTTGGTCGCGGGCATCAACCCAACGGCCGAAAATGCCCTCGTCGGCCTCAGGGGGGCTATGCAGTCCGGACGCTACCTGCGCGATGGCGACGGACTGAGCGCTCCGACGACCTTCAGCGGAACGGCCCCCGGTGCGCCCAAGGTGCGGACCTACCCGGTCATCGCGAGCACGGACACCTACCTCGACGAGGACGCGCGGCTCACTATCCGCCGGCTGCGGCTTCCCGCCGGGGTCAATACAGCCAAGGAACTTGCCTCCCAGGACGCTTACAGCTTTGTAACACACCTGAGCGGCCCTGTGGTTGGCCACTCCTCGCTCAGCCCTAACACCGCTTGGGCCGAAGCTCTCGCCAATTTCTCCACCAAGTTCACTGTTTCCTATCTATCGCCTGGGTACTGGAGGGTCTCCCCTACCTCGGAGCAGGTGATAGATGGGAAGATCATGCCGCGCACGGTGAAGAACGACCCAAACGTCTGGGCCAACAACAGTTCGTCACCCTCCACGATCGGGATCTCGCTTGCCCCGCCGGGGAGCAACGACACCTGGTACCGCAGCCTCACGGTCTTTGGGCAGTCGGGCGCTGACCGCATGGTGGACGGCAAAGAGGTCCGCCTCGCGCCGTTCCCAAGGCTTGTGGGCACTTTCAACCCTGCCAAGCTGCGGGGCTTTTCTCCTCTTTCGAGAGTGCCATTGCAGACGTTCTACCCGCCAACGGTCACCGCCGGCGACGCCGCGGCCAAAGCTGTGCTCGGCTCGTCCCCGCTCGGGCCCACGACCGACCTCGCCGGTTACCTGTCCCAGCCACCCCTCCTCCTGACGACGCTGAAGGGGGCAATTGCCCTGGACAACGGCGAGGGGCTCTCCTACAGCGAGGTCGAGCCGAACGGCAACGGCACCACGAAGAAGTTCCACATCGAGGCCTACCAGGGCGCCTCCCCGAAAGCTCCCATCTCCAGCATCCAAGTGCGAGTGAAGGGTGTGACCGGGCCAAACGCGCTAAGCCTGGCAAGGATAAAGGCCGTCGCCGAGGAGATAGAGGCCGAGACCCACCTCACGGTCAACATTACGGCCGGTAGCTCGCCGACGCCAGAGCTCATCCAGCTCTCAGCCGGCAAGTTCGGCCAACCGCGCCTCCTCGTCAAGCAGGGCTGGGTGAAAGAAGACGTCGATTCGGCGATAATACAGGCGCTGAGCGGTGAGGACCTGGCTCTGTCACTGCTCGCAATTGCGATTTGCGGGCTGGCTGTCGCCGCGGCTACCGCGGCGAGCGTCCGTCAAAGAAGGAGGGAGATAGCCGTCCTTTCGGTCCTCGGTTGGTCCGGACTCTCTACCTTTGCTCTCGTCGTGGGCGAGGCCGCTGTGGTGGGCCTCTTGGCCGGCGCGCTTGGTGACGCCGTCTCGGTCGGCTTGGCCCTAGCCGGTTCGCTCTACATCCCGGTGATGCATCTGGTGCTAGTGATCCCCGTGGCGGTGGCCTTAGCAATACTCGCGGCAGCACTACCCGCCAGGCTGGCGGCGCGGGTGCCACCACTCGACGCCATCCGGCCCCCAGTGGCCGCGGGTCAGGCCCACAAACGCGTCCGCGGGATGATTTCGTTCGCGTTCGCCAACCTGCTTCGGGTGCCCGGTCGCTCCGCTCTGTCTCTCGTGACGCTGGCGGCAGGGGTGGGGGCCTTGGCTTTCGTCGTCGGCCTCGACCTGGCCTTCCGGGGAGCCGTCGCCGGGACGCTCCTTGGCAATGTGGTCGTCCTGCGTGTCCGGGGCGTCGACGTAATCTCCGCAGTCCTTGTAGTGGTGGTGGGGGCAGGGGCCGTGACGGACGTCCTCATGGTGTCGCTCAAGGAGCGATCAGGCGAGCTTGCCACGCTTCGCGCCCTCGGGTGGGCCGAGCAGGCGGTAGCCTCGGTGGCCGCGACAGAGGGGCTAATGGTCGGCATAACCGGCTCCCTTCTCGGGGCTGTGCTGGGGGCCGTTACCGTCGCGCTCTTGGGCGGTCAAACGTGGCCAGTTGCGCTCACGGCTGCACTAGCTTTCCTGGGAGGCGTCGTTGTGACGACCGCGGCTATGGCCCTCCCCGTTGCAAGGCTCAGCCAACACGCGCCCTCCGGTGCGCTTGCTGGAGCAGAATAGCTCTGTCGCACCAGCGAGCAGTTACAAGCCTTGGCACCGCTGGCAAGCGCTCGCGTACGACCTGTAATGCACCACTACTGACGTCAGGAACTGGACCGCGCGCCGAGGACCGCCTCAACCGTGGTGATCAGGTCAACTACGTGGTTGGCATGCTAGACCAACAACCCTGAGGGCTCAAAGTGCCCGACGTCCTTCAAGGGTGTGAGCTGCCATCTTTCCCTGTGCTGCGCCGTGTCCCTTCGCCGAGCCCAACGCGGCCACCTGGGTTGCCACCGCCGCGTCGCGCAGGGCAGCGTCGACAGTCGCGGCTGCTACTGACCGGGCAGCTCCTGTGGCGTCGCTTGGGCCGAGCGTCACGGGGACAACGGTCGCTGCCGTTACTAATGGGAGGACTGCTACTGCCCAGCGAGCGATCCTCTTTCTCCTAGCCTCTGATGCCAGGGACGCAACGCTCTTAAACTTCACGATATTGGTGCCTACTGACCGCTTTTGCCGCGGCAAGCGCCGTTGGAGGTGGTCGACGCGTAGTGCAACCCCTGTTCTCACCAGGTCGGCGCAAGCACCCAACGGACTAGCGGGCTGCTGGTCCTTCAACAGGCCGAGCAACTCTCGTGCGTAGCGAGTGCGCCAAGCTCGAGGGAACGACCAAAGGAGGAGGCGGTAGGCCGTCACGCAGCACCGCCTCTGCTGGCCCCGCGCCGGGGGCTCCGCCTCTGCGCTTCGCGATCCGGCAGCAGCACGAGACGCGCCTTGCCTTCGTCCACCACACGGCTCATGCCTGCGATCACCTCTCGGAGCAAGGCAACGCCCTCAGTAGTTATCTCGTAGGGGCGTCGCCGCTCATCTTGAGGCAGGGCCTGTATGAGACCTCGCTCTTCAAGACGGCTGATGGCGCCATACAGCGTCGCGGCCCCCAACCTTTCACCGGAGAACGCCTCGATGTGCTTCAGCAGCGCGTGCCCGTGTTTCGGGCCGGAGGCGAGGCTAGTCAGCACGAGCAGGGCAGGCCCGCTCAGCTTCGAGACCCCCTCGCGACGCGTCCTGCCCAAAAAACTCATGTTTGCCACACTACTACCTGTTGAAGCAAGCATCTCACTCCTAACGAGCAAGACTTCTAGCGTCGGAGAGGCAGTTGAGGTTGCGCTGAGTAAAGCTCTCTGAAGGATGTCGAGTAGCACTTCCGGAAGGCAGCCCGGGCCCGGCTCAGGCGGCTGGCAACAGCACCGGGGGAACATCCCAGGATCTTCGCCATCTCGTCGTTGTCGTGGCCGGCGACCTTGAGAACGAGCACCATGCGATCAGCTGGACGTAGCCCAGCCAGTGCGCGGGTCGCCCGACTGGACCCATCTAGTATTTCTTCGCTCGGGTAATGGTCCTCAAGCCCTAGACATGGCTTGGCGGCAGCGAGACGCCGCCTGAAACGCTCAGCACGGCTCACCGCCCGGCGGTCGTTGCGCAGTATGTTGGAGGCGACAACCAGCAACCAGGTACGCGTGTGATCGTAAGGTATTACGTCCATGCGCCTCCATGCAACAGTGAAGGTAGCGTTGACGATCTCGTCGGCCTTGTCTGGGTCAGCGACCTTCTTCAGTATATTGCTGCGCACATATCGTGCATGAGCGTGGTAAAGCTGCACGAAACGTTCTTCCCTGGCGAAATTGGCCGTGCGTTCCTGCGGGCTACGCTGCTGATCAGCACCCTCCGGTCTCCTTCGCCTCCGAGCCGCCACCTCAAGCACCTGTACCGCTCCAGCACTTCAGGCACTGGGCTGTCCCAGCCGGCGACACCGCCCACGTACCACGCCGAAAGCATACTACGTAACAGAGTGCTATGCCATACGGAGTAGCCTGGGATTGCTATGCGCCGGCCAAGTCGTTCTCGACACCTCTGCGTCGACTGGGCGCGTTGAGCCTGCGTGCCCCGTTGCCGTCCGGGCTCCCTTGTCCGGCCAAGCCGACCAGCTCGTCCCAGTCGTGGGGTACCCCCGTCCCCTTGACAGCGCCGGAGTGGTCCACCGCGATAGCGAACGGAGTGGCATTGACTCCGAGCTGTCGGGAGACCTCCCGATCGAGCTCTACCACGACGCGGGCGGCGCCGATGTCAGCGTACGCTCTGGCACCCTCTTGATCAGTGACCAAGACTACTTCGAGCCCCAGGTCCGCCCCGGTAGCTGACGCTTCGGACAAGGACTGGGCAAGGCCTCGGCAAGGCCCACACGACGAACTGAGGAAAACCACAACCCGCTCGTGACCATATTCCAGCTCGACGTCCCCCAACGTGGCGGGGAACCTGCTGCCGACGTCCGGGCCGCCCAGCAGACGGCGGTGCTCCCTCGCCGGGACCGTTGCAACCGAGGAGATCAGCTCAAGCCGCCTCGCCAGGCCCAACACCAACGCGGCCAGCACGACGACAGCCAGCCAAAGGGCGCAGTAAAGGGCTATCCAGGTGGGCGTCAATGCCTACGGACCCTCGAACAACGCCCGAGCCCGCGCCAACACGCGCCAACCAGTTCCTACGCTCCGCCCTATGCAGTAGGCAAGGCCGACAGCCAGCGGCACCGGTAGGAGCGAATCCCATGCCGGGAGCACAACTCGCTCAGCGTGCCACACGGGCCATACCGCGAGGGGGACGTCAGGAGCTGCGACAACAAAGCCGGCGACGAGGACAAGGGTGGCGTCACGTGCCACAAGGCCCCAACTGATCTCGGTGTCGTAGCCCGTGCCACAGCCGCACTCGAACCTCTTCCCACGTATAAGATTCCAAACGATCGCGACAACAAAGGCCGTGAGCATCCCTGCGGCGAGCAACGCTGCGAAGCGCGCCATCACGCCGACAACGAGCACCAACGCCAAACACAACTCTGTCCACGGCAGCATCTGCGCCACCGGGCGGACAATGGGGAGGGGTAGAACTCCGTAACGTTTCACGCTTTCCTCGACCGCCGCCTTGTGCGGTACTTTTGTGGCGCCCGCAGCCGCGAGCAGCAGTGCCAACGCCCACCGAGCGGCTAGCTCCAAATACGCCAACGCGCTCACACCGACTGCCCACGAATGCCCTGCCGCACCCTATAACCTGTACTAAGTAAGAGAAGCTCCGCACGACCTGTAGGTGACCATTGTGCGTAACAGCGGCCCTCGGTGCCAGCGTCCGGTTTGGAGGGCACTCGTCTTCTGACTGTCTCCCCGCGACAATCCCCCACAGAAGGCTCCTTCACAGCTCGGCCTGTCACAGCGAAACCCTTGTCTATTAATGTCCGGCTCCGCCTTTACTCTGTCGGGCAGTTGCTTGTCTTGCTGCCGGGGCGACAGCCACAGCGAATGCGCCAGTCAGAGGATTGAGACACGCCGGCCGGGACAACCTCGGACACTCGCGCGACGACGGAACCCCGGTCGTCCTGTGGTCAAAGAGGGCACCGCCAGCACCGAGGATGTACTCGGTCTGACGTCACCGCCGAGTGCTGACCAGGTGTGGTGCTTCGCGGTGGCAGCGACGGGCGCGACTGTGCCGCTCCTATGCATTGCGTCTATCGTCTCCACCAGGCCCACGCCGCCTGCCGCCCGGCGGTCACCACCACGAGGCTGCATCAGCCGCTACAACCTCCCCGCTAGGAGAGTGCGACCCGGCCGGTGCGTCGGCATGCCCCCGGCTCAGCCGTCATCTCCTGTTTACACTTATCCGGCGAAGGGTGACGACGCTTTGTATGCTACTATAAGGTGAGGTGCCCTCTATTCGCCGCGCGCCCCTCATGACCTCGTTCGACACCAACCGAGGCCGGCTTGCCGGCCGAGGGCGGTAGCACCGCCCGTTAGGGTGGTGTGCTTCTCTCCTGGCCGCCACGCAGCTTAGGACCCCCCCGCTGCCGCCGCCCCCCCAAGGGGGCGTTCGCGTCAGGTTGAGTAGGCAAGTGCTCCCGAATCGGCGTGGCCGACGAGCGTCGCGATGACCTTCGGCCGTTTCGTGGCCTGGCACGTGCCCAAGCTTCGATCTCCGGTCTGAGCCACAACATCGGGCGGTTGGGACCTAGGTCGACAACGGGCCTCGGCATGTCCGGGTAGCGGCGCAGGTAACCACTTACGGCGTTGCGGTGAGCTAGTCCGAGAAGGTGGGAGACCTCGTTTGCATCTACGAGGTCTTCGGTCCGGACCAGGGGCACGGTTCGAGTGTACAGCCGTACCTCCGATTGTCACACCACTATGCTAGAGTACAGCTGTACACAACGGAGGTGGCCCGGGCGTGCTGCGAACACCCCGGGCCTGGCCGGTACCTACTGGGAGGTCCGACAATGAACAACCTTATGACTGAGGAGCAGCCGCTACTGCGAAGCACTGCTCCGACGATCGTCACGCACTGTGACTATGCACCCATCACCCCAGGCGCTGCGGCTGTCCTACTCGAGATGCTGCGGGCTGTACGGGCAGCGCGAGACATCCCAGCTCCTTCGGCTCTGGCGGCATAGGGTCGCATCTGTGGCCCACTTCGCGTTCTACGGCAGGGTCAGTACAGAAGACCAGCAGGACCCGCAGTCCTCGAAGCAGTGGCAGCTGCACCGGAGCCGCCAGCTCATCGAGCCGGCCGGCGGCGAGGTGGTCGCCGAGTTCTTCGACATCGGCCAGAGCCGCTCGATCCCTTGGAAGCGCCGGCCGGAAGCAGCCCGGCTCCTCTCGCTGCTGGCGAGGCCTGACCGGGGCTTCGACGCCGTCGTCATCGGTGAGCCCCAGCGCGCCTTCTACGGAAACCAGTTCGGCCTGACCTTCCCGGTCTTCACCCACTACGGCGTCGGGCTCTGGGTGCCTGAGGTGGGCGGTGCAGTCGACCCTGGCTCGGAGGCCCACGACCTCGTCATGACCCTCTTCGGCGGCATGTCCAAGGGCGAGCGCACCAGGATCAAGACGCGGGTTCGGTCGGCCATGAGCGCCCAGGCCGCCATCGAAGGGCGCTTCCTCGGCGGTCGGCCGCCTTACGGCTACCGGCTCGTGGACGCCGGCCCTCACCCCAACCCCTCCAAAGCCGCCGACGGCAAACGGCTGCACGTGCTCGAAGCCGACCCGGGTACAGCTCCTGTCGTCAAGCGCATCTTCGACGAGTACCTCGGCGGACAAGGCTCCTACGCGATCGCCGAGAGGCTCAACCGCGAGAGTGTCCCGTCGCCCAGCGGGCACGACCGGCTGCGCAACCCACACCGCCACGGGCTCGCCTGGGGCAAGTCCGCTGTCAGGGCGATCCTGCGGAACCCCCGATACACCGGCTACGAGGTGTGGGCCAAACAGCGGCGCGACGAGGTGCTGCTTGACGTCGAGGACGTGAGCGCAGGCCACGAGACGGTGATGCGCTGGAACCCCGAGGGCTCATGGGTCTGGTCGGCAGAGCCGGTACACGAGGCCCTCGTCACCAGGGAGATGTTCGACTCGGTCCAAGCCCGGATGGCCAGACGGGCCGGTGGCAAGGGCGAGAGGGCAGCGCCGAGGACGAACCGCTGCTATAGCCTCCGTCACCGGGTCCGCTGTGGCGCGTGCGGGCGCTACATGCAGGGCGCAGTAACAGGCGCTCGCACCTACTACCGCTGCAAGTTCGCCGCTGAGTACACCCACGCCGCCGCCCTCGGCCACCCGCGCTCGGTCAACTTACGCGAGGACCACCTGCTGCCACATCTCGACAGCTGGCTCGCCGGTCTCTTCGGCACCGACCACTTGGAGGAGACCTGCCAGGTGATGGCCGCGGCCGCCGGCGCCAAAACGACAGTGGACACGTCGGGCCTCAAGGCCGCCATCAGAGAGTGCGACCGCAAGCTGGACCGCTACCGCCAAGCGTTGGAGGCTGGTGCCGACCCCGTGCTCGTCGCCGGGTGGATCAAGCAAGCCAGCAAGGAGCGGGCCGGAGCAGAGGCCAAGCTCCGCGAGGCCGAGCTCATGGCTACCCAAACCGTGACCGTCGCCGAGCTTTGGGCCGAGATCGAGGCAATCGGCGGCCTGCTGCCACTCCTCGAAAGTAGCGACCCACAGCTCAAAGCACGCTTTTACGAGGAGGTCGGATTGGAAAGCGTCTACGACCCGGAGACGCAAATGGTCGAGGCTTGTGTCCTCAACGGGCGTGTCGGAGGGGGGACTTGAACCCCCACGGGATTGCTCCCACTAGCACCTCAAGCTAGCGCGTATACCTATTCCGCCACTCCGACGTGGCAGCAGCTAGCATAGCCCGGCCCGTTGGGAGCCCAACAGCCAAGGACGCCCATTGGCCCCTGGCTTGCCAGGCTCGCCTCGGGCCTGGGATGAGCTGGCCGTAGGCCTGCCGGCTAAGTACTAAAGCCAGAGCATGCTAAAGCACAGAGCACACTTCGTTAGCCCAGGCGAGTGCTTGGAGGTAACAGCGGCTAACCTCGCCAGCGCTCATCTCGGGGAGCACTGGGGGACCGGCCTCGCCGAGCTCCTGGGCGAGGACCTCGCTCAGGACGGCTCCGAGGATGCCCGAGCGCTGCAGCACAGCTTCGCCAACCTCGGGGCTGAGCGCCATCGCCTCCACCACAGCTGGGAGCGCCGCTCCAAGGAGCAGGTCGAGCGACGAGACGAGGCCCACGGTAAAGGCTGCGTCGGCGAGGCGTGGGGCAACCCGTTGCGCGAGGAGTTCTGCCATGCGGGCGCGGGTCATGGCGATCACAAACCGTTCCTGGCAGCCACCCTCTGCGCCCGCTAGGAGCATGAGGCTGATCCATGCCCTCAGCCGGCGCTCGCCCAGTATGACCAAGGCGTCGCGTACCGAGCTCAAGTGCCGGTAGAGCCCTCGTGCCGTGCCCGTCCCAGCCGCCCGCATGAAACGCGCGCTCAGGGCGGCGTCTGTCTTGACGATGGCTTCTACTTCATCGAGAGAGCTCGTTGGGTCGCAGAGCCTGTCCAGCGCCTGCAGGCAGGCGACCTTGGAGTGCGTTAGCGCCCTGCCTTCTATGGTGTCGGGACGAGAGAGCAGGTAACCCTGGTAGAGGTCAAAGCCCAGAGCCTCGCACATGAGCAGCGCCTCTTTCGTTTCGACCTTTTCGGCCACCAGGCGCACCCCGTAGGCCGAGCAATGCAAGACGGCTTCAGCCAATCGCTCGCCGGGCAGCGCCAGCACGTCGAGTTTCACGACCGACGCGTACCTTAGGAGCGGGTCGCCATCGCCACCCCAGACGTAGTCGTCGAGGGCAAGGGTGTAACCGTTCAGGGTTAGCTGGCGGCACCCCGCCACGACCTCGGGGTCACGCGGTACGTCCTCCAGCACCTCGACCACGACCTGCTTAGGCGAGAAGGGCACTTCTTGCTCACCCACTAAGTACGGCCGGCTCACATTGATGTAGGCCGGCTTGTCCCCGACGAGGCTCGTCAGGCCGAGGTCCAATCCCGAGTGCACCAGCACATCTGCGGTCATGGCGTCGGCGTCGGTGGCGCTCTCCCCTCGGAACAGCAGCTCATAGCCGTGAACTGTCAACTTGGAGTCGAAGATCGGCTGACGGCCAACCCTGAAGCTGGCCGAGCTCATTGCCGCCGGTTGTTGTCCCTTCGCTTCGCCGCTACTTCGCCAGTGCACGTCCAGTTATGTCGGTACCTAGAGCCACGGGCATGAGCCGACGGGCCAGGGCCCAGCAACCAGGCCACCTCCTAGGGCCTTCTGAGGCCCCTCCAAGGTTCAACCCGTTCACTGAAAGGCAAGGACCAAACAAAGGAGGAGCACCCATGAAATTCATCAAGAAACCACTTGCAGCCATCGGCATAGCAGCTGGCTCGTTCGGGCTGGCTTTCGGCATAGGGATGGCGGTGTCTCAAGCGGCTACGAGCAACAGTTCGACTGCCAGCACAACAGCCACGAGCACCGCGACCACCACGCCGGCGAGCACGTCGCACCCTTGTCCCAGCACCGGCAGTTCTAGCACGAGCGCAAGCTGACCGTAGGGAGGCCGGTGCCCGTCGTCCGCCGGCCTCCCTCTGCCCTGGCCACAAGCCTCGCTTTAGTTTGGGCCCCGATACGTTGAGCCTCCCTTTGCCCTCGGCCTTCGGTGGCCCGGCAACTGGCGACCGATGTGAGCAATAACAAACGGACGTAAGGAATAACAATAATGATCATAAAGCCATAATGATCAGTAGTACCAAGGGAATGCCGACCAATCGGGTTTGCGCCGGCCCAAAAATGCGTCCCGGCCCTCGGCCGCCTCTTGTGTCATGTAAGCAAGGCGGGTCGCCTCGCCGGCAAACAGCTGCTGGCCGGCCAGGCCGTCGTCGGCAAGGTTGAAAGCGTACTTGAGCATGCGCACTGACATAGGGCTCTTCTGGTTGACCTCCGCTGCCCACTCCAGGGCAACTGGCTCGAGTGAGGCGTGCGGGACTACAGCGTTGACCATCCCCATCTCGTAGGCTTCTGCGGCGCTGTAGGTGCGCCCAAGGAAGAAAATCTCCCGAGCCCTTTTCTGGCCCACCTGGCGGGCCAGGTAGGCCGAGCCATAACCGCCGTCGAAACTTGCCACGTCTGCGTCCGTCTGGCGGAACCTCGCGTGTTCTGCGCTGGCTATCGTGAGGTCGCACACCACGTGAAGGCTGTGCCCCCCGCCGGCGGCCCACCCAGGCACGACCGCGATTACGACTTTAGGCATAGTCCGGATGAGCCGCTGCACCTCCAGGACGTGAAGCCGGCCGAAGCGAGCTCGCTCCGCCGGCGACCTACTACCGAAGTGAGCTCGCTCCGCCGGCGACCCTTCGCCAGCGTGCTGGTACCCACTTTCTAGCCCCTCGTACTCATAGCCAGCGGGACCGCGCACGCGCTGGTCCCCACCGGAGCAAAACGCCCAGCCTCCGTCTTTCGGCGAAGGCCCGTTGCCTGTCAAGAGCACGCAGCCAACGTCCGCCCAACGGCGAGCATGGTCGAGGCACTCGTACAGTTCGTCGACCGTCCGAGGGCGAAAGGCGTTGCGCACTTCTGGCCTGTTGATGGCGACCCGCACCGTCCCCTGGGCGACAGCGCGATGGTAGGTGACGTCCCGGAGCCTTTCGAAGCCCTCGACCTGCTTCCACGCCGAAGGGTCGAACAGGTCCGAAACTTTTGCTTCCGCGGCCACGCACTAGAGGCTACGCTCTGCCGCCGTGGTGTACGACAACCACCCGGGCGACGCTTGTACCTCGACCTCCTAAGCCACAGGCCGAGCCGGCGGCGCACTGCGGTGAGGGCGCTGTGGGCAGAGCACGTGCTCCACCACTGGAAGAGGCGCAAGCCGGCAGTCCTCGGCGCAGTGGCAGCGGCCGTGCTGGCTCTCGGCATCACGGGTTTCCGCCAGCGGCCACTGCACCTACCAGTGGACGAAGCCATCTACAGGTCTCTCCAGCTATTCGCCCTAGGCGGCGGTGACGGAGCGAGTTCCAACCCTTACCTACAGGTGGCGCGCTTTTTGGGCCCGAGCGTGGTCGGGTATGCCGCCGTGGGCGCCATCGTGACCATGTACAGAGAACAGCTCAACAGCTTCGTCGCGAGGCGGATGCGCGGCCACGTCGTGGTGGCGGGCCTGGGGGCGGCCGGCTCACGGCTCGCGGGCGCGTTCGCTAAAGATGGCTGGCGCGTCGTCGCCATCGAGCGTGACGCCGAGAACCCGGCCATCAACCTCGCTCGCCAGCGAGGCGTGAGAGTGCTCGTAGGGGACGCCACCGACCCGTCCCTGCTGCGGGCGGCAGGCTTAGCGCGAGCGCTGCTCGCTGTAGCGCTTTGTGGCGACGACAGGACCAACATCGACGTGTCCGAGTCGGCGCGCTCGGCTTGCGGCCACAACAGGTCTGGCGTGCTTACCGCAGTCGCCGGCTTCGAAGACTTCGACCTGTGGCAAGCTATGAAGGCATCAGCTCTCGCCGACCGGGACCAATCTCGCTTCCGGTTGGAGCTGGTCAACCTGCGAGCTCTCGCTACCGAGCTGCTCCTCTCCCAGTACCCACCGTTCAACCCAGAACGCCCCGGCTGCCCTGAGGTCACCGTCGTGAGCGACCAACCTTTCGCTGGCAGCCTCATCACCGGCGTGCTACAGCGTTGGGTTACCGCCAGGAAAGGCCCGGGAGATTTCCTGCACCTGCGCGTGGTAGCACCGAGGCCGTTCGTGGCCGAACTATTGAAGCGCAACCCTGAGCTTTGCGAGGTACCCGCGTGCCGCTTGGAAGTGGCACCAGAAGACGGGGCTCACGGGGACGACATGCGCCCACCTGCCGATGACGCCGATGACGTGCTTGCAAGGGTCAATGACGTGCGCGCAACCGCCGACGACGTGCACCCAACTACGCGTGGCCGGCCACGAAGGCGGCAACCCCCGCACAGTACAAATGCGGGCGGCTCCTTTGCCGCTTACATAGCCCTCAACAGCGAAACACGCGCCTTGTCGGAGGCCTTGGCCCTACGCAAGCGTGCTGGCCAGGGGCTGTGCACGCCTGCAGTAGTCGTGGTGGAGGACGACAATGCCGGCGTAGCCCACGCGGTCCGCAGGGGCGGGACGACCATGGAAGGTGTGCACGCCTTCGGCTGGCTGTCGCGCTCGGCGCGCCCAGCTCCCTTCCTAGAGGGCACGATGACCGAGGTCATCGCCCGCCTCGGCCACATCTACCATTGCGAGCAGCAACGTGGCCTTGGGCGCACTGAGCGGGACGACCCCTCCCTCGCCCCTTGGGAGCAGTTGGCTGAGGGCCTCCGCGAGTCCAACAGGCGCTGGGCTGACAGCATCCCTGCGAAGCTCTCAGCTGTTGGTTGCGAAGCAGTCCATGCGCCGCTCATGAGCCCGGAGGCGGATGCCTTCGCCTTTGACGACGACGAGGTGGAGCAACTCGCGGCACTCGAGCATGAGCGTTGGTCCGCAGATATGAAGAGGATAGGTTACACGCGCGGTCCCCGCGACGCGCGCCACAGGCCCTCGATCGACGTACCCTTTGAACAGCTAGCGCCTGAAGACCAGGAAAAGGACCGCGCCCACGTGCGTTCCATCCCGCCTGTGCTAGCGCGCGCGGGGTTCAAAGTGCAGCGCGCCAGCCCTAGGCTTATGGAGACGTCCAGCGAGAGGAGCGCGCCCTCCTAACGGGTACCAGCGTCCTCGCCGAACGGTGCCTTCCTTTCCCCTTCTTCGTTAGTTGCCGTTACCTTCACTTTCCCGTTGCCAAAACGTGCCCTTTGCTTGGTGCCACGACGCGTTCTCGTTGTCAAAGTGTTTTCTCGTAGTCAGCGCGGTGGGAAACCGAGCCGATTTGGCAACGAGAAAACGCATTTACACCGAGAAAACGAGGAGCCGGCGGGGCCGGGCAGGAGCGGGTGGCACAAAGCACTGGGAAACAGTAGTTGGGTGGGACGAAATGGGCGGCGCGACGGCAGGACCGGCCCCGTCAAGCCCAACGCCACAGCCCGGCTACCGGCCCCGGGGGGCCAAAGGTCAGGCCGCCGGCACGGCCTCGGCTTGCACGGGAGCGGGTTCTTGAAGAGGGAAATGGCACGCCGCTAGGTGGTCGGCGCCGAACGGGCGCAGCACAGGCTCTTCTTCTGCGCAACGCTCTTGCGCGAAGGGGCAACGAGTCCTGAACGGGCACCCCGAAGGAGGGTGAAGCGGCGAGGGCAGCTCCCCAGTGATCATGATGCCCTTACGCCGGCGCTGCACAGCGGGGTTCGGCACGGGTATCGAGGCGATGAGGCCGGCAGTGTAGGGGTGAGCCGCTCGCGAGTAGATGTCGTCCCCGGTACCGATCTCCACGAGCTTGCCCAAGTACATGACACCGATACGGTCCGCCAGGTAGCGCACCACAGACAGGTCGTGGGAAATGAAGACGTAAGTGAGCTGGTGGGCGAGCTGCAGACGCTTCATCAGGTTGAGGATCTGCGAGCGGATCGAGACGTCGAGAGCCGAAACGGGCTCGTCAGCCACGATGAGCTTGGGGTTGAGGGCGAGCGCACGGGCGAGCCCTATGCGCTGGCGCTGCCCGCCCGAGAACTCATGCGGGTAGAGGTCAACCGCGTGCGCCGGCAGCCCCACCTCCCTCAGCAGTTCCGCTACCCGAGCGCGCTGCTCGGCGAGTGAGCCTATGCCCTGCACCGTGAGCGGTTCGCGCACGATCGTCCCTACCCTCATCCTCGGGTCGAGCGAGGAGTACGGGTCCTGGAACATTAGCTGCAGGTTGCGATGGGCCTTGCGCAGCTCGCCCCCCTTCATCTGGGCAAGGTCCCTGCCCTCGAAGAGCACACGGCCCGCCGTGGGCTTCTCGAGGCCGACGATGAGACGCCCCAACGTGGACTTCCCGCAGCCCGACTCCCCCACTACCCCTAGCGTCTCACCCTCACGCAGCGCGAGGTCTACTCCTCTTACGGCCTGCACCGCACCGACCTTGCGCTGGAGGACGGCACCCGCCGTCACGGGGTACTCCTTCCATACCCGGCTCAGCTCTAGGACCACCCGAGCCCCCGGAGACGCGCCATCTGCAGCGCCCAGGGCTACCCTGCTGGAGGCGCCGTCAGGGCTTGGCGAGGCGGTGCCGGCACTCAGAGCCGCACTCACAGCGCCACTTAGAGCGGAGGTAGAGGCGTTGCCGGCGGCACTCACAGTGGAGGCTGGCGCTGCAGTGGAGGCAGGGGCTGCAGTGGAGGCTGGGGCTGCAGTAGACGCTGGGGCTGCAGTAGACGCTGGGGCTGCAGTGGAGGCTGGGGCTGCCACGCTCGCGGCCAGCGCACCAGCGCCGGCGAGCTCTGAGGCGCTCCGGCTCACAGGGTGGAAGCAGGCGAACGAGTGGGCGCCGCCTTCAAGTGCTGGCGCCTGCTCGCGGCAGATGTCAGTCGCGTAGCGGCAGCGCGGGGCGAACCGGCAGGCTGTGAGCGGGCGCGACAGGTCGGGCGGTAGGCCCGGGATGGCGTACAGCTTCTGAGTCTTGTCCTGGTCGAGCAGGGGGATCGACGCAAGCAGCGCCTCGGTGTAGGGGTGGCGCACGTCTTCGAAGAGGGCTTCGGTTTCAGCCGACTCCACGACCTGGCCTGCGTACATCACGATCGTGCGGTCGGTGTGGCCTGCGATGACGCCCATGTCGTGGGTTATCAGCAGGATCGCCATCCCGAGGCGCTCTTTCAGGTCGTCCAATAGCGCCAGTATCTGGGCCTGAATGGTCACGTCGAGGGCTGTGGTCGGCTCGTCGGCGATCAAAAGCTTGGGCTCATTGGCGAGCGCCATCGCTATCATCACCCGTTGGCGAAGGCCACCTGAGAGCTGGTGAGGGTAGTCCCCGAGGCGCTCTTTGGGGTTGGGCATGCCGACGAGCGAGAGGACCTCGGCCGCCCTCTCCAAGGCCTCCGCCTTGGAAGCGCCCTTGTGCAGCTCCACTGTCTCGGCTATCTGCCGGCCGATCGTCATCGTGGGGTTGAGCGAGCTCATCGGGTCCTGGAAGATCGTGCCCACTTCGTTGCCCCTAACAGAACGCAGCTCTGCCTCGGGCATCTTGGTGACCTCCTTGCCGGCGAGGCGGATGGACCCGCTCACGATGCGGCCCCCGTTTGGCAACAACCGCAAGACCGACATGGCAGTCATCGACTTGCCAGAACCGGACTCGCCCACCAAGCCGACAGCCTCGCCGGCCGCCACCGAGAACGAAACCCCGTCCACTGCGTGCACGACGCGCGTGCGGAGCTGTATGTAGGTGCGCAGCTCGTTTACTTCCAGTACGTTCACCGTGCGCTCTTCTCCGCGCTCTCGTGCGTCAAGCGCGCCCGTACGAGGCGGCCTGCCGGTCGAGCCGGTACCAGCTTGGCCGCCGGGCGGGACACTACCAGCTTGGCCGCCGGGCGCGCCCGTACGAACCTGCCCAAGGAGCCTCCCGCCACGAGCTAGCGCTCCTGGAGGCGCACTTCGAAGCTGTCTCTCAAAGCGTCGCCGATGAAGTTGAACGCGACCACGACCAAGATGATCGCAACGAGGGCTGGGTAGACCTCCCACCAATAACCGTCGGCCAGGAACTGGCTCCCCTGCGAGAGCATCTGGCCCCACGTTGCGGTAGGCGGTGGGAGCGAAAACCCTAGGAACTGCAGCACGGCCAGCACCAAGATCGCGTCAGCCACCTGGAACGTCGCGTTGACGATGATCGTTCCGATGGCGTTTGGGATTATGTGGCGCAAGACGATGCGCCGGGAACGCCCGCCCATGACCTTGACCGCGGAGACGTACTCGCGCGTGCGCAGCGAAAGGGTCTCGCCCCTCACCAGCCGAGCGGGGCCAAGCCAAGAAAGCCCCGCGAGCACGACTATTAGCAGCCACGTGGGCGAGCCGTTGGGCGTGAGCGTCGTGGCGACGTAAATGAACAAGAACACGACCGGGATGGCGAGCAGCACGTCGACGATGCGCATCATGACGGCGTCCACGATCTTGCCGAAATAACCCGAAACCGCCCCGTACACCACGCCGAAAAAGGTCGCGGCGAACGCTACCGCCAAGCCGATCTCGATAGAGCTCTGCCCCCCGACCATGAGCCGGCCCAAGATGTCATAGCCGTTGTTGTCGGTCCCGAGCGGGTGCGCGCCAGATGGGGGCTCGTTGGAATTGATGATGTCCGTGTAGACCTGGTTAGTGTGGTAGACGAGCGGGCCCACGAAGCAGAACAGCACCATCAGCACGACGATCACCACGCCGGCGACAGCCAGCTTGTTCTTGGTGAAGGTCCTTACGACGAGCTGGGCAAGGCTGCCCTGCTTGTAGACCTCACCCCCTTCTGGCCCGAGCTGTTGCTCGAGCTCTTGGGCAATGGCTACGTCGACCATCGGACCACCATCTTGGCCCTCAGTACCTCACCCTCGGGTCGAGCACAGCGTAAGCAATGTCCGCGAGCAGGTTGCCGACGACCGTGGCGATGCCCACCAGCACCGTGATCCCGAGCATTACAGGGAAGTCGTCGGTGGAAGCGGCGTTGAAGTACTCGAGCCCCAAACCCTGGAAATTGAACAGCGACTCGAGCACCAAACCGGCCGTGAGGACAGTCGGGAGGGAAAGGCCCACCAAGGTGGTGACGGGCACGAGAGAGTTGCGCAGCAGGTGCCTCCACAGCACAAGTTTTTCCGGCAAGCCCTTCGCTCGCGCCGTTTTTATGTAGTCCTGCGCAAGGTTCTCGATAGCCGCCGAGCGCATGTAACGCGAGAACAAAGCGTATATGACGAGCGTAAGGGTGACCACTGGGAGCACGAGGCCCGAAGGGTGAGCCAACATAGCGCCCACCGTGTTGCCCTGGGGGGCCTCAGGTGGGAGGACCTTCCAGGCCACCGCGAAAACCGAGATCAAGATGAGCCCGAGGGCGTAAGAAGGCATCGAGTACAGCACGAACGACGTCGCCGTGCCGACGTAGTCCGCCGCCCGGTTGCGTTTGACTGCCTGGTAGACGCCGAGCGGTATGGCTATCAGCACCGCCAGCACGAGCGACGTACCGACCAGCAGCACGTCGCGGGGCAGGTCGTTGGCGATGATAGCGTCGACGCTCTGGTTGAGCTTGTAGCTGTAACCGAGGTCCCAATGGGCCAGGTGGTCCAAGAACACCCAGTACTGGTACCACACTGGCGATAGGTAGCCATTTTCTTTTTCCCAGGCCAATATCGTCACGGGGTTGGCGCGCGGGCCGAGGATAGCCCGCGCGATCCCCTCGTTGCCGCCGGGGATGAGGTGCTCCATCCCGAACACGATCATCGTCACGCCGATCACGACCACAATGGACTGGCCGAGCCGGCGGATTATGTACCCCGTCATAGAGGAGCCCTCATCCCGGCTAGGTGCTCTAAGTGCTCAGCCCTTTGCTTGGCCCCTCACTTGGTGAGGTACCAGGTCTCGGGGGTGAGGTTGGTGTAGGCGTTGTTGGTGTAGCCGCCCAGGTGCTTGGAGACCAGCACAACTGCGGCCGCCGTCGGGTTGCCTGTCGCCGTTGGGAAGTACACGACTGGGAGCTGCTTGGCCATGAAGTTCTCGTAGGCGACGAGCGTCGGGGCAGTCTTGCTCTCCGGCACCTCGGTCGTTGCGGCGATCAGGCGGTCTGCCGTCGGGTTGCTGTAACCGGAGAAGTCGGCGCCCGCACCTGTGTAGAAGATCGACTCGCCAGTGGGCTCGTAGTCAGGCGCGTACACCCAGCCGGCGCCCCAGTTGAGGGCCGTCCAAGAGCACTTGGACGAGTTGGGGGCGGCATAACCGTGCGGCCCACAGTTGATGGCCTTGCTCACGATCTGGGCGAAGGGGGCCGACGACAGCTCGAGGTCTATACCGACCTGGGCTGCCTGGGACTTGAGGTCCACCATCTCCTCTTGGGTGACCACTACGCCGCTTTGGTACGCGAGCCCAAACTTGAGCTGCAGCCCCTTCTTCACGCCGGGGCCGCACTTGGCCGGGTCCGCGCAGTAGGCGACCTTGCCGGGCGCCACGTTGGCCCAACCGTGCGCCTTCAGGATCTTCGCCGCCTCAGAGACGCTGAACGGGTATGGGTTGTGGTACTCGGACTTTGCCGCGAACGGGCTCACGGGAGCGAGCGGCGCCGGCCCGTAGGTGGGCACTGCGTAGCCGTCGAGGATCTTCTTGATCCACCCTTGCTGGTCCACCAAGTGCTGGAAAGCCTGGCGGAAGTACAGCTGGCGGAACACCGGCCCAAAGGTCGGGTTGCCCAAGTTGAGGGGGAAATAGGCGATCGAGTAGCTAGCGAAGTTGACCGCCGTGTAGCCCTCGTTCTCGATGGTCGCGAGCTCCGGGATGTACTCGTCTGGCAGCTCGGCCACCTGGAGCGCATTGGGGCCCCCTGAGCGCAGCTCGTTTAGGATCGCCTCGTCGGAAGTAAAGGGGACTTCGACGAACTTGGAGAGCTTCGGCTTCGGCGACCCGCTGTAGTCGGGGTTCGGCACGAAGGTGGCCTCTCCGGTCGAAGTGAAGCTCTGGAGCTTCCACGGCCCGTCGACTATCGACCAGAACTTGCTCTTCGGCCAAGACGGCGGGTTGCCCGCTTGCTTGTTCAAGAAGTTGTAAACGGCGGCCGCGCCCTTGGGCGTCGTGTCTGGCAGGTTCGGCTCGTTGGGAGTTGGGGTCGGGGCGTTAGCCGAAGTTACGTCCCAGGCGACCGGCATGGGCGTGACCTGGGAAAGCTCGTTGTAGAGGAACCAGGTCGGGTTGTACGACCGGTTGAGGTGGAACACCACCGTGCGCGAGTTGGGGTAGGAGATCGACTTCACGTTGTCGGGGAAGTAGCCCGGCGTGTAGTCGCACCAGTTGGCTTTCTCCGCTTTCATCATGTTCATCCAGAACTCGACGTCGCGCGACGACACCGTCTCGCCGTCAGACCACTTCCACGGCTTCAGCGTCACCGTCACGGTGGTGTCGTTGTTGGAGAACTTGGGCGGGTTGGCGATCGAGTAGTTGTAGTCCACGCTCGGCTGGTTGTTGTTGCCGAACCAGTACAAAGGCCTGTACATGAGGTAGGTGAGCTGGCCATAGTTCATGGTCGAGCACACCTGGGGGCTGATGAACGGGAAGATATACGTTGGCGGCGCCTGCTGGCCCTCCATGAAGTAAGCGGTGCCACCTTGGACGGCGTGGCCCACCGCTGGGACAGGCCCATTTGGGCCGTAATAGTTGGGCGTCGCCGCCGGGATCGACGCCGCGCTCGCAGCGCCGGCGCCGGTGAGAGAGCCCGCAGCAGTAGCGAGCGCCGCTGCCATTACGCCCAGCGACTTCGCATGCGAGCCGGGCCTCGGAGCAGTCATCTTCATCTTGCTTTCACGCCTTTCCATGCTGTGATGGCGTGCCGGCCAGGGTTATCCCAGGCGGATGGCCAGGATGACCGTGGTAAAGGCAAACGCGATGGCAGTGAAGATCGTAAAGCGGTCAAGGTTGCGCTCCACTACGCTCGACGCCGCTGCGGCCGAACCTAGCCCGCCGCCGAACATCTCAGAAAGGCCACCGCCCTTCCCGCTGTGGAGCAAGATCGAGATGACCAAGCTGATGCACAAGACGATGTGCACCGCGATCACCACCCACGTGATCACCACCTAGCCAGCACCTCCTCCTTTTGTGGTTTCGTAACCTCGAGCCGCGGCCGGACCTTGGCCGGGTCAAACTTGCAAGATAGCAGCCCTACTGCCGCACTGCGCGTCGCGAGCGAGCTCTGGTTAGCAAACTGGACGAACACAAGTACGATAGCGGCCTACTTTGCAGCGACTTGGGCGCCTTGGCGTACGATCTCTGCGAAGCGCTCGGCGTCGAGGCTGGCGCCTCCCACGAGCGCACCGTCTACGTCCGCCTCGGCCATCAGCTCGGAGATGTTGGCCGGCGTGACCGACCCGCCATAGATGACCCTGACCTCGCCGGCGGCTTGGGCACCGTAGCGCTCGGCCAGCCAGGAACGTACGGCTTTGCACATGGCTTGCGCGTCCTGCGGGGTGGCGTTGCGGCCCGTGCCGATGGCCCACACCGGCTCGTACGCGACGACCACTTCACGCAGCTCCTCTGCGCCCACACCGGCGAGGCAAGCCTCGAGCTGGCCGAGCACGTGCTGCTCGGTGACGCCAGCTTCGCGTTGGCCCAGGGTCTCGCCCACGCACAGGACCGGCCTCATCTTGTGGCGAAGCACGGCCCGGAGCTTCTTGTTGACAGTCGAGTCGCTCTCTCCGAAGTGCTCACGACGCTCTGAGTGGCCGACGATCACGTAGCGCACATTGAGCTTCGCCAGCATAAGAGGGCTCACCTGCCCAGTGAACGCGCCGGCGTCTTCGTAGTAGGTGTCCTGGGCGCCCAAAGCGATCGGGACCTCGTCCGCCTCGAGGAGCGTTTGGACCGAGCGCAGCGCCGTGAACGCAGGGTGCACCGACACTTCCACCCGTTCGTAATCGGCCGGCGCGAGCGTGTAGGCGAGCTTCTGGACGACCGCTATCGCGTCTAGGTGCGTGTGGTTCATCTTCCAGTTGCCGCTGACGAGCGGCTTGCGCTGCGGGCCGGCCGGCATTGGCCGCTAGCCCTGGCGCCGGTGAGGAGAGCTTCGCAAAGCTGCCAGGCCCGGGAGGTCGCCCTTTTCGATGAACTCGAGCGAGGCGCCGCCGCCCGTCGACAGGTGGCTCACCTTGTCGTCCAGGCCGAAGGCCTTGAGCGCGCTCGCGCTGTCGCCGCCCCCCACAACCGTGAAGGCGCTCGTCGAGGCCATGGCCTCGGCGACGGTCCTAGTGCCGGCGGCGAAGCGGGGGTCCTCGAAGACGCCCATCGGCCCGTTCCAGAACACGGTGGCAGCAGAAGCTATCTCGTCGGCGAACGCGGCCGCAGTGCCCGGGCCCACGTCCAGCCCGAGCCACCCTGGCGCCAGGTCGGCTCCGAACTCGCGTACCTCTCCTTCGGGCTGGCGGCCGGCGCCGAACACGCCATCGGGAGAAAGCCCGACGATGTCGGTCGGGAGCACGATGCGCTTCCCGGACGACTCAGCCTGTGCCAGAAGTTCCCGGCACTTGCCCACAAAGCTCTCTTCGAGCAGTGAGCCGCCTGTGGGGTGGCCCTGGGCAGCGAGGAAAGTGAAGCACATCCCGCCCCCCACGAGCAACGTGTCGACTTTGGCCATCAACGCCTCGATCACCCCGAGCTTGTCGGAGACTTTCGCGCCGCCCAGCACAGCCACAAAGGGGCGCTTGGGGGCCTGTAAAAGGCCATCGAGCACGTCGACTTCGCGGAACAGGACCCGGCCTGCCGCCGAAGGTAGGAACTTCGGTGGGCCAACGATGGAGGCGTGCGCCCGGTGGGCGGCACCGAACGCGTCGTCTACGTAGAGGTCTTGCCCTTTCACCAGTTCTTCGACGAAGTTCGGGTCGTTGGCTTCTTCACCGGGGTTGTAGCGGAGGTTCTCCATGAGCTCCACCCGCCCTGTGCTTGCGCCCTGTTCCTCCAGTAGGGAAAAAAGGTGCTTACGGACAGGCTCGACCGAGTACTTGGGGTCGGGCTTGCCTTTCGGCCGGCCAAGGTGGGTACAAACGGTGAGCTTGGCGGCCCCTTCGTCGAGCAGCCACGTGAGAGTTTCTATGGGCAGGCGGATGCGCAGGTCGTCGGTAATCTCACCGTTGGAAATGGGGACGTTGAAATCGCAGCGTACGAGCACCCGCTTCCCCTCGACGGGGCGCAGGTCCTCCAGGACAGGCAGGTCCATGTGCTCTTACGCGCGTCCCGCTAGGAGCGCTAGGTCCACCAAACGGTTTGAGTAACCCCACTCGTTGTCGTACCAGCCAAATACCTTCACCAAAGACCCCATCGCCATGGTCAGTTTCGAGTCAAACGTGCACGACGCCGGCGAGCCCACGATGTCGGAGCTCACGACAGGCTCGTCGGTGTAGACGAGGACCTTGGCCAAAGGGCCGCTCGTGGCAGCTTTTTTGAAGGCCTCGTTGACCTCTTCGACTGTGACCTCCCGTGACAAGATCCCGGTGAAGTCGGTGATGGAGCCGTCTTGGACAGGGACCCTGAGCGAAGAGCCGTCGAGGCGGCCTTTCATCTTCGGCATCACGAGGCTCGTGGCACGCGCAGCGCCTGTGCTGGTAGGGATGATGTTCACGGCTGCGGCCCTTGCGCGGCGAAGGTCCTTGTGGACGAGGTCCAGCACGTTTTGGTCGTTGGTGTAGGCGTGGACCGTGGTCATCAAACCTTTTTCGATGCCGAACGCGTCATCGAGCACTTTCATCATCGGCACGAAGCAGTTCGTCGTGCAGCTCGCGTTGGAGACCACCTTGTGCTTGGCGGGGTCGAAGTCGCCATCGTTGACCCCTATCACGAACGTGGCGTCCACGTTGGTGGCTGGAGCGGAGATGACCACACGCTTGGCGCCGGCTTCGAGGTGCGCCTTGGCCTTTTCCCCGTCAGTGAACTTTCCCGTGGACTCGATCACCACGTCCACACCGAGGTCTCCCCAGGGCAGCTTGGCGGGATCCTTTTCGGAAAAGACGCGGAAGCTGTGGGGCCCCACTACGATCGTGTCGCCTGAAAGCTTCACCTCCTGCTTCAGCACGCCAAAGGTCGAGTCGTACTTGAGCAGGTGCGCATTGGCCTCCGCGGACGCGAGGTCGTTAGCTCCTACCAGTTCTATGGCCGCGCCCGACTCGAGAGCCGCGCGCAAGAAGTTCCGCCCGATGCGGCCGAACCCGTTTATCCCAACCCTCACAGTCATTTTCGTCTCCTCGTACTAGCGTGGTCGTCACTGCCCAGCAACGAGATTCTAGGCGAAGGCCCCGGCAAGCACGCCAACCGCGCCAAGCGCACCAAGGGGCTCGTGCCAGGAGGCTCCTCGCCTTACCAGCGGAGAAGGCCTACAAGAGGCCCTTCTCGTAGCTGAGGCAGGTGCCGTTGGTCTTGGGCGGGTAAAGGCGAGTGAACCGGCCTGGGTAGCCCGGAGGCTCCTCCGCTTGGAACTACACGAGTCGGACCAGGGAGGATGGAGCCATGCAAGACCAAGACAAGCCGCTGTCGCACCCCTCGCAGCGGCGTTACCCCCGCGA
>Ga0209061_1002294_pt1 | contig 25189 bp, 21 predicted proteins | sample Coa_R1_10_FD_187157 | JGI IMG/M metagenome (GOLD analysis project Ga0209061, IMG submission 187157) | Surface soil microbial communities from Centralia Pennsylvania, which are recovering from an underground coalmine fire - Coalmine... | ecosystem: Environmental > Terrestrial > Soil >...
TTGCCCCTTTCGTAATCCGACCATTCGCCTTTTGCTACCATGAGGCTTGAGTGCATGCAATCTCAAGATGAGCAGGTGGGTCAAATGTCATTGATGGGATGCCTAAGAACTATTGTGCCAAAGCCCCACCAAAGAAAGATTTTAAACCGAACTTCGGAGTAACGTTTGCAACTTAGGTGCCTCGGTAGCTCAGCCTAGCTAGAATCTGTCTGGTCTTCCAGCAGACCAATAGATGGCTTTAGCGCGACCTTGGTAAGGATGGACGTTTTCATTTTCTCGAAATGGAATGCCCAGTAATGTCGAGGTCGCGGGTCCGAATCCCGCCCGAGGCTCTCTTCACCCAAATTACCAGTCGTCGTTCAAGTGACGATCTTCTATCAAGGGCTGTCGCCACCAGGACTTCAGCTACTGCAGGGCACTTGAAAAGATGTTCACGATCGAAGCAATCTTGCTTGGTTAGCGCCACGCGCAAGCTCTTTACTGGAATCTCGGGCGTGAATTCGAGGCTAGGCAGAACTACAGGCTGCATGATCACGCGGATGACGTCAGCTAGCAGAAGCCGAGGCTCGACGACTCGTAGGTCAAGCCGAAGCCAAGGTCTGAGCAGACAAGGGGCTTGGGTCTACGCCAGTCGAACCATACTAGTTCTTATACCCGTGCCGCTCACCTAAGCTATGGAAAATACAAGCGCAGTATCAAGACAAGCAGTCTGCGATCGTCACAAAATTAGACTGCAACAAAACGAGTTTGGAAAGACAACCTGCCCGGTTTGCGATCAGATCCAAAACCAAGAGTCGATGAGACGAAAAGGGAGAAGGCGCTAAAATCTTCTTTCCCTTTTTCTATACTTTAGCGGTTACCACATCAGAGATTCTCAGACCCCAAATTCCTTGAAACTGTGACAGTGCTAACTGTACTCGGTAGCTCGTGTTTTGAAACGAAGTACGCTGGACCCAACGTGAAGGCTCTGCTTTAATACCCACAAAATCAAATTCCACCATTCGCAATGGCAATCTATAGCCCTGCAGCACTTGTACTGCTGTTCCTCATTCTATTCACTATACTCTTCTTCATAATCTACGGACTGATCCAGCTACTTCAGAGAACGCACTCTCGGAAGAAGTCGCAAGTAGCTCTGAGCCAGATATCATCTCCAGTGCCGTCTGATCCGCAGCCATCGGCTCAGTTCGCTGTGCAAGACTCAAAATTCTGTATAAAGTGCGGCAACAAGATCCCTCCCGCTGCAGATTTCTGTCCGGACTGCGGGAACAGACAGTAGTTTTCTTCAGTTTCCTCCTTCATATCTTCCGTTCTTAATTACCAGATCCGACTATGTTCCATCGTTGATCCCCAGAGGAAGGATAGCTGAAAGGAAAACAGGTATGCAAGCAAGAAAGATATAGGCCTCTTATGGCAAGCTGGACTGACTTGGCTTTAAACGCTCCAACTCTCGCCGAACAGACTAGCAAGGTCTACAGATTGCTTAGAGGCTTTCACGCAACCTATGCAATCGATATAGGCATCCAGCTAGGTTTTCTCGAAAAAATCGCGCAGGCAGGAGAGAAGGGAATCACGACCTCTGAGCTAGCGCATAGATGCAACACCAATCAAAGATACACACTCTACTGGTGCCAGATGCTGACTAGCCTTGAACTCTTGGAATCTCCCGGACAGGAACAATTGTCAACAAGTGACCAGAGCATAAGATACAGGCTGCCTGCATACCTTGACCAGATCCTGGGAAGAAAGGATGATGCTTTCTACATAGGCGGCTCGGCCCGCTCTCACATTGAAATCTCTCACGACTATGCCAGGTTTCCCGAACTCTTCAGAAACGGCAAGACATTTCCATTTCAGGCACACAGCAAGAAGTTTCTCTCCTCCGTCGCGAGCTCAAACCGAGCTCTTGCAAAACGCCTGATTGCCCTAATTCTTCCAAGGCTCCCCGAAGTCCGACACAGACTCGAAAGTGAAGAGATGAAGATTCTCGACATCGGGTGCGGCGGAGGGCACGCAATCGTAGAGTTTGCGAAAACATTTCCAAAATGCGAGTGTCTTGGAATAGACATCGAGCCTCAATCGATAAGGAAGGCTATCCAGCTGATCGCGAAGAACAGGCTGGGTAAACGAGTCAGTGCTAGGATCGCTAAGGGGACGAACTACGGAAGGGCGGGTACTTTCGATCTCGTTACTATGTTCCTCTCGCTGCATGAGATATCCCCCAAACTGAAGCAGCAAGTCTTGGATTCGGCCTTCCGCTCACTGAAGCCGGGCGGAACTCTGCTGATCTATGACGAGGCCTACCCCGAGAAAATTTCTGAGCTGAAACAGGAACCGCAACTCTTCGCAGTTATGGCTCAGTGGTTTGAAGGTCCTTGGGGGAACGTGATCGGCACGAGCGACGAAATCAAAGAGATGGTAAGTAGTGCAGGCTTTGCAGTGACCACGGAGATGAAGTTCTCTAGATTCTACATCCTCGCAGGGGCGAAACATTAAGGCAGGTAGGACAGAAGCTATAGCTACTGCGTGATTACAATCATTGGTCTCGACTTTGTGTCAGCGTTGTCGATGCCAGTGTAGGAGAGTTGATATCACTCTGCGGAATCGAAATTGTCGTTTCTTCAATCCTCTTTATCTTGTAGATTGCGACCGAGGCAATCCACGCAGCTACGAAGATTCCAACTATGGCAAACCCTAGCGTTTCAAAATCAAGCGAGGCAAGCCAATTCCACGAGGGGCCGGAGAACCGCATTTCCTCCGCGAGCACTTGAAACAGCTCTACCGTACCTATGAAAAAGGCCACGAGAACAGAGATGATTGTAATCGTGAGGTTGTAGTAAATCTTCCTCACCGGCTTTAGAAACGCCCAGCCGTAAGCCATCAACATCGCCACGCCATCAGTTGTATCTACAAGGACCATACCGCATGTGAACATGAACGGAAGTATGAGTATCGCCCATACCGGAACTGAAGACGATACTCCGATGCCGACGCTAATCGCAATAAGGGCAATTTCGCTTGCGGTATCAAATCCCAGGCCGAAGAGGACGCCAATCGGATAAATCTGCCACGGTCCCTTTATCAACCTGAAGAGAAAAGAAAAGTAGCGATTGAGAAACCCTCGCTTGTTAAGCAAGTTCTCAAGCTGCGCCGAGCTGAGCTTGCCGGTTCGCAACTCCGAGTAAACCTTGTAGATTCCTACGACAATCACCACGTTTACGAGACCAATTATCCAAAGGAAAACGCCGGATATTGCGGTGCCAATCATTGCACCCGAACTCTGGAGGAGATCAAGCGAACCTGCCACAGCCCGCGTTGATAACACAAGTGCCACAATCAAAGCTATGACGACGGTCGAGTGGCCCAAGGAAAACCATGTGCCGACGCTGAGTGGCTTCTTACCCTCCGACATCAGTTTTCTAGTTGTGTTGTCGATTGCCGCTATGTGGTCAGCGTCAACCCCGTGGCGCAGATCGAATACGTAGGCGACGATGCCAAGCCCGGCCAGTACTATCGACATACCGCCGATGCCTTCGGAGGCGACGAACTCAAAAACCGTGGCCGCAAGGATGGGAACGTAAAGTCCAACAACCCTGACCTTATCGCGCGACGAAAACCTGGGAAGGACAGGGCCACCAGCATATTTCTTCTTCTGTGACTCTTTTTCTTCCGTCAATTTCCTGCCGTCGCGCTCGAATCCGCGAATACAGTAAGGGCGATGAACAGAGTGCAAATCAATCGCGAGCTACTGTCAGTCGTGTCGGACATTCCGTATCTTCTTCTTCGTGTTGTATGAGGAAGATATGAGTATTAATAATTTCAATATCAGTAATACTAATTAATATCAAATAGCATTCCGGTAATACTGGAGGATGTTTCAGTGTTTTAGATGCCGAGAAGTCCGCAGCTCGAAAAGGTCGCAAGAATCAGTTTTCCACTTCAGCCCGAACTGCAGAAGGAGTTCGACAGAGTATCGAAGCTCATGGGTTACGAGGAGAGATCAAAGGCGCTCCAGATCGCGATACAGAATCTCATTGGAGACTATGAGCTCAAGGCAGATCCGGAAAGTACAGCTACCGGAACGATCCTCATGGTTTACGACCACGAGATGCGAAGCGTCGACAACCGACTCACGGACATCGGACACGTTCACAGGGTCGTGATTGTCTCTTCACTGCACCTTCACTTGGACGAGGAGAATCGCCTGAACATTATCGTGGTCCGCGGAAAGGTCAGCAAGATCATGGAGCTAGAACAGGACATAAGGAAACTGGACGGAGTGCGGCAGTTAAAGTACGCCTATCTTATTGTCCACAAGTGAACCTGAGCAGATAGAGACTGTGCGCATCTAGATCTACCACGCGCGGGAGAAACAAAGAAATGGTCGAGTTCGGGTCATCAGAGGGCGTCAATGATATCCTGAGTCTTTTTTATCTCGAACATCCTTCTCATGACCTTCAGAGCAGCCTCATGCATCTCCGCGCTCGAGCTACCCACCGCATCCTCAACTATGATCGGAGAGTAACCGAGATAGGCGGCGTGCCTTGCAGTCCCCTCGATCCCCGCGTCAGTGCTGACTCCTGAGAGGACTATAGTCTCTACTCCTCTCGCCTTGAGGAACGTATCTAACATTGTTCCCACGAAGAAGCTCGCAGTGTGTTTCCTCACGACCATATCCTGCTCAGAAGGTTTGACCTCTTCGATTATCTGCCAATCGTGTGAGTTCTCGGCCATGAAGCGCGCAGTCTTTGGATCAAGGCCACGTCTTTGCATCGAGCCAATCTGATACTTTGTCATATACTCGTAGGGAACTCCCGTGTGCTGACTGTAGATCACAGGCTTTGTTGATGTGTGAAATGCTTCGAGCAGGCGTCTTGCGTTGTGGAGCAAGTCGCTGTAGTTTGTCGCGCGTGGCGCTATACCATACTGCAGGTCCCACAAAATAAGCACTGAGTTTCGCAGTTCAGGTCTTGATTGTTGACTCAATTCGATCCTTTCCGCACTCCGTTTTTGATTCGTGTTGGGAGAGCGGAAAACCATGAATAAAAAGGAATTATTGCAAAATCAACTTTGAAATCTTGCATCTTGAATTTTCTTTGCTGGTTCACACGAGATAGAGCTAGAATGCTTGCGTGTGCAATCTTGCTATCTGGGTCGAAATGGTATTGATGTAATCCTCAAGGCGCGCAAGTATCTGCTTTGCGGTGATGATTCCCACGATCTTCCCGTCGCGCATCACAAGAACCCTTCTGATCTCCCTTTCGGCCATCAGTTTTGCAACTTCGTCCACTCCGTCCGACTCCCGGACGGTTATCAAACCCGTCGACATTACGTCCCTGAGTAACACATTCGACGGATCTTTGCCCTCAGCGGTAATCTTCGAAAGTAAGTCCCACTCAGTCACGATGCCCTCCGGTTTAGAGTCGGGAGACATAACTATGACAAATCCATGACGCCTGTCCTTCATCGCCCTTGCCGCTTCCAACGCACTGACGTCCCCCTTCAGCGAAATGAAATCCGGGTCGAGGATATCCCTTGCAAACATTACCAATTTCTTTGTACTTCAGCTCTGCATTATGTCCTAGAGGACAGCGGCAACCTACGCCAAACACTGCCATAAAAACGAATACGTGATTTATAGGCGCCTTTTTGTTCCGAGTGGGCGATGACAGAAACTCAAGAAACCGAACATAGTTAAACAACCTTCAGATTGGCGCTCTTGTTCGTGGAAATAAGATATGAAGGGAGGACTTCGTATCTTAGGCTTGACTGAGGGATCGATTTTTTATCCTTGGAAGACAATCATCCTTAGATACCTTTGCCGACTGATGGTGGAATAAGGCGAGCTGAGAATTTGACGCAGATTTTTCCTGAGCCAACCGTTGGTGCTCTCATAGTCAATGACGAAGGTAAAGTGCTGCTTTGCGAGTCGCACAAGTGGCCCGGTGTCTACACCGTTCCTGGAGGACACGTCGAGCTCGGGGAGACCTTCGAGGAGGCGCTGGTGAGGGAAATAATGGAGGAGGTCGGCCTGCACGTCAAGGTCGTCGAACTGCTCTCCGTTCAGCAGGTGATCTATCCAAAGGAGTTCTGGAAGAGGGCGCATTTTATCTTTCTCGATTTTCTCTGCCGTGCTGAAGGTGACCAGAATGTGGCCGCCGATCAGACCGAAATTCAGAGAACGATATGGGCCGATCCAAAGGAGGCGCTGAATCTCGGAGTCGACAGGTACCTAAGGCATTTTCTCCTCAGACTGATTGACAAGAACGTCCCGTTTCTTATCTCGTGGAAGGGAGAGGTGGGCGACAAAGTTTGAGACTCGGGAGTGGCTTCATCTACACGGGTATCCACGTCTCGGATCTTGAGAGATCGGTCAAACTCTACACGAAGGACATGGGAATGAAACTGCTCTTCAAGGGTCAGATAAAAGAGACAGGAGGCAAAGTAGCATGGCTCAAGTCCGAGAGAACAGGCCAGATCCTCGGGTTGAACTGGTATCTCAGAGGGTACAGTTACGGCGGCAGCTCAGGCCTTGATCACCTTGCCTTCTCCGTGTCTGATGCGAAGACGCATACGCATAACTATCTAGGAAGAGGAAAAACTGTGGCACAATACTTCCTTTCCTCGAAGGGCGGTCGAAGCTCGCGTACATCAAGGATCCCGACGGCAACTGAATTGAGCTCGGGCAAAAGTTGCGAAAGCGAAGCGCGAGGAAAGCTTCATGTCAAGGAAGCAATCAGATCAAGAAGGCATTGAAACGCTAGCAGTCGGAGTTTTTTCATTTAGCAATGAATAATTTTCCGTCGCTCTCCTTTAACGACCCAGAGTTCAAAGCATACGTTGTGCATCTCATCTTGAACAAGGAGACAGAAAAGGCCGTTTCCCTAGTGTCAAAGAAACACAGCGTAAGGACGCCAAAACTCGAAATAGGCATCTCCAAGGGAAAGAAGAAAGCGCTCGGCGTGTATTCCGTGTCGGCAAACGCTATTTCGTTCAAGGACCAGACTCAATTCTTCAACCCCTTTGTCGTATTGCACGAGATGTACCACTGCATCAGATCGTCCTCTGGCTCTCACCGTGGCAACGAAAAGAACGCCGACAGGTTTGCGCTTGATTACATCGGAGCTTACAATGAGATGGCTAGGAGGGCTCTCGGAGGCGTGGTCTACGAAACCGACAAGAGGCCCGAGGTCGATTAGTTTCTGGAGAATGGCTTTCAGCATATTTCTTCTGGCCGCGATAGTTGGGGCACTATCGGTGACAGCGCTTGCTGAAATCCTGATCGCCTATCAGAAATATCAGATGAAGAAGCAGTTCATGCAACAGATGGACGAGCTTGATTCAGAGAAAGTGGAAAAAAGCGGTCAGTCTGCTTCGAAATTTCCGGAAAAGCCATCTGAGGAAGAGAAGCGCGAGCACCCTCAAAACCCTGGAAATAGTCCGAACAAATGAAATCCTCCTTGACCGTCATTGGACGAGTGACAACGAGGCTTCGTCCTGCACTCTTGCAGTAACGTTAATACTCATGAGCCACGGATGTCGATAGTGCACCCTACCGAGCGCAAATATTGCAGAGGCCTCACTCTTTTCCACCTTGTCTTACCATGCATCCATCTTTGGTAGCTCAAGTGGAGTCGCGTTCAGTAATCCAAACTGGAGGACGAGCGTCGTCATCGAGAGACCAACGGCTGAGATGTGCCTTGCCTGCAGGGGCGCAAAGTTGCTCTGCGGCAAGCCGAGATGCCCAATACTTGCCAAGGTCGACGGGTTTGCTAGACACGCCCCAGCCCTTCTTTCCTCTGAAACCGTTCAGGGCTCCTCGCCTCCCGGAGTATTTGTTGGGCGTTTCGGTTATCCAAAGGTCTACATCGGTCCAATGGTTCCCGCAGCGCATGGCGACACCGCGTACCTCGATACTCCGGAGATGTGGAGAGGCAAGACGATCGAAGAGGTCATTGACTATAGATACAGTTTGATCCGAGGATGCGCAAGAGCTGACGTTCAAGACGCATCCAGCGGTTCTTCTCTGATTCAGAATCTCCAAGAGATTACAATGTCTGAAAGGCCGCTTGACACCGAACTCCAGCTTACGAAGAAGCCGGAGAGCCGAATGACATTCAGCGAGAACAGCCAGCCTTTCGGTCCTACAGCGCCGATGAAGTCTTTTAGGCCGTCCGGAAATATTTCTGTCGACCACAGGATCGAAAAGGCATACTACGATACCGACCTAAAAGCGAGCGAAGCCGTCTTTACTCTTTACAGGAGCGGGGTCCTTTTCAGCAAGCTCGAGAAAGCCTTCTCAGTCGGGGTGTTTGGAGAGAAGAAGAGAAGGAAGCTCGTTCCGACTAGGTGGAGCATAACTGCGGTCGACTCAAATCTTTCGCTCCGCTTGATAGAGGAGCTCAAGCAGTATGAAACAATCGACGACTACAGGGTATTTTCTCTTACAAACCTTGACAACGTCTATGTCGCCATCCTTACTCCGGAAAAGTGGAAGTTCGAGTGGATCGAGGCCTGGCACTCCGGCACCGCATGGAACAAATTTGGCACAAGGCCGGAGATGATAGGTGACAGCGAAGGATACTACGGACGGAAAACGTACGCAAGGCCTGGAGGGTGCTACTACAGCACGAGATTTGCCGTTGGAGAATATCTGTGCAGGGAAAGGAGGCAGGCAGGCGCTATAATGTTGCGGGAGATTCATCCAGGGTACATTCTGCCCATCGGCGTGTGGAATGTAAGGGAGAGCATCAGGATGCTCCTCACGACAAACTACAGGAGCTTCGACACACTGGCAGAAGCCGTGGAGTACGCGTGCTCAAACTTTACAATCAGCAAGTCTTTCTGGATTGCAAACTCCGAGTTACTGCGCGCTGGCAAGGAGCAACGAAAGATCACTGATTTCATATCGGGGTCTTTGTAACCTTAAGTTGTGTGCTGAAGAATTCTGATTCAGAATTCCGTATTTTCCTGCCCCCTGAGAGCCACGAAGCGCCTTCGCCATCGAGTAGTCTGATGCAACAATGGTTTAAACTTAAACTATTCAATCCTTAAATATCGTAAAAAGCCATTCTTCTTTTCATGGCAGCCTACAAGTGGATGGTTCTGAGCAACACAACCATCGGGAGCCTGATGGCTGCTATCGATTCTTCTATAGTTCTCATTTCTCTCCCAACGATTCTGCAGCAGCTTCCTGGAACGGGCGTCGGCGAGGGAATCTGGATTATCATGAGCTACCAGCTCGTCACAGCGACGCTTCTCCTGAATTTTGGAAGACTCGGCGACATTTTCGGAAGAGTAAAGATGTACAATATCGGATTTGCGATCTTCACCGTAGGCTCACTCCTGTGCAGCATCTCAGAAACCGGGATTGAGCTTGTCATATTCAGGCTGGTTCAGGCGCTGGGTTCAGCCTTACTCTGGGCTAACGCCGCTGCGATCATCACGGACGCTTTCCCCGTCAACGAAAGGGGAAGGGCGCTCGGAATCAACCAGATTGCCATAGTCGCTGGCTCAGTTGTCGGCCTAGTCCTAGGCGGGATCCTCACTGTGACCCTCGGATGGAGGTCCATTTTTTGGGTCAATGTGCCGATTGGGATTTTCGGTACCATCTGGGCCCACAAGAAGCTCAAAGAGCTCGCAAACATAAAGCGCGGACAAAAACTCGACATACCTGGGAATATCACGTTTGTCTTGGGCCTCACTCTGATTCTCATCGGCGTGACATTTGGATCACTCTCGGGGTGGTCCAATCTCATACTTGCCCTGCTTGGGCTCGGCGGCGTCCTGCTTGTCGGTTTTCTCTACATAGAGACCAAAGTACCAGAACCAATGTTTCACCTCGTCCTGTTCAAGAACAGAGTATTCGCCGCCGGAAACGTTTCTGCGTTCCTCATAGCTCTTGCCAGGGGAGCGTTCACCTTCATGATGGTGTTTTACTTGCAGGGCGTGCTAGGGTATGACGCACTCACGGCGGGCATTCTTCTCATTCCAATGTCGGTTGCGGTCTCTTTCTTCGGTCCGGTTTCCGGGTGGCTATCTGACAAATTCGGTGCAAGATTGTTCGCAACCGCCGGCCTGTTCGTTAATGGTTTCGCTTTTCTCTTTATGGCACAGCTGCCGGCAGGCATATCTTACTACATACTTGTGATACCTCTGATTCTCTTCGGGACCGGCATCGGCCTCTTTTCGTCTCCTAACAGGAGCGAGACCTTGAGCTCAGTTCCCGCCTCAAGAAGAGGAGTGGCCTCGGGAACAAACTCAACGCTGATAAACGTGGGCATGCTCCTCAGTCTAGGGTTGAGCATCCTGATAATCGCAGAGAGCGTACCTCACTCGGTCATTGTCTCTGTCTTCGGGGGTGTGCCTCCTCCCGCGAACTCGGCCGGAGCCATAGATATCGCTTCATTCATGCTTGGGCTTCACACCGTATACTATCTTTCAGCGCTCTTTTGCTTTGCCGGAATGTTCCCCACCCTATACGGTTACAGGAAGGCCAAAGAACACAGATACGGGTTGACCCCGACGACTGTCGATGAAGGTTCAGAAGAGGAACTGACAAACATCTAAAATCCTCATCCGATCATTGTTAGGTAGGAAAGACGCAGCAAAAAGAGAGTTGAGAATTGAAGGCTGCTCTCGGCGAGATTGCACTCAAAAGGTGTCGATTGAAAAACGATGATGATAGCGGAAGGAAAGGAAAGTGGCAGCAAGCCGATAATCAGGAGAGCCCGCAGGGTCAGACGAGCAATCAAAAATTCTTCCTCATACACTTCGTCGTCGCCCAAACAAAGTGCCCAGACATCCGAGATGATTGAGAACACGGCTTGGCGCAGCCTCGCGAACACCTATCGCACCGTGTACTTTCACATAATGTCTGACCTCAGAAGTTACGGACTCACGCCTCCTCAATACGCGGTTCTTAGAGTAATTGGTACATCGGAGAAGAAATCATTGCCGATGAACGAAATTGGAAAGGAGATGGTGGTCACTTATGCGAATATCACGACCATCGTGGACAATCTTGAAAAAAGGAATCTCGTCAGAAGATTACGAGATTCTTCTGACAGGAGAATCGTCAATGTTGAGCTCACCCACCAAGGCACGAAGCTCTTCAAGAAAATCTTCTCCGCTCATCGCAAGCAAGTTGCAAAGCTCATGCAGGCCCTCAACAAATCCGAGCTCCGCTCACTGCTTGCGTACACGACGAGGATCAGGGATAACATAGTCCGTAGGTCAGTCCCGGTCCGAAAACGCAAGTAGTTGGGACACGGCTGGCCATTTTCGAAGACCATGTCGGTTTAAGCTCGCCACGCTTACGCGGCTACTTGTTAGAATCCACTCTCTCCTGTCGAGCCTGAGAATTAAAGACGAATTATGGGAGAGAATTGTAGAAGATTGGAAGAAAGGGAGTTCTGTTCAAATTTTCAAATGCCAAAAAAGAAGGAAAAGCGGGCTCTAGAAGAGGCCGAAACGCTATGCGTCTCTACTCTTCAACCCGCAACACGCTTGCTTGCTTTCTTCCGTGCAGTAGACGCGCTGATCCGCGCACCGTGCACAGAAGAGAAAAAGCTTGCGTGTCCTATCGCCGCTTAGATCTGGTGGACTTGGAACCCTTCTTTCTCGCACTAGTCGGCCTTGTCGGTTTCTTGCGCTGAGCAACGTAGCATTTCCTGGGCGTGTGGCGTTTCTTCTCGTTGTGGCGATAGACAAGATAGGTGTAGTTCTTTCCGCTCTTTCCCTTTATTACAAACTTGTATGGTTTCCATGCCTTCTTATGGCATTTTGGGCATATTGTTACCATTTTAGGGCAACCTACGTACAGCTGGCATTTAAATATAACGTTTATCCTGTTAATCGCGTCATTCTGTCGATGGCGGCATGCAGGAGCCGCCCGAGCGTAATATTCCGAACACGGGCTCTCGCGGTGTCTCTATATATCGCCTAAATATTCCCTTCATTCAGTTCAGGCATACATTCATAACTAGAGCAGGACAACGAATATTTCGATTTTCGAGAAAAAAATCGAACTAGATACCCATTTTGTAGTCGTGAACTGCTTTAAGCTTTAAGTAATTTTGGCAAGTTTTGAGGCAAGGTTCGCCTAAGCGGGGAAAGATCTCTTTCGGAGGAAGAGATTTGGAGCCGCCCTGTATCTTGTTCTTTCATCACTGGATAGTAGACCAGGATCTGGGGACAAAACAGAGATTCAAGCAACCTTCGCATAGTAGCCTCGCAGACACATATCGGGAACGCATGTGAGGGCTTTGCCTAAGCCCAAGTCGAAGGCTTTCGATGAAGGTTTAAATAGGGCGAAGCCATCCTCTAGGTTCAAGCACAAATTTCGGAACACGTGAAAGACGGTTCACAAGACAGAGTCCACTTTAGCGAATCACAGTTTGACGAAAGACTACACGATTCTAATGCTCTTAGCCAATCATCATCGGCGAGCGCGTGCTTTTCTTTCATCCCTCTCTGTTTTCTCGGCTTGAAGAGGGCTTTGCTTGCAACAGTAGTAAGACAACTACAAAAAAGAAAGAGAATTTGAAGAAAGAGGAAGGCAAGTAGGAAGAAAATAGAAGAAGGGGAAAAAGAGGAAGAAAAGTCGAGTTCTTAGGAAAGACACTAACAGTAGCGCAAAATACAGAGCGAAAATTATAATTCGAGTTTAAATGAGGCGGGAGCTGGACGCTTAAGATTTAGCAGCTCTTGGCTTCTGCATGCAACTCGCATTGGGAAAGAGGTGTACATGCATTTTTTTCTCCTAGAAGTCTTTCCTCCCACTCTCTTAGTCTCCGCAAGTTCAAATTTGAATCGGCGCGGGACACAAAAGCCAGCGAAGGAATGAGAATGATGTGGAGGCGCTAATTTTGGCGCACTCTTCTTTCTTCCCGTTCTCCGCTCTAGAGAGCGACGCAAGATCGAATCGATTCTTCCATTAGCATTTTCCTGTTTGTCCTCATTTTCTTGCAAAAAATTAGTCTTCGGCGCGTGTTTTCCAAAACAGACTGTGTGACAAGAAAAAGAAGAATAAGCAAAAAAGGAAGAAAAAGGAAATGAACGAACAACAACAGAAAGAAGTAACAAAAGAAACAACTGGCAAGTCCTTTCAAACACTAAAGCTTCTCCCGGAGCTCCTGACGACTCTGAGGGAAATTGGATACGAGTCCATGTTCCCGATCCAAGAAGCTGCAATACCACCGCTGCTTGAGGGAAAGGACGTAATCGGGCAAGCTCACACTGGCTCGGGAAAGACAGCGGCCTTCGCCTTGCCGATCCTTCAGAGGATAAACCCGACTAGGAATTATGTCCAGGCGCTAATACTTGTTCCGACGAGGGAGCTCGCACTTCAGGTGACAGACGAGTTCAACAAGATTGGAGCCCACCTTGGCGCAAAAGCCTTCCCCATCTACGGCGGGCAGGCGATCACCCCACAGATAGAAAGGCTTCAGAAGAGAACGCCTCAAGTCGTGGTCGCGACGCCTGGTCGACTGATAGATCACATTGAACGGGAGACAATAGACCTGCAGGACGTGCAGACTGTCATACTTGACGAGGCAGACAGGATGCTAGACATGGGCTTCATTGACGACGTCGAATACATTATGCGCCAGTTGCCCTCTGGCAGCCAGACCGCACTATTCTCGGCCACGATGCCCCCGGAAATCATGCGACTTTCGCACAAGTTCATGAGTAGTCCGGTCGAAGTATTGATTGACAGTGACGAACTGTCCGTCGAGGAAATCGACCAAATGTACGCGCTCGTGGACGAAAGGAGCAAGTTCGCTGCCCTGACAGAGTACGTAAGGAAGAGCGGCATCTCCTCCGGAATCGTGTTCTGCTCGACCAAAATAAAGACACAGAAACTAGCAGAGCGACTGCAGTCTCAAGGATTCAAGGCTGCCCCGATTCATGGAGACCTCTCCCAGAACCAAAGAGAGCACGCGATGCGGAACTTTAGAAGCGGACATATTGAACTCCTCGTCGCCACCGACGTCGCCGCAAGAGGAATCGACGTTCCGGCCGTTAGCCACGTGATAAATTACGACGTGCCCCAGGATCCACTCACTTACTTCCACAGGATCGGGCGAACTGCAAGGGCCGGGAAGGCGGGTCAGGCGGTAACGCTTGTGTCAAGCTCAGAGTATCCCGACTTTACCAGGATTACTGGGATGACCGAGAAGCCAATAACTAGAGTCACTGACATCTTACCCGAAGGGTACCGACCCCCACCTCCAAGCGAATCAAGACAGCAGTTTAGTCATCCTCGCTCATCATTCTCGCGCAATCCGCAGAGGCGATTCTCACGTGGATCATACGACCGAAATAAAGGGTCTGGGTTTGCTCGAAGAGAAGAAAGCGGAGGCCGGCCAACGTCTTCGTCATCGTTCAGTTTTACTGAGAGCGTATCATCATCTCAGTATCACGAGCATTCCCGCAACCGCTCTTTTCCTCCCAGGGGAAGAGGGCGGCCCGGGAGCAACTTTTCCTCGAGTCAGAGAAGAAGCCCTGAAGATCGGAGTCAAAACCCCCAACAAAGAAAAGGTAGCACCGATTTCCACAGGCCACGCAGACGCTATCGTTAATCCAAGCCTCGGCCAAGCAATTGCGCCCCGATGACCTGTAGAAAGCATTACACTTTTTCGCACATTCTTTGCTAGCTGTGCCTCCTTTTGTAACTCTGCCACACAGAGAGCATAAGGCAAAGGCAGCTCATTCGTATCCAGCAAAAGAATCCCGATGGCGCTAGAGTCTCCTCGCAAGCGTGACAGAACCCCGTGAACATTAAAATAAGCGAAAAGGCAAAGAGTGGGTTGCACGGTTAGATCAGGAAGGTAGGTCGAGAACTCGTTTGGCATTAGATGATCCTATAGTATGGATTCTCATCATAGCGGTTGTTGTATTCCTGTTCGGCGCAAGCAAGATACCGAGCTTAGCGAGGTCAATCGGCGAAGCGCGCCGCGAGTTCGACAAAGGGATGAGAGGCGAGCCTCCTAGTGCGACCCAGGAACAGGCCATGCAGGCCCAGGTCCCGCCGGCTCCGCAAAGCTCCACACCCGTGACTGCTGCTGATGATCCACTAATTCAAGCTGCTCACAAAGAAGGTATCGACACTCAGGGGAAGACGAAGGAGCAGATTGCCTCCGAGCTTGCTTGGAAGCTAAACAAGAAATAGACGCAACAGCTCGTCGGCCCTGCTTTTTTTATCACTCTACACGTTGTGACCGCTTGCCTATTTTCAAGGATCATGCGGGTTGGGATTCAGCTATAACTAAATCGTTTGAAAACGAGCAAAGAGTATCCTTTCTCCCTACCTTTCTCCAGCAAAATCTTCCCAATCGGTGGAAACTCTTTCGAGAAGCTCCGCGCCTAGCTCGCTTCTGTTAAGTCTATGTGCGAACAATCCTCCATCTTTGAAGTAAAATCTCTGCGAGTATTCCATTACCATCCTGTGAGTGTTGAACACAGGGGAGAGGGTAGCGATGGAGGACTTTATCTTCTGAACCCATCTCGCTGGGACGCTCTGAGGAGAATTCCGATCATAGAAATCTGGAATTACTTCATTTTCTAACACTTCATAAAGAGAGGTGCTGTCGACCCTATCCTGCTCGGCAACGTTGTAGCCATACTCTCTGCCAGTACCAATTGCCCATCCGGCCGAAGCCGTGAATGCCTCGTCCCACCACCCATCTAAAACGCTCAAGTTTAGGCCGCCATTTGCGACGACCTTCATACCGCTTGTCCCGCACGCCTCAAGTGGCCTTCGTGGATTGTTTAGCCAAAGGTCGACGCCCTGCACCATTGCATGAGCTATCGATATGTCATAGTCCGGCAGGAAAACGACTCGTCCGCTGGACGAACTGTTTTTCGTGAAATCAAATATCTCCTTGATCAGCTTTTTTCCTTCGTAGTCTTTTGGGTGTGCCTTGCCCGCGAACACAAACTGGATTGGCCTCGAAGCATCAGAGAGCAATCTATCCAACCTTTCTACATCCCTTAGGATGAGATTTGCACGCTTGTAGGTGGCAAACCGTCTTGCGAAACCAATCGTGAGCACATGAGGATCTAGAGAAACCTTGGTAACTCCCTTGTCGTCAGGCAGCCTGTCCGCTATGAAACCTATCAGTTTCTTTCTTTCCTGGGATCTTGTTCCCCAGAGCACCTCGTCAGGCACCTCAAATATTCGATGCCAAGTGTCGGGATCGGTTATCGCACCCACCCAATTTCGTCCAAAGTAATCGTCGTAGAGCGCCGCCATCGAGTCGGAAATCCATGATTGTATGTGCACACCGTTTGTGACAGAGGCTAACGGCGATCCATTCGGTTCACCGCCCTCTCCGCTTTCTTTCAGGAGGCTTTCCCACATCTTTCGCGCGACGTCCCTGTGCAGCTTAGAAACTGCATTGACATCCGACGATAGCCTCATTGCAAGGACCGCCATGTTGAAACCCTCAGAGTAGGGAGTTTCCTGACCAAGTGCAAAGAGCTCCATCGGCCGCAACCCGAGTTTCTCAGCATACGATCCAAGGTATTCGATGAAAAGATCCCTCGGGAAAACGTCTATCCCGGCAGGGACTGGCGTATGGGTTGTAAATAGGCAGGTCGCCCTAACAGCATTTTTGGCGCGTGTAAAGCTGTCTTGTTCCGGCTTGCTTGCAGGTGTATCTTCATTATCTTGTCGAGGGAGGCTTTCTTCGCCGCTCTTTTTCAGAGCCTGTGACTCGCGAATTCTCTCAAGAGTAACGAAGGCAGAGTGCCCCTCGTTCATGTGAAAAAGTGTCGGCCTCAATTTGAGTGCGGCAAGTAGTTTTGCGCCCCCAATCCCGAGAACCATCTCCTGCTGAATCCTTGTTCTAGCATCTCCTCCATAGAGTTCGGCTGTTATTTCGCAGTCTTCTCTGGAGTTGAGGCCAGGTAGATTTGTATCAAGGAGATAGAGCGGCACCCGCCCTACAGACGCCTTCCATGCTCTGATACGCACCTGCCTATCTCCAATGTGGACCGAGACAATGAGAGGCTCTTGGGAGCCCGAAGCCATAACTGGCTCAACCGGCAACATGCCCGGTTCGTTTTCAGGGTAGCTTTCGGCTTGCCAGCCATCATCGCTTAACAGTTGCGAAAAGTAGCCCCGCTTGTAGAATAATCCAACCCCAACAAGAGGGATCCCGAGGTCCGATGCTGACTTCAGGTGGTCACCGGCAAGGATTCCCAGCCCACCGGAATACGTTCTCAGGAAGGAAGCGAGTCCAAACTCTGCGGAAAAGTAGGCGACCAGATAATTCCTGTGCAGTATTCCGTAGGTCTTTTGAAACCACGTCTCTTCGGTCTCAGAAAGATACCTTCGCTGAATCTGATAGGCCTCTTCAAGCAAAGAAACAAACTCCGCCTGAGCCGCAAGTTCTCGGGCCCTTGACTCATTCAGTTGGGAAAGCAAAGCAATCGGATTTTGCCCTAGGCCTCTCCATGCCGCATCATCCACCTGCTCGAACACCTTTCTTATCTTCCGATTCCAAGTCCAGTAGAGGTTTGAAGCAAGTTGCCGCAGAGGCTGAAGATCTTGCGGAAGAGAAACCAGGCTGGACGCACTGCAAGGTTCGTTCAAAAATTGGGATACGCTCTGTAGGTAGTGACTGCGCGCCCTCTTTTTGATTCTGAACACGTATTATAGTTTTGGGAATATGAATCCGGATCGCACTTGTACAAAGATTTCTTAATCGACCATGTAGATCCGCATGGAATGAATTGTGGATCAGGAAAAATTCGAACGAGTATATCATTAGGATACTGCCCGGAATAACGCTAGTCCAAGTACAGCTGTAACGGTCCCAAGCTCCGAATCTAGAAATTCTTACTTGAGCACTGCGGAACTATTCTCCGCAAAGTTTTCACAATATTGCGCTTACGATCATGGCGCCAAATATCAGGAAAAGATAGGGCAGAGATATCAGAAACGCTTTGAATCCGTTGTCGACCGTAGGATTCCTCAACATCTTGAGATCCACAAACACGAAGGCGCCGCCCATAACAGCTGCAATCACATAGTAGATAAGATTGTAAGTTCCAAGTTGACTTATGATCAATGGTAGGAGCGAAAACGGGAGTAGTGGTATCGAGGACCACACGATCCAGTTTATGACGACCCTTTGATCTTTCACAACAGAAAGCATCGGAAATCCAGATCTCTCGTAGTCCTCCTTGAACTTCATCGACAGCCCCCAGAAGTGTGGCGGTGTCCAAAGGAAAACGAGTGCGCCGATGAAAATAGCAGGCCACTGGACAAAGCCTGTCGCTGCCGCCCATCCAGCTAGGGCGGGGAACACTCCCGCGACACCCCCGATCACAATGTTCCAGTGAGTTCTCGGTTTTAGGAAAAGCGTGTAGAGGAAAATGTAGGAGAGCGAGCCGAACAGAATCATCAAAGTAGTCATCAGATTCAGAAAGACTATCGATATCGTAAGGCCAAGCAGAATTGTGACAATTCCGAAGTAGAGTGCGCTTGTAGGGGATATTCTATTAGATGCGACAGGTCTCGTGTCAGTCCTCGACATCAACCTGTCCTTGTTTCTTTCGATGTAGTGGTTGAGCGCGGCCGACCCTCCAGAGGAAAGGATTCCAGCCAAAGTAAGCCACAAGAGAGAGACGAGGTTGATTTGGCGCCCTGCCGCGACCACCATGGCCGTTATGGCTTCGAGAACGAGAAGTACCATTATGCCAGGCTTCATCAGCTGGACATAATTGGAAAGAGTTTCTCGCAATTTCGCACTCTCTTGATCGTGATTCTATACACTGCAGCCTTGCATTAATATCCTTACGCTTTTCGCCTGCCAGTAGATGGAACCCAGTAGAAGCGGAATAGTCAGTGCTACGATTGCAGGCTGGTACTCCGAGAGGAGGCTCGACACGGCCGTGGCTCCCGAACCTGCCACCATTGAAAGAAAGAAAGCAGCCGCGCAGGTCGGGCATCCCGAGAACAGGCCAAACGCGGCTCCCACCACGCTACTGAAGGAACCACCCTTTGTTCGCTTAACGCCCGCTCCACTTCGCGGCGCAATTCCTGCCGAAGTGCCCCTCGAGAGCCGGGTGGCCATGTATAGAAGTGAAATGTTCAGTCCGACAAGCGACGAGACCAAGATCATCAGCAAAACCGACAGCGGGACTAGCTGGAGCCCCAGGTGCTGCGACGGAAAGTAGAACAAGAAGACCGGTATATCCGCGGGTCCACCACAGCATGTCAGAACCCGAAACGTTACTCCCGAGACGTTGTAAATGGTAAAGAAATCGACCGTCGGCTGATAAATTATGATTGCATCGACCAGCGCAAAGAATACCGCGTAAAGCACGGCAACTAGAACCAAGATTCTTCCATTCTTGAAGAAGGCATCTGCCGTTATCTTGTTGATGCTCAGGTTCACTTTTCCAGAAGCGTCCCGTCGTTGCATCCGCGTATTCGACTGCCTTCCGCCAAACCACAGATAAGAGAGCCCGGCAAGCCCGAGAAAGAACGCTCCTGAGAGGAGGAGCGTAAGCGTTCCGAACGAGTAGAGGGGCGACGAGCCCGATACTACGAACTCGCTCCTGTTCGCGGCATAGAAGAGGTTCATAACTGTGAGCAGGCACATTCCGACGACTAGGGAAAGCTTGGGAAAGTTTCGGCGAAAGCCATCCTGCCTATGGAGGACTAGATTCCTTCCAGTTTCTTCCTGGGTCATGGATACTTTTGCCTCCAGATTGTCCTCGTCTTTATCATTCGCTTTTCCCTACAGAAGATTGACATTGAATTTTGTGTCGACCTTGATCATACCTGTGGCGACGTGAATCTCGGCTTCCTTTACACCTATGATGGATTTGATCTTCTGTGAGGCTTCATTCATCGCATTCATGTCTTTGTAGTGGGCGACAACGATCAGGTCATGCTTTCCCGTGGCTTGCAAAATGTGCTTCGTCTCTTCAAGTTTCGCCAGCGTTTCAAAGACATCTTTCAGTGAGTTAGGCTGGGTGGTTATCATCATTATTGCGGCAACGGGCAGCCCAATCATCCTAGGGTTGAGGAGCGCAGTGAATTCCTTGATTACTCCGCTCTTCTTCAAGCGCTCGATCCTATATCTTATTGTGTTCTCATTGAATCCAGTCTTTCTGGCGATTTCCGAAGCCGAAGTCCGTGCCTCATCTTGAAGTATAGTGAGGATTTTTTTGTCGAGTTCGTCCAGGAGCGGAGCTCCTTGACGCTGGAGCGGCTGTTGTTCCTTCGGCGGCGTAGAAGGAGGAGTAGCAGTGGTAGAGAAGATCGTCTGGTCTGACAGTTCTCCAACCACTCCGCCTTCGGTCACTGTTTCGGTCAAATCTGGAGAGGATGCACACTCCTGAAATACAAGGCGTTTCTTCTAACTCTTTTTGCTGCCATTATCTCACGGGCTTAGTTGCTCTGCCTTTTTGTGTCGCCTTCATGTTTCCCGATATCGGAAATTGATGCCTCATACCTTTTCTTTGATCACAGAAAGAGCCAGCTTTGAAACTTCGTTGTGAACGGATTGAATTGAGCTGTCAGCGTCAATTACAAACCATTGCCCGCTTTTTGCAAGTGCATCGTAAACATCCGAAACGCGTTGGAGAAATCGCATATCTGACTCGTACCTGTCTCTGAGTGTGATTTTTTTCCTACGCTCTGAGAGGCCTGGGCTCGCCCTCAGTAAGAATACGAAATCCGCTTGAGGCATCCTGCTTTCGATTTCTCTGAGCCACTCTAGAGGCAGCCCATTCGCCACGCCGTAAGCCAGATTTGATTCGCAATATCTGTTCACTACGACAACCCTTCCTTCGGCCAGTGCCTTTTCTATATCCTCTTTCTTCTCGTACCGGTTGGCGGCGTAGAGTAGGTGCCTTGCTTCCTGGTTGTATTCCTTTTTCCCTGCGAGAAAATTTCTTATCTCTTGTCCGATTCTCGTTTCATAGTCCGGGAAACTGAGGTAGATGGGTTCGATCCCACCTTTTGCCATGAGAAAATCAAACAGCATCCTCGATTGGGTATTCTTGCCAGATGCGTCGATGCCTTCGAAACTTAAAATGCAACCAGCCGTACGCTTTACCAATCGTATCCCTACTTGCGTCGTTTATCAAACGAAATTCCTTGTCCTATATGCGTTCTTCGCCTTGGTGCGGGCTTCTTTCTCGTGGCTGAACAAGTTACCTCTTGATTTCTAATAAAAACCTTGAATAGATCAACTGCATTAGCGGAAGGCTGGGAAACGAGAAGAGTGCATACCCACGTCTTCTGCCTCAAGAAAAGAGTCAACAACTCGATCAAACTCTTCAGACACTTCTCTCTGCGTGATGTCTAAATCGGAAGTATAAAACGGAAAAAGCAAACCTTCCTTGCAAAGTGAGAAAGATAATCCAATGGCTTCCTACAGCACGATTCGGGCTTTCGTGGAGCATCCGCTCATTAGGCCAAACCTACTTGAGGAGCGGCAATACCAGAACGAGATCGCCAAAATTTGCACCGCCGAGAATACGCTTACTGTTCTCCCGACCGGCCTAGGCAAGACTGCCATAGCTCTTCTGATTATCGCAGACTTCCTGTCGAAGGGGAATAATACTCGTGCCCTGATGCTCGCACCTACTCGAGTTCTAGTTCACCAGCGTTACTCGTTTCTTGCAAAGCACCTGTCCTTGCCGGAAGAAGACATTGGTGTGCTCACGGGCGAGGATAGTTCGGAAGATCGAAAGGATGCGTGGTCAAAAAAACTGGTCTGCGCAACTCCGCAGGTTACTCTGAGCGAGCTGGAAGCGAAAAATTGCAGGATTGAGGACTTTGCCATCGTGATATTTGACGAGGTCCACAGGGCCATTGGCAACCATGCATACTCAGCAATAGCCTCGATTTACAACGAGTTGAGGCGTGATGGAAGAATAGTTGGAATGACCGCCTCTCTCCCTTCAGATAGAGAAAAGATCGAGGAAATCATAAACAAACTCAAAATCACCAAAGTGGAGGTCAGAGACGAGAAAAGCGCCGACGTCAAGCCATTTGTTTACAACACTGAGACAGAATGGATTGAACTCGAGCTCTCGCCAGCAGTCAGGTCGATCCAGAAATTGATCCGAGACGCTCTTGACAGCAGGCTGAAGATGATGGAGGACGCTTCGCTGCTGAGGCGAACCAGTTACGGTTCAATCTCACTCAAAGATCTCTTAAGATTGAGAGTAAAGGTGGACCAGATTCAAAGTTCCCAGCTTCGTAGCGCTCTTTTCAGCGGAATTAGGCTGTTTCATGCCCTAAACCTAATTGAGACACAAAGCGTTTCAACCTTCAAGAGCTTTATGGATCGACTTGCTGAAAGGAAGAAGGGGTACGGCATGTCAGACCTTTTTAACGACGCGCGCGTTAGAGATGCATATGAACAGGCTCGGGGCGCGCTTGTCTCAGGAATTGAGCACCCGAAAATTGCAAAGGTGCTCGAACTCGCGGGTCAGACGCCTAAGGGTGGAAGAGCAATCATATTCGCAAGCTACCGCGATACGGTCGACCAGATCCATAGCGAGCTAACTAGAAATGGGTTCAGAGCCGGATATCTAATTGGGAAGAGCGGCGAAGGCGGGCAATCTCAGAAGAAACAGATCGGAGCTCTACAGCAACTCAGGGAAGGAGTCTACGATATTCTGGTCGCGACGCAGGTGGGCGAAGAGGGGCTGGATGTTGCCGAGTGCAACCTCGTGATATTCTACGACAATGTGCCCAGTGCCATCCGCCTCGTTCAAAGAAAAGGACGCACCGGAAGGCGGAGTGAGGGCCGCGTCATTGTTCTAATCACAAAGGGTACTAAGGATGAGACCTACTACTGGCTGAGTCGGCGAAGGGTGGGTGACGCGAGGAAAATCGCGTCGGGGCTTGTCGAGTCCAAGAATAAGAAAAAAGGTCCGCTGGACTCATTCCTATCGCGAGCAGGAACAAGGGATGAAAACATGCCTACGGTCTATGCTGACACAAGAGAAGTCCCCGAGCTGATAGAAAAACTGAGGCAGAGGGGGGCATGGGTCGAGGTTAAACAGCTTGATTTTGGAGATTTCGTCGTCTCAAGTGACATAGTATTCGAAAGGAAGACGACAGATGACTTTGTAAAATCAATCTTCGATGGAAGACTGTTCCAACAGCTTGCAAACATGACTGACAAATACGCAAGGCCGATACTAATAATCGAAGGCGAAAAGAGATCGCCTCAACTAGGCGGCATAAGTGAGGCAGCTTTCTATGGTGCACTTGCAAGCGCCCTTTCTGATTTCAGAGTTCCAATCTTCTTCGCTTCAAATCAAAAGGAGGTTGCCGAGATCATCTTCCATGTCGCGAGGAGGGAACAAAGTGACAAGAAAAGAGACATTAGAATCAGAGAAGGTAGAAAGCCACTCACGTTGGCTGAAAATCAACGATACATCGTTTCAGGAATTCCAGGCATAAGCGGCGTCCTAGCGGATCGACTGCTTTCAAAATTTGAGACTGTCGAAAGGCTATTCTCCGCAGGCGAGCTCGATTTGCAGAAGGTCGACGGCATAGGCGACGTGAACGCGCACAAGATTAGGGAACTCGCAACCGCCAAGTATGTCTCTGCCACGCCGGCCGAAATGAAAAAACTCGCTGCAAGCGATTCCCTTGAAGGGTTCGATGCCAAGACAAGTGACTTGGACATGCAATCCGCGAACGGAATGGCCACACATTCAACTAATGCAAAGCAGGATACTCTATCTCCTCGACCTCGCGGCGGCACTGGAGCCGCGACAATGCTAGAGGGCGAACACGAGAACTCCGAGGAGTCACAGACTGACATCCCTCCGCCGCCCTCGGATGATTGAAGCTCCTTTTTCGCTCTTCGACCAGTACTGCTCGCTACGCCCTCCTTTCATTTCTCTATAGGGAAATCAAGTAAGTGGCGAAACAAAATCTAGATGGGGAAGAAGATACTCTGAAAGAATTGGCGAATCAAAAATGGATTCAAATTGAAATCTGGCGGATTTTTGATTGACTACTCGACTATCAGTGAGCCTTTTTAAGATCAAATCTCCCAAACAATATACGACGAATTTCAGTTTGAAGCGAACCGACAAGATCTGGATGGATGGCGAAATAGTACCATGGGAAAGTGCGAATGTCCACGTCATGACACATTCCCTCCATTACGGGAGCGCTATCTTCGAGGGAATCAGATGTTACGACACAAATCGCGGTTCGATGATATTTCGACTTGATGCTCATGTCAAGAGGCTCTACAACTCCGCAAAAATCTACAGCATGGAAATACCATACAAGCCTTCCGAGACGATAATGGCCATAAAGCAGACTATTCTTGAAAACAGGATAAAGGAGTGCTACATTCGGCCGATTGTCTTCTACGGATGGGACGAGGTAGGAGTAAATCCTCGAGGAAACAAAATTCATCTTGCAATCGCAGTGTGGCCATGGTTGCCCTATTTGGGCGAGGAGGGGCTGAAAAATGGTGTAACGTGCAAGATTTCATCTTGGGCCAGAATTGATCCGAGATCAATGCCAACGATGGCGAAGGCTTCTGCGAACTATGCCAACAGCGTTCTAGCAAGACTGGAGGCTCAGAAGTTAGGCTACAATGAAGCAATACTACTTAACACGAGCGGAATGGTGGCGGAGGGTACTGGCGAGAACATTTTCATTGTCATGGGCGGAGCTTTGTTCACCCCGCCTCACAGTGCTGGAGTACTTCCTGGAATAACCCGGGATTCAATAATACAGGTAGGTAGGGACATGGGTTACACCGTCGGCGAGAGGAACGTGAGTCGTAGTGAACTCCTGCTAGCAGATGAAGCATTCTTCACAGGCACCGCGGCCGAAGTTACGCCGATTCGAGACATAGACGGAAACAAGATAGGGGGTGGCATCCGAGGGCCAATCACAGAGAAGATACAGTCAAAGTTCTTTGAGATAGTAAAGGGAAGGGACTCCAAATACTCTCATTGGCTTGAGCCGCTCGTTTGAAATTCCGTCGCCGAGCAAGAAAGAGAGATGCGACTCACATTTCCCATGAAGAAGTTTGGCAGAACCCATCTATTCATCTTTGGATTAGCAATGCGATATTGGTGGGAGGGGAATCTTTGCGTTACGCATGGCTGATGCTACCCTATCGCTCTGGGACGCGAGCTTTCTCAGCTCCGCGGTTATGACTCGGCGCAT
>Ga0209061_1002296_pt1 | contig 25174 bp, 24 predicted proteins | sample Coa_R1_10_FD_187157 | JGI IMG/M metagenome (GOLD analysis project Ga0209061, IMG submission 187157) | Surface soil microbial communities from Centralia Pennsylvania, which are recovering from an underground coalmine fire - Coalmine... | ecosystem: Environmental > Terrestrial > Soil >...
CAAGGCTGGTGGCGGGCGCCGAGATGGTGCTGGATGTGCTCGACTTCGATACCCACTGCAGGAACAGCTGCCTTGTGTTGACGGGCGAGGGCAAGCTGGATGGGCAGACGCTGCACGGCAAGGCCATGATCCGCGTGGCGCGGCGGGTCGCACGACTGGGGCTAGGCATTCCTGTGGTCGCTCTTGTCGGTGCGGTGGAGGCAGAGGCAGAGGAGGCCCTCGTTGCGGAGGGGGTGCACGCGGTACTGCCTATCGTCGAGGGGGCTTGCACGTTGGAGGAGGCCATGGATCAAGCGTATCCTCTTGTGAGGCGTGCCACGCGGCGCGCGCTGCGCTGGATGCTGGTGGGACAAAAGGGACTGCCTACCGATGTGAGGCATGCCCCTTCCATTCTATGAGGCAACGGCCATGGTAAGGAAGAGTGCAAAGCGTTTTGTTTGGATGCTTGCCGGCCTTGTAACCCTTTGCAGTGCCGTGAAGCTAACGGCGCAGCCGGCAACGGATGACAGCGTGCCGACCTATCTCCTTCGGGTGACGAACGCGCTCTACGCGCCGGTTGAGATAAGTGTGGATGGTGGCAAAACCTTCTTGGTGATCGGGCGGGTTATCCGTTGCGCCTCCATGGTTGGGGCCGACGTTACGGCGCGGCAGGCCGGCAGGGTAATACGAAGCGGTCATGAGGGGGTTGCGATCTCTTTGGGAGGGGAGCGGATTTTAAAGCTATTGCCGCAGCCGGCCGTTGCCAAAGCGCATTTGGAACCGTGGGCCATCTACACGAATATCGCGGAGGGCAAAGGGGTATTTGGAACGCTTGTTCCGCCGGTCGGCACCAAGGTGCTCTTGCCTCTGAGTGCATTGAACACGGCTGTGGCCTATTCGCCGCAGGTCGGCGATGTGTTCGAGTTTACGGTGGAACGAATGCCGCCTCCTTTCTTCGAGCCAAGCGCGGCGAACCGTCTGAACGACTGGAAGATGCAGATCGCCCAAGCGATTCAGGCGATGGCGAACGACTATGCCGCCGGGGCCGTAGCGCGTGCGCAGGCGGAGCATCGGCTTATCGTCTCTGGTTTTCTCACGCTGAAGGCCAAGCTCCCTGAAGGGGAGCCAGACCCCATTGAGTTCGTGCGGTTTTTGGTGGATGGTGCTGTGGTGCAGTTAACGAATGTGCCCCCCTTTACTTATAAATGGGATACGCGCAGTGTGGCGGACGGGGAACATGTGGTGGAGATAGATGCGCTCGATAAGAATGGGAAGCTTATCACCCAAGCGAGCGCGCTTATTGTAGTGCAGAACCATCCCGCCACAAGTGCGGCCTCGGCGCCTTAGCGGTTCTAGAGTAAGTCAGCAAAGTAAGCTTACCTTGCTCGCCCCCTATCCCCTCCTTTCGTCCTCGCGGACAGCAACGCAGCGGCCAGAGACATAGGCTTTGAAAGAAATGGTTCTGGCCGCTGAGGCGTTTATTGTGTCTTACTGATTGAAGAAAGGGGGCGGTTGTGTTGGGTTGCCGAAGGGAAGCTTATCATAGAAACTGCCAATGAGCTTGCTGGTCTCCCCTCTCCCAAATTGGGGGAGGGCGCCCTGCCCCAGAAAATCTTGCGATTTTCTGGGGACCCCTTGTCGGCCTTGAGGGGCGGGGGGTGGGGGCTTGAAGAGCCGGCGACACGCCTGTCCTTTCGTGCCACAGACGAGATAAACACCTGTCATTTCGAGCCAATGCCACAACTGTCATTTCGAGCCGAAGGCGAGAAATCTTGAGTTTCCATTCCCAGCAGTTCTGAGGGGTAGGGGGAGGGGCTGCATAGACTGCCAATCTCGCGGTTCTAGAGGCAGTTAACCAAGCGAGTTAGCTTTGCTCGCCCCCTATCCCCTCCTTTCGTCCTCGCGGACAGCAACGCAGCGGCCGGAGAAATTGGAGGGTTAAGGGAGTGTCATGGGCCGCTGAGGCGTCTACATTGTTTTGAATGGAGAAAGGGGGCGGGGACTTGCCATTTTGGAGAAACTACCGGTTTGCCGCGCCTGTTGTGCTGTTCTGGAGAGTCGTAAGAGAGGGTTTTGGAGATGCCCCATGGGGAACGGAGAATTTTCGATCTATATAGTGAGCATCGCTTTGGAAGGAGGGCGGGGTGACACGTGCTCGTAAACGAGACCCGATTGCGGAACTGCAGTGGAGTTTGGAGAGAGTACATGAGATTTTGGAGGCGTGTGACAGCTGGTTGCGAGACCCGCAGACGGGGCGTTACGATGTGTCGCCACGAGGGGAGGAGCTTTGGATACGTTTTCGCGAACGAGACCCCCAAACCGGCCGAACGATTTGGAGACGGGCACCCCTCCAACAGCTTTTAGACCGTTGTTGTGGCGACGAGGCCGTCGAGACGCATGTAGAGGCCATCAAGATCGAAGACCCGCGACGGCTGTTATTGAAGGCGGCTCAGGAACTGCGTCAAACGCTGAAGGCCGGTGTGGAGCTTGCGGAACGCCTTACCGATGTGGCTGCGTTGCAGGCGTTTCAAGAGGCGATTCTAGAGGAGATACGAGCTTTCGATGAGGCGGCGGCGCAAAGGGTTGCCCTCCACATCCGTGATCGCCTCCTTCAAGAGCCAGTTACAGCAGGCCCTGCACCCATGGCTGCCCCCAACCCATCTGATCGCCCTGGCGGCGTTCATCGAGAGGACGTTTCCGTGGCGGCTAGACCCCTGGCAGCGCCTTCTGTGCAACCGTCTCGAACGGCTGCGCCAAGAGCAAGGCGCAAGACTGCTGATCCACGCTCCACCTCAAGTGGGCAAGAGCGTGATCGTGAGCCAACGCTTCCCCGCCTGGATGCTGGCGCAAAAACCGACCCTGCGCATTAAGTTGGCCTGCTACAACATTACCCATGCTACCCGTTTCTCCAAAATCAACCTCCAGCTCCTGCGCGATGCCTCTTTGCACGATGTGTTTGGGCCTCCGTGTCGCGTTGTGGAACCGGCCCAACAGGGCATGTGGAGCACGGTAGCACGCACACAGTTGCGCGATGGCCAACCCAGCTTTATGGCGCTGGGCTTGCGTACCGGCTTCGTGGGGCAAGGGGCGGACTTGCTGATTATTGATGACCCCTACGCCTCGCCGCAAGAAGCCCTCTCGCCGGTGATACGCGAGAGCGTTTGGACGTTTTGGAGCGCGGGAGCGAAGGTGCGCATACGACCGGAAACGAATGTGGTGGTGATGTTCCACCGCTATCATACGGAAGACTTGGCAGGCCGTCTGCTGGAGGAGGGCGGTTGGGAGCTGCTGCGCTTCAGTGCGATTTACGATGGCGAAGGCGAAGACCCGATGGGGCGGGCGGTGGGCGAGAAGCTTTCGGAACGTCTCTCCGATGCCTTTTTGGAGGAGCAGCAGAAGTCGCCCTCCATTTGGTTTGGGCAGTTTCAGGGTCGCCCGATGCCCATCGGGGGTGGCTTGATTAAGGGCGCCTATTTTCGGGTGATAGGCGAGGAGCAGGTGCCGCCGCTGAAGCAGGCCGTTATGGGGGTAGATTTAGCGGTATCGGCCAAGACGAGCGCGGACTACACGGTGGCGTTTCCTTTGGGCATAGATGCAGAGGGCACCACCTATCTGTTTGCACCGGCGCGAGGACAGTGGGAGCCGGGGATGGGGCGCCGTGCTATCGCCCAGAGGGCACGTCTCTTTGCGGGGCGTTACCCGTTGCGGCGCATTGGGGTAGAGAGCGTGGGAATGGCGGCAGGTTTGGTGAGTGAGATGCAGCGAGACCCCGTGTTTGCGGGTTTTAGCATCGTTGCCGTAGCTCGCCAAACGGATAAGGTGGCCTTGGCTTCGGTGTGGGTACCGATTGCGGAGCAGGGGCGTTTGGTGCTGGTAGAGGACGGTTCGGGCTGGGTGAAGTCGTTTCTTGAGGAGGCCGAGAGCTTCCCTTTAGGGGCCCATGACGACCAAATAGATGCTGTCGGCATCGCATTCCTTACCTTGCAGCAAGCACCGGAGCGAGCGGTCTACGCACCGAGTTGGGGGGTGGGGAGAAGAAAGGCACGCTGAGAAGACAACGCATGAGGAAACGGATGGCAAGCACAATAGGGCGAAAGCAGATTCCAGATTACGTGGGTTCGGAGCGTTTTGCTTGGCAGGGACGGCGCGTTTCTCAAGGGGCCGGGCAGGTGCTTTTCGGCAAGGGCGGCTTGGGCTACATCGCTCGACGCGGGGTAGATTTCGGCACCAGCATGGCCCTTCAATCGTTGGAGGGAGTCGCGCGCCTGGCGGCTCAGCAGCCTTTAGAGCTGCTTTCGCTCTTGCCCGACTTGGTGCCGGAGGTGGGACTTGCTTTATGGAATGGAGTGCATTTGGGATGTAATGCGGAGACGGTAAGGTTAAAGGCGCTAACGCGCACCGCGTCGGGCAGTGTGGAGGAATCGGCGGAAGGCACGGCGTTGCTGGAGGTGTTATGGCGGGATAACAGCCCGGAAGTAGGCGGCTTTGAGGATGCGCTGGCCCAAAACTTTCAGATGCTGATGTTTGCGGGGATGTGCGCGGTGGAGGCGGTGCCGGCGTCGAGAGGAAAGGGCATCGCGGCGGTCTACCCCGTCAACACGCTTACCCTTCGCTATCGGCGCGATGACGATGGGGTTTTGCGGCTCTACCAGCAGCAGATAGCCAACCCCAACGGCATGGGGCTGTATGCGGCGGGGTTCGGTGGGCTGTTTGTGCCGATGCCGATGGAGCGCTTCTTCACCAGTCGCATAGCGGCCTTGCCCGATGAGCCTTATGGCAGGGCTCCTTTTGGTGCCGCCTTAACGGTGGTTTTAGAATGCTTGGCTTTTTGGCGCGATGTGATGTTGGCCTTCCACCGCATCGGTACTCCGAAATGGGATGTGGGCTTCGATTTTGAAATGTGGGCTAACCTCGCACGGGAGGTGGTTGGATTGACCGATCCGCTGGAGATCAACGAGTATGTGCAGGCGCGTTTTCAGGAGGCGGTCGCTTTTTGGAACGATCTCAAGGCGGATGACGCCTTTTTCCATGATAAGAACACGGTGGTGAATGCGGCGGGAAGCCGGGAGGCTTGGCCTGACGTCGGGGGCTTATGGCAGATGTTGCGTTTGCGGCTGGTGCAGGCTTTGAAGCAGCTGCCCACGCTCATGGGCATTGTGGAAGGCTCTACGGAGACATGGAGTCGGGTGGAGTGGGACATCTACACGGCGGCCTTGCGTACGTTGACCCGCAAGGCCGCTGCGCCTTTGCAGCAGGCCGGGGCGCTGCACCTTCGTCTGTTAGGGCTGCCCTATTGGGTGGAGCTGGAGATAAAGGAGCTGAAGAGCGTTACGCGGCTGACAGATGCCCAGGCGGAGGCCGTAGAGATCGCCAACGAGGCCCGCAAGCGCGATGAGGGCTGGCAAACCAACGAGACCGCTGCCGTCCGGGTGACAGGCAGCGGTCCTGCGGTTCCTCACACCGGAAGTCGTGGCTAGGAGGAAGCAACCGTTTCATCGTTAGCTCGATACGGGCTTTTCCTACGTCGCGTCCAGACCGTTGTTCCCCCGAATAAAAGCAGGCCTGCCAGGGCGGCAAGAGAGCTTGCTTCGGGTGTCGCGGTATGGGGAATTTGAAAGCCCTGGCCGTTCCAGTGTAGCTCGAAGTTGGCCGGGCTGCCGTTGGTTCCATAAAGGCTGTTGGCAATGAGCGCGCCTCCGATATGCCCATAGCCGCTGGTTGTAACGTTGGCCGAAGTTGCCAAGAGATTCCCCTCGATGGACTGGTTCAACGCAAGGCTGTTGGCCTGATAGAAGTTGAACAACAGATCGGAGTGGATGGCATCGGTCGGTTGCGTAAACTGCTGGTTGTTGAATTCCACGACGCCGTTCCACTGGGGAGACGAGCCGGCCACGTTGATCAGGATGGGGTGGGCGGGAAGGGAGCCTGAGAAGACGATGTTGAGGTAGGCACCGGTGGAGAGATTGTTGAATTGAGACTGGGTAAGGTTGTAGACATACAGCCCATTCACCGGCGAGGCGTTGGTGAAATTGAGGTCGTAGCGGTTGGAGTTGAAGCTGAACGTGGCGCCGGGGCTGTTGCTGAGGCCGGCAAGCTGGTTTTGTTGGGAGGTACTGTTGTTCTTGACGGCGTTAAAGTCAACGCCGAGGGCGGCAACGGAGTTTCCAACACCGCTTGAGATGTGGCCGTTTGGGTCGTTATCGTAGAGGCTGCCGGAGAGGTTTCCACCGATAACACCGTTGCCGTGGTTGATGGCGGAGCTAGATGACGACACATTGCCGGCCACCACAAGTGAGTTTTTGCCGGTATCGAAGTTCGAGTCACCGAGGCCCATGCTCGACAACGTGAGGTTCCCGCCGATAGCGGTAAGCCCTTGGATGTCCGTATTAGCCAACGACCCGCTGCTGAACAGAAAGAGGTTATCGTTCAGCGCCTGATTGAGAGTTGTGATGGTTTGCGCCGATGCCAAGAGATGGCTACAGAGGCAAAAAGTCGTCATTCCAATACAAAAAACGATTTTGCGTAACACAAATTTCATCCTCCTACAAAAAGTCGCAAGACAATATACGCTTAACAAGAAAAAGATATCTATAGAAAAATTGCCGGTTTTTGCCTCCATTAACTTGAGAGACGCTGGAATCCTCAGAACGAAGTAGGTAAAGGGAATGGAAAACGGTTGGTTAACAGAAGAGGCGCTGTGGGCGCTGGAACCCTATGTGGCGGCGTCTGAGAGCGATCCCCGTTTGCCGCAGGAAGCACGTAGCGAGGAGGAAGAGGTTCGCCTAGGTGAGGCCGGTTCGGGTTTTCGCGTGCTTGAGGACGGCATTGCGGTGCTCAACCTCGTGGGCCGATTAACGAAGCAGCCGGTGGAGGGCGGGTGCTCGACACGTTGGGCGCGTTTTGCGGTGGGCCAGGCGCTCAGCGATGCCAAAGTGAGCGCCCTTTTACTTCGCATCGATTCACCTGGGGGGCAAGTGGCTGGCACGCATGACCTCGCGATGGCTCTTTACCGTTTTGCCCGGCAAAAGCCTTTAGCGGCCTACATCGAGGACGTGGGGTGTAGTGCGGCCTACTGGATCGCCTGCGCCGCCGACGCTATTTACTGCAACGCCACGGCAACGGTTGGAGGGATAGGGGCTTTGTTGGTGGTCACCGACAGCAGTCGCGCGTTCGAGCGAGCCGGCTTGCGGGTGCATGCGGTTGCCACCGGCCCACGCAAGCGGGTAGGGGCGCCGGGTCAACCGCTTTTACCTGCCGATGTGCGCTATTTGGAGCGATATGTGCGCACGGTGGGAGGGGTCTTTACGCGCTTTGTGCAGCGGCGGCGAGCGCTTACCGAGAGGCAACTTCAGCAGGTAGCGCGTGGGGGGCTTTTTGTGGGGCAACAGGCAGTGAAAGTCGGGTTGGTGGATGAGATGCTTTCGTTTGAAGAGGCATTAGAACGTTTACGCGCCCGCGTACAGGTGCGGGAGCGGATGGATAGCGATAGAGAAAGGAGCGAGATGGCCATGCATTGGCAAGAGGGTGTGCGGCAGATTCTCTCTGCGCTGCGGCGAGGGCAGGAGGTGATGGCGAAGGCGGAGGAGCCTGCAAAACAGTTGGAGGAGGCTTTAGAGAGGGGAGAGGCGTCGTTAGAGATCGAGGAGGCTCTCGCTGAGGAGTCATCGCTGCCGATAGAGGCCGTTGGCGAGCCGGACAGGGAGGTTGTGCAGCTGCTGCAGGAGCAGGGCATCGTTTCGGCTTCGGACTTGCGGCATCGGTTGGAGATGGCGAAGCTTGGTATCGAGGCGCTTGAAGAGGCCAGAGCGGAGGCAAAACGGGCGGCCATACGCCTTTATGGGGTGGAGAGCGGGGTCACTATAGGGGCGCAGGTAGATTTCGAGCCGATGGAGGTTGTGAGGGCTAAAGCGCGCGCCTGGAATCTGGAGGCCGATGCGAAGTTCGGGGTGGAGGCTGCCGGCGGAGGCCAACGGGTGTCGGCACCTTGCCGCCTACCCAACCCTTTGGATGGGAGCGGTGAGGGCGGCGCTTGGGAGCGTCTGACGGAGGCGCAACGGGCGATGGCCATTAAGATGGGGTTTACCACGCCGGAGAAGCAGGAGGCGTTAGCGGAGAATCTGTTGGCGGCAAGGGAATAGTGGGAGCTTTCGGCTGGAAATGCGAGAGCCGCCTGTGGATGACGGCGACCGGAACAAGAAGCAGGCACTCAAAGCAAAGGAGGAAGGCGGCCTGCCGCACTGCTTTAAAAGCCTGCGCGGCAGGACACGTTCTAGTGAAAGGAGACATTTAGGATGGCAGCATCTACGGGGCCGCGCGAGGCCCAAAGAAAACCGGGGCAGATCGTGGCCTACAAAATGGGGGCTGTGCGCATCAACAAAGGAACTTTGGTGGTGGCCTACAACGCCGACGGGTACGCCTACCCGGCGCGGGCAGGCGCTGCCACCACGGCAGATAACTTTTTAGGCGTCGCTTACGAGACCATAGACAACAGCGGCGGGCCGGCGGGCGCACAGAGCATTCGCGTGCAGAAGACGGGCACTTATGTGTTTGCTTTGCCCTCCGCTTCTCAAACGTTGGTAGGAGATGCCGTCTACGCGCTCGACGATCAGACTCTGACAACGAATACCACCAACAGTTCCAACCCAAACACGTTGGTGGGCTATGTGGTTGGAGTGGAGGATGCCAACGACGTGCGCATTCGCATTGATGCCGCGGTGCGCTAGTTTCCATCTTCACCGGCAGTGAAATGTCGGCGCCACGCGCCTTGAATGCGCATGGGTTTAATGCAACATCAAAACATCTGAGAAGAAAGGAGGAGTGGACAGGGGACACGACGGCTTAGGCTCTCGTCGGTCGCCTCAGAAGGCGACGAGACAATTCCCTGTGTCGCCTAAAAGCGACGGTTCCCTTGTCTCAAAATCTTTATGGCTATTGTGACCTCCGACCTGCTTTTGTTGACGCAGGCCGGCATCAAAACGGAGTTTAACAACGCCTATTTGGAGGCCAACGAGAAGGCAGACTGGCGCCAGATCGCCACAGAGTTGCCGACCACGCTCCCCATTCAGCGCTATGCGTGGTTGGGGCGCGGTGCCGTTATGCAGCCTTTTACCGACGAGATCAAGGAGCAGGCGCTTCGCGAAGATACCTATCAGTTAGCCGATATTCTCTACAAGGGCGCTTTGGTGATTGATAGGCGCATGATCGAGGACGACCAGTACGGCCTGATTATGCTGCGGGTTCGGGAGTTGGCCCAAGAGCCGGTGCGGCATTGGAACCAGTTGGCGTTTCAAGGGTTGGTCTCCGGGTTTTCGCAGCTTTGCTACGATGGTCAGTATTTCTTCAACGCCAATCATCAGGAGGGAAGCAGCCCTATTCAGAGCAACATCACCACAGCGCCCCTCAGCGATTCGGCGTTAGAGGCTGCCGCCACCGCGATGATGAGCTTTGTAGATGATAAAGGCATTCCCATGCACGTGGTGCCCGACACGCTGGTGGTGGGGCCGTTGTTGGCGCGCCGCGCGTGGAACCTGGTGGCACAGGACATTGTGTATCAGCCCGGAGAGGTGGGCACGGCCGGGGTGCCCGCGACGCCCTATCGCAACTACTTCAACGGTCGCTATAAGCTGGTGATCAACCCTTACATTCCGGGCTATCAGTGGTTCTTGTTGGACTGCAGTCGCGAGGTGAAGCCCATTGTCATCCAGAATCGCAGCGACGTGCCGATCACTCTTGAGACCGATATGGACATGCCGGAGGCCCGCATTCGCGAGCGCTACCACTTCACCGTGCGGGGGCGCTATGTGCAGGGCTATGGACTTTGGCAACTTGCCTATGGATCGAACGCCACGGCGTAGCTTTTCGAGAGGAGGAGAGAAACAATGTATGCCGTGCGGTGTCGGGGGCAAGGACAGGGATTTCGCGTGGAGGGTGTACTTTATCCTTGCCAAAAATGGTTGTTGGTTTCGCAGGTGAGCGAGGCCGTTTGCGCCGAGCCGATGCTGGAGGTACAGGCCGTAGTGGGGCCGGACGACCCGAAGCTAGCTCCTTTCCCCGCAGTTTTCCCCGATGGCAGCGAGCGGCGGATGCCCACCTTCGCGGAGATGTCGAGAGAGTGGGAGCGGCTTAAGGAGCGGGTGGAAGCGTTGGAACACAAGCTGGCAGCGGGTTCGTTAAAGCCCGGCGCAGAGGGCAAGCAAGGGAGGCGAAGATGAACGTTCCATCCGCAAACCCGGCGCAACGCGCTTGGCCCATTACCCCTAGCGACACGCAGCTTGTAACGGCCAACGTGAACGGCGTTCCCTATGCACGCGGGCTTTTGGTAAGCGCCGACTGCACGCTGCATGTTACCACACTCGGCGGCGACCAGCTCACCATGCCTTTTATAAAGGGCTATAACCCCATTGCCGTGCAGCAGGTATGGGCGACCGGTTCCAATACGAATGGGGCGCTCCTCATTGGGCTTTATTGAGGAGCCGAAAGGAGGAAGAAGATGCCCACCACAGAGCCGGTAACGGTGGCTATGGCCACCGTCTCGTTGATCAGCGGGATCGGAGCGGCCGTTGCCACGCTGATTCGTCAGGCCAATCGGCTTGCCCTTTTGGAGGAGCGTATGGGCGGGGTTCAGGGCGACATACGAACCGAGCAGACGCGCAATGATCAGCGCGATCAGATGCTTTCTGAGCTGAACACCCGTCTCGCCCGCATCGAGGAGAAGCTAGATATCGTCATTCGCTATCGAAGACGAGGCGGGCGCTATCGAACGTTTTAACGGACGCACTTGTCTTCCAAACGGGTTGCTCTTAACCAAACAAAGACGAAAAAGAAAGGAGGAAGCGCCACGAAACCGTTCGCCCCAAGGCGGCGGTTTGTGCGCGCAGAGGAGAATGAACAGTTTTTTGTCGCACCTCGTGCCCTTCGTGTTAGGGTTTGCGGGTGGGGTTTTGCATAGGATGTTGACGATTCGGGCCGACCAACTCAAGATCAAAAGCAAAGTTGTGCCTGAGGCGGTGCGTCCTTTGGTTCAAGAGGAGTTGCAGAAGGTGGTTCCGGTATTGGCGCAACAGGTTCAGGCTTGGGTGGACGGCGCCATTCAGCGTACCGCTCAGAAGTTAGAGGGCGCATCCAACTCCAACTCCTAGCTTGTTATTGCCCACCGGTGCATTTTAATCATCGGTGGGCAAGCAAACTTCCTAGTTTGTGGGTTTGTCACAGCAAAAACCGGCAAAGTTGTGAGGGCATTTCGAACCTTTTTCCGGGTTTCTCACTGTCTAACCGATTGGGCGGCGTTTTGCGTGCCGGTTTTTGTAAGGTTTGCCCTGTAACGAAGAGGGAAAACAGACGTTTTGAGAGGAGATGGCGTTGCTAGAGGGAGTAGATATAAGTCACGATGACAACGGCGTTGATTGGGAGCAGGTGCGCCAAGCGGGGATAGGGTTTGCCTTTTGCAAAGCGACGGAGGGCACGGGGTTTGTAGACCCTTCCTTGGCTACCAACCTCTCCGGCATGAAAGCCGTGGGAATGGTGCGCGGAGTGTATCACTTCTTCCGCTGCGATGAGCCGGGAGGGTGGCAGGCCGAAGTTTGTCTACGCAGTGCACGCCGCGCCGGTTACGACCCCACCCGAGACCTGCCCATCGCGTTGGATTTGGAAGATGAAGAGGGTGCCCGGCGCGTGGGCAAAGCACGGATGCAGTTTGCCGTCTCCATGTTCCTTATCACCGCAAGGAACCTGATCGGCAAACTGCCCATTATCTACACCAGCCCCGCCTTTTGGGAGGAGTGGATGGACGGCACGGATGCCTACGGGGGCCACCCGCTTTGGGTAGCGCATTATACCGAGCAACCGGCCCCTCGTCTGCCCAAAGGCTGGCAGAAGTGGACGTTTTGGCAATATACCCCTTGTGGAACTGTGGCCGGCATCCCCTCTGTGAAAGGCACAGACCGCAATCGCTTTTTCGGCGAGGATTGCCGAACCTTGTGCGAGACCTTCGGCATTCCGGTTCCCACCGTCCTGCGGTAGAGGCGGGTTTGTAAGGGCGGGTTTGAAACAAGTCAGCATTTATTGGGAGCAGATTATGACGAGATGGGTTAAATTCATACAGATGACCTTAGGGCTGGTTATGGCTCTATGGGCCTATAGCGCCGGCGCACAAACCGTGATCCTCGATGATACCTTTAACCGAGGGCCTACAACGGTTGGCTCCGGTGCCAATAGCACTACAGGCATCGGCAACGGATGGATTGATACCACCGGCAATATCTGGAGCATCCCAACCGTAGGCCAACTGAATGCGAGCAGTGGGGGCGTGGGCAACCCCTGCTATTGGAGCGGCTCCGGCGGGCAGATGCAGACCGAAGAGTGCGCCGTGACCTGGGTCTATACAGGCACTTCGGCGAACACGTCCGTAGGCCCTGTGGTGAAATTGCAGGACAAAAACGACTATTATGTGGCCTACTTGTACGGGGGTGCCCTCTATATTAATAAAGTGATCGGCGGTACTGCCGTGTATTTGGCCAGCGTTGCCGCAAGCGGATTTAGCGTTAGCGTTGGGCAGAGCGTGACGGTGGTGCTGTATGCCAACACGAATGCAGGGGCGACGACGCTTATTGCCTATCTTTTTGTGGGCACCATGAGCGCTCCGTCGGGCACCATCTGGACGGTGACAACCACGGATAGCACCTCAAACCTTCAAACGGCAGGCTATTGCGGTATCTCAAGTTATGCTTCAAATGCCATCAACTATGTTTCCGAAGCCAAGATTTGGAATGGGCTATACATTCCCGGCAATGTGTTGACGAGTGGAGCCGCTACGCTTACCAGCGCCAACGCCACCACGGTTACGGCGACGGTGGGAGCGGCAACGGGGGGCACCAGCCCCTATACCTATGCTTGGTACTATAGCTCATCTATAAGTGTGACCCCTAACACGGCGATTGCGGGGCAGACCTCTACGACGTTGACGTGGAACCCTCCGACCGGAGGGAACTACTATGTGCGGTGCATAGCGAGCGATAGCGCCGGCCACACGGCGCCCTCTAACACGATCTTGGTGGCCACGAACGGGGGGAACCTGGTGATAGGGTTTATAGGGGATAGCATTACCCAACGCACAGACAGTTCGGGCAACCCCATCGCCTACTATGAGTGCCAGATACTAAAGTACGTGGGCAACTTCCATAATGTGAGCTTTGTGAACCAGGGGATAAGCGGAACGAAAACATCGGATTGGCTTCCTACTAACAGCAACAATTATTTTAACAATGCGGTGGCGGCTTTTCAGAGTGCAGGGGTGACGATTGTAAGTATTTGTCTGGGTGCCAACGATGCAAACGGCGGTGTTGCCGCGTCCACCTATCAGAGCAACCTGCAGGCGATAGTGAACCAGCTGGTAGCCGATGGTTTTAAGGTGATACTCAACAACGCTCCCTATTTCCAGGTGAGTAATACCTCTGTTGATGCACTTTTGGAGAGTTCCTATCCTGCGGCGGTAGCGGCAGTAGTAGCAAGCAACCCGAAGAGTGTGTATCAGGGCGCGATGTATGCTTATCGCTATTTCGCCCAGCACACCAACGAGTTAGCCGATTCGATACATCCCAACGACACAGGGATACAAAGCTATGCGAAGATGTGGGCGCAGGCGTTTATTCAGGCGTTTTTGGTACCAGGCAAGCGTCCATTGGGCGGCGGTTTGGTGCATTAGGAGAAGAAGATGAGCTATAAGCCGGGAGACAACTATGTTCGGGTGATAACCACCAACAGCAGCACGGGTGCGGCGGTGAATGCAGACAGTTTGCCGACGGCGCAGCTGGTGCACAACGGGGCGGTGGACGCCAGTGTGAGTGTGACGGTAACGAATTTGGGGACAGGGGTTTATGCCTGCAGCTGCACGATACCGTCGAGTTATGCGGCGGGGGACACGGTTCAGTTGGTGGTAAACGCGACGGTAGGAGGTGTGGCCGGCGTTGCCTCCTATGAGGTGCAGCAGTTGGACGCCAAGCGTTTGGCGGACATAACAGATGCGAGTGGTCGGGTAACGCTGACGCCCTCGGAGCACAGCTTGATTTCGGGGACGGACGTGCCGGCGGCTTTGGATGCATCGGGGAGTTTGGAGAGCAATTTGACGTTGCGTCAGGCGTTAAGGCTGATGGCGAGTGTGTTGTTAGGGCCGGTGAGTGGGGCGACGGGCGGAGCGGCGACGGTGACGTTCACTTCGGCAGGGAACGGGGGCATAACGCGCGTGGTGGCCACCGTAGACGCCAACGGGAACCGCAGCAGCATTACGCTGACGCCTTAGGGGGAATTGAAACATGTTTACGAAGGGCTACTTTTTGACTTATTTTGTTGTGGATTACCTGAGCTTAAAAGCCACCGGGGGTGGTGGTGGTGGGAGCAATCCGTTGGGCTGGTGGCATTTACAGCTTAGTTTAGGATTGGGATTTTAAGATGCTTTTGGTAGGCGATACCCAAACGATAAGTCGCGTGGAGAGCTTTGCTGCGGCAGAGACGGTGACGAGCGCCATAGCGAACTTGGTGAGGCCGGATGGCAGCCAACAGAGCGGGCTAAGCGTGAGCTGGACGCCGGCGAGCGCCGCCACGAGTTTTACCTTTTCTACCCAACTAACGGCCTCCTTACCTGGGGAATATGCACTGGTTTGGCAAATCCATTTGGGGGATGGGCAGGTGCTGAACCGCTATCAGCGGTTGTTTGCGGCCTACACCAACGTGGGGGACCTCATTCGCCGCAGACTCAATGAAACGAACCTCGGTTTGCCTGAGGCCGATCTGGATGCGGAGGTCTCCTTTACGGTCACCAGCCTTGTGGATCGGTTTGTGCCGTTGCAGATGGCCGGCGGATACGGCGGATTGGTGGGGCTTGACCAAGACCGTTTTGACTGCGCTGTGGGCCTCTTAACCGCTTTAAGGCTAAGAGCCTGTCGCGCCAAGAGCGTTCCCCTAGGGGAGATTGACCGAGTGCAGTTGGGACAGAACGGTTTTCAGTTTGCCAATGGGCAAGTGGAGGGGCAGAAGCCGCTCGAACAGCAGTGGCTTGAGGAGGCCTTAATAGCGCTGGGACACGTAGGCCCCATTCACAAGCTCTATCAAAGTGCAGCCGTCTCTTACAAACCGTTTGTGGTGAGCGGCCCCACGCGCAACGCGCAGAGCCAGGGGGCCTTAGAGACGTTGGCAAGCGGCGTGATTCGACTTTTAACCGATTCATGGCAGGTAGGAACACCGCCGGAGGACTACGCTGCCGACTATGAGGAGTAGGGTATGGACGCAACGGCCGAGGCGCGACTTGTAGCCCAGTTGTTGGCACTTCAGGGCAGCCCCACAACGATAAACGGAAGCGCGGTTGGCAACGGCCTATGGGCGCGTGCCGAACCCAATCGCCTTCAGATGCTGATGGGCGATCTGGTGGCGCAACAGGCCGTTTATGAAGTGAAGCTGGCCGGAAACCTTTGGGGACAGGTGCATGTAGGCGACGAGGTGGCCAATGGGGTTACCGGGTTACGCATCGTGGTGCGTTGGGTGGACATGTCGGACCTCGCCGGCGTGCCGGTGGTGGTCAATGTCCTCGGCATCGCTCTGTCGGAATAGGGCCTATCTCCCCTCCCCCACAGGGGCTGGAGAATGCCGTTGTTGAAGCCCCCCGCTCATCCCCCCGCACACGGGGGGAAGCTAGCCCTCCCTCCCCCTGTAGGGGAAGGGGAAGGGCGCCCTGCCCCAGAAAATCGCAAGATTTTCTGGGGACTCCTGTATCGGCCTTGAGGGTTGGGGTGGAGGCTCGAAGAGCCGACGCCACAACTGTCATTTCGAGCCGAAGGCGAGAAATCTTAAGTTTCACTTCCCAGCAGTTCTGAGGGATAGGAGGTGGGGGCTAACAATCTCGCGGTTCTAGAGCCAGTTAGCAGAATGAAGCTCATCTTGCTCGCCCCCTATCCCTTCCTTTCGTCCTCGCGGACGGCGATGCAGCGGCCAGGAAGATAGAGGGTTAAGGAAGTGTCGTGGGCCGCTGTGGCGTTATTGTGTCTTACTTTGAAGAAAGGGGGCGGTTATGGTTAGTTTCCGAAGGGAAGGTTATCAGGGAAAACCGCAGGTAAGCTTGTTGGTCTCCCCTTCCCTGTAGGGGGAGGGGAGATGGCGTCGGCCACGAGGGTTGGGGTGGGGCTTGAAGAGCCGATACCACAACTGTCATTTCGAGCCGAAGGCGAGAAATCTTGAGTTTCAAGTCCCACTGGTTCTGAGGGGTGGGGTGGGGCCGCAGAGACTGCCAGCTTCACGGTTCTAGAGGCAGTTCGCAGAGCAAGCCTACCTCGTTCGCCCCCTATCCCGACCTTTCCGTCTTACAGACAGCAATGCAGCGGCCGGTGAGATAGCCGATGAAGGGAATGATTCAGGCCGCTGCGGGGGAGGCATAGGGGTGGGCTATACCACTCCTTCACACAAAAGAAAGGAAAGCGCGTTGTCTCCGCATCCCAAAGGGGAGCGGTTACTGTTGGCACATTTCATTCTATGAACGAACTCATTGTAAGCCATCTGCTAGACCTGTTACAGGTCGATCCGCGTACTTTTGCAGGCGGTACGATCTATGCGCCGGGGTGGGCCGGAACCACACGGCCCGATCGGGGTCTGTCGGCACAGAACGGCTGGGTGAACATTTACGATGGCAGCTATGAACCATCGGGAGGTGGGCACCGGCCGGCGATCTATATCGGCCTACGCGCCTTGGAGTACGAGGACACGTTAGAGGCTTCGGCCCTGGCGGGGGGACTGGTGGAGTTCCGGCGCCTTGTCGTTCCTTTGATCATTGTGGCACAAGCGTCCACGGAGGGGCAAGCCAGGGCACAGCGTGACCAGCTTTGCAGCAATGTGCGCCTTGTTTTGGCAAGCCATGTGGTGGAGAGCGGCTACTGGTATGAGCTGCGAACCGGCCTGTCGCAAACGGCTATTGGAGAAGCGCACGCCTGGCTAAATCGGCAGGGGATGGCGAACGCGGTTACGGCGAGTGCGGGCGTTCTGCTTCCGTGTCGCTTCCTCTACGTATGGACGGCATAACGGCATAAAGCCGCGCTGCGCTCTGCGGTGGGGCGCCTCGTCATCACAACCGAGTCCCTGCCAAGACACGTGAGATAAGGAGAGAAACCTTTGGCATACACAGGTATTACCAGTGCAGTGGGATTGGCCATCGAGAACCAGTTTTGTCAACCGCCCCTTTCCAGCACCAACCCGGCCACGGTGGGCATTGCAGGGACGAACCCCTTGCGTTATATGATCGTGGAGCCGGGGGGCGGGTTTGCCGGCGAGCCTGAGTTGAACCTCAGCACGGAAATTGAGGGCGATATACAGATTCTGAGGGCGCCCATGGTGGGAAGGAAGTATCAGGGAGCCTTTCGTTTCTACGCCGACCCGGAAAACCTGTTCTATCCTCTTTTAGGAGTATTTGGGCGCGACATCGCCTCCACCCAGCAGGCAGCTTCCGGCACCAACCCGGCCATCTATCAGCATCAGTTCCTTCCAGGCCGACAGATACCCTCGTTTAGCGTGGAGGAGGACATCGGCGACGGCACGTGGGCGCGGCTTTCGATGGGGGTTTTGGTGCAGAAGTTGGAACTGCAGTTGGCACGCCTTTTTACCGCCGAAGTAACCCTTTTAGCCCATCGGCAGCTACCCAACCGCTATCCGGACGGGAATGGGCATATTGTAGACTACTTTTTTGGGGCCACTCCCACGCCTTTGCCTCCGGCTATGGGAGGCAACGGCAGCCTCACCGTGGTACGCACGCCGCCGCCACCGAGCTTTGTGGATGTGAGTGCCAACGGAGGCGGCCCCTTCGTGTTCGCCGAGATCGGTCATGGAACCCAGGCCGGATTTGCCTCTGCATGGCTGCAGGTGGACGGCAACCCGATAGCGGTTGACCTGTTGGAAGGCAGCCGCATCCTCTTTGAAAGAGAGATTCAGAGCCTGCTTGTGGCCGGAAGCGGCTACGACCCAGGAGCGGCTGTGGTGAATCGGTTTCTCTGTTCCGGTCGGCTTGTCTGCCTGTATGAGGGGATGGATTTGCCCGAGGCCGCTTTGGCCGCACGCCAGGTGGGCTTAAATTTCGCGGTTAGCGGCGTTGGCATCGGAAGCACAGGTATTGGCTATCACATGGAGGTTCATCTACCAAATTTAAGGCTTGTGAGAGCTCCTCTCCCTTTAACCGAGGGGATGTTAGCCATAGATGCCGACTTTGTGGCCTTGCGTGACCCCATCTTGGGGTACGCCGCTAAGGTGACCTTGGTGAACACCGTGAATGCAGCCGTTTTAGGCGGACAGCTCGTGAGCGGCTCTGGCAGCGGCGGTTCCTCACCACAACTTAGCGGCATCGGTTGGGTAAGCGCCTAGCTCTCCTCTTGAGGAGGGGCATGCAATGCAGGTTCATGTGGAGAGGGTGTCGCAGCATCGGTGGAGGCTGCCATCTTCTCCAGCGACTTCGCCTGCCCCTTACGCAGGTGCGTCGGCATAAACGGACGCTCGAAAATCAGATGGAAAAGATAGGCTACCCCTACAATAAACGGCACACTGCAAAACACAGCAAGCCAAGCTACCTTGTGAGAATGAGATAGCCCAAAATAACCCCAAAAAAGCGCCCCCAGAATCGGATAGTGCACCAAGTAGAGACTGTAAGAAAAAGTCCCTAACTTCACGGTTGGGGGAGCATCAAGCCAACGAAGCAGACGGTTCCAACCGTGCTCCTTTTGCAGCAAGCGTGTGCTTCCGACGATAAAACACATCGCGGCTAAGGCCATTAAGATATTGGTCAGCCAATCCCCATCGCGTGACGAGCGAAAGAAACGATGATCGGTAAGAAAATCAACCATCGGCATAAGCAAGAAACAGAGGAAGCCCAGCTCGTACCAAGGCATTTTATCTCTCAAGGAGCGGCAGAGAGGGTCGGCCTCTCGAAAGTTAATGGCGGCCCCGGCCATGCCCAAGGTGAAGGCTGCGAGCATCCACGGAGCCGTCCAAGCGTAGAGAGGGAGGAAACCTTGATGCAGGAGGCCTAAGCTGAGGGCGGAAGCCACAAGCACGGGGCCGAAAAGCCCGAAACGGCGCCACAGGGGGAGAAACAGGAAGGGAAACAGGAAGTAGATTTGCCACTCCAAAGCAACGCTCCACATAGGCGGGTCTATTTTATAGCCGTGAGGCGTGAGGTTATGGAGCAGCAGGATGTGAGCAAGGGTTCCCAAAGGAACGAAGGGGGGCAGAGCAACGCTCCAAGGGGATTCTAAGGCCGGGTGTTGTAGAGATGGATAAAGAGCGAGGAGCATGATAGAAAAAGACAAGGCAGCGTAGTAGGGTGGGAGGATGCGGCGTGCCCTTCGTTTGAAGTAGTCCCATACCCCTTTGGGCATATGGCCGTCTTGGGTTCGAGCCACCGGCAGCATAAGCACGTAGCCGGAAAGAACGATGAACACCACCACCGCCTGATGTCCATAGCAGAAAATGTGCCAGTAGAGCCGCTGTGCATGGCGCCATGGGGAAGCGTGGGGCGAAAGGGCGAACTGGGCGATATGGTGCTCCACCACATATAGGGCCGCCAGCCCACGTAGGCCGTCGAGAAACTCAAGCCGCAGACGAGGGGCTTCTGTAGCTGAAACCGATTCTTGCCGAACCGGGGCACCCATCGAATTCATGAAGGCATCCTCCCATCATATTTTGTACAGGCGGGTTTTGTAGGGGCGGGTTTCAAACCCGCCCCTACCCTAGAATCTAGGAAATCTAGGATCGTCATTAGGTGTAAACTACCTCCGCCTAAAGACGGCGGCTTTGCTCCGGCGCTACTGCTGTGCTCTCGAAGCAACACCGGTATCCGAGCAGTACGGCCGGTTTACGGCGGCCCGACGAGTCCGAAGACCCGTCATGAACCCATCCTTAGGAGGGTGCCTTGAGACCGATGAAGCCTTGATCTGCGTGCTTTCGCACGTTTCGTGCATTCGGTCTTTACAACTTTAGTATACTCGATTGTTCGCTAACTATCAACAGCGAAAGGAGGAGGCGCTTCCTCTGTCGCCTGAAGGCGAAAGTCTCCGCGTCGATACGTTTGATGAAAACTGCCCTTTTATCTTCGGTCTTGCAAGAAAATTCTTAAGGATTGGTTATGCGTGTCCATGTATTTTCTAGAGGAGGTATTGCCCTATGTCTCTCCCCTATAAAACGCTGCAGGAGGTGGTTCTGCCAAACGGAGAGCGCCTGGTTTTACGGCCGCTGAATGCGTTTCAGCGTTATGAGGCGCGGTTTCAAGCCGATCTCTATGCCGCCCAGCAGCTTTTGCCGTGGGGAGATGGTCAACCGAGCGCCTTCGTTCTGCAAGCCCAGTTTGAACAGATGCCGGAAGAGGAACGACGCGCCTACCTGCTAAAAGCCTATGAGGAGACTCTTGAACAAGAGGCTGAAATAGGTTGTGCTCACCTGCCTCCCCCGCAACGCCAAGCGGAGGAGACGGAAATGGCCTTTGCTCTGCGCGTAAAGGCATGGCAAGAGCAGGGGGAGCTAAAGCGTGGCGAGTGGCTGAGGAAGCGTTTGGAGGCGGAACAGACGCGCCTAGCCGGCCTAAGCATTGCCGAGCAGGTGGCGGCTTGTTGCAATCGGTGGCGGGAGCGCGCCTATCGAGAGGCTTTTGCGACCCGCTTTCTGTTGGAGGCGTTGGCATGGTCGGCACGGGTGGCCGAAGACCCGAAGCGGCGGCGCTATGAGAGCGCCGAGGCGGTAGCCGATTTGGAGGATGCCGATCTCAACGCCTTAATAGAGGGCTATCTCTCGCTGGACACGGTGCGTGAGTCGGAGGTCCCTACATCGCCGCCGCCCTGTTAAGAGCCTACGGGCTGGAGGGTATGGCGGCGGCGCGATGGGAGATCGATTCGGAGGAGCCGTGGTGGCTTACGGCCGCGAAGGATTGGGGGGCGCGAGTGAAGGCCGTAGTGGAAGGGCAAGGGCCGGCAGCGGCGGCCTGGCGCGCCCTTCTATTGCGGCGTTTAGAGCGCGAATCTCCCCATTTTGTCTATCGTTTTTATGAGGAGTGGCGACATGCAATGGAGACGGCTTATAGGGGACGAGACTGAGCCTTCCGCTCTGCTTATTCCGGAGGGGTTCGCGTTAAGGGAGCAGCGCGACCTTGAGGGAAGATTGCGGCAACAGGCCCTGTATCATTACGGGCAAGGGGTAAGGAGGAGCCGGTTGGCGCATAGGCCTCCCGTCTCCCTTCGCCCCTTGCTGCAGGCGCTTGGTGCGCACACGAGCCTGCAAATTCGCAGCACGCTGCAAACGGCTTTTGCGGCCTACGGCGTCTTTCAACAGGGCGAGCAGCATGGGATCACTTTAGGCGGGGTTTTGCAGGGGGCGCTTGCCGGTTACGAGGTGGGTGGCCCTGTGGGGGCGTTGGTAGGGGCCGGTCTCGATATTTTAGGCGGTCTGTTCCACCATTCGCATCTTCCTCCGGTTGCATCGCAAAATTTGGCGCAGCAGTTCGGCCCCGGCGGGTTCGACTATCTGGCCTATCGTTACCATTACTTTCATACACTGGGGCCTGTGGGTTCTTTAGGGCCTTTGTCCGCCGCTTCCTACCGGTTAGCGACGCAGTTTTTTCAGCCGGCGCCACAGATTAACCTCTATATTGATGGCGTGAAGACGGCAGTACAAGCCACCATGCAAAAAAGTGTGAGCTTGGGTTCTGCCGCCAACGCCAACGTCTACTACAACGCGGCGAGACCGATCTAGTTTCAATCCTCACTGAGGGGAAGGGCGTCGGCCTTGAGGGGCGGGGGGTGGGGTTGTCAATCTCACGGTTCTAGAGGAAGTTAGCAGAGAAAGCCTATCTTGCTCGCCCCCTATCCCGGCCTTTCCCCCTAATAGGGAGAAAGGGGGCGGTTATGGTTAGTTTCCGAAGGGAAGATTATCACAGAAACCAGCCGATAAACTTATTGGTCTCCCCTCTCCCTGATAGGGGGAGGGGCGGGGGGGTGGGGGCTTGTAGGGGAAGGCCTTGAAGAGCCGATGATACGACTGTCATTTCGAGCCGAAGGCGAGAAATCTTAAGTTTCCATTCCCCACCAGCTCTGCGGAGGTAGGGGTAGGACTGCCAATCTCGCGGTTCTAGAGGCAGTTCGCAAAATGAGCTTATCTTGTTCGCCCCCTATCCCATCCTTTCCCCCGATTCGGGAGGTGCTAGCGCACGGCGATGCAGCGGCCAGAGAGATAGACGATGAAGGGAGTGAATTAGGCCTCTGAGGCGTTTATTGGGTCTTACTTTGAAGAAAGGGGGCGGTCGAGGCTAGTTTCCGAAGGGAAGGTTATCAAAGGAAACCGCGAGTAAGCTTACTGGTCTCCCCTCTCCCTGATAGGGGGAGGGGTGGGAAGCTCGCAGAGCCGGCGATACGCCTGTCCTTTCGAGCCGAAGACGAGATCAACAACTGTCATTTCGAGCCGAAGGCGAGAAATCTTGAATTTCAATCCCTACCGCCCTTACAAAAACCTGCCCCTACAGCGTCCCAAATTTTATGCAGAGAAGTTGAAATGGCCAAACTACCACCACTACAACCGGTTCCTATAGAAAATCCGATAACCTATCCCGACCCTATTACCCTAAACGGTACCAAGATTACGGGGCTGACGGCGGCACTGAACGCCTGGAGCGCGAAGGTGCACCGCCAAAGCCGCTTTGGAATGACCACCGCCGAGCTGTGGTTTTATAGGGATGGGAACTGGTTTATTAGCCCTGCACCGGTGGTGATGACCCCCCATAACCACCCTGTGCTGAGACGACGCCTGCGGGAACCGGCCACCTTGGAGGCGACCCTGCTTGACCAACAAGGGTTCTTGGCGCCTACCAATGTGACTTCGCCCTATAACCAGGGCACCAATGGCTTTGAACCGCTGCTGACCGAAGCGCGCCAAATTCTGTTTCGGGTGGGAACGTGGTGTTATAACGACTTGGCCTTGAACAAAACCCCTACGGCGAACGTGACGCCCTCATCAGGGCAGCTTTCTTACTTAACCGATGGGACATTTACCCCCTGGAACGCGACCTCAAACCCCAACCAGTATGCGGTAACTTTCTCCCTAAACGCCAACCAGGTGCTGACGATCACCTTCGATTTGGGTTCGGTGCAGACGGTGCACCACGTGGCGGCGCGGTTTGGAACGGGTGGCTTGACGGGCTGCACGTTGCCGGCGAGTTTGACGGTGGCCTTCTCTAACGATAACGTGAACTGGGCGAGCGTGCTGCCGAGACCGATAGGGGGGCCGAATGGGGATTGGGATGACGCCTACCTCAACGATGCGACCGACCCCAATGTGACGGAAGTGTTTATCTGCGATGTGGAGCAGAACGCACGCTATGTGCAACTGCAGATTACGGCCTACCAGAACCAAACTATCGGGATGGATGAGGTGGGCATTTTCGGCGGCACGGCGGGGCAGTGGTTGGGGATGAACCGCTTTTGCGGCTATTTGGGCGACAACATGGCCTACGATGCGGAGGGGCATTTTAGCTTTTCGGCCACCGATGTGCTGAAACGCTTGGCCGATAACAACGAGACGCGCCTGACGGCTCCGTTTGGGAATGCGGACGTGGCCGACATCGCCTATGCGTTGCTGACGGGCACGGGCTATTGGCCGGGGGCTTCGGGGGCTTATGACGGGGTATGGAGCAGCTCGCAGATAGGGTGGCAAAGCGGGGTGGGGTTGACGGGCTTGGTGATGCCGATTTGGCAGGGGCAGGGCAACAACCATTTGGGGTATCAGTACGAGTTATGGCACGAGGTGGGCTGGCTCTTTGAGGCGGACGGGAACGGAGTGTTGCAGGTGCGGGAGCCGCCCTACCGGCAGATGAGGCCGGACCGGGTGCTGATTTCGGCGCCGGATGGGAACGAGGACGTGCGGCATGTGGTGCGCACGGGAACGGGCAAGGAGCTACGTAACGCCGTTTCGATAACGACGGGGCAGGCCAACGCGGGGCAGTTGGGGGTGACGGTTCAGCTGTACGACCCGGCAAGCGTGGCGGCCTTTGGGCATAGGCGACTGATTATTACCGACCCGTTGCTGACGACGCCGGACTTACAGACGAAGATGGGTGCTGCGATATTGCGTGACTATGCATGGCGTTTGTGGCGGCTGGAGTGCGAGATTTCGCCCGATTACGACACGAGAATTCGCGGCATCCATGCGTTTCGGACGGCGTTAAGGCCGGCGCTATCGCCCAAGACGCAGGCAGGGGTTCGTCAGCAAGAGCTGTGGAGTTTGGAGGCGATAGAGGAGCACTTTACGTCGGGGGCTTGGTGGGGCTTGGCGGAGTATGCGCCGTATGTGCCTTCGGCCTTGCCACCGCCCACGATAACGCAGTTGGCCAGCAGTAGCACCAGCCCCTACACGATGACGATAAGCTGGCAAAGCTACACGGGGCAGACGGGGGTATTGGGGTTTCGGGTGTACTATTCGACGGTGGGGCCTACGGGGCCGTTTACGTTGGTGAACGGCAGTTCGCCGGCGCCGGCGAGTGCGACCTCTTACACCTTTGGGAGCTTCAGCAGTGGTCAGCAGGTATGGGCGTATGTGACAACGCTAGACATAAACGGACACGAGAGCATACCGAGCGTGGTGTATTCGGCGTTGGCCGGCGGGGCGCCCTCTACGCAAAGCGGCTGGGTGGTGACGGACTTGGCCACAGCGGGGCGGACGAGTGTGTCCACCACGCAGGGCGGGGTGAGCGGAGTGACGTATGAGTTTGCGTTTCTGTTCAGCAGCCCGCCGGCGGGCTTGAGAGGATTTTTCTTTACATACGCGGTGGGGAGTATACCGAGCAACCAAAACGATTTCCACTCATGGGTACACGCGGTGGGGAGCGATGTAGGGCACATCAACGTGCCGGCAGGCCAGCGAGGTTCGGGACAGAACGAGTTCGCACCACCGTGGGTAGCAGGGCAATTGACGTGGTACCAGCGTTTATTTGTGCCAGGTGGGATAGCAAGCGGCACGAAGATATACTGGCGTTTATGGAGCTGGTATAACGGTCAGTGGTTGGGTAGCAACATCGTGTACTGGCAGTTTTGATGCGGCGGGTATACTTGTGGCAACAGCTCTTGAGAGCCGATATAAGAAGAAGGGCGTCAGCATGACAGCACATCCACGTTACATAAACCCGACCATTGCAGCGGCGATC